>Ga0134125_10000071_pt1 | contig 153273 bp, 115 predicted proteins | sample KB31751_FD_96464 | JGI IMG/M metagenome (GOLD analysis project Ga0134125, IMG submission 96464) | Terrestrial soil microbial communities with excess Nitrogen fertilizer from Kellogg Biological Station, Michigan, USA - KB3-175-1 | ecosystem: Environmental > Terrestrial > Soil > Unclassified ...
CTCGCCGATCACCACGTCCACCAGCAGGCGGTCGATCTGGGAAGCCAGCACCTCCGTGCGCTCGGCCCACTCCGCCGCCCAGCGCGGAGGCTTGGCCGCGTCGGCCACGGCGTAGAGCTTGCCCTCGGCCGAGCGCAGCGACTCGGGAAGCCGCGCCGCGTCGGCGTCCCCCGCCGCCCGGAGGGAGCCGGGATCGGCCAGACTGAGAAGCCCGTCGCCCTTGAGCACGGCCTTGGCGAAGAACGTCGTGCGGGCGGGGCCCACGGGCACGAGCAGCGGCGTCGCGAAGGCGTCCTTCGGCTCGCCGGTCAATTCCAGCTCGACGGCGAGGGTGTCCTCAATGGGAGCCTGCGGCGTGACGACCAGTGTTCTGCCGTCCATCTTCCAGCCCGCTCCCCCCTGCACCGAGGCGACCTCCAGCCCCGTAGGAATCGGCACCCGCAGCTCGGCGAGACGTCCCTGGGCCACGCGCGCCTCGATCCACCCGAGCACCCGCAGCCGGGTGCGGGAGAGCACCGCCGCCGTGGCGGACGTCGCCGCCCAGCGCAGCGGCAGAAGAGCCCGGGCTGGCACCGTGGCCTTCCCTGAGAGAGTCCAGTGCGCGTCCCCGCCGGGGAGGGCGACGAAGCTCCAGGGCTTCCCGCTCCCCTTGCCTTCCTGGGGGCTCATCTGTCCGGCGCCGTCGATCTCCACCTCCTCCACCGCCGGCGGCACGGCGATCCGCCCGCGCACTACGGCGGCGGGAGGCAGCCTGACGCCGAAGCGCCAGGTCGGCCGGGTGGCCGTCTCGTCGCGTACCACGGGCACGGCGGATTCGAGCCGCACCTCGTGCCGGCCGCGCCCCCGGACGTGCAGGACCCAGCCTTTGTCCGTCGCGTCGACCCGTCCCTCGACGCCCGCGAGATCGGCATGGATGAACGAGCCCGGATCGCCGAGCGGCACCGCCTGCCATTTGTCGTCGTAAAGCGTCAGGCGCAACCGCTGCGCCACGCGGGCGCTCACCGGCCCGGCGGTGACGTCGAAGTCGGCCAGCTCCAGGGCGAAGGGGGCGGGGGGCGGCGTTAGCGTCTCCGGCGCCGGATTGGCGCGGGAGCGCAGGTCTTCGTACTGCGTCAGGGGCAGTGTCACCTGCTGCGCTCCAGCCACGCCGGTGATACCGGCCAGGAGCGTCATCAGCATCGGCAGAATCGCAAGCCCCCCGAGTTTTTCGGGTCTCATGGTCGTTCCTCCTTAGAACCTTAGACTCACTCTAGGAGGAAAACTGCACCATCCCGAAGAAACGGGCGTTCGTCCCCGCGGGGCGGCGGGTGGTCACGGGGCTGGGACCCGAAGGAGTGCGCGCCGGCTGTATCGAGGTTGCTACCCCCTCCCTTCCATAACGCTAACTTAACGTGGCTGGGAGGTTCCCCCGCCCAAAGACCCTCATCACCCCGGCCCTCTTCTCCCGCCCCCTCCCAACCCCCCTCACCGGGAGAGGGGCGGGTAAAGATAGACTAAATCACTATTTATCAATGGTTTAGGCCAAAGAGAATTCCCCTCCATGTTACAAACAGGTAACAGTTTGGACGGACGGAAAGAAGAGAGCAAGGGGCGAGCCGTGGAGCAGCGAGCGGGAGAAGACAAAGAGGGCGGCCTGTCCGCCTCCTACGAGGCCCACCTGCTTCGGTCGTATCGCCGAGGAGCGCGCTCGAAGCGCAACTCAACGCGCTGCCAGCGCTCGCCGAGCGAGTTGAACCCGCTGAGAGCGCCGCTCTCAGCGTCCCCTCCTTGGCGATACGACCCCTCCCGCACCACGTTCGACCCACTCCCCACCTTGTAAGGCGCGGGAGGGGGAAGGAGCCGGCGTCCGATAGGGTGGAGAATCGGGAGCAAGCCAGTGCTATGTGCGAAGATTGAGGAGCCGCTCAAGCGGCCAGCCGGAGCGTTGAGCGGAGGAGCGTGAGGGATCGCACCAGAAGGCCGGCCGTCCTGCTCGGGTGACAGGGATGCCGGCACCGATCCCCGCTGCTCTCGCCTCCGCGCCCTCCGAGCCAGCTTTAGCTACAATATTGAGCCCAGTAATCGGCGCATGTTAATTCTATGGTGATGGTAATCTTAATCTTGCAGGTAACGTCCTGGTTGTTAGTGCAGAAGGCACAGCTACAGATGACGAACGAGGCTTGAGCTGGAGCTGTCCACGAGGCGAGGAGTAAGAGAAGAGCAGTGATTAGCATTAGCATCTTGCGGTGCATTGGAGCAGTCTCCCTTCTTGGTAAAATTCGGATACCTATAAACAATATTGCAGAATCTACCGCCAAAGTCAATCGCTGCGTCTCTGGGCGTGATAAAGAGAGGAAGGGAGCTAAGGGCTAGAGAAACCCTAGCTCCCTCAGTTTCGCTTCAGTTACTCGCCCGCTTCCAGGCGATGGACTGCGGCATGCTCGCCCGGACGGTAAAGCTAGCCGTCTTCACTGCACCCTCTCGGGCTTCAGACTGCGCTCCCTCATGAAGCCGACCCTTCCTGCCATGAGCGCAGCTCAGTTTCGAGACGGTCCGCAAGCTTGCCGATCTCCCCCGAGACGTGGGCGCCGGCTGCGGCGAGACGGATTTCATGCTCGCTTGAGGAACTGAAGGCCGGACCGCACCAGGAAGCCATGGCACCCTGAAGGTGCCGCATGTCCGCGACGGCGGCGGTTAGTTCGGCGGGGAAGATCCCCTCCGGGTGGTCGGGCCACTGGCCCCACGTCTCTATCACCATCTCGAAAAGCAGGTCGCCAAAGCCCCGGATGCGACCGTTGGCGCGGGCCTGGGGAAAGTAGACCAGGAAGGTTTCCCGGAAGGCGGGGAAATCCTCCCAGTGCTCCGGATCGATGACCGGCGGGGAGACGGCGGAGTCGGGCGGCGTTGGCGGTGAGGGTGGGATTGCTGCGGTAGACTTGGACAGCTCTAGCATGGGGCTTGCTCCTGTGCTCGGGTTAGGCTCCGGGCGTAGTGCCTAGCTGCACTCGGGGCCGTTTCTAGTTCTCCGGGGGGAACGTTCCCCCCCTTCATAACCTTGACAAGCGTATCTAGAGATAGAGAACCTTGTCAAGGATAAGATAAGCGCTAGACTTCCCCGCCTATGGTGCGCACCAGCGATTCGAAACGCGATGCTTTTGTCTTGGCCCAATGGAAGGAAGGGGTAACCCTGGAGGAGATCGGGAGCACGATAGGGATCTCCCGCCAAGCTGTTTGGGAAATACTGAGACGGCTGGGCGCTCCAAAGAGGCGAGCCGAACCAACCCAGAGTTGCTCTGTACCGGGATGTTTGCGAGAGCATGCGGCGCGAGGGTACTGCCGGATGCATCTTCTTCGGGTGTACAGGCATGGCGAGCCGGGGCCAGCGGAACCGCTTCGTAGGAGGCGGCGCTAAGCGGTTAGACCGGCTGGTGCACTCAGGGCGGCCCCCCCAGCAAGCGCCAGCAATCCAGGCTCCTAGAGCTACCTCGGGCGGTACGCCAGCCCTCCCAGCGGAAAGCATCGGGTGTGAGTGAGTGGGGTTAGCAGTTAGTAGGTGGTGGGCGGGGGTGACGCGTGAGGGGGGAGGGAGCGGGGTCCGAGAGGGTGTTCGAATCGGGAGCAAGCCAGTGCTATGTGCTACGCGGCTCCGCCGCTTCGCACATAGCAGCTTGCCCGCATTCGCGCTTCGCGCTCAAGCGGGAAAAGAAACCATAAATTCCGAGGATGTCCGGAGAGGTTCGCATTGATCACGGACGCCTGAAATCATGGGCGCAACTAGACCAGCGTCCGGGAGCGAGCGACGGCCGCAGGCCTGTCGCCCTCGCGCTACCTGCGCCACGTCGCCCTCGGCGTCTCCCTCGGGTGGCGCATCAACCCGCGGCGCAATTTCGCCCGACTGGTGCCCTTTCATCGGCTGGACCCCAGCTCCGACCTATGGCATAGTTCTGTTGACTCCGCGTAGCTCAGCGGATAGAGCGCCTAACAAAACTGGGGTAGAGCTTACCTCTACCCGGGTAGAGGTAAGCTCTACCCTTACGAAGTAGTTTTGGTAGAGCGCTCTTAGAGCGCTTCCCTGATAAGGAAGAGGACACCGGTTCGAATCCGGTCGCGGGGCGTACGACCCCTGAAACAGGTGCTACCGAGAATAAGTGCCAGGCGAACAGAGAGAAGCAAGGGCACGCTCTTCCTCAGGCTTGGCGCTGCGAAGGAGCGCGCTCACAGCGCAAGCCGAGAGCGCTGCCAGTGCTCTCGACCCAGCGATTGCTTGCGCTCTGACCAGTAGTTGTACAGGTTGTAGGTCCTCAATCTCGCCCTTGACGTGATTGAGCAGCGCCTCGGCAACGCTGTCGAGAACCCCCAGCGCCGGGATGTGCGTTCGCCCAGTGCGCCGGAAATCGTGCGGCCGGATATTCTCCAGGCCCGACAGGCGCCGAAACTCCACATTGGCCAAGCGCAGCGGCTGCGGGTAGCTGGAGCGGCTCCCGCGCCACCCCTGCCACCACCTACTAACGGCTAACCCCACTCACCCCGGTTCTCTCCCCCCGCCGCTGCTCCTCCGCTTCGCTCTGCCGGATTTTCCTCCGGCAGAGCGAACCCCACCCTTCGCCACCCGTCCTCGGGGCGTCCACGGGATCACCTTTGTTGACGAGGATTAGGAAACCAAGGAATAGGAGGCGTGCTCGCCGATCGGGCCGAGCAGCGGCACGAGGAACTAGTGGCCGTTCTTGCCGTAGATCCGCCACACCCACTCCCCGTTGGACATCAGTAGATCCTCGGCGCGAACGTAGGCCGCCTCCTCCCGTCCATTCGAGGACGTAACGCAGGTGCCGCAGATCGGCGATGACGGCGCGCAGGATCGCGTCAACATCGCCGCGCTTGTGGGACGGCCACCAGCGGGCGGCGTCGCGGTACAACTCGGTGAGCAGTAGGCAAGCCGGCGCAGGGCGGCGGCGTCCGCCTTCCTGGTGAAGACCACGAGGAACGTCTCGCGGAATCCCTCCCGCCATCGAAGGTTGGTTACCCGCTTGCTCATGAGGCGTCCTCCCCGCGCCACGTGCCGAGCGTCTTTTCCAAGGTGTCCGCGATCTTGCCGACCTCCCCGGCCATGCGCACCGCCGTGTGGCACAAGGCCGCCTCATAGCGATCGTCCGGCGGATCGCTGCCCGCCGTCACGAGATAGCCTTCCAGGTGCCGGAGGTCCGCCACCGCGGCGCGTAGCTCGGCCCGGCGCAAGCCCTCCGGCTGGTCCGGGAAGTGACCATCTCGTAAAGCAGATGCCCCACCCCGCGCAGCGCTACGTTGTCGCGGGAGGATGTCCGGAAATTCGAGCATTTATCCCGGCCGCCTGCAATCATCCGCGCGCGCTCAATTTTTCCGACATTGTCCGAAATAGTCCGGCCTCGAAAAGCCAGTATCCACGGGATTTCCGTGGCCACTAGATTGCAAGTTTCCGGAGATGTCCGGTTTATTGACAGCGCTACACGCGGTTTTTACAATCCAGCCAGACGCCCGAATTGTTGAACCCCGCCAGTCATCCTCTCAAAGATCCCGCAGGCAAACCCGTTGACCGAGAAGCCCAAGCCGGCCGCGGCCAAGGATCACCGGACGGTCATCCGCTCCGCCCGCTTCACTCCGGACGAATGGACCAGTGTCCAGGAGAGGGCGAAGGTCGCCGGCCTCTCGCCCTCGCGCTACCTGCGCCATGTGGCCCTTGGGGTCTCCCTCGGGCGGCGCATCAACGCCGAGGCGGTTCTCGCCTTGAACCGCGCGGGCGTCAACCTCAACAACCTCGTGCGGTTGGCGATCCGGAATGGACAGCCCCTCGTCGCCGCCGACGTGAACGACGTGCTGGAGCATCTCCGCGACCAGCTCCGGGGCCTGCTGTGATCGCCACCGCCAAATGCGGCAATGGGTTCGGCGGTTTGACCCGCTACCTGCTCCAAGGCAGGAAGGACGACCCACACCCTGAACGGGTGGCGTGGACTTCCACCCGCGAGCTCGCTTTGGAGGAGCCACGGCACGCGGCCTCCCTCATGCACGCCACCGCCTCCCAGGGCCGTGCTCAAGATCCGGTCGAGCACTTTTCCATCTCGCTGGCCCCAGGCGAGCACCTCACCCGCGAGCAGTGGGACCACGTCGTAGACACCTCCTTGCGACACCTCGGCCTGGAAGGCCATCAGGCCCTCGTCGTGGCCCATCGCGACACCGCCCAAGAACACATCCACATCATGGTCAATCGCGTCCACCCCGAGACGCATCGCACCTGGAACCGCTGGCAAGACCGGCCCCGGGTGATGGAGTCTCTGCGCCCCCAGGAGCTGGCTCTAGGCCTCAGGGTCACGCCCCACGTCGAGGACCCGGACCGCCTGCCGGATGCGTTGGTGCGGCGGTTTGAGCGCACCGGAGAGCTACCCTTTCTCGACTATGCCCGCGCCGCGGGCCGGCCCGTGATCGCCGAGGCTCGCACCTGGAGCGAGTTGCACGAGGGCTTAGCCGAGCAGGGCCTCTACCTGCAGCGCAAGGGACAGGGACTTGTTTTCACGGACGACCGCCACCACGTCAAGGCCTCCTCCGTAGACCGTAGCGCGTCCCTGCGCGCCCTGGAAGGACGGCTCGGGCCGTATGAGGAGCGCCGACCGTTGCTCCAGGAGGTCGGCCGGGACCTGCGCGCCGAGTACCGAGAGCGCGAGCTGACCGCCGAGCTGGCTCCGCTCTATCAGGCCCGCCAGGAGGCGAGCCGTGCTGCCGCCGACCGCGCCGAGGCGGCGCGCCAGCTCGACTGCGCCGGGGCCGCCGTCCGCTCCACCGTTGCCGACGCGTACCGCGACCCGTTCGAGGCGGCAAACCGGTATCTGGCCCACCTCAACGCCGGCCGTTCCCCCGTGATCCTGCCGACGGATCTGGGCAAGCTCCAAGGCTCCGTGCTCCACGCCGGCCGCAACTATCTCCCCCTCGGGGCCGAGGGGGAGAAGGCCTACCGGATCGCTACTGAGCGTCTCCCCCAGCGCGGCGCCCGGTACCAGCAGGCTCGGGAGACTCTAGGCCTAAGGGATGCTCAGCTCACGGCGACTCGTCGGCAAGTCGAGCAGCTTGAGCAGCGCTATCGCCCCCAACTCGCGGAGCTGGCGCAGCTTGGGAGCCTGGCCCAGAGGGGCGAGCTTCCCGAGCGGGTGATGTCTCTTCGCCCCCGGGATCAAATCGCTCTCGCCCGGTCCCATGGGGCCGAGGTCTTGACCTGGTCGGCCGAGCGTGCGCCGAAGCACGTCGGCCGCACCACTGCTGCCCGGGAATGGTGGCTGAAGAATCTGGCGCCGCAACTCGACAACGCCCTGAGTCGCCAGCTCAGCCAGCGGGGCATCCCTTTGCCGACGCCGGGGAAGTCGCCGCCGGTGGGTTGGATGGTCAACGCCGTGCGCCGAGGGCTTCCGCCGGCCCACGGCACCCAGGCGCTCGTACGGGCCGGCTTCTCTCTGGGCGAGACGCTGCACGCCACCTCCCGGGCGCTATCCCTCACCCGCGCCGTGGTCGGCAATCCTGTGAAGACCGCCGCCAGGGTCGCCGCCCAGGCCTTGGGCTTGCCCTCCCTGCCCGTGCGGCTCGCCGTCGCTGCCTTGTCCGTGGCCCGTAGCGTGGGCCGCGCGCTCATCCGCTAGCTAGCCCTTCATGGCCTGGAGGATCGCGGCGGCGCGCGCCGGCTGGGTGGCCCGCTTCGGGCAAACGGGTTGGGCGGTAGGCCACGCTAGGGACGCTTCAAAACTTGCCGAATCTCTACAATTACGCTCGATGGATCACCTGTCCAAGTGAGGTACTTCTTGTCAGCAAGAAGTGGATAGAGCTTAAGTGTGTCTTGGATCTCGGACTGCGAGCCCGCAAGGAGAGGTAGAACGCGGGATTCTCCGCTCTGGGCTTCAAGCCCCAGTGCAGCGTTGAGTTCACGTTCGGGCCAGGGCCGACCAGGGAATGAGGGGCTGAGTACAACCAGTACGTAGCGAGAAGCTCTTAAGCCCTCGTTGACCTTCGCGATCAAGGAGTCGCCCCAGCGAATCTGGCCATCGTCATGCCAATGTGTCACGCCCGCGGACTCCAACGCCGCCACCAAGGGACTCACGATGACCGACTTATCGGGTCCAGCGTGGCAAATGAAGACATCCTTGAGAACTCGGCTCTCTGATTCTTGTGGGGACTCCGCCTTGCGCACTTGGGCTCTGCGTTCGAGTGCGTCCCGAACGCTGCGAAGAGCACGCGGCTTCACACTCAGATCGTACTGGCCAGGCTTTACGAGCAACGTGACATAACCCTCGTCACGAAGGGCGTGGAGATCGATCTCGTCAAAGTCCCCCTTGAGATCAGCACTCTCTGAGCCAGAGGATGTGGAGAGATTCAGCGACCAGCCCTCGAGCGTTTCATAGGCGACCACAGTCGGTCTGTAGTGCCCACGATTCGACTCCCGGACAAGTGCGAGGAGCAGACGAGCCTGGGAAACTGTAAGGCCATCGAAGCAGGGTACCCACTGTTCATCCTCGTCAAACGCGCAATACGCGACCCAGCCGCCTTCAAGATTGACGGCGTTAACCGAGGGAAAAGGCTCTAGCCGCAATCGTGTTGCGCTGTCTTCCATGGCTGCCACGGCACTGGGTGCCGCCGGACCTTGGAGGAGGGTAAGACTCTGGTCGGGCTTGACGCCGACAAAGAGGGCACCGCCGCCGCCCAAGCTGAGAGAAGTGAGGATGCCGTCGAGCTCGTGTGGCGAGGGGCAGATGGGCGCGAAGACAGTGGTGAGGCTCTGACCGTTCCGGAGGGCGCTCCGGACGTACTCTGGTGAATAGTCCATGATGCTTACCGTGGCGCCGGGAACGCAAAGATTGTACAACGAGCCCCCTACGCTTCGTCAACATTGGTGGTGCTGTCGGGGTTTGGGGCCTGGTCGCGCAAAGTCGCCCCGCGCTGCCAGCGCTCCGGAAGGCGCTACGCCGCCCGCTGGCGAGCCTCCCTCTCCAAGCGGGTCAGCTTCTCGTACCAGAGCCCAAGCGCCTGCTTGCGCTCCGGCCAGTAGTTGTACAGGTTGTAGGTCCCCTCAATCTCGCCCTTGACGTGATTGAGCAGCGCTTCAGCGACGCTGTCGAGAACCCCCAGCGCCGGGATATGCGTTCGCCCGGTGCGCCGGAAATCGTGCGGCCGGATGTTCTCCAGGCCCGACAGGCGCCGGAACTCGACATTGGCCAGGCGCAACGGCTGCGGGTAGGTGGAGCGGCTATCCCGCAACCAGAAGAGGGGACCCCGGCCGTCCACTTCCAGGCAACGGCGATTGAGAATCTCGCCGATCGGGCCGAGCAGCGGCACGAGGAACTCGTGACCGTTCTTGCCGTAAATCCTCCACACCCGCTCCCCGTTGGACATCAGCAGGTCCTCGGCGCAGACGTAGGCCGCCTCTCCCGGCCGGCACATGCTGTAGAGGATCAGTCGGTAGACATCGGCCGCCTTGCGGTCGGATAGCTCACCACAGGCCCAGAGCGCTGTCGTCAACTCGCCGTCGCTCAGCCAGCGGTCGCGTTTGGCTTTCTTCGCCATCACCCGCAGGCCCCGCGCCGGATTGCCGGACAGGTGCCAATGGCTCCGGGCGTACTCGAAGATGGCCGAGAGCACCTTCTTGACCTCGCGCGCCATCTGCGGCGCTCGCTTCTCAACGGCCGTCATCACCGCCCGCACCTCCAGGTCCGAGATCTCGCCCGGCACCCGAGGGCCGAACACCGCGGCGAACGACTTGGCGGTTTGCCGATAATTGTCCACGGTGCGCGCCTTGAGATTGACGGCCGCGTGATGGCGGAAGTAATCCCCCAGGAGCGCGGCAAAGGTTCCCTCGCGGTAGCCCTCCGGGTAGAGGGGCCGGACAAGGTCGGGGATCGCCTCAGGGCCGAGCCAGCGCCCCGTCTGGGACACGGTGGCGCCGACGTTGAGGGGATCAATCCCCTTGCCCAACTCGGCCCGGAAAGCGTAGTAGGCGCGTTCGAATTGGTCGAGGCTCATCGGGGCGAGATCCCTGCCGGCGGTCGGACGCTCGGAACAGCGGCCGGAGACGTGATATCCCAGGTAGGCGCGCCGCTGCTTGGCTTGGCCGTGAGCGTCGCGCACGACCGGGGAGCGGTAGATGTAGAACCAGATCTTGGCTCCCAGGGTGGACACCCGCAAGCCGGCCGAGGGCGTCTTCTCGTGTAGGATGTCGATGGGGGTTCTCGAGGGTGCAAGGCCCCTGATCTTCTTCTCCGTCAGCCTGATTCGCATTGAGTTCGCCTCCCGTTGCCTAAGGTTTGATTGCCTTGACACCAGTTAAGCTACGGGTAACGGGAGGCGTTGTCAAAGTCGGGACAGGGCCGGACAACGCCGGTCATGAGTGGACTCTAACTCATTAGAAGGAAGAGAGTTAGAGGACTATTTCGGTCAGCCCAGGACACCCCTGGACACCCTTCCACGCTCCCGGGAGAAGAGGGAGGGCAATGCGAAACGGCCTCGCATGCCTTCCCCCTCTCCCGGGGCGGGAGAGGGGGCTAGGGGGTGAGGGTTTTGGGCGGGGGAACCTCGGAGGCGCGTTACGTTAGCGCCTATGCCCCCCTCCCCTCAGCCCGCCCTCGCGGACCGCCGCTCGGCCATCTTGAGGATGTAGCTCGCGGCGTCGGGCGTCTTGCAGCCGGTGTCGCTGTGGTCGACCCGCACCTTGCCGATACGGGCGGCGGCGGCGAGGGCCTTCTTCTGGAGCGCCGGCTTCCTGCCGCCGATGGAGATGAGGGCGCCGTTCATCTGGTGGCGCACCCGGTTCTGGCTGCCATGGAGCTCGCGCTCGATGCGCTGGAGAGCCTCCTCGGCTTCGGCATCGGAGATTTCACCTTCCGCCACGAGGTGGGAGAAGACGATCCAGCCGGCCGAGGCGGTCAGCTCGACCGGAGAGTCGATCCACCGCTTCATCGTCTCCCGCGCCACCGGGGACGTCGCGGCGAGCCCCCCAGGTATCCCGTCTCGATGTAGTTGCCGAGGCTCGCCGCCCAGGCGTCGAGGGTCGCGCCGTCGAGCTTCTTCGGGTCGGCGACCGTCGTCGCCAGGATGCGGGCCTCGTGGTTGCCGGAGGCCCACAGCTCTCCCGCCAGCCCATGGTCTAGCTTGATCTTCTTCTGCAGCTTCGTGAGGTCCGGCGTGCTGACGCCGTAGCAATCCTCGCTCGCGCCATGCCGGCGATAGGTCTTCCGCGTCTGCTCCTTGCCGGCCGATTTCAAGGCATCGAGGGTCTCTTGGAGGTTCATGGCCCGACTCTATCCAGTCCATCCGCCCTCCGGCAAGGTCGGATGAGCGCGCTTGTGTCTTCTAAAATGACTTTGCCGTTCTACTTTGCTAGACTTCCCGGGCTTCTGCCGTTCAGACCGACTTGGAAAAGGGGAGATCTATGCCCGGAGAATCTGCGATGAAGTATCGTCTCGCGCCCACGCTGATAGGAATCATGCTTTTGACGCTGTCCGCCCTGCCGGGGTGGGGCGCCAACTCGACCGCCAAACCGCAGCAGGCCGGCAACTTCGACATCCGCGTCGGCGCGCGGCGCGACCTCGCCCGGGTCGTCTCCCGGGCGCCCGTGCCACCACTCCGGCCGGCGCCCACACCAGCGCAGCTTAAAGCGCAGATCAAGGAAATGCAGAGTGCCCTGGCAAAGCTCCAGGTCGCCTCGCCCGGCGCGACGGCGCGCTTCTCGCCCGTTACGGTGGCCCCCGAGATCGTCGCCGGTGAGCGCGGTCCGCTCTCCGTCGCGGTCGCCGGCTCGGGCTTCGACGTCGTGCGCGCCTTCCTGCACGCCAACCGCGCCCTCTACGGCCTGTCGGACGCGGAGATCGACGCCCTCCACTTCCTCGGCGAGAGCGTGAGCCCGAAAAACGGCATGCGCATGGTGCGCGTCGAGCAACTGCTCAACAACCGTCCCGTCTTCCAGAGCGAGAGCCGGTTCATCCTCGACCGCTCCGGCCGCGTCTGGCGTTCCCTCGGTCTGTTCATGCCGAACGCCGTGGCGGCCCAGCTTCCCGTGCCGGGCGGTTTGACCGCTCCCCAGGCCCTGGCCAAGGCGATGCAGACGGTGGGCATTCCCCTCGACGCGACGCGCATGGCCGTCACCGGCACCAACGCCGCCGGCACGGTCACCCAGGTGGTGGCCAACGATCCCAAGATCAAGGACAAGGTGCCGAGCGACCTCGTCTACTTCCCCGCGGGACCGGGCGTGCTCGTCCCCGCCTGGCGGCAGATCGCCTACACCCGCAACAACGCCGACTGGTACACGGTCACCGACGCCACCACCGGCGCGGTCCTCTGGCGCAAGAACATCCGGGCCCACGTCTCGACGCAGGAGGCGCGCTTCAGCGTCTACGTGCAGGCCGACGGCACCACGCCGGCGGAGAGCCCGGCGCCGCACTCACCCACCACGGTGACGCCCGGCTCCGGCACCCAGTTCCCGGAGATCGCCCGCGCGATCGTCAACATGTCCACGGCGCAGAACACCACCTTCAGCCCCGACGGCTGGATTCCGGATGGCGGCACGACGACGACCGGCAACAACGTCGACGCCTACCTCGACACCGACGACGACGACGCCCCGGACACCGGAGCCCTGGACGACAACGGACGGCCCGTCGGCAATCCGGACGCCGGCACCAACAACCGCGACTTCCTGGGCGCCTCGCCCCGCGACTACACCTACAGCCCGCCGCCCCTGGGCGGCAATCCGGACGCGGGCGACAATCCGACGCTCGCGCCCTATCAGCGCGGCGTCGTCACCCACCTCTTCTACCTCGCCAACTGGTATCACGACCAGCTCGCCGGCTACGGCTTCGACGAGGCGGCCGGAAACTTCCAGACCACCAACTTCAGCGGCATGGGTGTGGGCGGCGATCCGGTGCTCGCCGAGACGCAGGACGGCTCGGGCACCGACAACGCCAACTTCGCCACCGCGCCGGACGGCAACCCCGGCCGCATGCAGATGTTCCTCTTCGACTTCCCGACCCCGGAGCGCGACGGCGCTCTCGACGCCACCATCGTGCTGCACGAAATGACGCACGGCCTTTCCAACCGATTGATCGGCAACGCCGACGGCCTGATCTGGGACGAAGGGGGCGGCATGGGCGAAGGGTGGAGCGACTTCTACGCCCTGTCGCTGACCCACAACAGCAACGCCTATCCTCCGGACGCCGAATATCCGGCGGGAGCCTACGCCACCTATCAGCTCGGCGGGCTCACCGACAACTACCTTTACGGCATCCGCCGCTTCCCCTACTCGACGGACAACACCGTCAACCCGCTCACCTGGGCGGACGTGGACGACGTCACCTACGACGAGTCCGGCGGCCTGCCTTCCAGCCCGCTGGGCTTCGGTTTCAACGGCGCGCTGGAGGTCCACAACATCGGCGAGATCTGGGCGCTGACGCTGTGGGAGGTGCGCAGTTGCATCATCAAGGATCCGGCGGGAGCCAACAACGACGTGCCCACCGGTAACGCCACCATGCTCCAGCTCACCACCGACGCCCTCAAGATGACGCCGATCAACCCCAGCTTCACCGACGCCCGCGACGCGCTGATCGCCGCCGACTGCGTCACCAACTCCTGCGTCAACGAGAAGTGCATCTGGACCGGCTTCGCCGACCGCGGTCTGGGCTACGGCGCCATCGCGCCTCTCGGCCAGTCCGGCGTCCTCGGCATCGGCGCCCAGGTCGGGATCGGAGAGTCGTTCAAGCTGCCCTACCTCGACCTCAAGACCACCACCATCGACGACAGCATGGGCAACAACAACGGCGCCATCGATCCGGGCGAGCCCATCAAGCTCACGGTCCAACTGTTGAACCCCTGGCACAACACCGCCTTCAACGTACCGGGCTTCACGGCCACCCTCACCTCGTCGACCCCGGGCGTGACGATCACCGACGGCTCCTCCACCTACCCCGCCATCGCGGCCCAGGGCATGGCCAACGGCGGCGACACCTTCGGCTTCACCCTTGCGCCGTCCGTGACCTGCGGCCAGTCGCTGCATTTCACTCTGACCGCCATCAACACCATGGGCATGGGCACCACCAGCTTCGACTTCGTGCTCCGCGTCGGCGACCCCACGGGCCCCGGGGCGCCGGTGACCTACACCCGCACGGTCCCGGGCGGCCTCCCCATCCCGGACGATGACTTCAACGGCGTGACCGACAGCTTCGCCATCACCGACGACCTGGAGATCAACGACCTTCAGTTCCGCGTCGACAGCCTGACCCACACCTTCACCGGCGATCTCACGGTCGCGCTCAAGGCGCCGAACGGCTACGGCACCGACCTCATCTACGTCCGCGGTCTCTTCATCGGCGACGGCAACGGCGACAACTTCACCAACACCGTCATCGACGAAGCTGCCGTCAACGACCTCAACCTGAGCGGCGAGGTCGACGCGCCCTACACCGGAAGCTGGACGCCGGCCTTCAACTCCGCCATCTGGACCCTGTTCGGGATTCCCAACCTCGGTCCGGACCCGATCGGCCAGCTCGCCACGCGGCTCGCCGGCCAGAGCACGCAGGGCACCTGGAGGGTCCACGTCACCGACGAGGCCTTCATCGACACCGGCAGCCTGAACTCGTGGTCGCTCATCGTCACCCCGACGGCTTTCGCCTGCACGCCCTTCGTGCCGGCGGCGACCGTGAACGTCACCGGCACCAAGACGGTGGCCGGCAACTTCCAGGTAGGTAGCACCATCACCTACACGGTGGTCCTCACCAACAACGGCACCGCTGGGCAGACCGACAACCCGGGCAACGAGTTCACCGACGTCCTCCCCCCGAGCCTGACGCTCCAACCGGGCCCCACGGCCTCCTCGGGCACGGTCGCCGCCAACGTCGGCACCAACACGGTGACCTGGAATGGAGCCATTCCCGCCAGCACCTCGGTGACGATCACCTTCCAGGCCATCATCAACCCCGGTACCTCCGGCACGACGATCTCCAACCAGGGTCAGATCTCCTTCGACGCCAATAACGACGGCACCAACGATACGAACGGTGTCACCGACGACCCGGGTACTCAGGTGGCCGCCGACCCGACCGCGATCACGGTCGGCCAGGCGATCGCCGAAGTCCCGACGCTCAACGACCTGGGTCTCGCGGCCCTCTTCCTGGCCCTCGCCGGCGCCGGCCTGTTGCTCATGCGCCGCCGCCGCACGGCCTGACGACAACCCCACACCCCAGCCCCCGGCCGCCCGGCCGGGGGCTTGTTTTCACTCCTCGTCCTCCTCGTCGTACTTCACCAGCTTCACCTTCCAGATCCCCGGCGCCTCGGTGACGCCCCATTGCCAGAGGTCGTGATCGAACTGCACGGTCGTGGTGCCAAGGGTGGCGATGGCCTCGTCGGTGGTCTTGCCGTCGTTGAAGGCGTTGAGGAGCCGGTGGATGCCCTCCCGCCCGTAGCGGTGCTCGACGTAATGAAGGGTCCAGCGCGACTCGTCATATCCGATCGCGATGAGCGCCGGCGAGAGGCTGCCGATGGCCGGCTCCAGCAGCGGGAAGCCGAGAAGGTTGTCCTTGTCGCGGTAGCCCTGGATGGGGTTGACCCCCTCCTGCAACATCTCGACGTGCTGCGCCAGGCCTTCCTGGAACCAGTGCGGCGCCCGGCTGCCCGTCCGCTCGGCGATCATGGCGTGGGCCAGCTCGTGGGTGAGGATGCTGACGACGAAGGCCCCGAACTTCGGGGCATCGCCCAGCGGCACGCGGATCTTGCCGTCATAGAGCCCGAGGATGTCCATGCCCGGTGAATATCCGGCCTGAAAGTCGTCGAAATGCAGGAGATGGACCTCGGTGGACTTCGCCGAGCTCAAGGGGATCCAGGCTTGCAGGCGGCTGCGCTCGGCCTCCAGGATGCGGGCCGCGTTCTTGGCGAAACCTTCTCCGCGTCCCGGTGGATAGTGGATCTCGAAATGCGGGCTGCGATAGACCTCGGCGGAGACCGCCAGGCGCTTCTCCATCTGAAGCTGCCGGACTCGCTCGTCGCCGGCCTCGAAGGGAAGCTGCGAGTTGGCCTTGGCCACCAGCTTGAGGGCCATGTCGAAATTCCCCTCGGCGGTCAGCAGATCGGCGAGCTGATAGAGCGTTTCGGGGTCCATGCGCTGGCCGGCCTTGTCGCCCTGGACCACGCGCACCAGCAGATCGCGGGCCTCCCCCGTTCGCCCGGCGCGCCGCAGCGCCTCGGCGCGCAACCGCATGAGGCCGGACGGCAGGCTCGCGACCTCCTGGGACAAGCCGTCGGTCAGCGTCAGCACCTCGGCCCACCGCTGCCTTCCCGCCAGGGCCTCCGCGGTGTCCACCGTCTGGCGGCGCAGCGACGGCTGGGCCAGGGCTCCCGGAGTGCGCCCCGCCGCCAGGAGCGCCGGCAGGCCGGCCAGCATCTTCGCTTCCCGCTCGTCGTTCCAGACTCCGGCGTAATCGACCCGCGTGCCCGGGGGCGCCAGGTCACAGCCCCCGGGCACGCGCAGCTCCGCCGGGCCGCGAGTCAGCCGCAGCGTTTCGCCAAGCAGGCGCGCCTCGAAACCGGCGGGCGGCACCAGGGCGCGGCGGGAGACCTCCGCGCAGGTCACGATCGGATCCGTCGCCGAGTCCAGATGGATGAGCCGCCGGATCTGGGCGTCCTGAAACAGGGCGATCAGCGCCGGCCGGTCCATTACCTCCGAGCGCGCGATCGGCTGCAACCGCCAGCCGGTGCGGAAGAGATCCTCCGCTTCCGCCAGCCGGTGGTCGCGCACCGCCATCTCCGCCAGCTCGAAGTAGGTGTCGGCCCGCCGCGATCCGAGGTCCCGGAGCTGCTCCAAGAACTTCTGGGCATGGCCGCGAAACCCCAGCACCAGGAAGGCCTGGGCGCTTTCCGACAGCAGCCCCTCCCGCGGCGCTCCCACCGTGGCGGCCCGCTGGTACGCCGTGGCCGTGGGCAGCTCCTGGAGACGCAGAAACGCCAGGCGCGCCCGTAGCAGCTCGGCCAGCGGGAATCTCCCCGGCGACGGAAAGCCCAAAAGAAGCCGGTCGACGCCCTGACCGTTCATGCGCCCCAGGAGATGCTGTGCCCACCACTGCCTTGCGATGCGGCCGGTCGCGCCGCGGTCCTTCACGACGGCCGGCGCCGCCTCGGGCACGGACCCTCCCGGCTGGGTGAGCGCCCGCCGCAACGGCAGAAGCGAACGCAGCTCCGCGGAGTCCAGCTCTTTGGCCGCCCCGGCCGGCTTCCGAGAGCCCAGACGCGGCACGACGAGAGCGGCCAGCGCCACGGCCACGATCAAGGATCCGGCGAGCCCCACCCCCAGAGCGACGCCCCACCGGTGACGCTGATCCCACGTCGCCCCCAGCACGAGCAGGCCGAGGGCCGCGACCCCGCCGATCAGCCACAGAGGCCAGCGCAGCAGGGCGGCGAGCCGGCGGGACGATGCCGCCGGCCTGGCCTCCGCTTCGCCAGCCGCGCCGTCGGCGGCAGTGGCGGCGGCGGTGGCGAACGACTCGTCGCTCGCCGCCACCGGCTCGGCGGAAATCCGTAGCGAGTCGATCTTCCACCCGCCGCCCTCCGGCACCAGGCTGAGGATCAAGGTGTCGTCGACCCCCGAGGGGAACTGGAGCGCGAAGAGCGCCCCGGAAGCGGCGAGCTCGGGAGCGGTGGCCTGAAGCTCCCACTGCGCCTCGGCGGGCGAGCCGGCCCGCACCTCGATCTCGGCCAGCGCGGCCTCGCGCCCCAGCCGGCGCAGCGGCGACGTGCGCGACAGGTGATCCCACCAGGCGGCGGGCCCCCGCTCCAGGTACTCCGCGGCGAAGATCACGCCCTGCCGCTCGGCGTCGGTGAGCGGCCGTGGCCCGGCGGGCGCCGGAGCGCCGCGGGCGGCTCCGGCGGCGGTCATCGCACAGAGAAGGGCTGCGGCAACGGCGGCCGGCGTCCTTGGCATCAGTTGAGTTCCTTCCTCGAAATGCAATCGGGGTTCGAGACATTATAGAATCAACGGCTCATACCGACGCCAAGGAGGAGAGGGCATGCGACGGAACCTTCCGCCAGGACTGGCGATATCTCTATTGATCTTCGCCATGGGCTGTGGCCGCGGCAAGTCGCCCGACCTCTTTCAGGCGACACCCGAGGCCATCACCCTCATTCGGGACAACGAAGCGCGCTGCTCCAAGATCGGCCAGAACGGCTTTCACCGTCTGGCCGCGGCGGAGGAGGAGATGGCCGGCGAAACCGCCAGGGCGCGGGAGGCCAAGGGGACCAGGCCCGATGGGCGCGCGGAGCTGGACGTCCGCACCGGGAGGCTCTTCGTGCCCGCCGCGGTCAGTCCCGGGACGGAGTCGAGCCTTACGCCGGAACCGGCCAAGACTCTCCCTCAACCGTCGGAGGTCTTCAAAAGATATCTGGACGACGAGGCCGCCGCGGAGCTGGCGGCGGCAGACACGGCCCAGAGCGCCATCCAGGATCTGCTCTCGAAGGTCAAGGCCGAGGCGCCGAACGACCTCACAATCGCCGTGGAGTCGCTGTCCTCGGCTCACGATCAGGTCTGCACGGTCGCCCGGCAGTCGCGGGCGTCGGCGCAGTATCGGGTGGCCCTGGACAACGCCGAGAACGGTTACCGAGCCGCCGAGGAGAAGCTGCGTCCCTTGTACACCGTCAGTGAGACGGACTCCCAATTCGCTCTCCACAAGTACGGTCCGCGCCTGGAAGAGGCCCGGGCGGCGGCCCGCGACCGGAACCGCCCGGCGGCGGCGGTGCCGGTCAAGGACTATGAGAGCGATCAGCGGGAGTGGCAGGCCGCCCAGCAGCTCCAGAGCCAGCAGCAGATCGAGCACGAGGTCGCCGTCAAAAAATATTACGGGAAGCGGGACGAGCCTCAACCCGAATCCGTGCCAAGGCTGGGGGTGAAGACTCCTCCGCAGTCGCCGGAGGACCGGGGGCAGGCGATGAAGCTCTGGTACCCGCGCTACACGGCGAAGGTCGGCGCGGTCAAGGCGGCGCTCTCCACCTACCTGCGCCTGCGCAACGCGGGCGTCACCGACTCGTCGCTGCCACAGTCCTGTGACGCGTTGATGGCCGCCGACGGTCCTCTCCTCAACGACCCCGTCGCTCTGGAGGCGCCGGACCCGCAGGTCGCGGAGCTCCTGCGCGCCGCCTTCACCGAGCTGCAAGGTCTGGCCCAAGCCTGTCACGACGGGTTGACCGCCGAGACCATCATCCGGTTCGATGCCTTCGAGCGCACTCTTGGACAGGCCGCCGCGGCCCTGCGTCCCTATGCGCTGAATCCTTAGGCCGCCGCAGACGGTAGTAGGGACAACAAGGACAGCAAAGACGCCAGGGACACCGTCCTTGCCATCCTTGTTGTCCTTGAGGTCCTTGTAGCCGTTGTGCGTATAATGTCGGCAACTCCTTCACGAACCAGGAAGACCGGGAGAAGTCCTTATGGATGAGCCGCCCACGCCTCCGACGCCAGGCCCTGGCCACGGAGCGACCGCGGGTCCCGGCGATCTACCCGATCGCATCGGCTCCTACAGGATTCTGGGGCGTCTCGGCCGGGGCGGCATGGGAGAGGTCTTTCTGGCGTGGGACGACCGCCTGCGGCGCAAGGTGGCGATCAAACGCATCCGCGGCGATTCCGACATGGCACCCGCCCTGCGCCAGCGCCTGCTGCGGGAGGCCCGCGCCGCGGCCAGCCTCAACCATTTCGCGATCGTCCAGGTCTACGACCTGATCGCGGACGACGAGGGCGACTGCATCGTCATGCAGTACGTCGAGGGCCGCACCCTCGGCGCGCGGCTGAGCGAGGGCCCCCTGCCGCTCGACCTGGCGGTGCGGCTGGCGCGGGAGATCGCCGAGGGCTTGGCGACGGCTCACGCCGCCGGCATCGTGCACCGCGACCTCAAGGCCGACAACGTCATCGTCACCCCCGGGGGCCATGCCCGGGTGCTCGACTTCGGCCTGGCGCGCCGGCTCTCGGGTGCCACCGACGAGATGATCCTCACCCAGCACGGCTTCATTATCGGCACCTGCCACGCCATGTCGCCCGAGCAGGCGGCCGGCGGCGAGGCCGACGCGCGCTCCGACCTCTTCTCGCTCGGCATCCTCCTGTACCACATGCTGACGGGCGTCTCGCCCTTTCTGGCTACGACTCCCCGCGAGACCCTGCAGCGGGTGTTGAACCATCAGCCGCCGCCGGTCACCACGGTCCGGGGGGACGTCCCTCCCGGGCTCGGCTCCCTCGTCACCCGGCTGCTCGCGAAGGCTCCGGAAGAGCGGCCGCAGAATGCCGACGCCGTGATCCGCGCCCTCGGCAGTCCCACGCTCGAATCGATCGCGCCCGCCGAGCTCAGCGTCAGCGAGCTTTCCACCGGAGTCCGCGAGGCCACCACGGCGTGGGCGATACCTCCCCTGGCCGCTCCAGCCGGCGGCTCGACGGCGGGGATGTCCGTCCTCACCCGCCGCCGTGCAAAGAGAATCGCGGCCGTCGTGGCGGTGCCGGTGCTGGCGGTGCTCGGCGTCCTGGTGGGCCGGCAGCTTCTCACCCGAAACCCTGCGGCGACGGCGAATGCTTTGCCCCTGCGGGTGGTGGTGCTCCGGCCGCAGGTGAACGGCAAGGACCCGCGTCTCCAACTGGCGGCCTCGGGAGTCTTGACCACCAGTCTCAGCACCCTGAGCTCGCTCCAGGGAATCGTGGCCACCGGACAGACCCAGCTCATCGGCGCAAAAACTCTTCCGGAGGTGGCGCTGGCCGCCGCCGCGGACGAGGTCCTGGTGGCCCGGCTCGACGAGGCGGGCACCCAGGCGAAGATCACTCTTCGCCGCCAGAGTCCTCGCGGCCGCGTGCTGTGGAGCGAAACGTTTCCCGCTGCCATCGAGCCTGGCGACCTCCTCGAGCTCGCCAGGGAGGTGGACAAATCCCTCCTCCAGGCCTACGAGGGCCGGCACCTCAGACCCGGCACTCCCGGCCTGGAAGCGCGCACCGAGGACTACGCCGCGTTTCTCGCCATCCAACAGCGGCGCGACGCGGGAGCCGTTCCCTCCCAGGACGACCTGGATCAGCTCCAGAAGATCATGGACGAATCCCCAGGGCTCCTCGGCGCCCGCCTTCTGGCGGCCGACATGCTGTGGACACGGTTCCAATCGACTCGCAAGGTCGCTTTGCGGGAGAGGGCTTTGGGACTCCTCCGCGGCGCCCGCGAGCTCGCCCCGGACGATCCCCGTCCCCTCTTCACCCAGTTCAGGATCGAGCTGACCCGGGATGAGCCGAGCGTCGCCGCCAAGACGCTGGCGCGCTTCGAGAGCCTCGTCCCGGGTGACCCTCAGGTCTTCGCCCTGCGATCCAAGCTCGCGGAACGGGAGGGCCGCAGGGATGAAGCGCTCGCGGAGCTGAAGAACGCCGCCAGGCTCTCTCCGACCTGGGAGAACCTCAAGAACCTCGCCGGCCTCGAGTCCCGGATGGGCCACGTCGAGGACGCCCGCAAGCACGTCAACCAGATCCTCGCGAGCTCGCCGAACAACGTCTGGGCCCTCGACGTCCTCGCCTTCAACGAGCTCTACTACGGCGACCTGAATCAGGCGGAGCAACGGTACAAGACCCTCATAAGTCTGGCCCCGAATCCCCAGCGCGCCCACTACACCAACCTCGGCACGGCTCAGATCCTCCTCGGCCGCTACGAGGACGCGATCACGTCGTTCCACAAGGCGTTGGAGATCGATCCCGGCCACGTCGACGCCACCCTGAACCTGGGCGAGGCCGAACTCGCCCTTGGTCGCACGCAGGACGCCGAGGTACACTTCCGGAAGGCGCTGCAGGAGATTGAAAACAACCCCGTGCAGGAAAACATCCTGACGCAGGCGCAGTGCCTGGCGCACCTCGGACGCAGTCGGGAAGCCGGAGCGATCATCCAGAAGGCGCTGGAAGAGAGGCATGAAACTCCGGATGTCCTGCTGTCCGCGGCACAGGTGTTCGCTCTCGTGGGAGATCGCGCCGTCGCGCTGGTCAACGTCGAAAAAGCTCTGGGAAAGGGGCTCCAGCCTCGATATTTCCTCCTTCCCGCCTTCGATTCCCTGCGCAACGATCCCGAATTCCGCAGCCTCGTCGACAAAGCGCCGGGAGCCCCGAGGGGGAGCCTTCCGGCGCGGTGAGATCCAGCCCACGGATACGACCGTTGAGACCCACGGCTACCGTCACATTCCTCCCATGGTATCGATCACGAGCTGCGGAGCCACCGGATCGCCCAGAAAGAAGAGACTGACGAAAGAGAGATCGTGGGTACCGACCTTTACCGAGTAGGGCTCGTTCATGGTCTTGATGCCGTCCTCCTCAGAAACGTCGACTCTAACCTTGAAGGTTCCGGAAACGTGGGTGGCGGTGGACTGCATGGCTGTGCTCGTGAATTTGACGTCCAACGCCGGGGTGCCGCTCAGGCCGTTGATTCTCCAAACTACGGTATCGCCATTGTGGAGCCTTAGGCTGTCGTCCGAGATCGTCGCCTGGAACGTCGTCGTATCGATCACGTTCACCGTCAGCACATGGGAGGTTCCCGTCAAGGGATGCCTCGAAAGGGTAGGTTCCGGCTCGGTCAACACGGATGATTCCTGGTTACTCATTGCATTTCTCCTTTCAAAACGGGTCTCAAATCTGAGCCCCGGGATTGTTCAGGCCCGATCGCCGTGATGATGGTGCCGATGATCGTCGTCGTCGCCGGGATACTGCATCATTCCGCCGATGGTGTCGATCACGATCTCAAGATCCTCACCCATGGGACCGGTGAATTGAGTAACGACGCTGCCGCCAGCGGATTCCTCGACAAGCTGATAGTCCGCCGTGAACTTGCCGGCCGCGTTGAGAGTGCAGGAGAGAAACTTGCCTCCTTTCGTTCCCAAGACGTTGAACCCCAAGCTGGCGCTCATGGCACGGAGATGATTTTTTTTGCCAATCTTGTCAATCTCCCAATCCAGAATGTCGAGGCCATCGCTATGAATCTGCGCCTGGTCGACCTTGCCTGCTTTAATCTTGGCAGCGTGGTGCTTGGCTATGTATGGCATCGCGATTTCCTTTCTCTCTCGTAACTTTCTTGGTTAAACCACCAACTTCCTATCACGAAAACCACTCCCGCAGCCGCCGCGGACCCCGCGGCGGCGGAACGCACATCTTGGCGATCACGAGCTGAGGCCCTTCCCCAGGCAAGAGTGATTCCAGGCGCTCGCCGTTCAACAAGATCGAATACTTCGCGACGTATATCGTCCCTTCGCTCGCCTCCACCTCGCTGACGTCGACGCTAATCCTGGAGTTGATGTCCAGAGCGCCGGGGACGGAGTTGGGCAGGTGGTCAAAAACCACCTCCAAGTCGAGGTTGCTCAACGGCGGGTTCCCACGCTGCTGGGCGACGAGCTTCCAGGTGACCGTATCGCCATTCTCGATGAGCAGGCTCCGCTGCGAGAGGCTGACCGTCATGGGCTTCGTCGTCACATTCACCTTCACCGTCAGCGTATGAGAGGTCCCCGTGCCGGCGGCACGCAACATCGTCAGCTCCCTCTCGGTCAGTACAGCGTTTGAAGCTCGCAGGCTCATCGAAGTCCCCTTTCCCAGATCCTGTCCGATTCCTTGAGATAGCACGGGCGGTGCCAGGCTCGGGAAGCGGCCTATTTTCATCGAACTCCTTGATTCCCAAAGGGCTTCGACCGCCGGTGCCGCTGCGAGACGGGTATCCGATCAGATAGACTGTATCCACTTCAAGAGAGAGGCCCCTGTTGAATCCACGACTGATCGCCGTCTCCGGCCCCCTGGCCGGCCAGACCTTCGCCCTCGGGGCGGAGCGGTTGACGCTCGGCCGCGACCACGGCAATACCGTCCACCTGCGAGACCTCGCCGTCTCGCGGCAACACTGCGTGCTGGAGGCGGACGCCGGACGCTTCCGCCTGCGCGACCTCGAAAGCCGCCACGGCACCTTCGTCAACGGCGTGCCGGTGCGCGAGCGGGATCTGATGCCGGGCGACCTGATCGCCTTGGGCGCCTCTCTCTTCCTCTTCCAGACCCGGGAGGAGGAGGCCGCGGCTCGGCCGGACTCCGTCCTTCTCGACGGTGCGAGTTTCACGGCGGGTAGCACCTCGCACATCGTCCCCTCCGAATCCCGCTATCTGCGGCCCGAGGCCCTCCAGGCGGCCCTGCCTCCCGAGGCACGCACCGCCCGCGACCTCCAGGCGCTGCTGCGGATCGGCAACGACCTCCACGCCCTCCACTCCACGGAGCCCATCGCCCGCCGGCTGCTCGAGCTGGCCCTCGAGACCATTCCCGCCGAGCGAGCCATTGTCCTGCTCTTTGACTCGGAGATCGCCGAGCCCGCCGGCTCCTTTGCACTGGACCGCCGAGGAGCGACGGCGCCCTTCGGTGTCTCCCGTACGCTCGTGGAGAGGATCGTGGCCGAGGGCACGGCCGTGCTGGCCAACGACGTCCCGGAGGGTGCGGGGGATTGGAGAGGCGTCGAGAGCGTGGCGGCCGCCCGGCTGCAGTCCCTGATCGCGGCGCCGCTGACCGGGGACAAGTTGACCGGAGACAAGGGGCCGGCGGGTGTCCTCTACCTGGATACCCGCGATTTGGGTACCCGTTTCGACGAGCGCCACCTGGATCTCCTTACCGCCGTCGCAGGGATCGCCTCGGCGGCCCTGGCCAATGCCCGCCTCCTGGAGTGGCTGCGGCAGGAGAACCAGCGCATCGAGGCCGCGCTCGACACGGACATGGTGGGCGAGAGCCCGCGGATGAAGGAGATCGGCCGGCTCCTCGCGCGCGTCGCCCCGACGGACTCGACCGTCCTGCTGCGCGGCGAGAGCGGCACGGGCAAGGAGGTGGCGGCCCGGTCCCTCCACCGCGGCAGCCGGCGGACCAGCCGGCCTTTCGTGGCCATCAACTGCGCCACGCTTTCGGAGACGCTGCTCGAAAGCGAGCTCTTCGGCCACGAGAAGGGGGCCTTCACCGGCGCCGTGGACCGCAAGACCGGCAAGATCGAGGCGGCCGAGGGTGGCACGCTGTTCCTCGACGAGGTGGGTGAGCTGCCGCCGAAGCTTCAGGCCAAGCTCCTGCGCGTGCTCCAGGAGCGGGAGTACGAGCGCGTGGGCGGCACCCGCCCGCTCAAGGCCGACGTACGGGTGGTGGCCGCCACCAATCGCGATCTGGAAAAAGCGATGCGCGAGGGGACCTTCCGCGAGGACCTCTTCTATCGCCTGAACGTCATCACCCTGACGCTGCCCGCCCTGCGCGAACGGCGGGAGGACATCCCTCTTCTCGCCAGCCACTTCGCGGCCCTCTTCAGCCGCCGGCTCGGCCGCCGCATCGCCGGCTTCACCCCCGAGGCCCGCGCCTGCCTCCAGCGCTACGGCTGGCCGGGCAACGTGCGCGAGCTCGCCAACGCCATCGAGCGCGCCCTCGTGCTGGGCGAAGGCGAGCTGATCCGCCCCGAGGACCTGCCGGAGACCGTCCTCGAAACCGCCCCCGCCGCCGCGGCCGCGGCCGATCCCATAGGCGCCTACCACGAGAGCGTCAACGACTTCAAAAGACGATTGATCCTCGACGCCCTCGACCAGGCCGGCGGCAACGTCACCAAAGCGGCCGAGCGCCTGGATTTGAATCCCACCTATCTGCACCGGTTGATCAGTAATCTTGAGCTGCGGGACCGCTGAAAGCTTCCCTATCTAAACAGATAGGGAAGCTATCCAAAACGATCTTCCTCGCCTTGCCGGGATCCGGGAGAGACTCTGTGTCTCTCTCTCAAACCACCGGTTTTCCTCAGTTTGCGCGTGCGAGCCGAGCTTGGCATCTCCCGTGCTATTGGCTCCCGCCAAGCAGCTCAAATTCCTGGCTGCCAGCGACGAGAGGAAAATGAAAATGCCAAGCTGCAACCAATTGATGCACCTGAACGGCCTGGTCACACCGGGTGGCGTCCACAGATGGGCCAACTTCACAGTGGACTTCTGCCTGACGGACCTTGTCCTCGACCCGGAGGGAGCCGGCATGACCGGAAGTGTTGCGATCTGGCTGACCATTCCCGACGTCTCGTCCGAGATCCTCTTCCAGTTTTTCGTCGACAACTCGGGCAAGGCTGTGAGCCTGAACAGCGGAATCGTCTGCCCGAAGGGGTCCCTTCTCACCGCCAACGGCAACACCGGCGCCACCGGAAACATCCGGGTCATGCTTACGGGCTACACCTGCTGATTTTTCCAACATAACAAGTTTCCCTTTTGAAAGGAGAGTCTCATGTCCGTCGTCACACTGAACGACATCGTCAAGGGCGAATACGGCTCCTACTACACCATCATCTGGGACGGCTGGAAGGCGGGCCTGGAGTTGCGCCGGGACGGCACCGGCTGGCTGTATCCCCTCCACGACTACAAGAATGGCTTCAACGTGCGCGCCCAGTATCTCGCGGATCCGCAGGACAACGTCGACGGCCAGACCGGGCCTGGCTACCTGGGCACGAGCTCGAGCCTCAAGCACCGGATCGTCTTTTGGGTGGACTTCCCGAGAACCTACAAGAACACCACGGACGACCAGCGCTTCGACGGCTACTTCTTCACGCAGACCAAGGACGGCATGGCCGGCGTGACCTGGTGGAACGGCATCCCGTTCGGCTTCTACGCCAAGTACGAAGGCAACGTCATCGGCTAGAGTCCGCCTCGGGCCGCGGTCCATCCCGTCCGGACCTTTTACGCTCTTGTTACACCCCCACGCCCGCTCCCGGGAATTCCGGGGGCGGGCCGCAACTTTTGGATCTCGAATCCGTAGTTGGTCCGCCTCTGCCTCCAGCGGAGGCCCCCCGGGGAGAGACGATGTTGAGGAAGTACTGGATTGGGTTGGCGCTAGCCGCGCCCTTGTCCGCCCTGCTGGCCGGCTGCGGCGGCGATGCCGCGTCGGCGGCGAAGAAGAACGCGAAACCGTCGGACGGCGAGGCGCGCCAGGTGCGGGTCGTGAAAGCCGAGGAGAGCCGGCTGGCGCGCACGGTCGACGTCTCCGGCACCCTGGCCGCCGATCAGCAGGCGACGCTCGGACTCAAGGTGGCCGGCCGGCTCGACAAGATCCTCGTGGACATCGGCACCCCCGTGCGGCGCGGCCAGGCCATCGCCCGGCTGGTGCCCACCGACTTCGAGCTGCGGGTGCAGCAGGCCCAGACCGCCCTGGTGCAGGCCCGCGTCCGCCTCAGCCTGCCCCCTGAAGGACCCGACGCCATCGTTCCCCCCGAGCAGACGGCCGGCGTGCGCCAAGCGGCGGCCACTCTCAAGCAGGCCCAGCTCAACCTCGACCGCATGAAGCGGCTCTTCGATCAGCAACTCATTCCCCGCTCGGACCTGGACTCCGCCGAGGCGGCGCTCGGCGTGGCCGACGGCCGTCATCAGGAGGCCGTGGAGGAGGCCCGCACCCGCCAGGCCATCCTCGGCCAGCGCCGCTCTGAGCTCGGTCTCGCCCAGCAGCAGCTCACCGACTCGGTGCTCACGGCGCCCTTCGAGGGCATCATCCGCGAGCGGCTGGCCAACGCCGGCGACTACGTGGCCGTGGGCGCGCCCGTCGCCGTGCTGGTGCAGATCCATCCCCTGCGGCTGCGCCTCGCCGTTCCCGAGCGCGACGCCGCGGGCGTCAAGGTTGGCCAGCGGGTCGATCTCACGGTCGAGGGCGACCCCGGCAAGCACGCCGGACGGGTGGCGCGCATCAGCCCGTCGATCAGCGAGGACAACCGCACCCTGATGGTAGAGGCCGAGGTGCCCAACGCCGAAGGCCGCCTGCGGCCGGGCTCCTTCGCCCGCGCCGAGATCGTCGTGCTGGCGGCGGACCTGGCCGTGCTGGTGCCCGCCTCCTCCATCGTCTCCTTCGCCGGCATCGACAAGGTGATCGGCGTCGAGGCCGGCAAGGCGGTCGAAAAAAGGGTGAAGACCGGCCGCAAAGCCGGCGACCGCGTGGAGATCGTGGACGGCGTCAAGGCCGGCGACTCCGTCGTGGTCGAGCCCGGAAACCTCGTCTCGGGCGAGGCGGTCAGGGCCGTGCCTTAAGGAATCGCCATGCAGAAGCTCGCAGAAATCTGTATCCGCCGGCCGGTGTTCGCGGCAATGATCATTCTCGCTCTGGTGGTGGTGGGCGCCGCCAGTTACAGCCGCCTGGGGGTGGACCGCTTCCCGTCCGTGGATCTGCCCACCGTCTCCGTACGCACCACCCTTCCCGGCTCCTCCACCGAGGAGACGGAGGCCGAGATTTCGCAGCCTATCGAAGAGGCCGTCAACACCGTCGACGGTATCCAGGAGCTGCGGTCCGTTTCCTCGGGCGGCACTTCATTCGTCATCGTCACGTTCAACCTCGACCGCAACATCGACACGGCGGCGCAGGACATCCGCGACCGCGTCTCAGGGGTCATCCGCAACCTGCCGAGAGACGTCCTGCCGCCCGTCATCGCCAAATTCAACAACGACTCCTCGCCCGTCATGTCGATCGCGCTCTCCGGCAACCGGTCGCTGCGCGAGCTGACGGAGTATGGGGACAAGGTCGTCAAGGTCCAGCTCGAACGCTCGACGGGCGTCGGCCAGGTGAATATCGTGGGCGGCCTTTCGCGGGCGATCAACATCTGGATCGATCCCGACCGGCTCTCTGCCTTCGGCCTTCCCATCGCCACCGTGCGCGACGCCCTGGTGCGGCAGAACTCCGAGGCGCCGGGCGGCAACGTCACCTCCGGCGGCCGGGAGCAGACGCTGCGCACCATGGGACGATTCGAAAGCTCGGCGGACTTCAACGATCTGGTAGTGGCCAACCTGCGAGGACAACCGGTGCGGGTGCGCGACCTTGGGACCGCGGAGGACGGCACCAAGGAGCAACGCACGCTCGCGCGGCTCGACGGCGTGCCCACCGTGACTCTGGAGGTGCTGCGCCAGTCCGGCGCCAACACCGTCGAGGTGATCGAGGGGGCCAAAGAGGCCCTGACACGGGTGCAGGCCCAGCTCCCGCCCGATTTGAAGATCGAGATCGTCCGCGATCAGTCGCGCTACATCTACGCCGCTTTGCACGAGATCAATCTCCACCTGATCCTGGGCTCGATCCTCGCCTCGCTGGTGGTGCTCGCCTTCATGCGGAGCTGGCGCTCGACGGTGATCGCCGCGGTCGCCATTCCGGCCTCCACCATTGCCACCTTCGGCATGATGAAGGCCCTGAATTTCACGCTGAACAGCGTCACCATGCTCGCCCTGGTGCTGATGGTGGGCGTGGTGATCGACGACGCCATCGTGGTGCTCGAAAACATCTTCCGCTTCATCGAGGAAAAGAAGATGAATTCGTTCGAGGCGGCGAAGGCGGCGACGCAGGAGATCGGCCTCGCCGTGCTCGCCACCACGCTGTCCCTGGTGGTGATCTTCGTTCCCGTCTCCTTCATGTCAAGCATCTCCGGCCGCTTCCTTTATCAATTCGGCCTCACGGCGGCGGCGGCGGTGCTCGTCTCCTTGCTCGTCTCCTTCACCCTGACGCCGATGATGAGCGCCCGCATGCTGCGCGCCGAGGACGCGTCCGGCGGTCACGCCGCAAATCCTGAGGGACACCCGGCAAGCGATCCCGACGCCGCCCGCTCGCGCCAGGGCTTTTACGCCCGTATCGACCGGGGCTACGAAAGGATGCTGCGGGCCACTCTCGCCCACCGGCGGCTCGCGGCCCTCATCTGCCTCGGCGTGATGCTGGCCTCGATTCCCATTTTCAAATTGGTGAAGGTGGAGTACATCCCCAGCGACGTGGATGAGTCGGAATTCGAGGTCAACGTCACGGCGCCGGAAGGCACCAGCCTCGCGGGCATCGCCGAGGCCATGACGGCTGTCGAGAAAGAGTTGCGGACCGCGCACGGCGTGCGCAGCGTGATCGTCACGGCGGGCGGCGGCTTCCTCGGCGGCGTCAACCAGGGGAGCGCTTTCGTGCGCCTCGTGCCGCAGGAAGAGCGGAGGTTTTCGATTCCCCGACTCGTCAAAGGCCTTTTCCATCTCGATCCCGCGGCGGCTTTCCGCGACAATTACAGCCAGTCGGACGTGATGTCGGAGATCCGCCGCCGGCTCAGCCGCTTCAAGGATCTGCGCTGCGGCGTGCGCAACGTAACGTCGTTCAACATCGGCGGCGGCAACTGGGATATCGATTTCGTCCTGCGCGGACCGGATCTCCAGGCTCTCGCCACCTACGCCGACCGGCTCCGTGAAAAGTCCAAGGATCTGGGCGGCATCGTCGACGCCGATATCACCCTGAAGCTCAACCGGCCCGAGTTGCGAGTGGTGGTGGACCGTGACCGCGCCGCCAATCTGGGAGTGGACATGTCCAACATCGCCGACGCCCTGCGCCTGATGGTGGGCGGCGACGATCAGGTTTCCCGCTTCCACGATCCCGGGATCAACGACGACTACGACATCCAGCTCCGGTTGACCAACGGCGTACGCAACGATCCGCGATCGATCCTCGCCCTCTTCGTCCCCGGCCGCGGCGGCAAGCTCTACCAGCTCGGCAACTTCGTCAACCTGAAAGAGGAGACGACCGCCTCCCGCGTCGACCGCATGGACCGCCAGCGCCAAGTGAGCCTGCGGGCGTCCGTGGCGCCGGGTTACGCGCTGTCCGACCGGCTGGAGGCGCTGAATGCAGCGGTTAAGGAGATGAATCTGCCGGCGGCCTATACCACCGCCGTCGCCGGCCGCGGCAAGGAGCTGGCCCGCACCTATGGCGAGTTCGTCTGGGCGCTGTTACTTTCGATCATCTTCATGTACATGATCCTCGCCTCGCAGTTCGAGAGCGTGGTCCACCCGTTGACCATCCTGCTCTCGCTGCCGCTCGCCGTGCCTTTCGCACTGCTCTCCCTGTGGGCCACGGGCAACACGCTCAACCTTTACTCGGCGCTCGGCGTGCTGGTGTTGTTCGGCGTGGTGAAGAAAAACGCCATCCTGCAGATCGATCACATGAACGGTCTGCGCGCCAAGGGGATGGAGCGGCTGGAAGCGATCATCCAAGGCAACCGCGACCGTCTGCGCCCCATCCTCATGACCACCCTGGCCCTGGTGGCGGGCATGCTCCCGCTGGCCCTCGGCACCGGCCCGGGCTCCGAGGAGAGACGAGCCATCGCCGTCGTCGTGATCGGCGGCCAGAGCCTCTCGCTCCTCCTCACCCTGCTGGCGACGCCGGTGTTCTATTCGATTTTCGACGACCTGCGGGGGAAGACGAGAGCGGTCGAGCCGGAGTTGGCGGCGGAGAAGGCGGCGTAGCCTATTCCTTCCCGGGAGTGATCACCTTCATCGGCTCCTGCTCCAGCTCCGGTGCCACCTCCGCCGTCCCTCCGCCGCGGGTGGCGAGGAAGATGGCGGCCGTCCAGGTGGGGACGAGATCCATGCCGGGCACCAGCTCGATGAGGAAGCCGGGCAGGAACGACCAGTGCCAGCCCACCAGCCAGGTCAGGGCCACGCCCACGGCTACGTCGAGCACGACGTCGAAGGGTGAGGCATAGCCCGGCAGGAAGGCCGGAAAGCCGCCGATCTGGATGACGTCGGCCGCCATGGCGATGATGCGCGCCGCCTTCACGCGGCCTGGAGTGGCTTCGATCTTCATGCCGTCAGCGTAGGGCGCGGCGGGCGCCGGGTCAAGGCCGGCGGACCCTGCTATCATCCCAATCCCGGCAAATTCCAGCCACCCTCAGCCCTGACGAGATCCCCCATGCCCTCCATCCAAGAATCCCGCGAGCGCTACCTGTTGTTCGTCCCACCGCGGGCCGCGCTGAAAAACATCCAGCGCCCGAACCGGCAACCCGTGGACCCGGCGCGGCCCTGGACCTCGGATCACTTCTGGCGCCCCGAGAAGATGAAACCGGACGGTGCGCGGGATATCCGCCCGGAGGTGTTGAAGCGCGCCGCTCTCCTCGTGCTCATCGTCCTCCTGAACCTGGGATTCCTCTCGCCCTACCTCGGCCTCAAGATCCTGGCCGGCTTCGCCGATCTCGCCGGCCTGCTGATCCTTTTCGACTGGGTGTTGAAGCTCGGGCACTGGCTGCGCCACCCCCGCACGCGGATGCGCTGGACGACCTTCCCGGCCTTCCTGGGCGGCCGCCTGGAGGGGACCGTCACCCTCAGCCCCAAACAACACGTCATGAGCTCGATTCAGGTGAGGCTGCGCTGCGTACGCGACGAGCGGGTGGAGCACGCGACGGAGAGCGGCCCCACGTCCTATCTCGAGCCCTACGTCCTCTATGAGCAGAGCTTCGAGACGTTGCCTCCGGGTGAGACCCTGCGCGAGCTCCCGCTCTCCTTCGACCTCCCCGCCGACCTCCCGGGCAACGACCTGGGCCCCGAGCAGGCCACCTACTGGCAGGTGGCGCTGAAGATCCCCGTGCCGGGGCCGGACATCGAAGCCATATTTCTGGCGCCGGTCTACGCGCGGGGGTGAGCCGCTCCGCTCGCTCCCCCGCGCTCGATCCTCACCTCGCCGGAGCGGCCGGCACGGGCTGATTCGCCACGGGGGACGCCTCGGCAAAGATGGCATCCCGCAGCGAGTCCGAGGTGGGAGTCTTGTCTGCGGTGGCCAGGCACTCGCCGACGCAGAGGCCGAAGGAACCGCAGTTCATAACGACGTTTCCGTCGGCGCAGATCTGCGTGCACTTGCTCGTACACCTGCAGTTCGTCTCGCACTGCGGCGGAAAAGCCGCCAGAGGAGCGGCCAGCACCAAGCCCGTGAGCAGAATGAGGGCGATCGCGGACAGCCGGTTGATTTTCATCATCTATCTCCTTTCGGATTGCATGCATCCAAAGGAATTAGTGCTTGAGCACCATTAAAGCGAGCCGCCGGTCCCGCCCCCTCCTGAAGCGCTACAGCAGCGTCCCGTGAAGAATGACATAGGCAACGCTGAAGTAGATGACCAAGCCGGTCACGTCCACCAGGGTGGCGACGAAGGGGGCCGAGGAGACGGCAGGGTCGAAGCCCAGGCGCCGCAGGATAAAGGGCAGCATCGAGCCGGCGAGCGAGCCGAAGGTGATGATGCCGACCAGCGCCACCCCCACGGTGAGCGCCACCAGCTTCCAATGCAGGCCGTAGTCGTAAAAGTGGAGGTGCTGCCAGAGGAAGATGCGGGCGATGCCGATCACGCCGAGGATGGAGCCCAGGGTGATTCCGGTCGGCAGCTCGCGCAGGGCGATTTTCCACCAGTCGCCGACCTTCAATTCCCGCAGCGCCAGAGCGCGCACGATGAGCGACGTCGCCTGCGAGCCCGAGTTGCCGCCCGAGCTCATGATCAGGGGAATGAACAGCGTGAGCACGATCGCCTTGCTCAGCTCGCCTTCGAAGTGCTGCATGGCCGTGGCCGTGAGCATCTCGCTCAGGAAAAGGACACAGAGCCAGCCGGCGCGCTTCTTGATCATCGTGCCGAAACCGATTTGAGTGTACGGCTTGTCGAGGGCTTCCACACCGCCGAGGCGCTGAGCCTGCTGCGTCTGCTCGGAGACGATCGCGTCGATGACGTCGTCCACCGTGACGATGCCGAGGAGACGCCCGGCGTCGTCGACGACCGGCGCGGAAAGCAGGTTGTACTTCGAGATCAGGGCGGCGACGTCGTCCCGGCTGTCCTTGGCGTGGACAGTCAGCGGCGCACGCCGCTTGCCCACGTCCAGGATCACGGCACCCGGCTCGGCGACGAGCAGGTCGCGCAGCGAAACGACGTGGACCAGGTGCTCATCCTTGGGGTCCACCACGTAAATGGCATAGACCGTTTCCTTTTCGCGCGCCACTTTGCGGACGGCGGCCAACGCCTGCTCGACCGTGCAGTCCGCCGGAACGTTCATGAATTCGGTCGTCATGATGCCGCCGGCCGAGGTCGGCGGGTAGGCCAGAAGCTCCACGAGAGTTTCCCGGGTCGACGGCTGGAGGGCCGCGAGGAAGCGGGACCGTTCGGCCTCCGGAAGCTCCCGGAAGAGATCCGCCTGCTGGTCGGACGACATGGCCTCGAGAAGGGCCACCGCCTGCTGGAACGGCATGTTCTCGATCAAGCGGCATCGTTTGGTCAGCTCCGGCTCGTCGAAGACCTGAACGGCGAGATCGAACGGCAAGGCGGCGAGCACCCGGGAGGCGGGCTCGGCAGGCAGCCGGTCGATGCCCTCGGCGAGATCGGCGGGGCGCATCCCGGAAACGGCACGGGAGAGCTCGGCCGGATCGCCGTCGGCCAGGGCGCGTAGCGTCGGGGTCTTCAAGGTTGCGGTTGTCCTCATCGATTCAGTTCCTCCGGGATGTCATCCGCGTTGAGTCTCTCACGGCTGGGGCGCGGCCGAACGGCGGCCGTGCGCCGCCGATCCGAATCACGTCGCCTTGGGTATTTCGGACCTTCGATCTGCCGCGGTTGGATTGGTTTCAGGTTGGACGGTCATTGCCGATCCTGAGACGCCCCACGGGGTAGCTCGCGCTACCCTCTAGGCGTCTCTACATTGGGGTCGTACCGGTGTGGAAATTAGAACGCTGAGGCCTTTCCGGAAGATTGATCACCTGATCGCCTCCTACGGGCGCCGCCGATCCGGATCACGTCGCCGGTTCGCCCCCCACTGTAGAGACGCCCGCAGGGTAGCGCCAGCTACCCCGTGGGGCGTCTCCGAGGTGGCGAAAACCAGAAGGTGATGTCTTTGATGTCCTTTCCGTCCTTGCCTTCCAAGGTGATTAGCATAGACTATAGGGGGACAGGCCGAATTGGTGGCGACCTGTGACGCGGAAAGGAGACCAATATGTCCCAGGTAGTCCGAGCGTTTCCGGTCCTGAAGGGCAAGGAAGGCGTCGTGAGGGAGCTCGCGAAGTCTCTGGCGACCGACCGCGCGGCGGACATGGCGCACTTCTATACCTGCTTCGGTGTTACGTCCGAGTCTTGGCACATGCAGGAGACGCCCCATGGACTCTGGGTGATCGCCGTGTCAGAAATCGACGAGCCCACAAAAAGAGGAGAACAGTACTCCGCATCGCATGCCGAGTTCGACGAGTGGTTCAAAGCGCTGGTTCTTGAGGTGAGCGGGATCGACCCCACCACTCAGCCACTCGGACCGCCGACCGAAGAGATCTTCTCCTGGCCTGCCGCGGATAAAGATTCTTCGACTTACGAAGCCTGAAACGCGCTCGGGTAGACCGCCAGGAGCTGTCTTATCTGAGGGGCTCGCCAAGCTCCGCCGGCAGTGGGTGGTCCCCGCAACGAAAGGCGGTACCACGCAACGTGCGACGCCCATACTCCGACGCTCCCGGGGCAAAAGCTACCAGGACAGTGTCTGCTGATTTGCGCGCGGCGAGCCCTCTGATTGTGGGTAGCAGCGCTGCAGGGTTAAAGATACCGATACTCTGTCCCTGGACTTCAGGAACGGTTGCTGAGACAGGACCCAAGAACTCACAGCCTTCGAGCGCCCGGGGCGGCGCCTCGCCTCCGGTTCTGAAGGTGTTGAACACCAGAACCTCACCCTCTCTGCTTGCGGGACGGGCTCGCTCGCCGGCTCGCCCCAAAAGTTCTTTAGGAGGCGGACCGATACCCTTCATGCTGTTCATAATTAGATGATATGTCACCGCGACCGGCGTGGATCCTCTCCTTGCAGGCTCGAAGTGCCAGCGCTTCACCGCGGCTGCAGAAGCTGAACCGAAGTCTTGGGAGTCCGTCCGCACCACCTGCACATCTGTCACATTGCCGGCCTCGTCGATTTGGACAGCGAGACAAGCACGCGTGGTGCCATATCTGGAAGCCGCCGGCGGTGCTTCCTGCTTGACGACCTTGGGCTTGGTAACATCGCTTGGCCACTCGGGCGCGTCCGGACAGTAGGCCTTGAACTCGTTCTTTCCGCTAGCTGTTGTCGCGCAGCCACTCAGCAGGACACCCATCGAGATCGAGAGCAGCATCCACTTCATCGAATGTCTCCCCTCTGGCCGTAGACACCTTAGATATCTTATTTATTCCACGTAGACTAAAGCCTACATCTGTTTCCAGGGCTCGTCAATAGCGCGCGCAGGTTCCAATCTCCAGCGGCTATCAGCTCTCGTCGGCCGTCGGGCCATACGAACCCGGTACAGGTACGTCGAGTAGACGCAGGTAGACAGAGAACTGCCCGCGGTGATGGACCAGATGGCTCAACGTCATGTCCCGAAACACGACCTCGCGCGGCTTCTCGAACCACACCTTGCCGCGCATTTTGAGCCGCCACGGCTGCGTGGCATTCGTGTCGGCCGCGCTCGCCATCGCCTGCTTGGCGTGGGCCACTTCGGAATCGAAAGCCGCGAGCAGGCCGGCAACCGTCGTGGCGCCGCAGGGTTTGTAGGCACCTGTATCCATGTCGAGCTCGTCCGCGCCGAAGATCGGCGCCGTCCATAGGATGCAGTCGACCATGTGCGCGGCGAGCTGCCCCGCCGTGAACGACTTCGCGTGGGGCCGCCAGCCCCACTGGTCGTCGGGCAACCGCTCCAGGTGCCTCCGCGTAGTGCTCGCCTCGTGTGCGAATTCCGCAAGCAGGGAATCGATCCTCGTCATCATGTGAGCCCTCCTGAGGGGGTTGGACACGATTCGTGTTTCCCTGAGCCTAGCAATACGGCGCACAACGTTGCCAGAACCAGAGCACCCGCAGCGGGAAGGTAGTTGGGCCCGATCGAGAAACCGGTGATAAACGTGAAGCCCGCAAACAGAAGCGTCGACACGCCAAGGCCCACCCTGTTCCCTCGCCACGCCGCCCAAGCCGCGACCATCGCCAAGCTTGCCGGAATGATTAGCGGCAGCGGACCGAATTGCGACACCTCTGAAAACGATCGGTACCGGATCACCGCCTGTCCCGGACCTCCAGGGAAGACCATATACCGCATTGGCGTAAACCACAGCCAGCCACCCATGATGACACACCACATCACCCCGACCGCCGCAAGAACGGGCGAAACCCAAATCCGCCATTTCATGGTCGCCTCCTCGTTGCCGTCTCAAGCCCCTCTCGCACCGGTCTCCAGCCATTGGTGCAGGAGCGGGTTGGCTGGCGCCGCAAGCTGCCGCGCGCTCATAGCGACTTCCTGAAACAGCGTACAACTCCGGTTTCAGTGAAGCCGACCGCTCGATGGGCCGCCGCGCTGGTAAGATTCTCGACTTCGGTGTCAGACGCTAGCTCCGTACAACCCTGAGAGCGCGCCCACGTTTCCGCCGCGCCGATGAGCGCCGCGCCTACACCCGTGCCCCGTACCGCCGGCTCTACATACCACCCCTCGACGAATGCGACGTGATCGGTAAGGCAACCCTCCGCATGAGCCCGTATCGAAAGCTCGACGAAACCAAGGGCGTCTCCTTGATCGTCAAAGGCGATCAGCACTTCGAGAGGCTCGCGCAGCTCGCCGGCAAAATAGCGGTCAATCTCTTCGCCGTGCTCTCCCGGGAGCGCTGGCCACAGGGCGTCGCGCATGCGCTCCCAGCATTCTCGGTCTGTTTGTTGCGCGGCTCGTATGAGCATACTTTTCCCGGCCAGACAGTCTACTGAAGTAGGCTACCACGGCTCGCAATGCCGATCTCAGGACGGCCCAACGGGTCGTGATTCCTCAGCCCAGGGTAACGCCCCGGGTAACCGAACGGATCGGGCAGAGGTGCGGCCTGCAGGGCCGCGATACCTGCGCGGCCATGCGGTATACGGGATCCTGGTGTCGCGTGGCCGATTATCGCGCCCCGTTGGGGCGCATTTGGGCGGGTGGGCCCGGAACCCAGGCCGTTGGCCTGGGCTTAAGGATCTCGGACCTTTGGCCCGAACTTACAGGCAGCTTTGTCTCCCGTCGCGGGCGGTCAGCCTCGGTACCTCTTCAACCGGTAGGCTTCGCCGAGAGTTACCGGCTCCGGTCCTTGAGAACCGAAACGTACGCCCGCCACGGACCGACCTCGTCGCCATAGGCCTTCGCCATGACCCTGGCGATCTGCCCCAAGTGATCCAGATCGTGGACGACCCACGTCGCCAGGAGTTGCCGTAGTGTCACAACCCCAAGCTCTGGGTGCTGCCCGGTTCGATCCAGATCCGCGGGTGACAACCCCATAGCCCGAACCTCATCCAGGTTCTCGGCCCGTAGCCGTGCGAACGTCTCCAGGAGATCGGCAAGACCCTTTCCCTGGCTCTCCACAAACATGGCCTGCCGATCGAATGGCTCGAAGGGCCGTGCATCCCCGGCGAGGATGTGGCGAGCACGAGGGATCCAGTCCGTGCGCTCGCCGTGAATCAAGTGCCCGACAACATCGAACGGGCTCCAGGTTCCTTCCCCCTCGGTGGCAAGCACCCAGACCGGAGTCAGTCCGGTAAGAAGCGCCGAGAGCGTCGCCGGAGTGGTTTCAAGCACCGCGAAAGCGTCATCGAGATTGAAGTTCATAGTGGGTTCCCTCGGCGGAGTTAGCTAGCTTCAATCGGGGTTTACCTGCTGTGCGGCGCTCGGTGTAACGCTAGCGCTATTCGTCTGTCGTGTCGCGACCCGTGTCAATGTCGAAGCGACGCTGCACGGCGATGGCAATCTGTTGCCCTGGGCCAAGATCTGGCTGCGGATCATAGAGGTGGGTGCTCACCGCATCGGCAAGGCGCGCCTTCTCGGGAAGCACGATGTATCCGAAGCGATCGTCGCGCGTCAGCAGGCCCTCACCGACGCGGGAGAGGTCGAGAAACTGGATCTTGTATGTGGAGTCATCACCCCAAACACAGCCGGCAACGAACCCGCAGTGTACATAGAGGAGATCCTGCTCCTTGGCTGTAGCATCGTCAAAGCACGGGACGTAGTAGTCGATGGGGCAGAAACCGAGAGAATGCGGAGCCTCTCCTCCAAGGTCGACACACTCCGGAAGGGCTAGGAGCCTGGTAGAAGTATAGTCCGGAGAGTAGAGAGCGTAGTCGATGCCTCGGCGCCGGAAGTGAAAGAAGGTGTGGTAGAAGGTTGGGTAGTTTCGGACATATGTGCCAACAAGCTGGTCGTCATCTGGGGTGACGCGGTACACCCCCACCTTCCGGGAATGCCAGGTTGGCTGACCGAGCGGGCCTGGCGGATTCGGACTGTCATCAAGGAGTCTGGTGACAAATGCTGGGTTAGTCACAATTGGCGTCACTCCGGCAGATATTTCGTTTCGCCGAGAGACCGAATACAGGCCGCCAAGATCCTGACTTGGTCTTCGTGTGGATCGCACCCAAAGATTTCGTAGTAGCCCGGATAGGCGGGAGAGCTTTCGACGGTGCTGATTTCTCCATGGAGGAGGGCGTTCCGCATATCGATCAAACGACCAATGCGATCTTCGATTCCAGGAACACTCGCCGCGAGCAGACTCACCCTTTCAGTGATGGAGCGACGGACTTTGCGTTGCTCACCGAAAAGCGCATCGAACGCGATGGCATTGTGTAGAAAACTAAACCGGCTGGCTGGAGCCCAGCCCGCACCGACAAACTGAAGCCCAAGCTCCAGTCTGCGTTGAAGATCGTCCCCTGTTCTTTCCTCGAAAAGGCGCCGGAGCAGAGTAGCGTCGGCTGCTGTTAACTGGTGGTCATTGCCCAAAGGGGGGAACTTGGGCCCATCAAGGCGCGCTATCCACGGTCCACCGAGGCAATAGATGGACGGGTTGCGACCCGCCATGCTAAAGATCCTCGACCTTTGGAGAGGCAAGAGCAAGGAGATCGCACCCAATAAGGCCTCTAGGAGATTATAGGCGCCTTGGTCCGAGTGCGAGATGCAGCCAATCCACGAGTCGCTATCGGTAAGTTCGCCCTCGGGCTTCTCGTGTGCGAACGGAGGAAAGTGTCGGGCTCTAAGCGATGGCACGTTTAGGCCGGTATGCGCCAAGGCGGCCAGGAAGTCTCCGTCGGGACGCACAAATAGTATCCGCCTGCCTGGTAGGTCTGCGGCCACGGATAGCCGCTTTGCTGGTATCAGGTACACCTTGGCTTCTCGCAACTCACTAATGTAGGACCGTAGCGCAGTGGCTTGCGCTGCAGTCGACAGCGGTGGTGCTGGTTCAGAGGCGGCACCCGGGACGAAAAGATGCAGGTGATACCTAAAGAACTTGAGCAGAAGGTCTTCTGCCTCGGGAAGGGGCATGCCCGTCAGCAGCATCGCCTGATCGTTCAGGAGCTCGAGCGCAGCCGCCTGCAGCGTCGCGCTGTCGAAGAAAAACGTATATCCACGCGGACCGAAGAACGAGCGCGGATTGTTGGGATTCCATAAGAACGAGATACTCCGCGCCGCTGGTCCCGGGACGACCGCGCTGCGGAGCCGGCTGACTACGCTCTCGAGATGATCTACCAATGAATGCAGAAGTGCCCCGTTCGGCTAAGGTGATGCCATGCACACGCCATCAATGGTCCGAGTGTCGCCCACGAGCGTTACGCAACACGAATGGCATCCTTCTCGACATAGGGACGGACGGCCTCTCGGAGACCCGACTCCGTGACGAGGTCAACCTTGACGCCGAGGAGGTCTTCGAGGAAAATCCTCAGCTTCATGAAGTTGGAGAAGGTCGGCTTCCCCTGGAAGCTGACGAGGAGGTCCACGTCGCTGTCAGTCGAGGCCTCCTCTCGCGCCACGGAGCCGAACAGGCGCAGGGACTGAATGCCGAAGCCGTCCAGGTCGGACCGGTGTGCCGTGAGAACCGAGAGAACGTCGGCGCGTCCCATGACGCTGACTTTATCATCCATGGCGTAAGTACGTCGTGCACGTCCGACGCTTCACCGGACATGCCAGGTCTTTTACGAGGCACGGCAGGTGCTTCACCGGACATGACCGACGCTTCACCGGACATGGCAGGCCTTTCACCTGGCATGGCAGGCGCTTCACCGGACATGACCGACGCTTCACCAGACATGGCAGGCCTTTCACCTGGCATGGCAGGCGCTTCACCGGACATGACCGACGCTTCACCAGACATGGCAGGCCCTTCACCTGGCATGGCAGGCGCTTCACCGGACATGACCGACGCTTCACCGGACATGGCAGGCCTTTCACCTGACATGACCGGCGCTTCACCGGACATGACCGACGCTTCACAGGACATGGCAGACGTCTCACCTGGCATGACAGGTGGCTCACCGGACATGCCAGGCGACACACCGGCCGTGCCCGGTGACGCGCAGGACATGGCAGGTCTTTGACCAGGCGTGGCAGGTGATACGCCTGCCATGCCCGATGACACGCAGGACATGTCGGATGAAACGCCGGCCATGTCCGATGAAACGCCGGCCACGTCAGGTGACACGCCGGCCATGCCCGATGAAACGCCGGCCATGCCCGGTGACGCGCCTGCCACGCCCGATGACACGCAGGACGCGGCAGGTCTTTGACCGGTCATGTCCGGTGACACGCCTGCCACGCCCGAGGAGGCATCCGACGCGTTCAGCGAGCCATAGGCCAGGCCCGGCACTGTGCCCAACCCTGATAGCATCGGTGCAGACCATGGCGATCCCATCTGAAGAGCCCGACACGACCCTCGTGACCTACCGCCCCGAGTTTCGGGAGGCGTTCGCGCGCCTCAACCGGGACTGGCTGGAGGCTCATTCCCTCCTGGAACCGGCCGACGTCGAGCATCTCCGCCACCCCGAGGTCCACATCCTCTCCCCGGACGGCCAGATCTTCTTCGCTCTACAGGATGGGGAGGTTGTCGGCACGTGCGCGGCCATCCGCATCTCGCCGGGCGTCTTCGAGCTCGCCAAGCTGGCCTTGGCACCTGTGGCCCAGGGCCAGGGTCTCGGCAGACGGCTCTCGGAGCGCGTCATCCAGTTCGCGCGTGAGGCGGGCGCCTCCAAGGTCGAGCTGACGTCGCACACCGACCTCGCCCAGGCGATCCGCCTCTACGAATCCCTGGGCTTTCGACACGAGCCGATCCCGCCGGACGTCCGCTACCAGTTGGCGAACGTCTACATGACGCTCAGCCTTTGAGACTGGGGGCCTGAGACCCGCTACTTCCGGACGCGCTCCATGGTGGAGATCCAGTTGTCCTCCCACGTCTTGCCGCCATCGTCCGAGAACGATTGGACGAACCGCGCCGTGGTCGGTGTGATGTCCGACCAGACGTAGCGGACGAAGATCATGCGGCCATTGAAGGACTCTTGGTCGTAGAACTCTCCCCGCCCATTCTTGGCGTTGAAGGAGCCGACGGTGGGCGGCGGCGGCAACGTGCCGGTCTTGCTGCTGGCCCAGTAGAGGCTCCACTGATGGGACTCCGGATTGTAGAGACGCAGAGTCAGTCCCTGGATATGCCCACTTGGTCCATCCGCCTCGAACTCGTCGAGGTTGGCTTTGCCGCCCCAGATCGGCCGGGACTCGATGGTGCCATCGAACTCGATCCACTTGGTGGAGCCCGTCAGCGGTTTCTCGAGCCGCGACAGGTGAGTTTTCCAACTACCCAATTCGAAGTCGAAGTCGTGCTGCCCGTCGCGCAGGGCGGGCGTGCCAGCCGCCGGCTGCGCCGCGATCGCCAGGGGATTGAGAAGGGCGATCAGAAACCCTGCGAAGAAACCCATGCAATGACGGCGGCGTGATCTCATCGGTACGTCCTCCTTGGGACGTAACCCTACCGAAGCGCCGGGTCGCTGTGTAGAGCCAATTCCGGCGCGAAACTCAATACCACTTGCGGGATCAGACGGCTCATCGCGCCTTCGGGAGGGATTCGATCACGGCTTTCAACTGACGGACGCCGGCGGGGATCCGCCGCGTCTCGGTGCCGCCGTAGCCAAGAACGAGGCCCCGCCGCGCCGGCGGGCCGAGGTAGCAACTCGACAGCGGCATCGCCCAGAGCCCTTGGCCCGCCGCGGTTTCCGCCAGGAGCCTGTCGTCCACGTCCTCCTGGAAGGCGGCGACGAGATGCATGCCGGCCTGGTCGCCGAGAAGCTCCAGGCGATCGCCGAACTCTTTCTGAAGCGCCGCCACGAGGCTGCTACGACGCTCCGCATAGAGGGTCCGCATTTTACGAATGTGGCGCGCGAAGTGGCCCTCGCGGAGGAACTCGGCGAGGGCGTTTTGCACCAGGGCCGGCGGGCAGATGTCCATGGCGGCGCGCACCGCCGCGAACCGGCCGACGAGGTCCGCGGGAATCACCAGGTAGCCGACGCGAAGCGCCGGGAACAAAACCTTGCTGAAGGTGCCGATGTAGACCACCCGAGCGTCGCGATCGAGACCCTGGAGGGCCGCGATCGGCTGGTTGCCGTAGCGGTATTCGCTGTCGTAGTCGTCCTCGAAAATCCAGGCGCCTCGGCTCTGCGCCCAGGCGAGCGCCTGGAGGCGGCGGGCCGCGGTCATCGTGGCGCCGAGAGGATACTGGTGCGAAGGAGTGAGATAGACGGCACGTGCGTTGGGCTCGATCGCGATGCCCGCGGCGACGTCGAGGCCTTCCCGGTCAACGGGTATGGGCACCAGGCGCGCGCCCGCCCGCAGCAGCGGCTCGTTGGCGCCGCCGAAGCCCGGCTCCTCGACCCACACCGGGCTGCCGGGATCGATCAGCACCCGCGCCGCGATCTCGATGGCCTGCATCGAGCCGCTGGTGATCATGATCTGTTCGGCTTCGCAGCGCACGGCCCGGGAAGTGCGCAGGTACTCGGCGACCGCTTCGCGAAGCCCGGGCAGCCCGAGCGCCGTACCGTAATAAAGCTCGTGCGCAGGCGGATTGCGCGCATGCTTCGCGACCAGCCGCGCCCAGGTGCTCATGGGAAAGCGCTCGACGTCGGGGTGGTTCATGCGGAAGGCGCCGGCGCCGCGATACCAAGGCTCGCCCGGCACCATGTCGTACGCCGGGAGACCGGGCACCGGCCGCGCCAGGGCTCGCTCGCCGCGGCCGCCCGAAGAGCGCTCGCCGAAAAGGGCTTCCGCCACGAAGGTGCCGCTGCCCACCCGGCTCTCGCAATACCCCTCCGCCAGGAGCTGCTCGAAGGCCTCGAGGACCGGGATGCGTGAGACGCCGAGCTCGGCGGCGAGCGCCCGCGTCGACGGCAGACGCTGGCCGGGCCGCAGCAGGCGCTCGACGATGGCCGTGCGCAGCCCGCCGTAGATCTGGCGGTAGAGCGGCATACGCGCCTCCCGGTCGAGCGGGATCAGCGGCGCCATCGCGGGCGTGGCTGAAGGGGCGGGCGCGGAAGGCCGGGAGTCGCTCATGGGGGCCGATTCGAAGTGGCCTGCGAGGATACGCGAGAAGTGGTCAAAGCGTACAGCCTCCTCGAGCTACGGGCGCGGGCCGCGGACGACCAGGAATTGGTCGAGGTACAGGGCGCCCTGCGCGCCTGTGCTCCAGCCCAGCGGGGCGACGGCGCCCAGGCGGATCTGGGCGATCTCCAGACCGGCGTTGGCGAGGCCGGCGAGCTCGGCCTTGGGCTCGCCGCCGAGCCACAGGCGCAGGCTCCCCAGCCCCACGTTGGAGCTGGCGGAGCGCTGCCAGTCGAGGGCGATCTCCTGGGGGAGATCGCCGATCGGGATGGGCGCGGAAGCCCGGGGGCTGGTGCCGTAGTCGAGGAGGGTGAGACGGTACCCGGAAGGCGCGCCCTCCAGCAGCAGGGCGAAGACGTCCTCTCCCCCGCTGGTGACGGCCGAGGTGAGCAGCACCCGGGCGCCGGCCGGGAGGGAGACCGAGTTGGGATCGAAGCGGAAGCGCACGACCAGCCGGCGGTCCTCCTCCGGCAGGTTGGCGTGCAGCCAGGCGCCGCCCGCCGAGCCGCCCGAGCCGAGGGGGATCTCCAGCCCGCCCAGGCCCTCGAGGGAGGCGCTGGAGGTGACGGCGAGAGTGCCGGCGACCTCCCAGGCCGGATCGGGCAGGCCGTCCTCGAAGCCGTCGGCCCGCTGGCAGAACCAGGCCGGGGACATTACGAACTTCTGGAACAGGAGATCGTCCACATCGGCGTACAGCGGGTTGGCGCCGGCGGTTTCCACCCCTCCGACCTGGAGCTCCGTGGCGAGCAGATCGGTGTCGTTGCCGGCGGATGGCACCAGCTCCGCCACGCGTGCGCCATCCACGAACAGCGCGGCTCCGGACCGCCGGCTGAAATCGCCCGACCGGGGCCACTGGAGGATCTGGACGCGATGCGGCTCCCGCGGCACGGGGAGCCACGCCGTCGCGCCGGTCGTGCTCTCGAGCTGGAAGGCGAGATGCTCGCCGTCGTCGCGCATCCAGACTCGGTGCTCGACGAGGGTGTCGCCGCCGCTGAGCCGCAGGATCACCATCTGTCCCGGCGTGGCCGGAGTGGGGTCCGGCGCCCGGTTGCCCCCAGCCCCGCCGCCCGGGGGCCGCAGGGTGGCGATGGCGCCCGACCCCTGCTGGCCGCCGCCGCTGAGCTTCCCCCCCCCAGACGAGGCCGGAAGACAGGCCGGAGAAGCCGTAGACCCTGGCGCTACGGGCTCCGGAGAGAACCCTCCCGGTATCGAACACCTCGACGTTTTCCGCCGGGCCGAACACGGGCCAGCCCTGGGTACCTATCTCGAAGTCCTGCTGGGAGAAGGTGTCCGGCAGCACGGCGGGCAGCAGCAGGACGGTCTCGACGCGCCCTCCCCGCAGCCCTCGCCCGGTCGGCTTCAGGCGCAGGAGGAAGCTGTCGAGCCCGGCGGTCCAGAACCCGGGCTGGGGGTGGTAGACGTAGGAGTCGCCCTGCTCTTCCAGCGTGCCGAAAACCGGCGGCGCCACGCCCACGATCTCGAACCCGGTCAGCTCGGAGAGGAGCCCGGCCTTGGAGATGTAGCTCGCGGGGCGGCCCGGCTGGACGGCGAAGATGCGGGACAGCGGCGGGCAGGCCGCCCCCGCCGGCTGCGCCCTGACGAGGGCGGTGAGGACGAGGAGAGCGGCGAGGACGAGGCGGCGGAACGACGAAAAAAATCGAAACATGGTTTTTCTCCCCGCGCGGGGAAAGAGTCTCCCCGCGCCGTAATCGGGCCGAGCCCCGGATCGGCGGGCCGGCCTGCCAGGTATGGCGGAAAACCGGCGAGGATCCGATCAATCGATTTGCGGAGAAACGAATCCGGTGCCGGAGGCATAGGAGAGATGACCCGGGGGCCGATTCAATTTCCGCCTCCCCGGGCGCGGGCGATCGGCTATCGTAGGGGGAGAGCTATGGAACCCGAGCGGTGGATTCAGGCGAGGAGCGCCTTCGAACGGGCCCTCGATCTCCCGGCGGAGGCGCGGGGGGCCTTCCTTGCCGACCTCGGCGCGGCCGACCCCGGCCTGCGTGCCGAGGTGGAGGCCCTGCTCGGCTGGCACGGCCAGGCGGAAGGTTTCCTGGAGGAGCTGCCGACGGTGCCGGAGGCCGCGCTGCCGCGCGCCGCCGCGCCGCCTGCGCAGGTGGGTCCCTACCGCGTCGTCGAGCTGCTGGGCCAGGGAGGAATGGGCGAGGTGTACCTCGCGGTGCGGGCGGACGACGCCTACCGCAAGCAGGTGGCGGTGAAAATTCTCGGCTCGGGGGCGCGTCACCCCGACCTGGTGGCCCGCTTCCGGGCCGAGCGGCAGATCCTCGCCCAGCTCGACCACCCGAACATCGCCAGGCTGCTCGACGGTGGCACCCTGGACGACGGCCGGCCCTACCTGGTGATGGAGCCCGTGGACGGCGTGCCGCTCGACCGTTATTGCCGGAAGCGGCGCCTGCCGGTTGCGGAGCGGCTGCGCTTGTTCCTCAAGGTGTGCAGCGCCGTCCGCTTCGCACACCAGAATCTGGTGGTCCACCGCGACCTGAAGCCGGGCAACATCCTGGTCACCCCGGAGGGCGAGCCCAAGCTGCTGGACTTCGGCATCGCCAAGCTGCTGGAGCCGGAGAACCTGGACCTGACGGTGCTCTCCACCGAGCCGGGCCTCTCGCCTCACACCCCCCGCTACGCCAGCCCCGAGCAGGTTTCGGGGCGGCCGGTCACCGCCCTGTCGGACGTCTACTCCCTGGGCGTTCTCCTCTACGAGCTGCTCACCGGCCACCGCCCCTACGCCGAGGGGACGGCCCGGCTCGACGAGGTGGTGCACGCCATCTGCGAGAGCGAGCCTGAGCTTCCCTCCGTGGCGGTGGGCCGGGCGGGGCCGCGATTCGAGGCGGGAATGGGGACGGGACTGGAGACGAACAAGGCCGGCGATCCACGCCTGCTGCGGCGGCGTCTGGCCGGCGACCTCGACAACGTCCTGCTCAAGGCGCTGCGCAAGGAGCCCGAGCGGCGCTACTCCTCAGTGGAGCAGCTCGCCCAGGATCTCGAGAACCATCTCGCGGGCCGGCCGGTGCTGGCGCGGCCGGACACCTTCGTCTACCGCACGGGCAAGCTCCTGGGCCGGCACCGCCTGGCCTCGGCGGCGGTGGCGGCGTTCGTCCTTTTCGTCGCCGGGTTCCTCGTCGTCCTGCTGTTGCAGCGGCGCGAGCTGCTCGACCAGCAGCGCCGCCTGGTGGAGGAGCGCAACCGGGCGGAGGCAGTGTCCGAGTTCCTGGCCGGGGTCTTCTCCACTCCGGACCCCACCCGCTCGCGAGGAGAGACGGTGACCGCCCGCGAGCTGCTCGACCAGGGAGCGGCGCGCGTTGTCCGCGATCTGGAGCAGCACCCCGAGGCGCGGGCCGACCTGCTGCTGACCATGGGCCGCTCCTACAAGAACCTGGGCCTCTACTCGGAAGCCCGGTCGCTGATGGAGCGCTCGCTCGCCGAGCGCCAACGGCTGCGCCAGGACGGCTCGGACGCGGCGGCCCGGGCCCGCCACGAGCTGGCCGAGGTGGCGTCGCTCGACGGCCGGCTCGCAGAAGCCGAACGGCTGGAGCGGGAAGCGCTGGCGCTACACCGCCGGCTGCACGGCGACGGCGCCGAGCAGGTGCTGGAGAGCCGCACCCGCCTGGCTCGCATCCTCCAGCAACGAGGGAACCTGGAAGCGGCGGGGCAGGAGTATCGGCAGGCCCTTGCCCTGGCGCGCCGGCCCGGCCGGCGGGAGGCCCTCGCGAAGGTGCTCGACCGCTACGCCATCCTCGAAAGCGAAAGCGGCGAGCCGGCGGCGGCCGAGGGCCACTTCCGCGAGGCCCTGGCGCTGGAGCGGCAGCTCTGGGGCAACCTCCACCCCGAGCCGGCGCTGACCCGCAACAACCTCGCCCTCCTGCTGCTCGACCGCGGGCGGACGGCCGAGGCCGAGGTCCTCTTCGCGGCAGCCGAACGCACCCAGCGCCGCCTGTTCGCGGGCTCTCACCCCCACCTCGCCACGACGCTCAACAACCGCGGCCGGCTGCGCTTTGCCCAGGGCCGGTTCGGCGAGGCCGAGCAGCTCTACCGGGAGTCGATCGCCATGGCCAGGGCGGCCTACGCGGGTGGCGAGCATCCGCGCATCGCGGCCACCTTGCAGAATCTGGGCGACCTCGCCGCGGCCCGGGACGAGCCGGCCGCGGCCGAGCGGCTCTACCGCGAAGCCCTGGCCATGCGCCGGCGTACCCTGCCCGCGGGGCATGCGGAGATCGCCGCGACGCTCAACAACCTCGGCCGGTCGCTCGCCGCCCAGGGCAAGCCGGCCGAGGCCAGCTTCGAGGAGGCCCTGGAGCTGAGCCGGGCGGCGCTCGGCCCCGCCCATCCGCAGGTGGCGAAGGTCCTCAACAACCTGGCCATTCTGCGCCAGGGCCGGGGAGACCTGGCCGGCGCCGAAACTCTCTATCGCCAAGCGATCGGCATCGTGCGCCGGCGGCTGGGCGCCGGCCATCCGGACCTCGCTCCGGCGCTCCACAACCTGGGCTCGCTGCAATTCGATCGCGGCGACCTGGCGGGGGCCCGCGCGAGCTTCCGGCAGGCCCTGACCTTGTACGAAGCGAGCTTCGGTAAGGACAACCCGCAGACCGCCATGACGCGGCTGAGCCTGGCCATCCTGGAGGCCAAGGCCGGCAACCCGGAGGCGGCCGAGGCGCTGGCCCGCCCGTCCCTCGCCGTGCTCGCCGCCACCCGGCCGGCGGGTGACGTCTGGGTGGTGGTGGCGCGGCGGACGCTCGGCCGCAGCCTCCTCGCCCAGGGGAGGGCGAGCGAGGCCCATCCTCACTTGGCGGCGGTCGTGGCGTCTGGAAAATTGGGCGCCGGAGAGGCGGACCGGGCGGCACTCGCCGAAGCGCGCCGCCAGGCCGCGTCCGCTGCTAGCATCCCGAAGCCATGACCGAGCTCTCCGACGTGACCCGGGTGCTGTTGGGGTGGAACGAGAACGGCCGCGAGGCCCTCGACCGGCTGATGCCACTGGTGGAAGACGAGTTGCGGCGGCGCGCCCGAGGGTATCTCGAACACGAGCGGGTGGGGCACACCCTGCAGCCCACGGCCCTGGTCAACGAGCTCTATCTGCGGCTGATCGAGCGGCGGCAGGCGAGCTGGCAGAGCCGCGCCCACTTCTTCGCCTTCACCGCGCGGGTGATGCGCCGCATCCTGGTGGACCACGCCCGCGAGCGGGACGCGGCCAAGCGCGGCGGCGGCGTGGTCGCGGTGAGCCTCGACGAAGCGCTCGACGTGCCCATCGCCGCCGGGGTCGACCTGCTGGCCTTGGACGAGGCGCTGGAAAGGCTGGCCGCCCTCGACGCGGAGCAGGGCCGCATCGTCGAGCTGCGCTTCTTCGGGGGCTTGAGCGCGGAGGAGACGGCGGAGGTGCTGAGCCTCGGAGTAGCCACCGTCCACCGCCGCTGGGCGAGCGCGCGGGCCTGGCTCTACGGCCAACTGGGCCCGCGCTGAACCTCCGACCTGTCATCCCCTGCGCTTTCGGTGTACAGCCAGCGTACGCGGCGAGCTCGGCCCCGTTCGGGCCCTGCACTCTAAGCTCAAGCAATGCAAGCAGATGAGCTCCAGCTCGACGCTGGCATGGGCCTCGCTCTAGGTTGGACCGGATCGAAGTCAACCTCTTCGGAAGGAGGCTGTATGAGACACCGTGTCGCTCTTCTCTGCGTCTTGCCGGTGGTGCTCGCCCTGGCGGCCGGCTGCGTCGGAAGCTTGCCGCCGACCCATCGTGTCAACAGCGCGCTGGACTTTCTCTATCCCCAGGGGGTCACGACCGCGGCGCCCGCGAGCGAGGTGGTCCTCAAGCTGCCGCTTCGCGTGGGGCTCGCCTTCGCTCCCAATCGCGGCTATCAGCGCGATCCGATCACGGAGGAGCAGAAGCAGAAGCTCCTCGGCCGCGTCGCCGCCGCCTTCAAGGAGAACAAGGCCGTCAGCCATCTGGAGGTGGTCCCCACGACCTACCTGCAACCGGCGGGAGGCTTCGCCAATCTCGATCAGATCCGCAAGTCGCTAGGGCTCGACCTCATGGTTCTGGTGTCCTACGACCAGGCCCAGTTCACCGAGTCGACGCGCGCCTCGTGGACGTATCTCACGGTCGTCGGCCCCCTCCTGATCGAAGGGGAGAAAAACGACACCCTCACGGTGATGGACGCCGTGGTCTACGACATCGACTCGGAGGCTCTGCTCTTCCGCGCGGCCGGCGAGAGCACCGTCAACGGCCACTCGAGCCCGCTCAACGTGGAGCGCAAGCGGCGGATTTACGCGGCCGAGGGGTTTGACAAGGCGACCGAGAGCCTGATCGGAAATCTGCACGCCGCGCTGGACCGCTTCGACGAGCAGGCGAGAAACGGTACGGTTCAGGGGCCGGGCACGCCGGCCATCGCCATGTACAGCGCCAAAGGAGAGCGCATCACCGGCCCCCGCGGCAGCGGCGGTGGCGGAGCCCTGGGAATTCCGGAGCTGATCCTGGCGGCATTGATCGGGTTGTCTCTGCTCTTCAGGCGCCGCGTGGCCAGGGCTTGAATGAAACCTTTTTCCTGGCGCTTTCCCTGGATCACGGCGGCGCTCGCCGCCCTCTTCGCGGCGGCCTGGCTCCGGCCCTCGGACGCCTTGGAGTTTGATCGGGCTCGCGTGGCTTCGGGAGAGGTCTGGCGGCTGATCACCGGCCAGCTCGTGCACTGGACGCCACGGATGGCGGCCCTCGATATCGGCATGGTGCTCGGGCTCGGGATCTGGCTGGAGCTCCGGGGGGAACGGTGGCTCCTGATCACCAGCCTGGCGCTGGGCGGGGGGCTCACCGCCCTCGCCGTCCAGACGCTCTCGCCCGATCTCATGGGCTACCGGGGCAGCTCCGGAGTCGCCTCCACACTCTTCATCCTGACCGCGGTCCGCATCGCGGATCCGCTCGATCCGAGGTCGCGAAGCCTGTCGATCGCGGCCATTGCGCTCTTCCTTTCCAAGGCAGCCTTCGAATCTTTCGCCGGACAGACGCTCTTCGCCGGCGCCTTGCCGCAAGGAGTCCACGTCGTTCCCCTCGTCCATCTGCTGGGAGGGCTCGGCGGGCTGGTGGTCGCCAAGGCGTATTGCCACATCGCGGCAAATCCTGTACTGTGCAGGCGTGGCTCGCCCTATGAGGTGAGCCCTCCCTCCTTGGCGATCCTCTGTGAAAGGAACGTGCAAAATGAAGCACAAGTACCTGACCATCCTGGTCCTGGGATTCGCCGCGCTCTTTTACGGCCCTTCCGAAGCAATGGCTCAACTGAGCTCGTTCGCGGTGTTGGGCGGCTCGACGGTGACCAATACCGCCACGCCGACGGTCGTCACCGGCAATCTGGGAGTCAGCCCGGGTAGCGCGGTCACCGGCTTTCCTCCGGGGATCGTGACGGGAGCGATCCATGCCGGAGACGCTGTCGCCGCCCAGGCGCAGAGCGACCTCACGACCCTTTACAACAGTCTGGCGAACGCGGTGTGCGACGCCGACTTGACCGGGCAGGACCTGGGTGGGCTGACGCTCACGCCGGGCGTCTACTGTTTTTCGACCTCGGCCCAGTTGACCGGAACGCTCACTCTCGATGCACAAGGCAACCCCAACGCTGTCTTCACTTTTAAGATTGGGAGCACGCTCACGACCGCTAGCGGCTCGTCGGTTCTCCTCATCAACAGTGCATCGAGCTGTGGAGTGTTCTGGCAGGTCGGCAGCTCCGCGACCCTGGGTACAGGCACCGCTCTGGCTGGAAACATCGTCGCACTCTCCAGCATCACCCTGAATACCGGCGCCAGCGTGAACGGAAGGGTCCTGGCGCGAAATGGTGCCGTGACGCTGGACGACAGCGACGTCACCGTTTGCAGCGGCGGCCCCGGCCTGCCGGTTCCGGTCGCGGAGGTTCCCACACTCTCAGGGTGGGCCATGATCGTTCTGACCGGCCTCCTGCTCTTGTCCGGCCTGGCGGCGATGCGCCGGCGCGTGACGTAGGCTCGCGGGCCGCCTCGCTCCCGCCGAAGCTCCTCCTCGCTGGCCCGGGAACCTTCTGGCTTGCCAGCGTGTCCAACTCCTACGAGGATCTTTTCGAGTGGAGGTGGACCGTGATTCGCCGCTCTCTTCTGACGCTGGCTCTTTTCCTTACCGCGCTGCCGCTGGCGGCGGGCCCGATTCCCAAGGACCGTATTCCGTCGCCGCTTCAGCCCTGGACGGATTGGGTGATGCGGGGCCACGAGACGGAGGTCTGCCCGTTCCTGCTCGGGGCGGACGACCCGGCCACGGCCAGCCGGCAGTGCGCCTGGCCCGGCAGGCTGGTGCTCGATCTCGGCGAGAAGGAGGGTCGCTTCAGCCAGGATTGGAACCTCCAGGTCTCCGGCTACGTGCCGCTGCCCGGCGAGGAAGCGCACTGGCCGTTGGAGCTGACGGTCGACGGCCGGCCGGCGGCGGCGGTCGCCAATGACGGCGCACCGGGCCTCTGGCTGCCGGCCGGGCGCCACACCCTGGCCGGAGTCTTCCGGTGGGACTCGCTGCCCGAGTCGCTCGACCTGTCGCAGGAAGCGGGGCTGGTGGCCCTCAAAGTGCGCGGAGCGGCGGTACCGTTCCCGGACCGCGACGCCGACGGCCGTATTTTCCTGCAGCGCACGAGCACCGCCCAAACGGAGGCCGAGAGCCTGCAGGCGATCGTTCACCGCCGGGTGGTGGACACGGTACCGCTGGTGCTGGTGACGCGGATCGAGCTCGCCGTCGCCGGCAAGGCCCGCGAGGTGCTGCTGGGGCGCGCCCTTCCTGACCGCTTCCTCCCGCTCGAGCTCAAGTCGCCGCTGCCCGCCCGCGTCGAGCCGGACGGCCGGCTGCGGGTGCAGGTACGACCCGGCTCCTGGACGCTGGAGCTTGTCGGCCGCCACGACGGCCCGGTCGCCGCCCTCACCGCGCCGGTGCCCGGCGGCCCGTGGGCGAACGAGGAGATCTGGGTCTTCGAGGCCCAGCCCGACCTGCGCCTCGCCGACGTCGAAGGGGTGACGGCGGTCGATCCGCAGCAGACGAATCTGCCGGACGAGTGGAAGAAGCTCCCGGCCTACCGGCTGCGGCCGGGCGAGACGATGCGCTTCGCCGAGCACCGGCGCGGCGGTGCCGATCCGTCGCCGGACCGGCTGACGCTCCATCGCGTCCTGTGGCTGGACTTCGACGGCGGCGGCTACACCTGGTCGGACCGCCTGGAGGGCACCCTCAACCGAAGCTGGCGCCTGGAGATGGCGCCGCCCAGCCGCCTGGAGCGCGTGGCCATCGCCGGCCGCGACCAGGTGATCACCCGCCGTGCCGGCTCGCTCCCGCCAGGAACCGTGGGAGTCGAGGTACGGCAGGGGACGGTGGTGCTGGGCGCCGAAGGACGGGTCGAGAACACCTGGGCGTTGCCCGCCGTGGGCTGGGACCACAGCTTCCAGCAGGTGACGGGCGAGCTCCACCTGCCGCCGGGCTGGCGGCTGCTCGGCGCCACCGGCGTCGACGAGGTGCCCGGCACCTGGGTCAGCCGCTGGACGCTGCTCGACCTCTTCCTGGTGCTGGTCATCGCCCTCGCCGTGCGCCACCTGTGGGGAACCCGCTGGGGATTGATCGCCCTGGCGGCCATGATCCTCAGTTGGCAGGAGCCGGACGCGCCGCAGTGGATGTGGATCGTGGTGCTCGCCCTGGAGGCGCTGCGCCGGCTGCTCCCCGCGGCGGGCCAGGCCCGGCAGGCGGTTCGCGCCCTGTCGGTGCTCGCCAGGATCGGCCTCGTGCTTTACACCGTCAGCTTCGTGGCGATGCAGGCGCGGCAGGCGATCTATCCGGCCCTGGAGAGGCCCGAGGCGTCACTGGGCGCGGGCGGCGAGGTGCAGGACCTGACGCGCCAGTACTCGCTGAGCAGCGCCTCCGGAGAGGCGGTGGACAAGCTGAAGGCGCTCGGATACGTCAGCGGAGGTGTCGCCGGGTTCGCCCGCACGGCCAAGGAGGAGCCGCAGGACGTCGAGGCCCCGGTGCCGGTTCCCGAGATGGTTGCCGCCGCTCCCTCGGCGCCGCCCCCTCCTCCGCCGCCGCCGTCACGCCGGGACATGAAGCTGGAGAGCCCCAAAGGCTCGAAACCGCCGGCATCCCTGGCCGCCAACCTCCAGGAGATGGACCCGCGGGCGGTGGCCGACACCGGCCCCGGCCTGCCGGATTGGGAGTGGACGCAGGTGGCCCTGCGCTGGAGCGGCCCGGTCGAGACGACGCAGCGGGTGCGCTTCTTCCTCCTCTCGCCGCTGGCCAACAGGTTCGTCACGCTGGTGCGGGCCGTGCTGCTCCTCCTGTTGTTGCTGCTGACGCTGAACCTCGCGGGCCTGCGGCTCCCTTGGCGCCCCATGCCCAAGCCGCCTGCCGCTGCGGCGCTCCTGCTCGCCGTGCTGCTCCTCGCTCCGGCGCTGACTCCGGGAGCCAGGGCCGCCAACGAGGCTCTGCCCGGGCCCACCACTCCCCCTGGAGACATCCTCGACCAGTTGCGCCAGGCGCTCACCGAGAAGCCCGACTGCTTCCCGGGCTGCGCGGCGAGCCCGCGCCTGTTCCTCGAGGTCTCGCCCGCGGCGCTGCGAGCCCGCTTCGAGGTGGGAGCGGCGGCGGAGGTGGCGGTTCCCATCCCCGGCGGCGCGCAGCAGTGGGTGCCCGCCGAGGTGCAGGTGGACGGCCAGCCGGCGGGTGTCGCGCGCACCGAGGACGGCCGGCTGTGGGTGAAGGTCGGCCCCGGCCGGCACGAGATCCTGCTCGCCGGTGCGCTGCCACCGCGCGACGGCGTGCAGATTGCTCTGCCCCTCAAGCCCCACCGCGTGGAGGTGACGGCGAGCGGCTGGACGGTCTCCGGCGTGCACGAGGACGGCGAAGCGGACGACACCCTGCAGCTCACCCGGCTGCGCGGCAGCGGCCCGGCGGTCTCGGGGTCCTTGCAGCCGGGCGCCCTGCCGACCTTCCTGGAGGTGGCGCGCACCGTGCGCCTGGGCCTCACCTGGACGGTGGAGACCCGCGTCTCCCGCCGCTCGCCCGCGGGCGTGCCGGCGGCGGCGAGCATCCCGCTGCTGCCCGGCGAGTCGGTGACCACGAGCGGCATCCGGGTGAAGGACGGCGCCGTGCAGGTGAGCCTGGGGCCGCAGGCGGACGAGGTCACCTGGACCTCGTCGCTCGCGGTCGTGCCCGTGCTGGCGCTCGCGGCGCCTCGCACCCTGGAGTGGGCGGAGGTCTGGCGGCTCGACGTGAGCCCCATCTGGCACTTCGAGGCGAAAGGCATTCCCGCCGTCCTCAACCCGACCAGCCCCGACCCGAAGGATGTGAGGGTCCCCGAATGGCGGCCGTGGCCCGGCGAGCGCGTCGAGCTGGCCGTCAGCCGGCCGGAGGGCATCGCCGGCCACTCGCTCACCGTCGTGCACAGCCAACTGACGTTGAGCCCCGGCGTGCGGTCGACGGACGTCTCGCTCGACCTCGCCCTGCGCAGCAGCCGCGGCGGCCAGCACACGATCGTCCTGCCCCAGGGCGCGGAGCTGACCGCGATGAAGATCGACGGCCAGGCGCAGCCCATCCGCCAGGAGGGCCGCCGGGTGACGCTGCCGCTTCACCCCGGCGCTCAGCGGGTGCTCCTCACCTGGCGGGAGCCGCGGGGCATCTCGCTCCTCTTCTCGACCCCCGCGGTGGACCTGAAGACGCCGAGCGTCAACGCCCTCACCGTCGTCGAGATGCCGCGCGGGCGCTGGCTGCTCCTCGCCGGCGGACCGCGGCTGGGGCCGGCCATCCTCTTCTGGAGCTTGCTGGCGGTGATCCTGCTCGTCGCCTGGGGCCTCGGCCGGGTGCGCCTGACGCCGCTCGCGGCGCGGCACTGGGCGCTCCTGGGCGTGGGCCTCTCCCAGGCGCCGCTCACGGCCGCGGCGATCGTGGCCGGCTGGCTCCTCGCCCTCGGGCTGCGCCGGGAGAGGGGCGCCACGGTGCGCCGCGACAAGGTCTTCGACCTGGGCCAGATGCTGCTCGTGGCGTGGACGCTGGTGGCGCTCGGCATCCTCTTCTGGAGCATTCAGCAGGGCCTCCTGGGGACGCCCGAGATGCAGGTCGCCGGCAACGGCTCCACCGCCTTCCGGCTGCGCTGGTACGCGGACCGCGCCGGCGCGGTGCCGCCCACGGCGTGGATGCTCTCGGTGCCGCTGCTGATCTACCGGGCGGCGATGCTCGCCTGGGCGCTGTGGCTGGCGCAGGCCCTTCTGCGCTGGCTGCGCTGGGGCTGGGAGAGCTTCACCATGGGCGGCGGCTGGCGGCCGTGGGCCTGGTTCCGGCGCCGGCCCGTGACGGTGACTACGCCGACGACAACCGAGCCCGCGGCTCCGGAGGAGCCCGGCTGACGGGTCGCTACCCGGGGCACTCCCCCGCGAGGCGCGACCGGGCCAGGGGATTGGCCTGCCAGCCGGGGAGCAGCCAGTAGCGGAAGGTGTGGAGGACGAGCCGCTTGCGGTCGTCGAGGGGCTCGGCCTCGAGCTCGGCCATGGCGTTCCAGACGGCGTCCTCGCCGCAGGCCAGGGCCAGGTACCAGGGGAGCTCCTCGACGCTCACCTCCCAGCCGCCGAGGACGTTGCGGATCGCCTCGCGGGCCGGCAAGGGGCAGGAAGGGCGGAGGCGCAGGAGGAGGCTGCCGGCGAGCGCCTGCTGCTGATAGCGGTGCGACTCGACGGGCTGGGCGGTAAAGCTCTGGTAGAGCCCCCAAAAGAGCTCCAGCGGCTCGGCGGTTCCCAGGACATGGGCGAGATCGCCGAGCTCGCGGGCGCTGTCGCCGCCGTAGCGCTCGGCGCTGCCGGCGACGAGCGAGGCGATCGTCGCCCGGTCGAGCGTCAGCATGGAGGCCAGCCCCAGCTCTACGATGTATCGGATCATTCACACTCCTCGCAGGCGACATGGTACCGCGACACGCCTTCCGGGGATATGAGTCCCGTTCGACGGTATACTGAAGAGTGTCGCCAGTCTTGGCGACCAGGACAGGCGATAGCGCCGGAGGTGCTCATGGTTTCCAGATCGCAGGCGATCCGCCGGTCTTTCGCGGCCCTCCTCTGCGCGCTCCTCCTCGCCCCCTGGGCCGCGGAGGCCAAGCCGCCCAAGACGAAGCCGGCACCGAAGCCGCCGAAGCCGAACAGCACGCCCTCTCCCACGCAGTCAACTCCCGAGAGCCAGCCGGCGAAGCCCGATCCCCTGCCGCCTCCGGGGCTCGACGCCATCGGCGAGAAGCTCGCGCACTACCAGACCGACGCGGCTCGCGACTCCCTGGCGAAGCTCATGGACCAGGCGGATTCGAACCCCTTCGTGGCCACGGCCTATGGCCGCGTCCTCGAGCAGCAGAAGAGCTACGGCGACGCCGAGGCCCGGCTGCGCAAGGCCGCCGCGCTGGCGCCCGCCGACCCGGCGCCGCTCGTCTATCTGGGAGAGGTGCTGCTGCGCCAGCGCCGCGACGCCGACGCGAGCGCCGTGTTCCGCCAGGCCGCGGACGCCGCCCGGGCCAAGGGCGGCGCCGGCGCCGCCTACTACCTCGGCGTCGCCCAGCAGCGGCTGAAGCAGTACGACGACGCCGTGGCCACATTCGCCGGCGCGCAGGCGCCCCAGCCGGCGCTCATTCCCTACCAGATCGGCGTCACCCGCGCCTTCCAGGAGAGCTGGGCCGCCGCCGCCGAGCAGCTCAACAACGCCATCAACATGGACTCGGGGCTCGCCATGGCCTACTACTACCGCGGCCTGGTGCAGGACAAGCTCGGCCACAAGGACCTGCTGGTCAACGACATGAGCCGCTTCCTCGCCCTCGCTCCCAACGCCCCGGAGGCCGCCACCGCCCAGGCGGTGCTGCGAGCGGTGAAACGGTAGCGCTCAGAAGGCGTTGCCGAAGCCGAGGTAGATCTTGTAGCGTCCGTCCTCCGGCCGCCGGTCGAGCGGATAGGCCGCGTCGAGCCGCAGCAGGCCCAGCGGCGTGGACGCCCGCAGGCCGAGGCCGATCGATTTGGCGAGGTCGAAGCTCGCGTCCCGCGGCCGCGCCCACACCTGGCCGGCGTCGAAAAAGGCGAGGCCGGTAAGCGACCAGGGCAGGGCGAAACGCAGCTCCTCGTTGATCACGAACAGCGCCTGGCCTCTCGCCGGCCGCACGACGACGCCCAGATCTTCCCGCGGACCCAGGGAATCCTGCCGGTAGCCGCGCACCGAGTACGGGCCGCCGGCGAAGAACAGCTCGTCGCGGATGATCTCCTGGCCGCCGAACAGGTGCTCGAGCCCCAGCCGCACCGACTGGGCCCAGGTCCACGGCCGGCCCACCAGCCGCACGTCGCGGAACGACGCCACCTGGCCGAACAGGCGGGCATAGTCGAAATCGCTACCCAGGAAGGTGCCGCTTCCCGACAGGTCGACGCTGGCGAAGAGGCCCCGCCGCGGATCGATCTTGTCGTCGCGGGTGTCGCGCAGGAGCTGCAGGCCCACCAGGGGGAGGCGAAGCTCCAGATCGAGGGGAAAGAACGGGTCCGGGACGACTTCGAAGATATGCGTCGTGCGGTAGCGGACGTAGAGGTGAGCCGTGTCGGCCGCACCTAACGGACGCACGGCTTCCACGGCCACCTCCCGCCGGTCCTCCACTTCCTGGTTCTTTTCCTCCGGCGTGAACAGCCGCCGCACCTCGGCGTAGCCCTCGAAGGAGATGGGCGTGCCGAGGACGCCGCCGGTACGCAGGTAGAGCCGGCCGCTGCGGTCGTCCGTCTGGTAGAGGCCGCGCAGGCCGACGGTGATGGCGCGGCCGAGGAAGTTCTGGTCCACGAAATCGAGCACGGCGCCGGTGCCCACGCTGCTCTCCCAGCGCACGCCGTAGCCGAGGTGGAAGCGGGGCTTCTCGGCGAGACCGAGGGTGACGCGGGCCTCGCCGTCGCCGTCCTTCCTCACCTCGGCGTCGACGCGGGAGAAGAGGCCGGTGAGAAACAGCCGGGTGCGGGCCTCCTGCACCGCGGCGTCGGCGAAGGGCTCGCCCACCTTGAGGCCGGCGGCGCGCAGCAGCGGCGCCGGCCGCGACCAGCGCTCGCCCGCGACGGTGACGGCCGCCAGCCGGTAGGCGATCCCGGGATCGACGTCGTAGCGCAGCTCGAATTCGTCCGGCCGGCCCGCGACGGGCACGAGCGCCGAGCGGACCTTGGCGTCCGCATAGCCCTGCCGGTGCAGATCGTCTTCCAGGATCGCAGTGCCGCGGGCGACGAGGTCCAGCCGGGCGGGCTCACCGGCGCGCAGGGGAAGGAGATGGGCGAGCCGGGCGGCCTCTCCCGGAGCCAGCGGCATCGTCATCGTCTCTCCGGCCACCCGCACCGAGGCCACGACCTGCCGCGTCCCGGTCTCGATCCTCACCACCAGACCGTTCCCCTCCAGCGAGCGGCCGGCGAGCCGCGCCGACGGGTAGCCGAGCGTGCGCAACGCCGCGAGCAGCCGGGTATCGGCATTGGGCAGCCCGGCGGCCAGCTCCGCCCGCGCCAGGGTGCCCGGAAAGCTGGCCGCCGCGAGCCGAGCCTCGGTGGGATCGAGACCGACGAACGTCAACGTCTGGAGTGGCTTGGAGGGGCCGGCCACGGTGTGGATCGTCACCGTGCGGGGACCCTCGGCAGCCTTCGGGTCCTTCGCCGTCTCGCGCCGCACGTCGATTTCCACCTTGGGATCGAGGTGGCCGGCGCTACGCAAGGCGCGCACCGTGGCCCTGCTCATCTCCTCGATCGAGCCGGCCTCGTAGAAGTCGGTGCGATAGAGATTGGTGATCGCCGGCCGCAGGGCGCGAGCCGGCGCGTCGCCCGCGAAGACGAAGGAGACCTTGGGACCGGGCTCCACCGTCACCGCGACGTCCACCCAGCCGGGCCTGGAGTCGACAGGGGTGACGGCGACGGCGATCCGCGGGTCGGGATAGCCCTTCTTTTTCAGCAGCTCCGTCACGTCCACCTCGACGCCGAAAGCCGCGCCTTCCGGCACCGGCTGCTTCTTCTCCAGGCGCACGGCGGCGCGGATCTCGCGCTTCGAGACCCCCTTCTTCGGCGTCGAGACGTCGAGACGTCGCAGACGCGGCCCCGTCTCTTTTTTCACCTCGCCGCCGCCGAAGTTGAAGGCCTGCTGAAGGCTGCCGCCGCGATGGCCGACGTCGTTGGTGAAGCCCTCGGCCCGCAGCCCCGGCAGGGCGGAGAGCTCCTGGACGTAGAAGAGATAGGTCTGCCGTTCGGCGTTGCGCAGGTCGATGGAGACGGCAAGGGAGACGTTGCGCGACAGGTCGCGCCCGACGGTGAGCCGGGCGCTGGGATCGGCCTCGTTGAACACCAGCACCGGCCGCACGGAGAAGCCTCCGAGACCGGCCGACTGGCTCAACCGCTGGAGGAGGCTGGCGCCGTAGTAGCCGGCGAAGCCGGCGGTCAACGCGGCGCCGGCGTCGACGCCCGGCGCCCCTCCCGGACTTCCCTGCTGGGCGAGGAGGTCGAGCGGGCTCTCCCCCTGAAGCCTGGCGATGCTGGGGTCCTGGATCGACGAGGTGGTCGTCAGCGACACCTGGGGATCGGTCGCGGGATCGCCGGTGAACAGCAGCGAGCCGCTGTCGATGCGCACCGTCTGGCCGTAGGCGTAGAACAGGCCGCCCGGGTCGATGTCGACGCGGCCCCGGAGCACCGGCGCGTCGAGCGTGCCGTCGAGCGTGAGCCGGCGCCAGGAGGCCCGCAGGTCGCCGACGTTGTTCTTGACCCGGACGCCGTCGGTCGTCTCGATCTCCAGGGCGAGGTCGACGGCGGCGAGGGCGCTCTCCACGGTGCTGGGCGAATCGCGCGGTTTGAACAGCAGGGTGAAGACCTCGCGGTCGAGGTTCAGGTCGCGGTCGAGCACGCCGCGATCGACCACCACCCGGCCGGAAAGGCGGCTACGCTCGCCTGGGGGAACACGGAAGGCGAGCCGGCCGGAGAGCTGAGTATCGATGCCGTAGTCCAACCGGTAGCGGACCTTCGCGAGCTGGGCGTCGATCTCCACCCCGCGCTGGGGCGAAAAGCCGCCCGCGAGCTCCACCGTGCCGCCGTTGACACCCAGCCGGCCCTCGCGGATCGTCCAGCGGCCGGCCGCCAGATCGGCGGCGAGCTTCGGGTCCGTGATACGTACGCCGGCGGACGAGAAGAGGAACGACGCGCCGGGACCGTTCGCCTCGACGCGGCCGGTCAGCTTGTCCAGCGGTCCGGAGGCGTGGGCCGAGAAGGCGAGCGCGCCGCTGGCGGCGCCGCCCTGGAGATAGGGATTGAGGAGCGCCGCGTCGAGCGTGCCGCTCGCCTCGGCGGCGAGGCGGGTGACGAGCCCGGCCGGCGGGTCCGTGAGCCGCCAGGAGCGCGAGAGGTCGGCGCTCGCCTGGAGATCGGCGCCCACGCCGCTGGCGTCGCCTCCTTCGGCGTTGGCGACCAGATGGACCGGCAGCAGCTCCAGCCGGCCGCCGGCCAGCTTCAGAATCGCCGGCCCCTGGGCCGTCACGCGGCCGTCCGGCGTCTCAACGGTCAGTTCGGAGATCCGCACCTCGCCCTGCCCGCCGGCCGGAGCGGCGAGGTCCAGCGTCAGATTCGCGCTCACTCCACCCCGCACCCGCTCGGGCCGGGGCGGCAGGCCCAGCGCGGCCAAGAGGGGCTGCGAGTCGAGCGCCGGGGCTTCGAGTGCCAGAGTCACGGGCCCCGTAGCCAGCTTGCCGGGGAAGGCGTCGATCGCCGGGGCGAGCGCGGGCACCGCTTTCAGGGCGCCGAGCGGCACACGCGCCCGCAGACTTGCCGGGCCGGACGCGGTGTCGAGACGCTGCGAGGTCACCTCCAGGACGCCCTGGCGCAGCCGGGCGGTGAGATCCGCCGCGGCCAGGGCGTCGTAGGGCTTGACCAAGTGCAGATCGAGATCGGCCTCGGCGAGCAGGGGCTCGATCACGGCGCGGCCGGAGCCGGCGAATTTTCCCCCGAAAGAGCGGCCCTCCGGCAGCTCGCCCGAGAAGGCGGTGAGGCGGACCTCGCGGGAGTCTCCCTCGGCTTCGGCGTGGAGCTTGGAGATCTCCATGCCCTGCGTCACGAGGGCGAGATGGCCGGCGTCGATCTTCGCCTTGCCTGCGAGCGAGCGTAGATCCGCGCCGCCCTTCCCCTGGGCGGAGATCACCAAGTGGTCCACCCTCGCCTGCCCGGGGATCTCGACGCCCGTGCCGTCCAGGGAGAGCGAACCGTCCCAGGTCAGGGGCTGGCCGGCGAGAGTGCCGTCGGCGGCGATCCGGAAGGTCTCGATCCGGGCCGTGGCCGAGGCGCTCGGCTGGGACACGAGGCCGCCGCCCTCGACGGACAGCGTGCCGCGGTAGGAGAACGGTTTGAGACTGAGCGTGCCCTCGCCGGCCACCGTGGCGCTCTCCAATCGCCGGAGGCTCGGGGGAAAGGCTAGGGCCGCCGTGGCGGCGTTCACCTTCGTGCGGTAGCCCCGGGGCGAGCCGGCAAGCTCCGCCGTGCCGGTGACCGTCCCGGCGAGGCCCGGAGCGAAGGCGGCGAGCAGCTCCAGGGGGAGCGCTTCCGTGCGCACGGTCGCCGAGCCGGCCAGCGTCCGCGGCTGCCCCTTCGCCGTCAGGTGAACGAGCGCGCCCTCCTGGGGAAGCCAGGTGGCGTCCACGTCGGCCGCGGGCGCCGCGAGAGAGCCCGTGAGGTGGGCCTCCGCCGCCAGCGAGCCCTGGAGCGGCAGGCCTGGAGGCGGCGCCGGAATCAACCGGGGCCAGAGCGAGCGCGCCTCCGCCAGGGCGGCCCGCACGTCGGGCAGCCGCACCTGCGCCTGCGCGTTCTCCGCCGTGGCCTTGGCCAGCTCGGCCCAGCCCGTGGCATGGAACGTACCCCGGGCGGCGCGGCGGCCGGGCGAGCCGGGAAGGAGCTCCGCCACGACGGTGGCGTCGATCTGATTTGGAGATCGGCCCGGCGTGAGCCAGAGGTCCGCCCGGGCCAGCCGCAGGGCGCCGCGCCGCCAGCCTGCCTGGACCGTTCCCGCCACCCGTGCCAGGTTTCCGGGACCGAGCCCGGCGCTCGCTTTGAGGTCCACGAGCGTCCCGGCCAGGGCGAGGTCGGCGTACAGCTTGGGATCGAGATAGGGCTTCAGCGCCTCAGCGGGGATCTCCTGGGCCGTCACCGTTCCCTTGCCCGTACTCCCGTCTACCTCCCCGTTCGCCCGGATCCGGCCGCGGCGAGGCAGCCCCGCCACCAGGGCAAGCGGCTCGGCGTCGAGGTCGAACCGGCCCGCGGCCGGCTGGCCGGGTTCCAGCCCCACGGTGCCGGAGGCCGTCAGGCGCAGGCCGTCGCCGGTCACCTCGAGGCCGTCGAGACGCAGCGGCTTCTTGTCCTCATACCCCACGCGGCCGGCGAGCCGCAGCACCTGCCGGCCGAAGTTGGGACGGTCGAGGACCGCCGCCGCCTGCGTGACCTCCAGATCCATCCGGCCGCCGCGGTATCCACCCCGGGCTTCGATCTCCCGGGCGTTCCAGCTTCGCAGCCAGTCCGCGGCCGGCTTGTCGAGAGGAACGCCCCGCACCTCGCCGCGCCGGGTGGCGATCGCCAGGATTTCGACCGGCGGCCCCGGCTCGGCCGGGGACGTCGATCGCGGCAGCTTCGGCAGCGGCGCCGCGAGATCGACGCGAACGCCCTCGGCGGTCAGCGACCGGATCACGAGCGGGCGGCTGCGCAGCGAGCCCAGATCGACCACGGCCTCGACCCGGTCGGCGGTCGCCAGCGGCGCCGCGCCCGGCACCCCGAGGCGGACCTTGCGCAGCACGAGGCCGCTACGGCGCCAGAGGGGCGAGAAGTCCTCGGCCGTGGCGGCGAGCCCGTAATCCTCGCGCAGGATCGTCGAGAGACGGTCCAGCACCGCCCGCCGCACCGAGGCCCCCCGGAGGGCGACGACCACTCCCACGCCGAGCAACACGGGCAGGACCACGAGGACGACGAACGAGGTCCAGGCGATGCGGCGCAGGCGGCGGCGTCCGCGGGGGCGGGGTGAGTTGGGAACGATTGTGGACATGGCGGCGCCGGTTGAATCTTACCGTTCAATTCTGTGGAATGATCTTCCTTGAGGGTCTGACGCCCTCTCCCAAGGAGACCGCCATGGCCGCAACTCCGCAGCCCCCAGCCGGCAAACCGCGCCGAAGCGTCAAGCCGCTGTTGTTCTTCGTCCTCTTCCTTCTCCTGATCGTGGGCGGATTCGCCGCGTACGTATGGTCCACCCTCCACATCAGCTACTCGGACGGCGAGCGGGCGGGGTTCGTCCAGAAGTTCTCCCGCAAGGGCTGGGTCTGCAAGACCTGGGAAGGCGAGCTCGCCATGGTGAACCTCCCCGGCACGATGCCCGAGCTCTTCAAGTTCTCGGTGCGCGACGCCGCCGTGGCCACCCGCCTCAATCAGGCGATCGGCCAGCGCGTCCGCGTCCACTATGAGCAGCACAAGGGCGTGCCTTCGGACTGCTTCGGCGAGACGGAGTACTTCGTCACCCAGGTCGATCCGGTGAACCCTTGAGCCCGGCCGCCGCCAGGAGGCCCGCCAGGTCGTCCGGCACGGGCGCGGCGATCTCCAGGCTCTCGCCCGTCACCGGGTGGACGAAGGCCACGCGCCAGGCGTGGAGGGCCTGACGGGGAAAATCGCGGCAGGCGGCGGCGATCTCCGGATCGCCGATTCCCTTCCAGCGCGGCTCGCCGTAGAGTGGATCGCCGACGATCGGCATTCCCGCCGCCTGGAGGTGCACCCGGATCTGATGGGTACGGCCGGTGACCAGCCGGCAACCGAGGAGGCTCACCCCCGCCGACTCCGCCAGCCGCCGGTAGAGGGTCACGCTGTCCCGCCCCGAGGTCCTGGAGGCGATGCGCCGCTTCGGATCCGCCGGATCGCGGTCGATCTTGAGCTCGATCCGGCCCTGGCCGAAAGCATCGAAGGGGGCCTCGCCATAGGCGACGGCGAGGTACTCCTTCTCCGCGCCTGGAGCCTTGAGGGCCCGCGCCAACCGGTAATGGACCGCCGGGGTCTTGATCACCATCATCACCCCCGAGGTGCCGCGGTCGAGGCGGCTCACCAACCCGGGCCGCTGCCCTTCCGGCCAGCCTTGCGCCCGCCAGAGCAGGGCGTTGATCAGCGTTCCCTGCCGGTGGCCCGGCGCGGGGTGAGCCACCACGCCGGGCGGCTTGTTCAGGGCCAGGAAGTGCTCGTCCTCGTAGAGCACCGAGAGGGGCATCTCCTGCGCCACGATCTGCCGGCGCGGCGGAGGCGGCGGCAGCGTCACCTCCACCCGGTCCTCCCAGGCGACGCGGCTGGCGGGCTTGGTGGGAATCCGCCCGTTGACTCGCACGAGACCCGCCGCGATCCAGGCCTGGACCTGCGCGCGCGTGACGTCGTCACGGTCCGCCAGGTGGCGCATGAGGACGAGATCCAGCCGGCCGCGGGCGTCGCCACGGTCGGCGCGGAAGGTGCGGAGGAGAGAATCGCCGGCCACGAAACGGCACTGTATCCGCTTGTCCCGCTTATCGCCTCTTGAACACTGATTAAAGTTAGAGATCTCCGCATCCGGTCTTTATCGGATGGTGAACGACGGCCGTCGCGGCAGGACTACAGGGTCCACCCCGCTCGCCCTGAAGGCGGGCTTTTGCGAGAAAGGAGCCGTCATGTCACGGAAGGTATGGATTCAGGGAGCTGCTATCTTGGTGCTCGCCCTCACAGGGGCGCAGGCCGCTTCGGCCAAATATCTCTACAGCTACGCCGTGAAGTTCGTCTGCGGCTACAACAACACCAACCTCGGCCTCACGACGAACGCGGCAGGCCAGCAGGTCCAGCAGGGTGAGGCGACGGTCAAGTTCGGCAACTACGCGACGGATATCAACATCTTCAACTTCAACGTCGACTCCTCGTTGCCACCCGAGGCGATCATCCAGAAGAACCTGATCCTGCTGGTGAGCAAGGGAGAGCCCGTGGGCCGCGAGCCCCGGGCGGTCGGCACCACGGCCATCGACAACATCACCCTGAAGAGCCAGGAAGCGACGATGGACGACTGCAACCGCATCGGTGAGCTCATCTGGGGTCCGGGGAACATTCCCACGCCGTTTCCGCTCATGATCGGATTCCTGGTGATCCAGAGCACGGTCGAGCTGGATATCACCGCCGTGTACACCTCCCAGGCCTGCAGCAACTGGGTGTTTGCCGGTGCCAAGATGGAGTGCCTGGACACCACCGGCCGGCAGCAGGGCGTGAGCTCGGCGATCGACGTCCACCAGATCACGGGCCATAGGCTGTTCCCTTAAGCCCGGCGGGACGGCCGGGGAGGATAAGATCGGCGGCGCAAAAGGAGACTCCGCCATGCCGATCCACCTCCTCGGCCTCGTTCTGGCCCTGGCCGCCGCGGTTCATGCTCCGGCCGATTCCCATTTCGATTCCCGTTTTACGGGCAAGTCCCTCCGCTTCGACTACTTCCACAGCGGCATCGCCAAGGAAGAGCACGTCAGCCTCGACGGCCTGCGGCTGGAGGGGGACTGGCCCGGCAGCCGCGTCCGCCTGCTGGACGACTCCAACCTCGGCAAGTACCTCTTCGAGGTGATCGACCCCGGCACCAACCAGGCCATCTGGTCGCGGGGATTCTCCAGCATCTACGGCGAGTGGGAGACGACGGGCGAGGCCGGAGCCGGCGTCTGGCGCACGTTTCACGAGTCCATGCGCTTCCCCGAGCCGCGCGGCAGGGTGCAGCTCGTCCTCAAGAAGCGGGCCGCGGACGGCGGGTTCCGGGAGATCTACTCGACGCTTGCAGATCCAGCCAGCCGCTTCGTGGACCGCTCGCCGGTGCCCGCCGTGGGGAGCGTGTGGGGCGTCTTCGAGAGCGGCCCGCCGGCCGTCAAGGTCGACCTGCTGATCCTGGGCGACGGCTACACGGCGGCCGAGAAGGGAAAGTTCCACGCCGACGTCAAAAGACTGACGGACGCCCTCTTCGCCACCGAGCCGTTCAAGGGCCACCGCTCGGATTTCAACGTGCGGGCCGTCGACGTCCCGTCTCCGGCCTCCGGAGTCACCGATCCGCGCACGGCCGCCTGGCGCAAAACACCGCTGGGGCTCGCCTACAACGCGTTCGATTCCGAGCGCTACATGCTCACCTTCGCGGATCAGGCGGTGCGCGAGATCGCCGCCCAGGCGCCGTATGACACGCTGGTCCTGCTTTCCAACAGCCGCAAGTATGGCGGCGGCGGCATCTACAACCTGTGGAACACGGCCGCCGTGGACAGCGCCGAATCCGCCTACCTGCTGGTCCACGAATTCGGCCACTCCTTCGCGGGCCTGGGGGACGAGTACTACACCTCTCAGGTTTCCTACGAGACGCTCAACCCGGCGGGCAGCGAGCCCTGGGAGCCGAACGTCACGGCGCTCCTCGATCCCAAGAACGTGAAATGGAAGGACCTCGTGACGGCGGGCACGCCGCTCCCCACGCCTTGGAACCAGGAGGACTACGACAAGGTCGTGCTCGCCTACGAGAAGAAAAGGCGCGAGCTGCGGGAGAAGGGAGCCCCCGAGGAACAGATGGAGGCCCTCTTCCAGGAGATCCGCGAGAAGACGACGCCGATGCTCCGCGCCGAGAAGTACTTCGGCCGCGTCGGAGCCTTCCAGGGCGCCTCCTACGAAGCCAAGGGGCTCTACCGCCCCGAGGCCGACTGCATCATGTTCAGCCGCAATCCCAAGACCTACTGCGGCGTCTGCGCCCGCGCCATCGAGCGGGCGATCGGGATGTTTACGGAGTAGGCTTCAGCCTCTGGCTGACCAGCTTGTCGTAGAGGAGCATCCCTACGGTCGAGGCGAAGCCTATGCCGGCGACCACCCACCACATCGCTTCAGGATGAGGTGATGCTAACGGCTGCTTCGGGTCGCCGATGAAACGCTGCACGAGCGCGCCGCCCAGGAAGCCGGCGACGAGCGCGCCGATCGCCACCGGCAGGAAGGCGAAGCCCATGAAAGTCCCGATCTGGTCGCGCGGCGCCAGATCCGCCACGTACTCGTAGAAGCGGGGCGCCTGCATCCCCTCGCCCACGGCGAACACGAACATCGCCACGGCCACCGCCTGCCAGGAGTGGAAAAAGATGATGATCAACCACGAGCACGAGGCCACGAAGAACCCGGCCGTCATGGCGCGGATGGGCTGCCAGCGCCGCACCATGGCCGCGATGGGCACGGTGAGCAGGATGAGCGTCAAAGCGTCCACGGTTTCGATCAGCTCGAAACGCTCGAAGCCAAGCGCCTTCCTGAGATAGAACGGCAGCGAGTAGAAGATCTGCCAGAACATGATCCAGAACCCGGAGAAGATCACCAGGAAGCTCATGAAGCGGCCATTGCGGAAGACGAGCGCCATGTCGCGCAAGACCTTGCCGAACGACGTGGGCGCCGCCTCCCCCGGCGCACGCTCCGGCTCGCGGAAGAATAGGAGCGTGCCGAGCAGGCAGAAGGCCGAGGTGATCGAGGAGACGACCAGCACGTATTCGATCCCCAGGCTCTGCCGCACCTGGAGAGCCAGGATCGGCCCCATCGCGCCGCCGATGTTCACCAGCGTGTAGTAGATGGAGTATCCCAGGGCCTTGGTATCCGGCGTGGTGGTGCGCGCCACCGTGCCCACGATCGAGGGCTTGATCAGCGAGCCACCGATGGCGGTCAGCATCAGCACGGTCAAGACGTAGGGGAAGCGGCCCACCGCGGCCACGATCGACTGACCGAACTGCAACCCCGCGAGGCCGATCAGGAAGTAGCCGACGCAAAAGATCGTGAAGCACGCCGCCAGGCTCTTCTTGAAGCCGTAGCGGTCCACCACCGTCCCGGCCAGGATGGGCAGGAAGTACAGGACGCTCGCGAACAGGCCCGCGAGCGATGCCGCCGCCAGCGGCCCGAGCCCCACGCGCTCGGCGAGATAGATGGTGAGCACCGCCTTCGAGCCGTAGAAGGCGAAGCGCTCGAAAAGCTCCAGGACGTTCGCCACCCAGAACGTGCGCGTGAAACCGGAGGCCAGATCCCGCAGTTTGCCGCTCATATCACCTCGCTCTTCGCCCGATCGGTCCGCCGGCGCAGGGTGCTGTGTTTGCGGCCGTAAGAGAAGTAGATGACGAGGCCGATCGCGAGCCAGACGATCAGCCGCAACCAGTTCTCCGACGGCAGGGAGAACATTAGCAGCAGGCAGCTCGCGATGCCCACGATGGGGACCAGTGGCACGAGCGGCACCCGGAAGGGGCGCTCGGCGTCGGGGTGGGTGCGCCGCATGACGAGCACGGCCGCGCAGACGATGACGAAGGCGAAAAGGGTCCCCATGTTGACCAGCGTCAAAAGCACGCTGATGGGCAGGAAGGCCGCCAGCAAGCCGACGAAAAGGCCGGTCACGAGGGTCGATTTCCAGGGCGTACGGAAGCGCTCGTGGACGGCGCCGAAGAAGCCCTGGGGGAGCAGGCCGTCGCGGGCGATGGCGAGCAGGATGCGGGCTTGGCTCAGCATCGTCACCAGCAGCACGGAGGTGATGCCCGCGAGGCCCGCGAGAGCGATGAGGAACTGCGCCCAGCGCAATCCCACGCGCCGGAAGGCATCGGAGACCGGTGCGTTGATGTCGAGCTGATCGTAGGGCACCATGCCGGTGAGCACCGCGACGACGGCGATGTAGAGGAGCGTGCACAGCACGAGCGACACGATGATGCCGAGGGGCACGTCGCGCTGCGGGTTCTTGGCCTCCTCGGAGTGAGTGGAAACCGAGTCGAAGCCGATGTAGGCAAAAAAGGCCAGAGAGGCGCCGGCGAGCATGCCCACGGGCCTGCCTCCGGCGTCGCTCTGGCCGAGGAGAGTGTGACCGAACATCTGGAGGCCGCTGAGGCCGAAAGGCGCGAATGGGTGCCAGTTGGCGCGGTTTACGAAAAACGCGCCGACCCCGATCACGAAAAGGACGGCGGCCAATTTGATCCCTACCAGGGCGGTGTTGAAGCTGGCGCTCTCCTGGATGCCGATCACCAGGATGACCGTGATCACCAGGACGATCAGCACCGCGGGCAGATTGATGAACGAGCCGGTGGCGACCAGCCGGCCGAGCTGCGGATCGTAATTGACGATCGGCCCCGCCAGGACGTGGGGAATCTTCCAGCCGAACACGTCGAGCACGCTCTGGAAGTAGCCGGACCATCCGTCCGCCACGGTCGCGGAGCTCACCGCGTATTCGAGCACGAGGTCCCAGCCGATGATCCAGGCGAAAAGCTCGCCGAGCGTGGCATAGGCGTAGGTGTAAGCCGAGCCCGCCACCGGCACCATCGAGGCAAACTCGGCGTAGCACAGGGCGGCGAAGACGCAGACGAGCCCGGCCACGACGTAGGACAGCGTCAACGCCGGTCCCGCCGTCTGCCGGGCCACGGCCCCGGTGGAGACGAAGATCCCGGAACCGATCACCGCGCCGACGCCCAGGCTCGTGAGCTGCACGGGTCCGAGCACCCGGCGCAGCCGGTTTTCTCCCTTGAGCTCCTCCAGCAGGACGCTCAAGGGCTTGCGGGCAAACAACGGATTGGCCACCTCGGTCACCTCCTTCCAGGTCTGGAAGCAGGTTAGGGGAAGGCCCGGGTGGGGCTCTATCCCGCGACCTTCGCTGGGGCATCGACGAAAAGGGGAGGTTGGAGGAGGCTTCGACGCCGTTACTCGCCGGGAGCGGTCGGGGCAGAGTCCACGGGTTATCCGGACCGCCCGAAGCGCTGGCTCTTGCCCTGGAAAAGGGCGAGCTGGCCATCGTCGCCACCGACGACCGGAATGCCATCCGGGGCTGCAAGGTTCTGCGGATCGGGTTCGTAACGTCCCTAGGTATCCTGGCACGGGCGGTGGAAAAGAATCTTTTGACTCCCGAAGACGGGATGCGCTGCCTTGAACGATTGAGGTCCTTTGGGCGGTTCAGGGCGGAAATCGTTGAGGAAGTTTCGCGCCAGATTGGAGGTTCTCATGGCGAAAGCTCAGAAAATGGTTAGCATCCTCCTGGAAGCGGATGACTACAAGTTCCTCAGCGGTCTTGCGGAGGCTGACAAAGAGGATTTGTCCACTGCTGTCCTCGACCTCCTCTTCGGAGGCGCCGATTCCTGGCCTTGGAGCGGTATCGCGAAGGAAGGCTTCCCTGAGCAAGGCGGCCGAGGTGGCGGGGTCTCCGTGAGCGAGATGATGGACCTCCTCGCCGAGCACGGAATCACGGCGGACCTTCGCCTCGAAGATTATCGGAGAGTCTCAAGACCCTTCGGGAGGTTTGGTGACTGCCCCGACCTATACCGCCGATCTCCTGCCGCTCAAGAGAGGCAGATACCCAGGGGAGCTCCTGCTGTTCGCCCCCTTCTCCCCGTCGGGGGTGCCCCAGCGCCCTGCCTTCCACTCATTGCGTCCCGGCGTGATCTTGAGGGGGAGGTTTTTGGCATTAGGTGTACTTTTATTTCAAGCTATTTGACAGTCTGAAGTGACGTGGCGGATCATGGAGGAAACCTATGCGGGGCATGCCCCTTCCGCCCCTGGCAGGAGGTGACGATGGCTGGTAAGGGTCTTGCTACGATCGCCGGGAGTGTCCTCGCTGGCTGGTTCATGATCGCCGCCTCCGCGTCGGCGCAGATCGTGACGAACACCCACGACAGGGGCACCGGCTCGCTGCGCGATGCCATCGCCATGGCGCCCGACGGCGGAACGATCACGTTCGGCCCGAGCGTCATCGGTTCGATCACGCTGACAAGCCCGCTCGACATCGAGAAGAACCTGACCATTCGCGGCCCGGTCGCCGGCGTCCTCACCGTTTCCGGCAACCACGTGGACCGCGTCTTCCTCATCGGGCAGACCCGCCCGGACATCAGCGTCACGCTCTCGGGCCTAGTGATCGCCGATGGGCATGTCGAGTTACTACTTCCAAGGGAAGAAGTAGGGGGCGCCGGCATCCTCTCCGGCGCGAGGACGCTGACCATCGCCGACTGCGTGATCGCCGGCAACTCGGTCAGCGTCGCGGAACAGGGCCAAGGGGAGGGCGGCGGTATCTACTACAACGGAACGGGCACGCTGACCATCGCCGGCAGCGCGGTCGTCGGCAACTCGATGAGCGGCGGCCTCGAGGGATTTGGCGGCGGCATCTACTACGCGGGCAGCGATACGTTGAATGTCGTCGACAGCGTCGTCTCCGGGAACTCCGTCAGCAGCGTCGGGGGCGGCGGCGGCGGCAGCGACGGCGGGGGCATAATCAACGTCGGCAATGGCACGGTGAACGTCCGCAATAGTACGATCTCCGGCAACTCGGTCAACGGCGTCGGGGGGTTCGGCTTCGGCGGCGGCATCTACAATAACAACATGGGCACGGTCAACATCGTCGACAGCACGCTGTCGGGCAACACGGCGGCCGGCAACGCAGCGTTTGGCGGCGCCATCAACAGCGGCACCAGCGGCGCGGGGACGGTGACGGTCAACAGCAGCACGATCTTCGGCAACGCCGCCAAGGGCTGCGATTCGGGCTGCGGCAGCTGCGGCGGCGGTATCTACGTCAGTGGTGGTACGACGACGATCACCAACGTCACGATCGCAGGAAACACGGCCTCCGGCACCGTTGCATTCGCGGGAGGCATCTGCGAGCAACACACCGTCGCGCTGGTGAACATTGGCAATACCATCGTCGCCAACAATTCCACCCAGGGAGCGACGACCAGGGGACCGGACGTTCTCGGCGAGATCGCCTTCAGCTCCCAGGGCTACAACCTGATCGGCAACGGCGACGGCGCCAGGGGCTTCGACGCCGTCAAGCACGACCATGTCGGGTCGACGGCCGCGCCGGTCGATCCCCTGCTCGACCCCGCCGGGCTGCAGGACAACGGCGGCCCCACGCTGACGGTCGCGGTCCTGGCCGGCAGCCCAGCGATCGACCAGGGGAGCCCGGCAACGGATCCCGTCACGGGGCAGCCCGTCACCACCGATCAGCGCGGCTTTCCACGGCCGGTCGCCGACCTGAGCGCGCCGGGACCCTACCCGGGCGACCGCTCGGACATCGGCGCGTTCGAGCACCTCAGCGCCAGCCACCCTGCCATCAGCGCCGCGGCGATTGCGCTCGCGCAGGGCAGCCGCTCCACGAAGCTGCAGATCGCCACCGTGAGCGAACCCGACCAGAGCGCGAGCACGCTGACGGTCGCCGTCGTGGCCGCCACGGGATCGGGCGTGACGGTCAGCAATGTCTCGATCGATGCCGGCGGGCAGGTCCTTGCCGACGTGGCTACGAGCTGCGCCGCCACGAGTTCGACGTTCGCCCTAACGGTGACCGACGGTTCAGCCTCGGCCAGCGCGACGCTCGTCGTCACGGTCGGTCCCAACACGCCGCCCGTGATCGGGAGCTACCCGGCGACGTTCGGCCCGATCAACCCGGGCGCCACCACGGTCGTGCCGGCGAGCGCCGCGCCTGCCGACAACGGCACCGTCGTCCTCACCGCCTCGGCTCCCGGTTTCGGTGGCACGGTGAGCGTCAGCTCCGCCACCGGGCTAGTCGCGATCAGCCGGGCGAAGCCGCCCGGCACGCACACAGTGACCGTGACGGCAACGGACAATTGCGGCTTGACCTCGACCGAGACCTTCACGTTGCTGGTCAACCAGCCGCCGTCCATCGTGGCGCCGTCCATTTCGCTGCAGGAAGGAACGCTCCCGAGCGCGGCGGTGAAGATCGCGGACGTCCACGATGCCGAGGACCCCCCGGCCGCTCTACGGGCCACCGTCAACGGCGGCACCAACGCGACAGTCCGGGGCGTGACCCTGTCGCAGATCGCCGTCGGCCCTGACGGAGCGGTGCGGGCGAACCTCGTGGCTGTCTGCGGCGCATCGTCCCACGACTTCGCGTTGACGGTGACGGACCGCGGGGGCCTGTCCACGAATGCGACGCTGCTGGTCTCCGTCCCGAGGAACACTCCGCCGGCACTGGGCATCTATCCCTCCTCGGTGCCGGTCCGGCGGGGCGCGTCCACGACCATCTTGCCGAGCCATCCACCGACCGACAACGGCGTGGTCACCGGCATCGCGGTCTTCGGCCCCGGGTTCGGCGGCGGGCTGGCCGTGAACCCCTCGACCGGCGCGGTGACAGTTTCCAACGCCAGGCCGGTCGGCACCTACAGCGTGACCGTGAAGGCAACCGACAACTGTTCCGCCACGATCGTACGCAGCTTCCTCCTCCGCGTGAGGCCCTGAGGAGCTGCCTCTACGGCAGGTCCTCGGCATCACCTCCGTCGCCTTCCCCGCCCTGGGTTGCGGCTGCGGCTCGCTCGCTTGGGAGGCCGTCCAGCCTCTGATGGAGGCCCACCTCCAGGACCTGCGGGCCAGCTCGGCCGTGGCCGCCTTCTGCTCGGCGTCCTTGAAGCTTCAGCGCGCCCAGTCCTCCCGGTGGACTCCTTTCGACTCGAAAGACTTTGGCCAGCTTCCCGGCCAGCGATCTCGATTAGCGCGAATATCGGAGTGGCGACCTTTAGTAGCGATGTGCCACCCAGCTATTGGGCTTGGCCCGCGATGTTGGACATCAGCAGATCCTCGGCGCAGACGTAGGCCGCCTCTCCCGGCCGGCACAGGCACGCCCCCGGTCATGGAGAGGGTGATGGGAGAAGAGGGCCGGGGTGATGAGGAGCGGCCAGGGAGCGAGTTGACCCGGCCGGCGGCGTGAAGGGCGCGCTGCTCGCGATGGAAGATCTCCTGTTGCGCGTGATAGGCCTCGCTTTCCCCTGTGTGGCGTGATCTGCGCCTCCAAGTTCGCCAACACCTTCGCTACGGATAGCTCTGGGCTCACGGTTTCCTCGTTGCCCGTCGCCGTGTTTGGCCCCTCCTCCCAGATTGCAACGAGACCTCGGCCGCCCTGTCCTCCGTGGATAGACTTTGCAACGAGAGTCTGCCCCGGGATGCCTCTCCCCTGATCCAGGCCCGAAAACCTTGGGCCAACTCGTCGCAACCTACCTCCAGACGGCGTACCAAAGACTCCGTTGCGACAGATAGTCTTACGTTGCGACAGCTAATTCTATGTTGCAACAGATAGTTCCATGATGCGCCCAATAATTCTATGTTGCTACGAATTGAATTATGCTGCGGCGAATAAAATTATGTTGCGCCGGTTGGAATTCAATAGCGACGAACAAAAATCCAAAGGCGTAAACAGCGCCGATTTGCACCTATCGATTAGACATTGCGACGAACAATCAACCGTCGTCATGAATAGCACTAGATTGCGCCGCCCGATTTTATGTCGCGCCCAATGACATTATCTTGCGGCAGATAGAGCTATGTTGCGCCGGATAAAATTAAGATGCGGTGGATGGTGCTCCGTTGCGCCAGATAGCCTGGGATTGCGGCGGCTAAGATTACGTTGCGACAGCTAGCTCTATGTCGCGGCCTCTAGAACTACGTTGCGGCAGATAACTCCATGTCGCGATGGAAAAGGCTGGGCGCGGAGGCGAAGAAGAGGCGGGGCGACCGGAGAAGAGGCCCTGAGTGATGAGGACTCTCGGGAGCCGTCAGCTCCGCGCCAGGTAGCCTTGATCTGGATCGAGAAGCTCACGCTTCACGTCTTCCCAATCCAAGATGGGATCGGAGGGATCCTGGAGCCGCTCAAGGCCGAGTTGGAGGTCTTCGACGTCATCGAGGTAGTACTCGACCGCCTGCCGGATGACCTCGGCTCGGGTCCGGTGAAACCGGCTTGCCGCGCGGTCGATCTCCTTGACAAGCTCTATGGTGAATCTGGCGCTGAGTTGAGGCATGGATAGTTCCTGAGTGTCATTGACTGTCAGTGTATGCCAGATGAGGGGGCTTGAGCGGGGGAACTCTGAGATTCTTTAAGTTAGCGCCTATGGGTCACCCGCCCCACTCGCACACCCTCTCCCAGCCGGTACGCATGATGCGCGGTCACGATCGCGCCGCCTTCCCGCAGCCGGGCGCGCAGGCCGTGGATGTGACGCGCGGCGAGGTTGGTGAGCTCGGCGCGGCCGGCTCCTTCGGGTGCGATTCGCGCTCCCACGTCCAGGACTGGGACGCCGTCGCCATCGCGGAGACGGTCCTCGACCAGCTCGATCCAGGTGACGGCTTCCTGGCTCCCCGCCTTGCAGGAAAGGCGCGGCAATAGACGGCCGCCGATCTCTACGGCGGAGCCCTGCCAGACGACCAGGTCCAGCTCGGACTCCACCTCGCGCCGGTCCTCTTCCGTCCTCGCCACCCACTTCTCCCCAGATTCAAGAGTCTGGAGGGCCAGGGGAAAGGCGCGGTCGAGGAAGGAGCGCACGACCGGCACCACCATCCCCCGCAGCTCGCTCTTGTCCATCACGTCCCGCGGATCGAAGCCGGCGTCCAGAAGGTCGCGGCCGAAAGTGGCCTCGTAGCCCCGCTTGTTGGAGAGAAAGCGGCAGGTCGGAGGGTTCTCGGCGAACATCCCCCGCACCGTCGTGGCGAGAAAGATGGACTCCCACCAGCGGTCCGGCGGAATGAAGGCCAGTGTCGCGAGCTGGATGTCCTGGAGTAAGAGGCCGCCGGGCCGCAGCAGCCCGGCCAGGGCCTTGGCGAAACGGTTGGCGCTCTCGAAGAGGGCGGCGTCCAGCACCGCGCGGCGGGGACGGAGAGGCTCCGGCACGTCGCCCTCAGGCCTTTCGAAGCGCGCCGCGACCTGCAGGCCCGGGTGGCGCTCCAGCCAGCTGGCGGCGAGGCGCGTGGTGTCCGGCCCCGGACGGTCCAGGCAGAGCACGGTCGTCTGCGCCAGGAGCCCCGCGTCGGCCTCCGCCAGCACGGCCAGCAGCTCGGAAACGTGATGCAGATGATCCTCGGCGACGACCAGCGGCCGCCGCGCGAAGCCCGTCGATCCGACCCAGCTCATGGCCCGCTACTATACTGAGAGGATGTCTCTCCGCTCCCGCTGGGGCTCCCGGCTGCTGCTGTTTGGCGTCTTCCTCTTCGCCGTCCTGGTGGCGCTGGCCGCCATGTCCATCCGCCGGGAGTGGCAGCAGAGGATCGGCCAGAGCCGGGCGGACGTCATCTTCCAGCTCGTGCAGGGGAAGGTTCCGGCCCGACCCCTCGAAACGCCGGGGGCTTCGGCGTGGCTCAACTTCGAGCTGCGGCGCTACCGCGAGCGCATCGCCGATCCCGCCAAGGCCCGGCTCTACGGCGAGGTCGCCGAGTGGCAGGACACGCGCTCGGTGCCGCCGTTCTTCCTGCCGCTGCGCCAGCTCCTGGCCCGCCCCGTCCAGCGCCCGGCGACCGCGGTATCCCCCGTTCTCGTCTCCCCGGACCCGCTGCACGATCCGCCCAAGCCCTCCTTCCTGCGCGTCCAGAGCTTCCTGGAGCTCGACCGGCACTGGTTCGCGATGACGCGCCGCGCGGCCCTGGAGTCCGGCGATCTCGCGGATCTCACCAATCCTTCGAACCGTTTTCTCAACCTCACCACGCCGCACCTCCTCGATCTTTCCGCGGCGCTCCCCACGGTGCTCGCCGGCCAGCCGCTGCCGGCGCTGCCCGGGAGCCGGCCGCCCCGCGTGGTGCGCCTCTACGCGCTCTCCGAGGACGGCACGCTCGTTTCGCTTCCCGTGACCTCCGGGCCCTTCGATCCCCAGGCGAGCCGGCAGGCCGCGCTCAACGAGGGACGCGGCTTCCGCAACTCGCCGGAGCGGCCGACGTTCGTCTCCAACGAGTTCTACTTCCGTTTCAACTACGGCGCGCCGGCCGAGGACCAGACCTTCTACTCGGGCCTCTACCTGGATCTGGGAGGCCAGGGGCTCGTCGCCACCATCACCGTGCCCCTGCGCGATACCGGAGCCGGCGAGCGTGGGCTGGTGGGCGCGGACCTGACGTTCGACATCGACTGGGAGGCCTTCGCCCGCGGCATCGAGCCGCCGATGACGGCCGGCGTCGTCCATCTCGCCGCCGCGCCGGCCCCGGACCACCCTTGGGCGGACCTCGTGGGCGCGATGCCCAAAAGACCGGCGGCGGCCCTGCGTAGCGCCGTCTCCGGCCTCGCGGCGCAGCCGGTTGGAGCCTCCACGGCCGAGAGCACGCCCTATCTACTGCACGGCGTGGTGGAAGGCCAGGGGGCGGTGGCGGCCTTCCAGGTGTCGGCCACCACCTGGCTGGTGGTGCTCTTCCCCAAGACCCGCTCGCCGCTCCCCCTGCTGCCCGTGCTTCTCTCGGCGGTGATGCTGGTGGCCCTTCTCGCCGGCTTCGAGCTCAACCGCCGGCGGGCCGAGCGGGCACAGGAGAAGGCCGAGGGCGCCCTGGCGGAGAAGCAGAACCTGCTCAACACCATGCAGGTGCCGCTGATGGTGGTGGACCCCAACACGGACGAGGTGGTCTTCGGCAATCAGGCGGCGGAAAACCTGGGCGTGCGGCCGGGCACCCGTTTCGGCGACCGGGTTTCGCCGGACCCTCGGGCCCGCGCCCACTACGAGCGCATGCAGGTGGCGAAACCCGAGCCGCGCCGAGCCTACGGCGTGCCGGTAAGGGTGCGAGGCGAGGACGGCAGCGAGCAGGAGCGGTACGCCATCGTCCGCTCGGTGGCCGTCACCGCGCCCATCGAGGCGCTGAAGGCCGACGAGCGGCACCGCCTCGGCGTCCTCTTCATTTTGGAGCCGGAGGTGGACATCTCCCTGCTCACCGAGGACCTGGAGCACGACACCCGGCAGGACGAGCGGCGCAAGCTCGCGGGGCTCCTCTCCCACGGCGTGGACGCGCTCATCCGGGTGCTGGCCCACGGCCTGCGGAGCACGGCGGGGGCGACCTCGGCGGCCTCATCGGTAGAATTCGTGGCCTGGCTCGCCGGCTACATCGACCGCCGCCTGCGCACCACCGCCTGGCTGCTGGACCATTGGAACGCCCAGCCGCCGCTGCCGCCGGACAGCTCCGTGGAAGCCGCCCAAGCCAGGACGACGATCGAGCGCCTCGCGAGCGTCTTCAGCCTCGCGGCCGGGGACGCCGACCTGCGCGCCCGTCTGCATTGGGACAACGGCGTGCTCTCGGAGCGGCCCGACCCGGCCGCGCCCGTCCTCACCCTGGAGATGGACTGGCCGGAGGAGCTGTGGTTCTCCTGCCCGGTGCGGGGCGGCTTCGGCTTCTTCCTCGGTGAGGTGCTGATCAACGCCATCCGCCACGGCCGGCCGGGCTCGACGCCCGCGGTGCGCATCGCTCTCGACCGGGTGCGCCGCGAGCTGGTCTTCGAGGTCGAGAACCCTCTCCCGGCCGAGCCCGGCGGCGCCGCGCGCGACCGTAGCGAGAGCTACGGCGGCCGCCGCATCCTGGAGCGCCTTGCCCGCCTCTTCGAATGGCGCGACCTCACCTTCGACCGGCGCGAAGGTACTTATCTCGTCACCTGGAGGGTGCCGGCGAGCGAGAGGGGCGATCCGCGGCGGGCGGATTAAAGAAAGCGGGGTATCCTTGTCATTGATGCGCCGGCTCTGCCTCGCTATCGCCGCCTTCCTGATCGCCGCCCCCGTGCGGCCTCTGCCGCCCCAGCGCGAGCCCTGGATCGAGTTGAAGACGGCGAATTTCACCCTCTTCAGCAACGCCGTCGAGCGGGACACCCGCCGGGCAGGCGAGGATCTCGAACGGCTGCGCGATGCGCTGTCGAAGCTCTCGCCGGGGCTGATCCTCAACTCGCCATCGCCGACCTGGATCTACGTCTTCAAGAACGCCGACTCGCTGAAGCCCTACCAGCGGCTCTACGAGGGCAAGCCCATCGATGCCGACGGCTACTTCCTGACCCGGCCGCAGGGGAACTACGTGGCGGTGGACGCCAGCCCCCGGCGCGACCCGACGGCCACCATCTACCACGAGTACTTCCACTACGTGGCGCGCAACAACTACGGCGACCTGCCGGCGTGGCTGCACGAAGGCCTGGCCGAGTACTACAGCACCTTCCAGGTGACGAAGAGCGTGGCCCGCGTCGGCCTGCCCATCGAGGAGCACTTGCACTGGCTGCGGAAGCACTCCTGGATTCCCTTCGCCCAGCTCTTCGCCGTCGACCAGACCTCAAAGGAGTACAACGAGACCGCGCGCCGGGGCGCCTTCTACGCCGAGTCCTGGGCGCTCACCTACTTCCTCCTCGACGGCAAGACGCCGCGCCGCGCCCAGCTCCAGGAGCTGCTCCGGCTGACGAAAGCGGGAGCCCCCGGCAAGGAGGCGTTCGAGAAGGTCTTCGGCACCGATCCCACGGTCCTGGAACGCGAGCTGCACGCCTACCTCAACGTCTACACCTTCGAGTACACCCATACTCCCATCCAGCCGGACGCGAACCTCGCCATGGCGGCGCGGCCCATGGCGCGCCAGGACGTCCTCTTCCGCCTCGGCGATCTCCTCGCCAACCTCGACGCGGATCACTACGCCGCCGCCGAGGAGCACTTCCGCGCCGCCCTGGCGGTCCAGCCCGATCACAGCCCGTCGCTCTCCGGGCTCGGGGTCCTCGCCGAGCTCGCCCATCGCCCGCAGGAGGCCCGTTCCTTCTATGAGAAGGCCGCGAAGCTCGCACCGGACGATTTTCTCGTGCAGTACCGCTACGCCGAGAACCTTCTGGACGATCCGCGGCCGGATTCCTTACGAGCGGCCCGCGCCGCCCTCACCCGGGTGGTGGCCCTGCGTCCCGACTTCGGCGAGGCCTGGGCCCGCCTCGGCTATTCCTACCAGGCCGAGGAGTCGCTGGACGAGAACGCCGTCCACAGCCTGGAGACGGCTCACCGCCTGCTACCCTCCCGCATGGACGTCGCCCACAACCTCGCCCTCGCCTACGCCCGCACCGGCCACCGGGATCAGGCCGCGCAGCTCATCGAGCAGGTGCTGGCGCCTCACGCCGATCCCGAGGAGGTGCTGAACGTCCGCGAAGCCCTGCTCGACGAGGACTACCGTCACGCCGAGAAGCTGATCGACCAGGAGAAACCCGCCGAAGCCCTCCCCCTTCTCGAGCGGGTGCGCGACGAGACCCGCCGGCCCGAGCGGCGGCGCACGCTGGAGCTGCGCGTCGACGAGATCCAGAAGGCGCTGGACTTCAACCGCTTCGTCGCCGGATACAACGAGGCGGTCGAGCTCGTCAACCGGGGCGACGTTCAGGGTGCCGTGGCCATTCTGACGCCGCTGGCGGAGACGGTCCGCGATCCCATCCAGGCCGAGCAGGCCCGCAACCTTCTGGCCAGGCTCAAGCCTCCCGCGAAGCGGCGAGGCGGTGGGAAACCGCGCTGAGGCCGGACGGCCCGCCGGGTATTTTCCTTGCCTCTCCGGCGATGACCTCGCTACACTGACGCAAAATGTCCGAGACGAAAACGGGGTTGACTGCCGAGTTGCCCTCCTGGGGAGGACTGTCTGCCAGCGGGGAACGCAGGCAGCGAGCCCGTTCGCGCATCCCCGTCCTGACGATCCTCTATCACCCGGAGGTCCGGCGGGTGGGCGAGCGGGCGCTCCTCGAATCCCTGATGGAGGGGCAGGTCGTGCACCTCTCCCGGCTGGAGCCCAGCTTCGCGATGCCGGGCCAGGCGGACCGGCGGCCCCTGTCCGACCGCCACCTCAGCCGCTCTCCCCTGCTGCTGACCCCCATCCGCGGCGACGGCGCCCTGCAGCTTTCGCTGGGCGAGAGCCGCACCCGGGCCTTCGCCGACGGCGCGCCGGTCTACGAGGCGTGCGTCTTCTCTCCCGAGGACGTGGAGCGCGGCGTCGTCCTCGAGCTGGCGGACCGCATCGTCCTCCTCCTGCACACGCTCTCCGCGACGCCGATGCCCACGCCCGAGCGCTTCGGCCTCGTCGGCGAGAGCGAGGGGATCGTACGCATCCGCCACGAGATCCGCCGCGTCGCCGATCTCGACGTGCCCATTCTGCTGCGCGGCGAGACGGGCACCGGCAAGGAGCTGGTGGCCCGCGCCATTCATCAGGCCAGCCAGCGGCGCCACGGCGCCTGCCTGTTCGTCAACGTCGCCGCCATTCCGGTCTCGCTCGCCGTCTCCGAGCTGTTCGGCTCGGCCCGGGGCTCTTTCACCAGCTCGGTCCGCGACCAGGCCGGCTACTTCCAGCGCGCCCACGGCGGCACCCTGTTCCTCGACGAGATCGGCGAGGCCCCGCCGGAGGTCCAGGTGCTGCTGCTGCGCGTGCTCGAGACCGGCGAGGTGCAGCGGGTCGGCGGTCTCGAGCCCCAGAAGGTGGACGTGCGCCTGATCGCCGCCACCGACGCGGATCTCGAGCAGGCCATCGAGGAGGGGCGATTCCGGGCGCCCCTGCTCCACCGGCTGGCCGGCTACGAGATCCTCGTGCCGCCCATGCGCGAGCGCCGCGACGACTTCGGGAGGCTGTTCCTCCATTTTCTGCGGGAAGAGCTGGCGGCCATCGGCGAGGAGCACCGGCTCGATCCGCCCGGCGACGACGACAAGCCATGGCTGCCGTCGACGGTGGTGGCGCGCCTGGCGCGCTACCGCTGGCCGGGCAACGTACGGCAGCTCCACAACGCCGTGCGCCAGCTCGTCATCGCCAGCCGCTCCTTCGAAACGGTGCAGATCGGCCCGCAGATCGAGCGCCTGCTGCGCAGCCCCGAGCCCACTTCCCAACCGGCGGCGGACTCCAGCCCGGAAGCAGCCGTGCGGGAGCCGGCGAAGGTAGCGTCCGGCGCCCGGCGGCGCCGGCCCACGGTCGAGGACTACCGTTCTCCCTCCGCGGTCACCGAAGCCGAGATCATCGAAGCCCTGCGCTCCTGCCGCTGGGAGGTCAAGCTGGCCGCCCACCTGTTGGGCATCTCGCGGCCATCGCTCTATCTGCTCATCGACAAGTCGCCCAACATCCGCAAGGCCTCCGATCTCACCGCGGAACAGATCGAGGAAGCCCGGCGGGAGTGCGCCGGCGACCTCGAAGCCATGGGAATGCGCCTGGAAGTCTCCAGAAAAGGCTTGCAGCAGCGCATCAAACAGCTCGGACTGGAGTGAGCGCTACACTATAGGCACAGCGAGGGAGCCGTGATGGACATCGAAGAGACCCTTAGAGACAAACGGAATGAGATCTTAGAGATCGCCAAGCGGCACGGAGCCTCGGACGTGCGCGTCTTCGGGTCCGTAGCCCAAGGCGCGGCGAGAGCGGACAGCGACGTGGACTTCCTCGTGCGGCCCGAGGCGAAGACCTCTCCGTGGTTCCCTGCCGGTCTTATTCTCGATCTCCAGGAGCTGCTCGGCCGCAAGGTGGATGTGGTGACCGAAAGAGCCCTGCACTGGTACATCCGTGACCGGGTCCTCGCGGAGGCGGTTCCCCTGTGAAGGATGAACGGCTGTATCTCGTCCAGATGCTCGAACGTGCGGATCGAATCTTCGACTACACAGAGAACGGGCGAGAAGAGTTCCTGCGTGATCCGAAAACTCAGGATGCCGTCCTCCGCAGCTTCGAAGTCATGGGAGAGGCGGCGAAACGCGTATCCCAGGAGATCCGGGATCAGGCTCCTGAAATCCCCTGGCGCCGACTGGCGGGTTTCCGGGACGTCCTGATCCATCAGTACGAAGGCGTGGATCTGGAGGAGGTCTGGAAGCGCGTCGCGGAGGATCTCCCCCCTCTCACTCAGTCCCTCAAATCGCTGCTGCAAAGGCTCGGCGAAACGTCCTCATAGCCGTCACACTCCCTCCGGAAGCCGATAGGGCACCTGGGCGGCCGTGGCGACCAGCTCGCGGGCGGCGGTGACGTAGGGGAGCAGCGTGGCAATGCTCCCCTTCGCCAGCTTGAGCTTGAGCGTCATGAGCGCGAGGATGGGATCGAGCTCGCGCTCCAACACCTGTTTCCAGGTGTCGAAATCGCCGCTGAGGATGAAGGGCACGGCGGCCCGGTCCGTTTCAGTGGCGCTCCTTGCCTCGCGGCAATCCCCTTCGAAAAGGTCGAGGAACACCGCACGCTCCGGCAGGTCCAGCGCGGGATCGAAGGTCATGGTGATGACCATGGGCCACTGCCATCGCTGGGCAGCCGTCCGGTAGCCGTCGCTGGCGCGGATCGCCTCGCCCCAGGCGACGGCCCAGTCCTGAGTGAAGACCTCGTGGGACATGACACGCCTCCCCTTTTCAAGGGAAGCTTACAATGTCCTCTCTCAGCCGATATAGTTCTCCCACACAATCCAGAGGCCAGCGGTCGGAGGGAGCGATGCCCTACAGCGTGAACGGTATCGGCACGGGCTATTACGGGCGGCGGGATCCGTCGGTCGTCAACGGCACCTGCCAGTTCTGCAACCGGCAGACGAAGCTCTCCTCCTATGAGACGTGGGAGTGCGTCTGCGTCTTCTTCATCCCGCTCATCCCGATCAAGAGATGGCGCATCCTCAACCAATGCGCCGGCTGCCGCAAGCATCACCGGATCCCCCTGGCGGATTTCAAGCAGCGGGTCGAGACCGGGATCGGTCCCCTGAAAGCCGCGGTCGAGCGGGCGCCGGCCGATCCCGAGGCGCGGATCAAGCTGATCCAGGAGCTGTCGGCCTACCAGATGTACGTCCAGGCCGAGGCCGTGGCCCGGGAAGGGGTTGCCGCCAACCCCGGCCACGCCCAGCTCAACTATCTGCTCGCCCGGTTCCTGGCCCTGCGGGGCGATCTCGCGGGCGCCACACCGGTCTTTCGCCAGGCCGCGGCCTCGGCGCCGAAGGACGCGGACATCCGCCTGTCCCTGGGCCGCAACCTGCTGGCCCGCAAGGAGGGAGCCGAGGCGGTGCGCGAGCTCGCCGAGGCCTGGCGGCTCGCCCCCGCCAACTTGCAGGCCCTCTACTTCCTGGCCGAAGCCCTCGTCACCGAGAAGCGGTGGAGCGAGGCCCTGGATGCCTATCAACAGCTCTCGATGCGCAACCCCGCGATGGCCACGGACCGCGACGTGTTGAGGCGGATGAAGCAGTGCAAGGAAGCCTTGGGCTACCCCCTGACCGACGCCGAGCGCAAGGCGGGCCGGCGCTGGTGGCCGTTCGGAGGCGGCGGACGGCGGACGGCTCCCGCCGGTGGCGTGAGCGGCAAACGGGTCGCCGTGCTCCTCGGCGTCGTCGTGGGTCTCGCGGTGCTCGCCACGGCCGGCGCCGCCCTCTGGAAGCAGCAGCACGCCGATCTCTGGTTCGACAACGGGCTGAAGAAGACGGTGCGCGTCACGCTGGACGGCGAGAGCTTTGACCTGCCGCCGAATTCTCCGGTGCAGAAGACCGTCCGCCCGGGCGATCATGCGATCGTCGTGGCCAGCAAAGGGCCGGAGATCGAGCGCTTCACCGCCCGCATTCCCACGCTGGACCTGTTCGACGCGCTGACCGCGAACCGCATCTTCATCTATAACGTCGCCGAGGCCCACGTCTACCAGCGCGAGACCCTCGGCTACGCCGCGGCCGAGATGAACCAAACCTACAGCCGGCAGCTCATCGCCTTCCAACGCTTCTTCGAACAGGACGACGTCCGCTACGTCTTCGAGAAGGCGCCCGACAAGATCGAGCTCGATTCCGGCAAGGGCACGACGACGCGGGTCGCCTTCAACGTCGCTCCCTACGACGCCAGCCAGGTGGGATTGATCTGGTTCGGGGAGGGGAAGATCAAGGAGGCGGACGACGCCTTTCGCCGCGTCCTCGCCGCCGAGCCCTGCTCGGCGGCGGCCCATGCCAATCGGCTCCGTACCCTGCGGGCCGGCGAGCGCTTCGAGGAGTCCCTCGCGGATGCCCGCCAGTGGCTGGCCTGCCCGAATCCCGGCGTTACGGCTCACCGCGAATATCAGGATGCCCAGATCGCCCTCGGTCACCGTGAGGACGTCCTGGCCGAGTACCAGCAACGCCTCGCCGCTCACCCCGAGGAGGGGGCCAACCACTATCTCTACGGCCGGTTGCTGAACGACCCGGAGCGGGCGCTCCCCCTCTATCAGGAGGCGACCCGCCGTGAGCCGGGGCTGGCGTGGGCCCTGGCTGTGCAGGGCCACGCTTTCCTCAGCCTGGAGCGGGACGCCGAGGCGGCGGACGCCCTGGAGCAGGCTCTGCGGCTGCCGGATCACGACCCGGCGGTCGCGGTTCTCTACGCCGTGGCCGCCATCGGCGCCGGCACCGCGGAGAAGGGGGCCGAGGTGCTGAAAGCCGCCGTTTCAAACCGGAACGAGTCCTTCGCCGCCTGGCAGGCGCGTTGGCTCCTGTTGCTCGCCCGCGGCGAGTACGACGTCGCCGCCAAGCAGCTCGAGGCTCTCAGCCGGCAGGCCGGCGAGCGCGACGTGGAAGTCTGGGCACTCAAGACGCAACTCCTGCGCATGCGGGGCGACGAGTCGGGCATGACCCGCGCCCTGGCCGAAGGCCGGATGCGGCCGGAGACCGCCGGACTCGCCGGCGTCCTGCGCCAGGAGCGGGCCCTCGGAGCCGGAGAGTGGAGCGACGCGGTCGCGGCCGTCGACTCGATGAAGCCGGCGGATGCGTCTCCCTCCAGCCGGCTCTTCGCCGCCTGTGCCCTTCTCTTGTCGGGAGACGGCGAGAAGGCCGCACAGCGCCTCGCCGCCCTGGATGCCGAGCTCGCCACCGGCGCCGCGCAGAATCCCGAAACCGCGGCCTTCCTCGCCATGGTGCGCCATCTCGAGAAACGGGCCCCCGCCGAGGCTGTCGTCGCCAGCGCCCGCCAAGCCGGTTTCAACCTGCTACCCACCGCCTACTTCGTGCTCGCCGCCGCGCGGGAGGCGGCGGGCGACACGGCCGGCGCCGGGGCCCTCTATGAGAAGAGCCGCCACCGGGCCGTCAATCTCGATGTCCCCTATTTTGCCGCGGCGGCGCGGGCGAAGGCGCTGGCGCCGACGGCGCCGTGAGCCTGAGGTCGCGCAGCGACTTGTTCGGATAGGCCGGGGCCTTGATCGGCGGCACCGGGTGCTTCCGGATCTCGTCCTGAAGGTAGGCGATGGCGGCGTCGAGCTGGGCGTCGCTGCCCAGGAAGGTGGCGTGGGGGAGGTTGTCCACCGTCACGTCGGGATCGACGCCGTGCCCTTCGATCAGCCAGGTTCCGTCCGGGCCGAAGACGCCGAACTCGGCGGCGGTGGCGATCCCCTTGTCCACCAGGAAGTTGGAGGAGGACAGCCAGATCTCCCCACCCCAGGTGCGGGTGCCGATCACCTTGCCCAGCCCCAGGCGCTTGACGCCCTCGGCGAAGGCCTCGCCATCCGAGCTGGTGTTCTCGTTGACCAGCACCACCAAGTGGCCGCGGAAGGCGTACTGCATGTTCGGAGAGGGCGAGCCCACCCGCGGCTGCCACCAGAACCACGCCTTGCGCTGGAGCTTGTCGAGCAGCCAGCTCTCAATGTTGCCGCCGCGATTGTTGCGCAGGTCGAGGATCAACCCGTCGCGGTCGAAGACCGGATAGAAATCCATGGCCCAGGAGGTGTAGTCGTCGCTGTCCATGGCCCGCAGGTGGAGGTAGCCGAGCCGGCTCTGCCCCTTCTCCTCCACCACCTTGCGACGGGAGAGCTCCCAGTCGGTGTAGCGCAGGTCGTCCAACTGCTTCGAGGAGAACGGAACCACCACCACGTCGCGGGCGGCGCGGGTCTTGCCGTCGTGCACCCGCAGCAACACCTGTCTCTCCGTCTGGTTGCGCAGCAGGAGGGCGGCGTCGGGCACCGAGAGCACGGGAACGCCGTTGATCGATTCCACGACGTCGCCCACCTTGACGCCGACGCCGGGAACGGCCAGCGGCGGCGCGTCGGCCGGCAGGTCCGGATCCGAGCGATAGAGCCGCTCCACCCGGTAGCCGCCGGCCTTCTCGTCGCGCGCCAGCACGGCTCCCAGGGAGGCCACGTCGACATCGGTGTCCCCCTTGCGCCGGTCGCCGCCGTGGACGAAGGTGTGCAGTGCCGAAAGCTCGCTCACCATCTGCCCCAGCAGATCGTTGAGCTCGGCCCGGCTCGTCACCCGCAGCGACAGCGGCCGGTACTTCTCCAGCATTGCGGGCCAGTCCACGCCGTGCATCTTGGGATCGTAGAAATAGTCCCGCTCCAGGCGCCACGCCTCGCGGAACATCTGCCGCCACTGCTCCTTGGGATCGATGGGGAAGGTCCAGCCCGTGAGATCGACCTTGGCGTTGTCAAGATCGTCGGGCGAATCCTCCCCGGCGGCGAAGACGTAGAGGGCCTTCGCCTTGCGCACCGCCAGCTTCTTGCCGTCGGCCGAAAGCTGGTAGTCGGCGATCCCCTCGACGACCGTCTTGGCCTCGGGCTTCTCGGTGCCGTCGCCGAACGCCACCGTCATCAGGGACGAGGCCTGCTCCTCTTCGAACGAGGGATCGGAGGCCAGCCAGTACAGGCGGTCCTCGTTGGCCGAGAGGGAGTCGTAGTTGCCGGCCTCGACCGGCACCTCGACGAGCCGCTCCGCCAAGCCGTCGAGATCGATCTCCACTTTTTCTACTTTAATGTCGTCGTCCTCGGCCTCCTTGCCCTTTTTCTCGTTCTTCTCGGCCGCCTTCCTCTTCGGTTTATTCTCCGGCTTTGCTTTCGCCTTTCCTTCCGGTTCCTCTTGGGCCTCCGCCTTGTCGGCGCCGTCGTCGTCCTTCGCCGATTCGGGATGGAGCTCGTCCGGCGGCTGGAAGGGGGAGCGCAGCCCCTTCTTCAGGGCGACGCCGAAGATCTTGGTGGTCGCCGTGAGGAACGGGTCGGGCTGGCGCGTGCCCCAGGGACCCGGGACGAGGGTGCGCAGCTCGCGGTCCGAGAGGAACCAGAGCCACTTGCCGTCGGCGCTCCAAGTGGGGCTCCAACTGTTGAAGCGGTCCGAGGTGACCGGTACCGTCTTGCCGCTGGCGGTGTCATAGAGATAGACCCGCAGGAAGGTGTTGGCGCCGCTGACGGCCCAGGCGAGCCAGCGGCCGTCCGGCGACCAGGCGAGATCCTGGAAGTCGCTGTCGGCAGACGTGGCGATGCGGTTGTTCTTGCGGGTCTTCACGTTCAGCAGCCAGAGCTGGCGGTCCTTGTCGCGGTGGGCAATCCATTTCCCATCGGGCGACGGCAGGGCCTCCCAGCGCAGCACCTTGGCGTCGGAGGTGAGCTGCTCGGGTTTGCCGACGCCGTTGGCGGGAAGCTTCCAGATCTCCACCTCGCCCGATTCGTCGGAGAGCGCCAGCACGCTCTTGCCGTCCGGCAGGAAACGGGCCTCGCGGTAGCGCACGCCGGGCTGGCGGGTGACCTCGACGAGCCGCCCCTTCTTCACCGGCGCCACGAACACCTCGCCGCGGGCGGTGAGCGCGACCCGGTCGCCGTTCGCCGAGAGGTCGAAGGCGGTCAGGTAGTCCATGGGCGACTGCACCCACGTCTCCCGCATCTGGTCGAAATCCGAGACCAGGCGGATGGGGAGCGGCTCGTCCTTGGCTGCCGCGACGTCGTAGAGGCGCAGGTCGGCGCCGAGCTGATAGACGATGCGCCCCTCCGAGAGGCTGGGCGAGGTCACGTCCCAACCATGGTGGGAGGTGAGCTGCTTGAGGTCGTGACCGTTCTCGTCCATCGACCACAGGTTGAGCGTGCCATCGCGGTCGCAGACGAAGTAGAGGCGCCCCTGCCAGACCATGGGCTCGCGGCTGGTGCCCGGAAAGTCGGCGGTCAGGGAGGTCGCCTCGGCGTCGCCCTCGCGGTAGCGCCAGAGGCTCTGGGCCGTGCCGCCCTGGTAGCGCTTGGTGTGGCTGCCCTGGAAGGCGAAGCGGGTGAAGAACAGCGTCTTGCCGTCCGGAGTGAAGTCGCCGTCGGCGGCCTGGGCCAGAGGGAGAAGGGCGCTCTTGCCCGTCGCCGGATCGAGGCGCAGCAGTTGATTGGACGGCAGGCCCGACCAGTGCCGGGTCGTGTAAAGGATTTCGCCGCCCGGGGTCCACCCCACCACCCGCGCGTCGCTCCCCTCGAACGTGCGACGCACCGGCAGGCCGCCGTCGATGGGCATGGTATAGACCTCGTTGGGTCCCTCATAGGAGGCGGAAAACGCGATCGTCTTGCCGTCCGGCGAGATGGCGGGGTAGGTCTCCTCCGCCGGATGCGTGGTCAGCCGCGTCGCCGTTCCGCCCTGACGCCCCACGCGCCAGAGGTCTCCCTCGGCCGAAAATACGATCGTGTCGCCATGCAGGGCCGGGAACCGGTAGTAACCGAGCGTCTCCTCGGCCCGCAGAGCGCCGGGGAGAAGAAGGAACAACAGGCAAAGTAGGCGGGATTTCAAGGTGGGTCTCCTCAAAGGTCGGGGGGATGGTAACAAAACCCCAGGCCTCTAGGAGGGTGTTTGGACTCGACGCACATCCCCGCCCGGGCATAAATGCCAGGGCTAGGCACGACGCCGGATGAATCCGGCTTGAAGTCCCCTTCAGGGGGGCGCTGTTCATAGCCCTGGCATTTATGCCCGGGCGGAAGTCGGCGTTGCGACGGGTTGCCTATCCGAGACCGGCTTCCAGATCTCGCAGCTCAGCCTCCAGGGGGAAGACCTTGTACCGTCCGAGGCTGAGGAGGAACTCGACCCGGGACTTGGCAGCCAGCTCCGCGGCCCGACCGGACGACAGCCGGCCCAACTCAAAGAGCTTGACGGCAGCCAGCATCCGAAGCTCGCGGGCGAAAGAGGTCTCATCTGTCTTTTCGGCCAAAAGTACGGTCTCCGGTACGTCAATTACGAGTTGTCGACTCGCCATGCTATCCCCTTTCGCCTGAATTGTACCCTGCCAGGCGGGTTTCCCAGGCGCCCAAGTCTTCGATAAGGTACACCGCATGCGATCCCGATGGAAAAACGTCCTGACCGCAGCCGTCCTCCTGGCCCTCTGCCTCCTTGTGGATGCGAATGCAGAACGTCCGGATATCTATGGCCCGAACGCCACGTCACCCGAGCCCGGAGTCCTTCTCGCCGGCCAGCCCACGGGCGAGCAGGTCCAGCTCGCCGCCGAGGACGGTTACAAAACGCTCATCGATCTGCGCATGCCCGAGGAGCCGCGAGGCTTCGACGAGGTCGAGGCCGCCCGCCTGACCGGCCTCGTCTACGTGAACCTCCCGGTCAACCCCGCCACCCTGGACCAGGCGACGATCGACCGTTTCATCGCGGCGATGAAGAAGGCCCAGAGGCCGGTGCTCATCCACTGCGGCACCGGCAGCCGCGTGGGCGCCCTTTGGTATGCCTGGCTGGTGCTGGAAAAGAGAAAGGGGCCGCCTGTCGCGCTCGCCGAGGCCAGGGCCGCAGGACTACGCCAGCCGGAGCTGAAGGAGAAGATCGAGAAGCTGGTGGCGGCGCGAAAGGCTCCCTAAACCAGCCGGCTGACGATCTCGATCTCCGCCGTCAGCGTCCGGTGGACGGGACAGCGATCGGCGATCTCCATCAGGCGCAGGCGCTGCTCGACCGTCAGCGGGCCGTGGAGCTCGATCTCCCTCTCGATACGGTCGATCTTGCCGGCCTTCGCCTCGCAGCTCGCGCAGTCCACGGCGTGGATCTTGCCGTGACGCAGCCGGACGCTCACGCCTTCCAGCGGAATCTTCTTGGCGTCGGCGTAGAGCCTCAGGGTCATCGAGGTGCAGGCCCCCAGCCCGGCCATCACCAGGTCGTAGGGCGTCGGTCCCGTGCCGGTGCCGCCGACACTTGTGGGCTCATCCACCGCGAAATGATGCTGGCCGGCCACGATCTGCTGGGCGAACCCCTTGGGACCGCCGGTCACCGTCACCTCGCCGTCCTTGACGGCATCCGGGAGGACGGGGACAGCGGGACTGGACACCTCCGAGGACTGCACGTTTTCGTTTTCCATGATCCCTGGATCGTAGCACTCCAGAGTAGACTTGCCCGCGTGCCTGCCGTGCCCTTCCTCGAAGCCGTCGACGTCGCCAAGACGTACGCCGGCGGCACCGTGGCCCTGGGCGGCGTGAGCCTCACCGTCCAACCTGGGGAGACCGTGGCCTTGGTCGGGGAGAGCGGCAGCGGCAAGACAACGCTCCTGCGCACCTTCAACCGCTTGGTGGAGCCCTCGGCGGGAGACGTGCGGGTCGAGGGCCGGCCCGTGACGGGGCTGGACCCCATCGACCTGCGCCGCCGCATCGGCTATGTGCCGCAGGACGGCGGCCTCATCCCTCACTGGCGGATCGACAAGAACGTCGATCTCGTTCCCCGCCTCCTGGGCTGGGACCGTGATCGCCGCCAGGCCCGTACCCGCGAGATGATCGAGCTCGTGGGGCTGGAAACCGCTCACGCCGGCCGCTACCCCGCCGAGCTCTCCGGCGGCCAGCGCCAGCGCGTCGCCTTCGCCCGCGCTCTCGCCGCCGATCCGCCCCTCATCCTTCTCGACGAACCCTTTGGCGCCCTCGATGCCCTCACCCGCCTGGAGCTCCACCGCCAGTTCCTGGACCTGAAGAAGGCGCTGGGGAAGACGACCGTCCTCGTGACCCACGACCTCGCCGAAGCCTTCCGCCTCGCCGACCGCATCGGAGTCATGCGCTCCGGCCACCTCCTCCAACTCGGCACGCCGGAAGAGCTGGCGAAGAGCCCGGCGGACCCGTACGTCGAGGCGTTGCTGGAGATGCGGCGTGTTTGAGCCAGCCCCCTCGCCGGATTCCTCGCAGGCCCGGAAGAGGCGCCCCTTCGGGGCGGGCCCTCACTCCCCCAACCCCTCTCTCCCAGCCTCCCCCCCGCCGGCCGGGAGAGAGGGGAGCAGGAAGTCCGACAAAGATAGCGACTCACTCCTTCTTGCCTTTTCAAGACTAACCACTCCCTCTTCTCCCGGCGGGCGGGGGGGAGGCTGGGAGAAGAGGGCCGGGGTGATGAGGGCCCTCGCCTCCGCGACGACGCTCCCAATCCTCCTTCTTCTTTGCATCCCTGCCCAAGCCGCCGACCGCATCGTCGTCGGCTCTAAGAACTTCGAGGAAAGCCGCCTCCTCGCCGAGATGTTCGCCCAACTCCTGGAAACCCGCACGTCCCTCCAGGTGGAGCGCCGGCTGGGTCTCGCCGGCACGCAGGTGTGCTTCGAGGCGCTGAAGAACGGGGCCATCGACGTTTATCCCGAGTACACGGGCACCGGCCTCGTCTCCATCCTCAACGAGAAGGTCACGGGCTCGCCGGCCCAGACGCTCAACCGGGTGCGCTCCGAGTTCCTTGGCCGCTGGAACCTCTGGTGGCTCTCCCCCCTGGGGTTCGAGAACTCATGGGAGATCGCCGTCCCGAAAGAGCTGGCCGACCGAGAGCACCTGGAGACCATCTCGGACCTCGCCCGCGTCTCCAAGACCCTCCATGGCGGCTTCGGCCATGAATTCGTGGGCCGGGAGGACGGACTCCTCGGCCTGCAGCGCGTCTACGGCCTGGAGTGGAAATCCGTGGACCACCTCCAGCAGGCGCTTCAGTATCAGGCGGCGAAACAGCGGACGATCGACGCCCTGGACGTCTACTCCACGGACGGCCGGCTCATCCTCTACAACCTGAAAGTCCTGCGGGACGACCGCCACTTCTTCCCGCCCTACGAAGCGGCGGCCCTGGTACGGGGCGAAACCCTGAAGCGGCATCCCGAGGTCGGAACCGTCCTTGGCCTCCTCGCCGGCTCCCTGGACGAGGACACCATGCGGGCCTACAACCTCCGCCTCCAGGAGGGGCATGAGAGCGAGGTCGTCGTCGCCCGCGACGCTCTGCGGTCCCTCGGCCTGGCCAAGAAGGAAGCCGGCGCTTCGCGGCCGGAGATCCGGGGCACCGGAGTCCTCGCCTACTTTTGGGGCGCGCGCCGGGACCTGGGCCGGCTGACGCTCCAGCATCTCGGCCTCTCGGCGGCGGCCCTGGCGCTGGGAGCGCTCGTGGCCATTCCCCTGGGATTGTGGCTGGAGAGACGGCGAGGCTGGGCCGAGACCGTGATCCGCATCCTGGGGATCTTCCAGACCGTCCCCTCCCTGGCCCTGCTGGCCTTCATGATCCCGTTCCTCGGCGTGGGGACCGTCCCCGCCATCGCGGCGCTCTGGATCTACTCCCTCTTCCCCATCGTGCGCAACACCTACAGCGGCGTGCGCGACGCCGATCCCAAGGCCGTCGAAGCGGCCACGGCCCTGGGGATGACGCCCGGGCAGATCCTGCGCGAGATCCGCCTGCCCCTCGCGGCCCCGGTGGTGATGGCCGGTCTGCGCACCGCCGCCGTCCTCACCGTCGGCACGGCCACCCTCGCCGCCTTCATCGGCGCCGGGGGCCTGGGCGAGCCCATCGTCACCGGGCTCCAGCTCGCCAACACCGGCATGATCCTCTCCGGGGCAATCCCGGCGGCCCTCCTGGCGTTGCTGGTCGACGCGGGATTGGGCTGGGTGGAGGGGAGATTGCGGCCGGCGGGGCTGGAAATCCGCAGATAGTCAGCACTTGCTGCAAAACAATAGTTTCTGTTTACGGCTTTGAGGACTTCCGGTGGCGACCCGGATGGATTACCCTGGGGCCAGGAGAATTTCACACCTCGTCGTTGTCCGGCCCACGAGGTTATGTCGCACTGTTTGCATGTGGGCAGCTCGCACATGGCCGCGTCGGCCAATGGGATGAGGCTGTCCGAAAGGAGCCCCTGATCTGATGTCTTCCCTCAACGCAAGACAAATTTTGACAGCCTTGCCCCTTGCCATCCTGCTTTGCGCGGCCCCGGCCCTTGCCCAGGCCCCGCGCACGACTCGGACGGCACATGCGGTCCAGGCCCCCACCCAACTCGGCGTTCTGGATTTCTTCCAGACTGCCATCAGTCGCTTCATCGAGAAGGTCACCACCTCCCGTGGTGGCAGTGGCGGCGGTGTCGTCGCCGGTCCCCGGATCGATCCCGAGGGCACCAACCCGGGCGGCACGCCGCCCCCGGTCGGCACGCCCTAGCCCCTAGATCCCTCCCCACTCCGCGGGCCGGCGGCCTACGCCTCCGGCCCGCCCTTGGAAGTCTCTTCCACCCTACTCGCAGAAGATCGGCGACGTGCACCCACAGGTGTTGAAGCAGGTGTTGGCGTCCGATCCGCACTGCATGACGCATGTGGGAGGGTTCGACACCCCTCCGGCCGCCTCGCGCACGCTGGCGTCCGCGAGGTACCGCAAAGTCTCCCGGCTGAGCTCGAGCTTCTTCTGGAATCTCTTCTTCATGGGTGCTTCCTCCTTAGTGAGGGGACTCTACTACGAGGCGGGGGCACGAAGGTCACGGAATCCCTCAATATAATGTTTTCATTGCGGATCTCGTCTCAAAACCTAATTTCACTATTAGCGACTTCGGCTCGAGGGCAAACACGAACGAGGAGAGCGCAACGGCCAACAATTCAAAGTCCCTGCTATCCTTCCGCCCGCCCATTCCCAGGAGATCTCCCGATGACCGACACCCCCGCCCGGCCTGCCAACGACGTCACGTCCGACGGCCGGGATTACCCTCTGGAGCTGGACACGGCTGCGATGCGCAGCCTGGTGGAGGCGACGATGGAGCGGATCGTCGCCCATATCTCGTCCCTTCCCCGCCAGGCGCTCTCCAACACCCGGGGCGGCATGGAGCTGGCCCAGTCGCTGGCCGAGCTCCTTCCGGAGACGGGGGCCCCCGCTTCCGAGCTGCTGGACCTCCTCTTCGATCACGCCGTGAAGCCCTCCTACAACACGGCGAGCCCGGGATACCTGGCCTACATCCCGGGCGGCGGCCTGTTTCAGACCGCGGTGGCCGATCTGATCGCAGACTCGATCAACCGCTACACGTCCATCGTCACCCCGGCCCCCGCCCTGGCCCGCCTGGAAGCCAACGTCATCGACTGGTTCTGCGAGATCGCCGGCTATCCGAAGGAGGCCCGGGGGACGCTGTCGTCGGGCGGTTCGCTCGCCACCTTTACGGCCCTGTTCACCGCCCGGCGCGAGCGCCTGCCCGACGATTTCCTCTCCGGTGTGATCTACGTCACAGAGCAGGCCCACTACGCGTCGGCCAAGGGCGCCCTTCTCGCCGGCTTCTCGGAGCGGAACCTGCGCATCATCCCCACGGACGAGCACTTCCGAATGCGGGTCGACGCCCTGGAAGCGGCCATCGCCGAGGACCGCCGCCGGGGACTGACGCCGTTCCTCGTCGTCGCCAGCGCCGGCACCATCAACACCGGCGCCGTCGATCCGCTGTACGCATTGGCGGACGTGGCCGAGCGCGAGAAGCTCTGGCTGCACGTGGATGCCGCCTATGGCGGGTTCTTCCTGCTGACCGACGAGGGAAAACGAGTGATGCGAGGCATCGAGCGGGCGGATTCCATCGTCCTCGATCCCCACAAGGGTCTCTTCCTCCCCTACGGCACGGGCGCCGTGCTGGTGCGCGACGGCCTGGCCCTGAAGCGCGCCCACGCCCTCACCGCCGACTATCTGCCTCAGATGCAGGACGATCCGGATCTCGTGGACTTCTGCCTCTACTCACCGGAGCTGTCGCGGCCGTTCCGGGGCCTGCGGGTGTGGCTGCCCCTGAAGATGCACGGCGCCGCCGTCTTCCGCGCCCAGCTCGAGGAGAAGCTCGCCCTCACGAAGCTGGCGGCGGACCGCATCCGCGCCATGGAAGGCATGGAGATGCTCGCCGAGCCCGAGCTTTCCCTCTTCGCCTTCCGCCTCAACCCGCCGGACGTGGACGATCCCGAGGAGCTCAACCGGCTCAACCGGTGGCTTCTGGAGCGGGTCAACGCCCGCCAGCGGGTGTTTCTCACGAGCACGATGCTGGGCAGCCGCTTCGCCCTGCGCATCTGTGTCCTCTCCTTCCGCACGCATCGCGACCGGATGGAGGAAGGACTGGAGGATCTGGAGGCGGCGCGGCTGGAGGTGCTGGAGAGCCTTACCTCACCACCGCCGCCTTGATCATCCCGATCACTCCCGCCCGGATCATCGCCACCGAGATGGCGGCGAGGAAGAGGCTCGCGACCTTGGCGATGGCGCGGGAGACGGCGGGACCGGCGAAGCGGCCGATGTGCGGGCTCGCGAAGAGGGTCAGGAAGACAAGGACCATGTTGACGGCCAGCGACACCAGCGTCGGCGCGTAGCCGAAGGCCTCGCGGGAGACGAGGATGGAGGTGATGGCCGCCGGCCCCATGATGAGCGGGATGCCGATGGGGACGATGCCCACCGAGGCAGGATCGTCCGCGGCGCCTTCGCCCCCCGTGGGGTCGCGCCGCCGAAAGTCGCCGAAGATCAGGTTGGAGATGCTGAGCACCAGTAGGATCAGCCCGCCGCCCACGCGCAGGTCGTTGACGGTGATGCCGAGCAGCGAGAAAATCAGTTGCCCCGCGAAGAGGATCAGCACCGCGATCACCAGCACGGTGACCATCGCCTGGAGCGTCAGGCGGCGGCGCTCGGCCTGGGTGAGGTTCTCGGTGACGCTCAGGTAGATGGGGATGATGCCCGGAGCGTTGATGGCCACGAAGAGCGGCAGGAAGCTTTCGATGTAGGCGTTCATGATGTCTCAGCCCACGGTGCGCAGCAGCGACCGCTCCCTCCTGCGGGACGCCCCGGCGGGAGCTGCTCCGGCGATCCTCTCCAAGCCGGTGTAGACATTGAAGCGGTCGCCGCGGAGGAAGCCTACGAGGGTCATGCCGAAGCGCTCGGCGAGGTCGACGGCGAGGCTCGACGGGGCGGAGACGGAGCAGACGAGGGGAACGCCCGCCACCATGCATTTCTGCAGCAGCTCGTAGCTGGAGCGGCCGCTCACCATCACGATATGGCCGGAGAGGGGGAGCAGGCCCTCCCGGAAGGCCCAGCCCATGAGCTTGTCGAGCGCGTTGTGGCGCCCCACGTCCTCGCGGACGGCGAGGAGCGTTCCATTCGCGTCGAAGAGGCCCGCGGCGTGGAGGCCGCCGGTGGCGTCGAAAATCCCCTGCGCCTCCCGCAGCTTGCCGGGCAAGCCGGCGAGAAGCTCCCGCGTCACCACCGGCCCGGCGGCGACCGCCCCGGAGACCCGCAGCCGCAGGGCTTCGAGCCCCGCCTTGCCGCAGACGCCGCAGGCGCTGGTGGCGAAGAAGTGCCGGTCGAGCCCGGAGAGCTCCGGATCGGGCACGCCCTCCGCCAGCTCCACTTCCAGGATGTTGTCGCAGGCCTCGCCTTCCTTGGGATCGAGGCAGGGAGCGGCGCGGCGCACCTGCTCGCGCGAGGCGATCACGCCCTCCGCATAGAGGAAGCCGAGGGCGAGCTCCGCGTCCGCGCCGGGCGTGCGCATGGTCACCGCCACCACCCGCCGCCGCCCTTCCCGCACCAGCCGAATCTCCAGCGGCTCCTCGGTCGCCAACTGGTCCGGCCGCTCCTCCACCCCCTCCGGCTTCACCCGCCAGACCTGGGCGCCCGTTTGGCTTGGCTTCGCGGCTTGGGGTCTCATGATGGGGATACTTTCTCATAGCGGGGCGGACTTTGTCGTAGCGGGGGCGTTAGGCCTCATCACCCCGGCCCTCTTCTCCCGGCCTCCCCCCCGCCCGCCGGGAGAAGAGGGAGTGGTTTGTCTGGAAAAAAGAAAAGACGCTGGCTTCTTTAAGCCCCCTCTCTCCCGGCCGGTGGGGGGGAGGCTGGGAGAGAGGGGGTTGGGGGAGTGAGGGTCTGCCCCGAAGGGGCGCCTTTCGATTCGGATCGCATCCGACCAAACCACCGCGGCCAACCCTCCAGTCCCACCCACGCCAGCGCCAGGTAACTGAAGAACGTCACCGGCACCGTCTTGGTGAAGCCCGGCCACAGGCGTTCGAGGGCCCAGAGCAGCAGGCCGGCCAGAAGGGTCAGAAGGACGAGGCCGCCGGCCACGATCAGCGCCCGGCCTTTAGCGGTTTGAGGCGGCGTGAAATCCCCTTGGGCGATGAGCGCGCCGACCAGGAGGCCGCAGGGCAACGGGTCCGCGCCCAGGAAGGCCAGCCCCAGACCGGCCACGATCGCGAAGGGAGCCCAGAGCCGGCGGCGGGGCACTGCCAGGGGCACCGTCCAGACGCCCGCCACCCAGGCGAAGAGGGCTCCGAAAATGAATCCGCCCCCCACGTCCTCCGGCAGGTGCACGCCGAGGTAGAGCCGCGAGAGCCCCACGCCCATCGTCAGCAGCAGCGCCGCCAGCCACAGCAGCATCGCCCGGCGGTGGTGGCGATAGTAGAAGGCGAGGGACAGATAGAAGGTCGCCGCGTTCATGCTGTGGCCGCTGGGAAAACCCGCCCCGCCGCCGGTGCGCCGCGCGGAGTCCGTGGCCAGGGTGGAGTCCATCTCGTAGGGACGCTGGGTACCGAAGGCCAGCTTCAAGGCATGGTTGGCGAGGATCGAAGCCGCGAAGACGACGGCCAGCCGGCGGCCGAATGGGGGATCGACCAGCCAGGAGTAGAGGAACAGGACGGTCCACAGCACCGCGCTCGTCCCCAGGCCGGTGAAGCCCAGGAAGACGGGATGGACTCCGGGGCCGAAAAAAGACTGGATGGCGCGGATGGCGTTCATTCGATAGACAATAAGGTGAGAATTCGGCATGCATCTTGCGTTCCCGGTGGGCGAAGAGGAGGTCTCTCATGGCGCGCGCGATCTGGAAAGGCAGCATCAGCTTCGGACTCGTCAACATCCCGGTGGGCCTCTACTCGGCCGAATCGCGGGACGACATCAGCTTCAAATTGCTGGACCGCAAGACGAAGTCGCCCATCCACTACAAGCGGGTGAGTGAGGAGAGCGGCAAGGAGGTCCCCTGGGACGAGACCGTCCGCGGCTATGAGGTGGCCAAGGGGAAGTACGTCGTGCTTTCCGACCAGGATCTGAAACGGGCGGCGCCCGAGGCCACGCAGACGATCGACATCCAGGGCTTCGTGGATCTCGAGGACATCAGCACCCTATATTTCGACAAGCCCTACTACCTGGCGCCGGACTCGAAAGGCACCAAGGCCTACGCGCTGCTGCGCGAGACCCTGCGCCGCACCGGCAAGGTAGGCATCGCCAAGGTGGTGATCCGCACCCGCCAGTACCTCGCCGCCGTCGTCGCCCGCGGCGAGAGCGAGGTTCTCACCCTGGAGCTGATGCGCTACGCTCACGAGCTGCGCGACCCCGAGGATCTCGACGTGCCCCGCGGCAAGTCCGGCGTCTCGGAGAAGGAGCTGCAGATGGCCATCCGCCTCGTGGAAGGCATGGAAGAGGCCTGGGACCCCGACCAGTACAAGGACGACTACCGGAGCGACCTGATGAAGCTGATCGAGGAGCGGGCGGAGTCCGGCGAGCTCGAAGGCTCGACCGCGCCTGTCCCCAAGGCCGAGGCGAGCGGCGCCAAGGTGGTGGACCTGATGGCCATGCTGAAACGCAGCCTCGACGAGGGTCCCCGCAAGCCCGCCAAGAAGGCGCCGGCCCGGACCTCCAAGAAGGCTCCCGCCAAGACCGCGGCGAAGGCGCCGAAGAAAACCGCCAAGAAATCGGCGGCGAAGAAGACCGCCGCCAAGCGCAAGAGCGCCTGAGGACGAATCCGCCATGGCCCTCGAAGAGTACCGGCGCAAGCGCGACTTCAAGGCCACCCCCGAGCCCTCCGGCTCGGCCAAAGGGAAGAAGAAGAAAGGCAAGTCGAAGGCGCTCTCGTTCGTCATTCAGAAGCACGCCGCCTCCCGCCTGCACTATGACTTCCGGCTGGAGATGGAAGGGGTGTTGCGGAGCTGGGCCGTGCCCAAGGGGCCGAGCCTCGATCCGGGCGAAAAGCGCCTGGCCGTGCACGTCGAGGATCACCCGATCGACTACGGCGACTTCGAGGGAATCATCCCCAAGGGCCAGTACGGCGGCGGCACCGTACTACTCTGGGATCGCGGCACCTGGGCGCCCCAGGAGGGTGAGGGCGATCCGGTCGAGGCCTACCGCAAGGGCAAGCTCAAGTTCGAGCTCGACGGCGAGAAGCTCCAGGGCGGCTGGACCCTGGTGCGCATGCATGGCCGCCAGGGCGGGGAGAACGGCGAGAACTGGCTCCTCATCAAGGAGAACGACGCCACCGCCCAGGCCGGCAGCGGCGACGCCATCGTTCAGGAACGGCAGGAGAGCGTCGACTCGGGGAAGGACATCGAGGAGATCGCCGCCGAGCCAGATCGGGTATGGCAGTCGAACAAAGCCGGCAAGGCCGAGACTGGCTTCAAGGCCAAGATCGCCGCCAGCGCCGCAAAGACGGCCAAGACGGCAAAGAACAAGACAGCGGCGATCGATTCCTCGACTCTGCCCGGGGCCAAAAAGGCGAAGATGCCGGCGACGATCAAGCCGGAGCTCGCGACGCTGGTGGACGCGGTGCCGGCCGGCGACGAGTGGATTCACGAGATCAAGTACGACGGCTACCGCGCCCTTTGCCATCTCGACGACGGCGAGGCGCGCCTCATCACCCGCCAGGGCAACGACTGGACGGACCGCTTCGCTCCAGTGGCTAGCGCGGCCGAGGACCTCCCCGCCCGCCAGGCGGTGCTCGACGGCGAGGTGGTGGTGCTGGAAGCGAACGGCACCTCCAGCTTCCAGGCGCTCCAGAACGCCCTGTCGGAGAACCGCGGCAAGGACCTCGTCTACTTCGTCTTCGACCTCCTCTATCTGGACGGCTACGACCTGCGCCCGGCTCCCCTCGCGGCGCGGAAGGAAGCGCTCGGGAAGCTCATGGCAGGACAGTCCGGAGCCGTGCGCTTCGGCGATCACGTGGACGCCGACGGCGAGGGCTTCTACAAGCAGGCCTGCGACTTCGGCCTGGAGGGGATCGTTTGCAAGCGCGGCGACCTTCCCTACCGCGCCGGCCGCACCAAGGACTGGCTGAAGGTGAAGTGTCTGAAGCGGCAGGAGTTCGTCATCGTCGGCTTCACCGATCCGGAGGGCTCGCGGGCCGGCTTCGGCGCCCTGCTGCTCGCCGTGCACGAAGGCAAGGATCTCGTTTATGCCGGCAAGGTGGGCACCGGCTACACCGAGCGCACGCTGCTCGACCTGCGCCGCAAGATGGACAAGCTCGCCGTGGACAAGCCCGCCTTCAAGAACCCGCCGCGCGGCGCCGAGGCCCGGCGCAGCCACTGGGTGAAGCCGCAGCTCGTGGCCGAGGTGGCCTTCAGCGAATGGACCCGGGAGGGAATCCTGCGTCACTCCGCCTTCCAGGGGCTACGCGAGGACAAGAAGCCGGCGGACGTGGTGCGCGAGCGCCCCAAGGAGCTGCCTCCGGAAGCGGAACCGAAAAAACCGATCAAAAAGCCGGCGGCCAAGAAGAAAGGCGCGGTGAAGATCAAGAAGGGCTCCAAGCCTGCCGTGCATCCCGCGCCCGAGGAGACGCCCGCGCCGGGACGCGGCCGGAAACCCGATCTTTCGATCTCCGGCGTCCGCTTCACCCATCCCGACAAGATCCTCTACCCCGGCCCGGACGTGACCAAGCGCGAGCTCGGCGTCTACTACAGCCGCATCGCGGACTGGATGCTGCCCTTGGTCGCCGATCGTCCCCTCTCGCTCGTGCGTTGTCCCGAGGGGCAGACGGGCCAGTGCTTCTTTCAGAAGCACGTCAACGATCAATTCCCCAAAGATGTGAAGCGAGTGAAGATCGAGGAGGGCGGCTCGGACGTGCTCTACGGCGCCGTGGACTCCATCGAGGGAATCCTCTCGCTGGCGCAGATGGGCGTGCTTGAAATCCATCTGTGGGGATCGCACCGCGACACGATCGAGCAGCCGGATTACGTGGTGTTCGATCTCGATCCGGACGAGGGGCTGGCGTGGGAGAAGGTGGTGGAGGGCGCCCTCACCACGCGCGATTTCCTGGCGGAGCTCGGCCTGAAAACTTTCCTCAAGACGACCGGCGGCAAGGGGCTCCACGTCGTGCTGCCGCTCACCCCGCGCGCCGATTGGGACGAGGTGAAGGCCTTCGCCAAAGGCGTGGCCGAGGCCCTGGCGGCGGCGGAACCCAGGAAGTACACGTCCAAGCTGCCCAAAGCCGATCGGAAAGGTAAGGTTTTCATCGATTATCTGCGAAACGGCCGCGGCGCCACCTCGATCGCACCCTTTTCTACCCGCGCCCGCTCCGGCGCGCCCGTCTCCGCTCCTCTCTTCTGGGAGGAGCTCGAAGGCGACGTGCGGGCCAACACCTTCACGGTGCGCAACCTGCCGGAGCGGCTCGAATCCCTCCCCGGGGATCCCTGGGAGGGCTTCGCGAAAGTTCGCCAGTCGATCACGGCGGCGATGGCGGCGGTTGGGAAGAAAAAGTAAAAGTAAGAACACGGACTCACACGGACAATCAGGGACGGGCAGGGACGAACGAGGGCTTCGTCCCTGCTGTCCTTGCAGTCCTTGATGTCCTTTGCTTGCAGCTCCACTAACCCAAGACCTCCCAGAACGTGTCTCCTTGGTAAATCCAGGCCAGTTTTTCAAACTTGGCGCGGACTGTGCACTACCCCCTTGCCAGGGAGGACGTCATGACCATCGCGAAGTTGAAGTACAGTTTCTGGGCTCTGTCAGCGGTCGCAATCTTGACCGCCGGGCTCGCCGGTTGCGCGGGCGAAAAAGAAACGTTTTTCGTTTCCCGCTCGCAGCAGCTGCCGCCGCAGGTCCGTCAGGTCCTGCGCGACGCTGTCCTGAGCCATCCGGAGCTCGCCTCCCTTCACGATTCCCAGCAGACCGCCGGAGCGTGGCACAACCTCCAGGACTTCTACGGCAAGCGGGACTACCGGCCCGCGTGGTCCACGAACGTCGGCCCCAGCCGGCAGGCCGCGGCGCTGATCGCCGCCATCCCGACTCTGGCCGCCGAGGGGCTGGACACCCGGCGCTACTCCCCGGATCGCCTGGCGGCGCTGGCTCAGGAGGTTCGGAACGCGAAGTCCTTCGACGATCCCGACTCCCAGCGCCGGCTGGCCGACCTCGACGTGGAGCTGACCTATACCTATCTCTCCCTGACCGAGGATCTCGCCGCCGGCAGCCTCCAGCCCGAGAAGCTCGGCGTCGAGTGGTCCGTCAAGCGGCCTGCCGCCGGAAAAGAATCCGCGGAGCCCAGCCTGGAGGCCGCTCTGAGCGCGAAAACTCCCGGTGAGATGCTTAAGAACCTACGCGCCACGACGCCGCGCCATGCCGGCTACCAGCGCCTCACCCAAGCCCTGGCCACTTACCGGGCCATCGCCGCCCGCGGCGGCTGGGGAACCGTGCCGGCCGGCGCGCCGCTGAAGATGGGGGACGGCGGTCCCCGGGTCGCCGCGCTGCGCGCCCGCCTCGCCGCCTCGAACGATCTCGCCGCCGCACCGGTCGCCCCTAGCGCTCCCGCCGTGGACACCTATGACGAGGCCGTCGCCGCCGCCGTCTCCCACTTCCAGCACCGCCACGGCCTGGAGCCGACGGGCAAGGTGGGCGACGAAACGCTCGCCGAGCTCAACGTTCCCGTCGAGGCCCGCATCCGCCAGATCGAGGTCAACCAGGAGCGCTGGCGCTGGATGCCCGCCTCCCTGGGCGATCGCTACATCCTGGTGAACGTCCCCGACTTCCGTCTCGACGTGGTGGAGGACGGCCAGGTACCCCTCTCCATGCGGGTGGTCGTGGGCAAGGCCAAGAGCCACACTCCGATCTTCAGCAGCCGCATGGCGTACCTCCAGCTCAATCCCGAATGGAACCTGCCGGACGACATTGCCGCCAACGAGATCGCGCCCAAGCTCGCCTCCGACCCCGGCTACCTCGCGCGGCACGAGATGGAGCTGATCCGGGGCTGGGGCGACAAGGAAGAGGCCGTGAGCCCGGCGTCCGTCGATCTCTCAAAGCTTGGCAAGGGCTCGCCCTACCGGCTGCGCCAGCGATCCGGAACGGACAACCCCCTGGGGCAGGTGAAGTTCGTGTTCCCCAACCCGTTCGACGTCTACCTGCACGGCACGACGAGCCCGCACCTCTTCGCCCGCTCCGTGCGCAGCTTCAGCCACGGCTGCGTGCGCCTGGAGAAGCCGCAGGATCTCGCGGCCTATCTCCTCAAGGACGACCCGAAGTGGACGCCGGAGACGATCGAGGCCGCCATTGCCACCGGCGAGCACAAGACGGTCTCCCTGCCCAAGCCGATCCCCGTCTACATCCTCTACTGGACGGCCTGGGTGGACGCCGACGGCACCGTCGAGCTGCGCCGAGACCTCTACGGTCACGACGCCACCGTCGCCCAGGCGCTGGCCCACGAGCCGCCGGTGTGGATCGAGCGCAAGGCGCTGCGCGAGGAAGTGATCGCGGCGAAGTGAAATCTCAGTCCGGCATGGGCTCCGGCCGGGCTCCCCGGCCTTCCCGGCCATCCACCCAGCTTTTGACCAGTGTCGCGAAAAGGATCACCCCGCCGCCGGCGAGCGAGCCGGCGCCCGGCCGCTCGCCGTGGACGAGCCAGGCCCAGATCGGGTTGAGCACCGGCTCCAGCAGGAGCAGCAGCGACGCCTCGAAGGCCCGCACCTTTTCGAGCCCCCGCAGCAGGAAGAGGTAGGCGATGGCGATCTGGAAGATGCCCAGGTAGCCCAGGATCATCCAGTCCGCAGGGCGGCTCGCGACGACGGGCAGCGCCAGGGGCAGGCAGATGAGAGCCGCGAAGACGTTGCCCCAGAACGCCGAGGCCGGAGCCCACGAGCCGCCGCTCTCGGCGTCCGCGTGCCGCCCCAGATCGCGCAGGCCCATGACGGTGAGCGCCCAGGTGAGCCCCGAGGCCAGGGCCAGCACGTTGCCGAGGGGCGGGTTGGGCGCCGTGACCGACACCGGATCGGAGCTCACGAAGACGATCCCGAGCCCCACGGCGAGGGCCGCCATGTAGACGAGGTCGCGCGCCCGCACCGCCTCCTTGAGCAGCCACGGCGACAGCAGCAGCACGTAGAGGGGCGCCGTCGACTGGAGATAGATCGCCGCCGCCGCCGTCGTCAGCTTGGTGGAGAGCACGAAGAGGATCATGGTGGCGGCGTAGGCGACCCCCACGGCCAGCACCCGCGGGCGAGGCCGGCGCCGCACCTCCCGCACCAGTACCAGCAGGGCGATCGCCGCGAGCACGGACCGGAAACAAGCCACCTGCCAGCCCGTCAGCCGCACCGCCTTGATCGCCGCCCCGCCCGACGAGAACAACGCCGCCGCCGCCAGCACCTTGAGGCGCGCGGAGAGAGGCGTGGGCTGGAGGGCGGCGGGCGGGGACATGGTGGACGGGGATCTTAAAACAATAGTTAGTAGGCCGGCGGGACGCCGGCTCCCAGGAGAACGGCCGGCACACCCCCCCCTGGGAGCGCTGGCGTCCCGCCGGCCGGCTCACTCCGTCTTTTTTCTTGCCCTCGCCCCCCTCCTGAGCTAGCCTGTCACTGGACCTCAGGAAAGGACCCGGCCTTCGAGATGTCTGAGCCGCAGCGCAAAATTTTCGTCCTCGATACCTCCGTCGTTCTGTACGACTTCAACGCTCTTCAGAACTTCCAGGAGCACGACGTCGCGATTCCCATCACGGTGCTGGAGGAGCTCGACCAGTTCAAGAAGGGGAACTCGGTGCTCAATCTCCAGGCCCGCGAGTTCATCCGCCAGCTCGACAAGCTGTCGAGCCACAACATGCTCCACGAGTGGATTCCCCTCGACGGGCCGGCGCACGGCAACTTCCGGGTGGTCACCGAGGAGAGCGGCTCGGTCGACGCGGGCGAGGTCTTCGGCTCGCGCAAGGCCGACCACCGCATCCTCAACACCGTCCTCCATCTCACTCGGAGCCATCCGGACCGCCGGATCATCCTGGTCACCAAGGACGTCAACCTCCGCCTCAAGGCGCGGGCCCTCAACCTGCCGGCCGAGGACTACGAGACGGTCAAGATCAAGGATCTCGACCACCTCCCCAAGGGGAAGAACGAGGTCGAGATCGCCGATGGCTCGACCATCGACCGCCTCTACCAGGACGAGTGGCTGCCGGTGGAGGCGGTGCTCGACGCCCGGCCGCCGGGCAACCAGTATTTCATCCTGCGCAGCGGCTCGAAGTCGGCCCTCGCCTACTACAACCCCCGCACCGACCGCATCGAGCGGGTGGTCAAGCCCATCGCCTACGGTATCTCGCCGCGCAACGCCGAGCAGACCTTCGCGCTGCACGCGGTGCTGAACCTCGACGTGCCCCTGGTCAGCCTCTCGGGCGCCGCCGGCACCGGCAAGACGCTCCTCGCCCTCGCCGGCTCGCTGGAACAGCGAAGGCACTTCCGCCAGATCTATCTCGCGCGGCCCATCGTCCCCCTCTCCAACCGCGACATCGGCTTCCTGCCGGGGGACGTCAACTCGAAGATCAACCCCTTCATGCAGCCGCTGTGGGACAACCTGGGGATCATCAAGAACCAGTTCGACGAGAAGGAGCGGGAGTACAAGAAGGTGGACGAGATGGTGGAGACCGAGAAGCTCCACATCGTCCCCCTCGCCTACATCCGCGGGCGCAGCCTCGCCAACGTCATCTTCATCGTCGACGAGGCCCAGAACCTCACCCCCCACGAGGTGAAGACCATCATCACCCGCGCCGGCGAACGCACCAAGATCGTGCTGACGGGCGACATCTTCCAGATCGACACCCCCTATCTCGACGCCCACAGCAACGGCCTCTCCTACCTGATCGACCGCCTGCGCGGCAACCCGCTGTACGCTCACGTCAATCTGGAGAAGGGCGAACGCTCGGCGCTCGCCAATCTCGCGAGCACGATGCTGTAGCCCCCCGTCACCGACTGGAGACCGATTGGAGATTTTCAAGATCTTCGGCTTCGAAGCCGCCCACTACCTGCCGAACGTCCCCGCCACGCACAAGTGCCGCCGCATGCACGGCCACTCCTTCCGCGTCGAGGTGTACGTGTCGGGACCGGTGGACCCGGCGACCGGCTGGGTGATGGACTTCGCCGATCTCAAGGCCTTCCTCGACCCGCTGGAGGACCGCCTCGACCACCGCGTCCTCAACGACATCGAGGGGCTCGAAAACCCCACCAGCGAGAACCTCGCCCGCTGGATCTGGGGAGAGCTGAAGCCGAACCTGCCAGGGCTCTCGCAGCTCGTGGTGCGGGAGACCTGCACCGCCGGTTGCATTTATCGCGGGGAGCGGGGCGAGCGCGGGGAGTAATCCATGAGGGAGCCCGAGAGCGAGCCCCAATCCCCCGGCACGCTCTACGTCGTGGCGACGCCGATCGGCAACCTGGAGGATCTGTCGCCCCACGCCGAGCGGATCTTGAGCGAGGCGAGCCTCATCGCGGCGGAGGACACCCGCGTGACCCGCCGCCTGCTGGCGCAGCGGGGCCTGGGTAAGCAGCCGATGCTGAGCTTCCACGACCACAATGAGCTCCAGCGCACGCGCGAGATCCTGCGCAAGCTCCAGGACGGCCGCGACGTCGCCCTGGTCAGCGATGCCGGAACGCCGCTGATCAGCGATCCCGGATACCGCCTCGTCCGCGCGGCGGTGGAGGCGGGGCTGCGGGTGGTCGCGATTCCAGGGCCCAGTGCAGTCGTCGCGGCGCTCTCGATCTCCGGCCTGCCGACGGACCGCTTCCTGGTCCTGGGCTTCCTCCACCGCCGCGCGGCCAAGCGGCGCACGGCGTTTGAAGAGCTCCGCCGCGAACGCTCGACCCTGGTGCTCTTCGAGGCTCCCCACCGGATGATCGAAACGCTGGAGGACCTGGAGGCCGTCCTCGGCGACCGCCAGGTGGTGCTGGCGCGCAACCTCACCAAACCGCACGAGCAGGTGTTGCGCGGCCGGGCCTCAGAGGTGCGCGCCGTCCTCGCGGCCCAGGAGTTCGTGGCCGGCGAGCTGACCCTGGTCGTCGAGGGCGCTGGCGACCCGGAGGGCGAAGCGTGGCCCGAGGCCGTGGAAAGGGCCATCGAGCGCCTGCTGGCCGAGGGCCTGCCCCCCAGCCAGGTGCAGAGCATCGTCAGCGACGTCTTCGAGCTGAACCGCAAGAGCGTGTACCAATACATTTTGGGGAAGGTGCGGGAACCCATTGTAGAGACGCCCCGTGGCGGGGGGAACCCCCGGTGGGGGCGTCTCCGAGGCGGCGATAACACCTGACCCCTCGAAGTCTGTCCGCGGGCACAGGGCTCCTGGATTTGCCTGGGTGCCGCCGGGACGAGCCCTTCCGGCTTGAACCGTTGTCGCCGCTTCGGAGACGCCCCCACCGGGGGTTCCCCCCGCCACGGGGCGTCTCTACAGTGGGGAGGCACCCTCTGGCGCCAGGAACCCCCGGTCCGCCCCCCGGCCCATCTTTTGCTACTCTCCCCCTTCATGGACGAGATTCGACCCGAGAAATCCCCTGGCTCCGCGCCAGCCGAGGAGAAGCAGGCGGCGGCGGAAGCGGGCCAGGCGCCTCGGTGGGGCAAGGGCACCGAGCAGGCCGAGGATGGCCACTTCCTCGAAGGGCCCCATGCCCGCTCGTACGAGTTGCGCCGGCTGTTCCGCATCGCCGCCGACTTCATCCGCGGCTTTCGCGGCCTGCACTTCGTGGGACCGTGCGTCACCGTCTTCGGCTCCGCCCGGTTCCAGCAGGATCACCGCTACTATGAGATGGCGCGGGAGATGGGCAGCCGGCTGGGCCGTGCCGGCTTCACCATCCTCACCGGCGGCGGACCGGGGATCATGGAGGCGGCCAACCGCGGCGCCCGCGAGGTGGCGGCGCGCTCGATCGGCTGTAACATCATCCTGCCCAAGGAGCAGAAGCCGAACCCCTACCTCGACCGCTGGGTGGAGTTCCGCTACTTCTTCGTCCGCAAGGTGATGCTGGTCAAGTACTCTTACGCCTTCGTGGTCTTCCCCGGCGGCTTCGGCACCATGGATGAGATCTTCGAGTGCGCGACGCTCATCCAGACGGGAAAGATCCGCAACTTTCCGCTGATCCTGATGGGCACCGACTACTGGAAGCCGCTGCAGGAGTTCATCTGCCACGGCATGGTGGGCGAGGCCACGATCCTGCCGGCGGACTGCGACCGGCTGCTGTTCACCGACTCCCTGGACGAGGCCATGGAACGCATCCTCACCGCCGCCACCAAGGAGTTCGGCCTCGTCTGGCAGCCGTCGGCGAAGTGGTACTTCGGAGAGTCTGAAATGGCGAAGGCGAAATAAATGTCCTCCCTCAAACCCATCTTCCTGCTGGCCGACAGCCAGCTCCTGTTCTGGCGCGACGAGGAGGGCCACCGCTTCCTCGACCGGGCGCGGGCGATGCTCGACGCCGAGTCCCCCGGCCGCGCGCCGCAGGCCGCGTACCTCGGCGCCTCCAACGGCGACCTGCCGGAGTTCTACGACCTGTTCGTGGGCGCCATGGCCGAGATCGGCATCCGCTCCGGCGACTGCCTCCACATCCCCTCCCGGCCCGGCCCGAAAGAGCTGGAGTTCCTCGCGGACGCCGACCTCGTTCTTCTGGCCGGCGGCGACGTGCAGCGGGGGTGGCGGGAGTTCGAGGCGTCGGGCCTCAAGGACAAGATCGTGGAGCGCTACTACGCCGGCGCCGTCCTCATCGGCGTCTCGGCCGGCGCCGTGCAGCTCGGCCTCAAGGGCTGGAGCGAGGACGAGGTCTTCGACACCTTCCGGCTGGTGCCGTTCGTCGTCGACGTGCACGACGAACCGGCGTGGTCCGGCCTGCTGCGCGCCTTGCCCAAGGCGGGCGAGCTGGCGCGGGGCTTCGGCATCCCCTCGGGCGGCGGCGCCCTCTACCATCCGGACTACTCGCTGGAGCCCGTGCGCCACACGCTGACGGAGGTGGAGGCGACGGAGAGCGGGCTGCGCCAGGCCATGCTCTTCCCCGGCGGGAGCGGCGAGCCCGGGGAGGGCGCGGAGCCGCGGCGGATCCTCTCCCAGGACGAGATCGTCCAGCGGGCGCTCCGGGATCTGGGCGAACCCGAGGGACCGAAGGATCCGGACAATCCGAACGACTCCGGCGATCCCGTCAACTGAGCGTGTGAGCCTGGGATGAAGCTCTATGCGCTGGGGGATCTGCACCTCCGCTACGAAGTGACGCGCCGCGCTCTCCAGGAGCTGCCCGCCCATCCCGAGGACTGGCTCATCCTGGCGGGCGACGTCGGCGAGACCGAGGCCCACCTTCGCTTCGCCCTCGGCATCGTCACCCGCCGCTTCGCCCGCGTCCTCTGGGTGCCCGGCAACCACGACCTGTGGACGCTGCCCACGGAGCCCGATCACCTGCGGGGCGTGGCCAAGTACGAGCGGCTCGTCGACCTCTGCCGCCAGCACGGAGTGCTGACGCCCGAGGACCCCTACGCCACCTGGCCGGGGGCTGATTCCGGGGATGGTCCCTCGGACGGTCCGGGGCACATCCTGGCTCCCACCTTCGTGCTCTATGACTACACCTTCCGGCCGGACTCCGTGCCCGTGGAGCAGGCGCTGGAGTGGGCGGCCGAGGAGAACCTCCTGTGCTCCGACGAGGTGCTCCTCCACGCCGACCCCTTCGCCTCGAAAATCGACTGGTGCCACGAGCGGGTGCGCCTCACCGAGCCCCGCCTGGCGGAGGCGGCGAGCCGCGGGCCGCTCGTCCTCATCAACCACTTTCCCCTGCGCCAGGACCTCGCCATCCTGCCGCGCATTCCCCGCTTCTCCATCTGGTGCGGCACCCGGCTCACCGACGACTGGCACCTGCGCTTCCGCGCCGAGGCCGTGGTCTACGGCCATCTCCACATCCGCGCCACCCACTACCGCGACGGCGTGCGCTTCGAGGAGAGCTCCCTGGGCTATCCCCAGAACTGGGACGCCGGCCGCGGCATCGAGCCCTACCTGCGCCAGATCCTCCCTCACCAGGACGGCGCCGCCGCTCCGCCGCGGTCGTCGCATCCGGATTATTAAGTCTACCTTTGAATACATTTTAAGGCTCCTTCGTCCCCTTTTTCCTCCGGCGAGCACTCTCTCTAGTAGGGTCTCTTCCAGAATCTCCTCGAGCTTGAAGGCAGACGCGAGTTCTCACTCGTCGCCGGCAGCCCCAAAGGTCATCCGCCGCGCCGGCGACGGGAGAAGGCTAAGCAGCTTTTTTCTTATCGGACCGTGCCGCGGGCCTTTCGCGGCGGAGCGTCACGGTCTCGAAGAGGAGATGGAGAATGACGAGATCGCGTCTGTTGGTCCTCTGTGCCCTGATGTTGCTCGTAGCGCTGCCGGTTCTGGCCGAGCGTCCCATCGACCGGGTTCCCGCCGGCCTCGACTATTGGCAGACCCTGAGCGGCGGCGCCACCGCCTACAACTTCGCCAGCAACCCCATTCCGGCCGGCTTCTTCTGCGCCGGTTCGGCAGCCTTCACCGGCAACGTCATGTTCGAGGGCGTGCCCGTCCATACGATCCCGGCCCGCATCCTTGGTGGGACCGACACGATCATCGAGCGTCTCGACGACGCCGTCTTCGACGCCCAGGGCAACGGCCGGACGCGTATCCGCGGCCGTGCGCTCAACCTGGTCTCCACCGAGCCCCTGAAGTCCTCCTGCGGCTTGTTCAACGTGACGGCGAACCTCACCGCCGATCAGCCGGACAGCCCGATGGTCTTCCACCGCACGTTCGAGTTCGGCGGCACCTTCGACGCCCAGCTCAAGCTGCGGGTGCAAATCAATTTCACCAACGTGGCCTCCGGCAAGGTCTTCTCGGTGGTCCGCGACGTCTTCCTCCCGACGGTCAACAACACGCCCTTCGCCATGGGCTCCGTGGCCGTGCAGTGCGCCACTCCGGTCTCCGAGAGGGTAACGTTCGCCGACGGCCAGCCGATCTCCTCCCGGCCGCGCCCGACGGGCGGCGTGGAGAAGGCCACCGCCACCACCACTCAGGTCGCCACCGGCTGCCAGTGCAACACGAGCGCTCCGTACCAGTGCCTGCCCACCTATTCGTGGCACGATCCCTGCGCCGGTGAGACGCTGGCCAAGTGCGAGCAGCACTTCACGGTCTCGGCCTGCGATCTCGGATACCGGAGCCAGTGCGTCGCGACCGCGACGCCGGTGACGCCGGTGCAGCAGACCTTCCTGGATCAGCTCCAGACCCTCTATGAGCGGGGCTACATCCACGAGAAGCCGGAGACGGTCCTGCGCAAGCAGATGCGTACCGTCGACCAGATCGAAAGGGATCAGGCGGCCCGCGAGCGGCAGAGCCGCCGGCAGCAGCAGTAGCTTCCAGCTTTCCCAGGACGCTTCAGAAGGCCCGGGCCGATTCGGTCCGGGCTTTTTTCTTTCCGCCCAGATCCGCGTCAGCCGCGACGGCGGAGCGACCTGGAAGTCCGTGGGCGGACCGCAGTCCTACATCAACCGCCTCCTGCCCGATCCCGCGGATACCCATCGCCTCTACACGGCGGGCTGGGGAGGCGTCTGGGTGCTGGACGAAACGGCGCCCTGAGCCCAACCCCGAGTCGGGAAAGCGTTCAGGCGAGTTGGGGAAACGCTGCCCAACTCGGGATAGCCCTTCCCCGACTTGGGCAGCTCTTCCCCAAGTCGGGCGAGCCTTTCCCCAACTCGGGGCGGACCTTGCCCAACCCGGGGAAGCCTTCCCCAAGTCGGGCAGGCCTTGCCCAACTCGGGACAAGCTTTCCCCAACTCGGGACGGGTCTTCCCAACTCGCCTGGCGACTGATGGCTGCTCGCTTCCCGGAATCGCCCCTCACTCCACCGGCTTCACCCCGATCGCCTCGTACACCTTCGCCGTGTCGAACATCACTCCGCCCCGGATGGTGAGGACGACGCGGCGGAGGTCGGCGATGTGGGTGGCGGGGTCGCCGTCGACCAGGATGAGGTCGGCGAGCTTGCCGGGGGCGATGGTGCCGAGGTCGGCTTCGCGGTGCATGACGCGGGCGGGAACCAGGGTGGCGGTGCGCAGGGCGTCCACCGCGGAGAGGCCGGCCGTCACGTAGTCTTCGAGCTCGCGGTGAAGGCAAAAGCCGGCGGTGAAGTCGGTGCCCGCCACGATCGGGATTCCCGCGTCGTGCAGGGCGCGGACCAGGGCGAGCACGGCGGCGAACGAGGCGCGGTAGCGCGCGTCCATCTGGGGCGTGCGCTGCACGTCGCCCACCAGCAGGCTGCGCCGCACCGGGAGAGGCAGTCGGGCGGCCACGGGGGCCAGGGCCGGGTTGATCTCGCCGGAGCGGGCGGCGAACATGCCCTCATAGAGGTTGACCGTGGGATCGCTCACCGTCCCTTTTTCCTTCAGCAGCCGCAGGAAGGCCAGCACGGGTGGAGACTTGAGATCCAGCTCGCCCGCGTGCTCGCCCACGGCGGTGAGGCGCGCCAGGGTACGGGTGTCTACGCCGTCGAGGAAGTTCAGGAAGAGGAAGTTGGCGTGCTGGATCTCGTCGAAGCCTTCGCGCACGGCCTGCTCGGCCTTCATGCCGTACGGGATATGCCCCGAGACGCGCAGGCCGAGGGTGTGAGCGCGGGCGACGATCCCCGGCACCAGCTTGGGGTCGAGCGAGCTGTAGATCTTGATCTGGACGCAGCCGGCCGCGGCATACCGGTTCACGAAGGCCAGGGCCTCGGCGTCGGTCGCGGCGATCATCTTGGTGGGCGCGGCGTAGGGACCGGGACCCTCGATGACGCACGCCATCAGCAGGCGCGGGCCCACGGCTTCACCGGAGTCCCAGCGGCGCCGCAGGTCCAGCACGAGATCGAGGTCGTTGCCCATGTCGCGGGCGGTGGTGACGCCGGCCGCGATGTCCAGCAGGCCGTCCGTCGCCACCACGTGCTGGTGCATGTCCCACAGGCCGGGAAGGAGGGCCTTGCCCCGGGCCTCCACGATTTCGGCGCCCGGCGGCACGGGCACCTCGCCGTCCTTGCCCACGGCGCGGATACGGTCGCCCGAGAGGATGACTGTGGTGCCCGGCAGGCTCTTACCCGTCTCCGTGTCGAACAGGCGGGCGCCGCGGATGGTGACCTCCCCCTTGGGCCGCCGGGCCAGACGGAGGGCGAGGGCCTGCTCCATTCCTGAATCCACCTTGCCCTGGACCGCGAGAAGGGTCGGCAGGACGCTTTCCCATCCCTCGCGGACGGCGGAGACGAAGCCGTCGTAGCGCGCGAAGAAGAGGCCGCGCTCGTCCATCCACACGAAGGCCGGACTGAAGCCAAGGCCGGAGATGGCGAAGAGACGAAGCGTCTGGGACTCCTTCCCCACTTTCACCTTCGCCTCGCCCTCGGGCTCGATGCGGGCCTCGCCTTCAGGCAGCAGGGGGAGGCGCCGGCCTTCGGCGCGCAGCAGCGCCGCGGCCAGGATGCCGATCTCCAGGTTGGTCTCCGTGGTGAGGTAGAACGCGGGGCCGGCCGGCCTCGCCTCGCCGTGCTCGGAGGCGTTGTTCCACACGGCCCGGCCGTTCTTGCGCTCATAGCGGTCGTCCACCGGGTTCTTCCAGTAGTCGACGCCGGTGACGTGCAGATCGACCGGAATCCCGCCGTCGTCCAGGCTCATCAGGGCGATGAGGCTCTGGCCGCGGCCGCGGTCGCTGACGTCCATGGTGAGCCGGTGGACGCCGTCCTTTTCGCCGCGGAAGACGACGCGGCCGGCCTGGCGGGTGGAAAAGAACAGGGTGTACCGCACCTCCTCTCCCGGTGCCAGGTGGATGCCGGGGGAGGGCGCAGCCGCGGACAGACTGCTACAGGTGAGGGCCAGGAAGATGGCGAGGCGGGCGGTACGCATGGTCGGTCTCCGGGTTCTTGAGCGTCAATCCCCCGGGAACGCCAAGCGTCCCGCCGGCCTGCTGACTCCAGTCTTACCGGATCGGCTGCACCGCTAGGGCTTGATACAAAGTCGCGGGATCGTATACCACACCGTCCTTTACGGTAAGCATTACACGGCGGACGTCGCCGATGCGGACCGTGGGATCGCCGTCCACCAGGATGAAATCGGCCAGCTTGCCCGGAGCGACGGAGCCGAGATCCCGGTCCCGCTTCATCACCCGCGCCGGCACGAGGGTGGCGGCGCGCAGGGCGTCGACCGGCGAGAAGCCGGCGTCGACGTAGAGCTCGAGCTCGCGGTGGAGGGAGAAGCCGCAGAGGGCGTCCGTGCCCGCGACAATGGGCACTCCGGCTTTGTGGAGGGCGAGCACCAGGTTCTCCATGGCGCGGTAGGAGTCGTGGTAGCGCTGCTCGTGCCCCGCCGGGGCGGTGAGGCCGCCGCCCACGAAGCCGCGCTGCACCGTGGGCGGGAAGCGGTCGACCACCGAGGCGTAGGTGGGTCCCACCGCGTTGGCCGGCGCCATGTAGAGCGCCTCGAAGGTGGCCAGCGTGACGTCCAGGTCGGTGCCGCGCTCCTTGAGCAGGGCGATGAAATTCTTCACCTTGTCCGAATTCAGGTCGAGCTCGACGGAGTGCTCCCCCACCTCGGTGAAGCGGGCCGGAGTGCGGGTGTCGACCTTGCGGTCGAGGAAGTTGAGCTCGAGGAAGTTGACGTGCTGGATCTCGTCGAAGCCGGCGCGCACCGCCTCTTCGGCGATCATGCCGTTGGGGATGTGACCCGAGACGCGCAGCCCCTTCTCGTGGGCCCGCTTGATGATCGGCGGCACCAGTTTGGGGTCGAGCGAGCTGTAGAGCTTGATCTGCACGTAGCCCATCGCCGCGTAGCGGTCCACCCAATCGAGGGCGTCCTTCTCCGTGCTCACCAGCACCTTGGTGGGTCCGGCGAAGGGGCCGGGGCCGTCCATGAAGCCGGCCATCAGCACCCGCGGCCCCACGGCGTCGCCGCTCTCCCAGCGCCGCTTGAGATCCTGGAGCTTGTCGACGTCGTTGGCCATGTCGCGCACGGTGGTGACGCCGGCCGCCAGGTTGAGCAGGCCGTCGTCCTCGCCCAGGTGGGTGGGCATGTCCCACAGACCGGGCAGGAGGGCCTTGCCCTTGGCATCGATGACCTCCGCTCCCGCGGGAGTCGCCACTTCGCCGTCGTGGCCCACGGCCTGGATGCGGTTGCCAGCGACGACGACGGTGGTCTCAGGGCTAAGCTTGCCGGACTCGGGATCGAACAGCCGGGCGTGTTGAATGACGAGGGGTCCCTTGGGATGGCGCGCCAGCTTCGCCGCCAGCGTCTTCAGCCGCGCGGCCTCGGCGGCGTCCTGCGCCTTGGTGAGCTCGGGGATCACGCCCTCCCAGCCTTCGGGGACGATCGCGGCCCAGCCCTGGATGCCGGCGATCAGGTGGTGGTCGGAGTCCAGCCACTCGTAGCCCGGGCTGAAGCCAAGGCCGGAGATGGCGTAGAGAACCGCCGTCCGCTCCTTGCCGCCGGCCTGGACCTTGCGGGAGTCGAGCTTCTCGACGCGGGCCTCGCCGGCGGGCAGCAGGGAGAGCCGGCCGCCGGGAGCGGCGAGCAGGGCCCGGGTCAGCATCTCGAACTCCTGGGGCGGCGCGTTGAGGCCAAGGTAGAAGGCCGGGCTGGTGACCTGGCGCGTTCCGTTCTCCGCCGCGTTCTTCCAAGTGGCGCTGCCCGCCTTGAGATCGAACCGCTCGTCCACCGGCACCTTCCAGTAGTCGTTGCCGGTGGTGTGCTCCGAGACCGGAATGCCTCCCGGCCCGAGGCGGAACCGCGTCTCGGTCTTCGGCCCCCGGCCGCGGTCGTTGAACTCGTAGGTGCAGACCACCTCGCCGTCCGCCTCGGTGCGGGTCACCAGGGAGCCGGCTTTGTTGCCGGAGAACAGAAAGGTGTAACGGGTCTCCTGGGAGGCCGCGTGGGCCGGGGCGGTGAGGGTTGCAAGGAACAATAGGACGGGGACGACATAGACACGGGCTTTGATCATAGGGTCCTCCGGGAAGCGGAAAGCTCGCGGATTATACGAGTGCGGGGGGCGGGTGTTTCGGGGACGGCGGCCTCCCCCTCCCAAGACCCTCATCACCCCGGCCCTCTTCTCCCGCCCCCTCCCAACCCCCCACACCGGGAGAAGAGGGAGGGCAACACGAAATTGCCTCGCACGCCTTCCCCCTCTCCCGGTGTGGGGGGTTGGGAGGGGGCGGGAGAGGGGGCCAGGGGGTGAGGGACCGCCGGGGCACCGGCGGCGGCCTGGGCCGCGCCAGCAGCCTCGTTATATCCTCCTACCCCATGCCCGCCGCTAAACCCTCGACCCCACCCCCCTCCCCCGCCCCGGAGCCCCAGCCCACATCCTGGCTCGCCGGCCGGGAGTGGCTTCTCTTCCTCGTGCCGGTCCTCGCGGTGGCCGCCTCGCTCAGCCTGAGCTATCTCTGGAACGAGGACTTCTGGTGGTATCTCACCTCCGGCCAGTACCTCCTCAAGAACCTGCACTTCCCCAGCGCCGACCCCTTTCTCTATACCGCCGGGAAGGGCCTGGCCTGGGTGTATCACTCCTGGCTCTGGACGGTGCTGATCGCCATCGTGCACCGCGTGGCGGGGCTCGGCGGCGTGGTGGTGTTCCACGGTCTCGTCGCCCTGGCGCTGTGCGTTCTGATCTACACGACCGGTAAGGTCGATCGCTTCGGATTGGTGAACGCTCTCGCGGTGACGCTCTTTCTCGCCACATTAGGCGAGCGCGCCTGCGGCAAGGCCGAGATGGCCAGTTGGCTGCTGCTCGCGGTCTTCTACCGGCTCCTCGATACGGAAAAACCCTTCACCTGGAAGCGCGGCGCGGCGCTCGGCGGGTTGCAGGTGCTGTGGGCGAACCTCCACGGTGGCTATCCGCTCGGGATCGCCGTGGCGCTCTGCTTCAGCGTGGGCGGCTGGATTGAAACGAAGCTCGGCGCCAGGAAGGGCGAAGCCGGGCCTTCCCGCTTTCCGCCGTTGTGGTTTCCGGCGCTGCTGCTGCTCCTCGCCGTCGCGGACCCCTGGCTGTACCGGGAACGCCTGGAGCCCTTCGCTCTCCTCTCGGGATCGCGGTCGATCCAGCCGGTGGGAGAGGCGGGAAATCTCCTGATCTCGGAGTGGCAGAGCCCGTTCAAAGCGGCGGCGACCGATCCCGCCCTGCCCTGGCTCTATGTGCTCGCCGTCCTCGCCGGCCTCGCCAGCTTCATCGCCGCCAAGCGGTGGCCCCTGCCGCGCGTGCTCTTCCTGCTCGGCATGGCGGTGCTCGGCGCCACCGCCGTCCGTCATCTCCCGGGGCTGGCGTTGAGCGCCGCTTTGGTCGTCATCGCCAATCTCCACGGACGGCCAACTCGCAAGCCGGCGCCGCTGCCTAAAAAACTTCGCAAGGGGCAGGCACCCCGCAAGACCATCCCCTGGCCCTACCTGACGGCCTGCGCCCTCGTCGCCCTTGCTCTGCTCGGCACGGCGCTCGGTCTGCGGATCGCTCGTTCAGGGTTCGACGGCGGGCAATCGAGCGGCTTCTTCACGATGAAGCCGGCGATCTCCTGCCCCGGAGCCGCGTCCTTCATTCTCGATCACAATCTTCCGGGCCCCATCTTCAACGACTTTCAGATGGGCGCGTATCTGACCTACCGCCTGTTTCCCCAATATAGCCTGTTCATCGACAGCCGCGTGCTGGACCCCAATCTCGTGGAGCGCTACACGGAGATGAAGAGCACGCCCGCGCGGTGGAAGGAGGAGGACGACCGCTATGGCTTCCGCACGGTCATCCTGGGAAACTTCTCGACGACGGTGAGATCGCCGCTGGGGCAGACGCTCCTCCAAGACCCGCGCTGGCGTCTCGCCTATCTGGACCCTCTCGCCGTCATCTTCGTCAAGGACGCTCCCGCACAGCCCACCATCCACCTCGATCTCCCGGCGGTCGGAGAACGGCGGGTACCCTTCGTCGCTCCGGCGAGCTTCGTGGCTCCCCTGCCGGCGTTGCAACGGGTTTTCCTGCACGATTTTCCGTCGAACTACCTGGTCGAGTACCTGGCGGACCTCGGCCAGCTCGGGCGGCCGGGAGACGCCGTCGATCTCGCCACCCTGGCCCTGAAGGACAGCCCCGGGCAGCCTCTCCTCTACCGCCAGCGGTGCGCGGGTCAAATGGCGCTGAGGAACATTCCGGCGGCGCTCGAGGACTGCGGGAGCGCCTACAAGCTCAGTCCCGGCGATCCCCAGGTGGTGACCCTCTACTCGATGATTCTGGCCAGCATCGGCCGCAAGGAAGAGGCGGTCTTCATCGTCGAGAAATCCCTACAGGACCATCCGAACGACGAGACGCTGAGCCGGCTCCGGGAGAGACTCCGGTAGCTACTTTCCCGATTTTCCCAGGTCCAGATCCAGCTTCAGCTTCAACTTGTCGAGCGGGATCTCGCCGTGACGGGTCAGCGGCACGTTGACAACACCGAGGACGGGTACGGCGAAGCGGAACTCGGCGTCGATGTCGTACATGGGCTTGGAGCTGGAGGCCAGGCCCTTGACGATGCGCAGGAGGTCCGAGTAGCCGACCGTCATCGGCAGCTCGACGGCGCTCGGGCCCGGGGAGATCTCAATGCGGTCGTCGTGCCGGCCCTCCAGCATGGGCTTGCCGTTGAGGCGCAGCTTGTAGCCGATGCCGTCCAGCATCATGCCGCGACTGTTGGGATTGTCCACCTGGAAGTGGAAGACGAGGTCGGCCCCGGCGAGCGAGACGCCGGAGAGCTGGACCTCGTTGAGGATCACTTTGGGCGGATGCGCGAGGTTCTGGTAGACGGCGCAGCCGGTGAGAACGACGAGGACGAAAAGGACGAGAAGGGAGAACGAGCGAAGCGGGAGACGGCTCATGGTTGCTACGTTACCACTCCACCCGCAGCTTCAGCTTGAGGTCCCGTTTCTTGTCGCGATAGAAGAGGAAGCCTTCGCGCCGGCCGTGAAGGTAGAGGTCGCGGAGGATCTCGACGTCCCGCCGGCAGTACGCCTCCACCAGGTCGAGCCGCCCCTCGCGCACCCATTCCAGGGACTGGAGGCCGTCGGCGGACTTGGGGCAGCCTAGGGTCTCCATCGCCAGATGGCCCATGCCCACCCGGAAGCCGAGGCGGTGGTGGACGTCCTCCAGCAGGTCGAGGGTGGGCAGCAGGCGGGCGAAGTCCTCGCCCGTGTAGCCGGAGAGCACACGGTAGTCGAAGCGCCGGATGTTGTACCCGATCACCAGCGTCGCCGCGCGCAGGGCGTCCACCAAGGCCTTCACGCCGGTCTCGGGATAGATCTCGAAACGCCCCTCCTCCAGGTGGCAAAGCACGCCGATGGCCACACCCATGCGGTGAGCCTTGTCCCATCCGCCTACGTCGGCCGCCGAGCGCAGGGTCTCGATGTCGAAGAGGATGGTGCGCGAGCCCTCCTCCCCCGGCGCCGGAAACTTCTGCCGGCGGATGGGAGCGAGCGCGTTCTGGAAGATGGTCGGCTCGGCGACGATGGGCACGTGGTCCGTGCGGCGCGGGATGGTGTTGAGGTGCGGGTGGCGGTGGCCGGGGCCTTCGAGAACTTCACCTCCTAACCCAGCAGGCGCTGACTTTGCCTCAGCGTCCCCCCGCCCAAGACCCTCATCACCCCGGCCCTCTTCTCCCGCCCCCTCCCAACCCCCCACACCGGGAGAAGAGGGAGAACTGCGAGGCGGCTCCAACCGGGTTTCCCCCTCTCCCGGGGCGGGAGAGGGGGCTAGGGGGTGAGGGTCCTGGGCGGGGGGCAGCCCGAGCGGCGGCGAAGCCTCCATCGGCTCCATCGGCTCCTCCGACGCCAGCAACACCACAACCTTCTCCCCCCACTCCACCACCGGCTCCTCGCGCCCCAGCAGCAACCGCAGCACCCTCGCCGCGCCGCCCTTGTCCAGCGGCCGGTTGCCGTTGCCGCACTTGGGCGACTGCACGCAGGAGGGGCAGCCTTTCTCGCAGGGGCAGGTCTCCAGCAGTAGCAGGACCCGGCCCAGAAGGTCCGGCAGATCCTGGAAGCCTCGGGCGGCGATGCCGACGCCGCCGGGGTGGCCGTCGTAGATGAAGACGGCGCCGGTACCGAGCTGCGGGTGATTGGGGTAGGAGATGCCGCCGATGTCGCCGCGGTCGCAGAGCGCCAGGATCGGGAAGAGGGAGATGCCCGTGTGCTCCGCGGCGTGGAGCGAGCCGAGGAAGTGCTCTCCCTGTCGGCGCAGCGTCTCCTCGATCGCCCGCGGCGCCGCCCACCACAGGCCCACGGACTCGAACATCACGGGCGGCAGATCGAGCGGCGTCTGGTCCAGCGACTCCTGGCCGTGGATGCGCCGGCGCTCGAAGCCCACCACCCTCTCCGTGACCTTCACCCGGCCCATCCAGCCCTGGAGGGGGCCGTCCATCCGCTCCTCCAGCACCTCCAGGATCTCCGTCTCCTTCTCCGTCAGCGGCGTCGTGAAGTAGTCGAGGTCCGCGGCCGTCGCGATCACCCGCCGCTTTTCCTGCTCCAGCTCCTCCACCAGATATTGCCGGCCGGCGTGGAGATAGACGGCTCCCGGGTGGCACTCGTGGAGCACCCGTATGCCGTCGACCGTGCCGATCGTCCGGCCGTCGGCGACGATGGCGAAGGTCTCCCCCGTCCCCCGCAGGTTGACGGAGCGCTGCGGCCGGCGGCGGAGCGAGAAGATCTCGTCTCCCTTGGCGGCGGCGAGCAGGTGCCCCTGGCGCAGCAGGGTGTCGATGCGTCCGGTGTGACGCTCGGTATAGACGGCGTCCTCGCCCGACAGCGGCATCTCCGAGGCGGCGCAGACGAGATGGGCGCGGGAGACCGGATCGTTCACCGGGTCCACGATCAGCCGCTCGCAGGGGCGCTCCAGGAACTGCTCGGGATGATCGAGGAAGTACTGGTCGAGGGCGTCGGGCATCGCCACCATGGCCGTGAGCGACTCGCGGCTGACTCCTCCGTCCCCGCCGCCGCGCCCCACCCGCCCGGAGCGCTGCCAGGTTGCCATCATGCTTCCGGGGTAGCCCACGAGGATGCAGGCGTCGAGGCCGCCGACGTCAATCCCCATCTCCAGGGCCGAAGTGGAGATGACGCCGTCGAGCTTGCCGTCGAAGAGGGCGCGCTCGATGCGCCGCCGCTCCTCGCTGAGGAAGCCGGCGCGATAGGAGGCCACCCGCGAGGCGATGCCGGGCTCCTGGCGGCGAAGCCAGGAGTACATCAGCTCGGTGATGCGGCGGGCCTTGGTGAAGACGATTGTCTTCAGCCCTGAGTTGATCAGGCGCACGAAGAGCTGGAGGGCCGTCGTGTAGGGGCTCGCCTCCGGCCGGAAGAGGAGGAGGTGGCGGCCCTCGCGCGCCGCGCCGGACTCGGTGATCCAGTGAAACTTCCGGCCCGTGAGCGTCTCCGCGAACTCGCCGGCGTTGGCGGCCGTGGCCGAAGAGGCGATGATCACCGGATTTCCGCCCACCGAGCGGCAGAGGCGGAGGAAGCGTTGCAGCACGTGATGGAAGTGACTGCCGAAGATGCCGCGGTAACTGTGGAGCTCGTCGAGCACGATCCAGCGCAGGTCCGCCAGGAACGGTCCCCAGGCGGTCCAGTTGCCGAGGATGCCCATGTGGAGCATGTCCGGATTGGAGATCACGACGCGGGGAAAGCTCTTGCGGATGGCCGTGCGCTTGGCCGTCGGGGTGTCGCCGTCGTAGATCTCGCAGCCGGCGACCTCGGGCGAGAGCCCCGCGAGCTCGGCGAGGCGGGCGAACTTGCCCCGCTGATCCTGTCCCAGGGCCTTCAGGGGAAACAGGAACAGGGCGTGCCCCGGACCGCCGCGTACCGCCTCTTCGAGCGGCGGCACCTGGAAGATGAGCGACTTGCCCGACGCCGTGGGAGTGGTCACCAGCACGTTCTCCCCCCGGCGCACGGCGGCGATCCCCTCCGCCTGATGCCGCCACAGCCGGTGGACGCCTCCCAGGGCCAAAGCGCGGGCGACCGGCTCGGCCAGCGGTGGGTCCAGCTCGCCCCAGGCCGTCTCGCTCCCCGGCAGATACGCCGTGTACAGGAGCTGAGCCGCGAGCTTCGAGTCGTCCCGCAGGTCGTCGACGAGCGGGGCCAGATCGGAGGAAGGGGGGAGAACCGCGAAGCTGGCGTTACGGGGCATTACCGCCTGATGGTAGCACGAGGGAGCCACCAGTCCGGGGACCGGTGGCGGCTCAGGGCGTCAACAGGGCTGGTAGGTGCAGATGACCCGTGTGCCGATGCGGCAGCAGGTCGAGCAGCAGGCGCCGTCCGGACCGCAGGTGGTGGTGCAGTTCGAGGCGGCGGAGGCCGGACGGACGCCCGAGGCGAGAGCGGCGACGGTGAGCCCGAGCCCAAGTCCGAGATAAGCGAGCTTCTTGCGCATGATGTGACCTCCTGATGAAGCAGGGCGGCCCGGTCATCGGGTCTCCTACCTTTCAGGGTGCGGCGGCGGCGGGAACGGGAGACGGATCGGGAGCGTTCAGGCGAGGCCCATCTCTTCCAGAGAGTGGGCGGTCAGGACCCGTTTGGCCAGCTTGGTCAGGCGCTTGAGCGAGCTGATCTCCTCAACCTGACGGAGGGCTCCTTCCGGGAGAGGCCCAAACCTCTCGGCGAGCAGCGACAGGAGAATCTCCCGACCGCCTTTGGCTTCTCCTCTGGCTTCCAGCTTCTCGGACCACGTCAGCGCCATGGCTTGAACCTCCCTGTTCTCTTTCCGGGAGCGCAGAGCCTTGAGCTCCACCGCCTCCTCGGCAGTTAATTGTAGATAATTTTCGACGCAGTTGACCAGCAGCAAGGAATCGAACCTTCCCCGGAGCCCTGCGATCCGCCGTAGACAGGCCATCTTCAGCTCGGGGCGGCTCAGAGGGCCGGGGTTCATCAGCGCGGCGAAGGCCCAGGCCAGGAGCTCGGGGCGAGCCAGATACTCCGCGGCCTGGCAGCCGGCGAGGCCGAAGGAGACGTACCGGGGCTCTGGGAAGGAAGAACCAAGGTCGTTCTCCCAGGACTTCAGGCAGACGCCGGGCCGGCCACGCTTCAGATTGAGCAGGATCGTCAGCACCGGGATGCCGTAGCGGGCCAGGATCTGGTTGCGGTAGTGCCAGAGGCGCTCCTCCATTTCCGGGCTCGCCCGTGCTTCGACCTCGACGTGGATCATGAGGGGCCGCCCGTTGACGGTGCGGACCCGGACGAGCAGGTCAAGTTCCCGCCTTTTGCCGCGTGGGCCTCCCTCAAAGAGCTCCTTGTCGAGAAACTCGGGGGACGACAGGTCCAGCCGGTCGTACGTTTCCGGTACGACGAGGCGCAGGAAGTCGTCGAGAAATGCGTGCAGCAGTTGCTGGAAGATCTTGTCGTGTTGGTTGGCCATTGGGCGATCCCGGGACCGAGATCGCCGTCCAGTCGGCGCTCTCCCTCCATCTATATAGACGGAAAAAAGAGGACCAATCTTGCAACCCCCCGCCGTGTATAGGTTTGCGAGGGGGGTTTTGGCCTACTCAAGAGGTGACTGAAAAGCGCGAGGCCTCCTACAACTGCGCCAGCAGCTCCCGGCGCTTCACCTCGAACTCCTCCTTGGAGATCAATCCATCGTCGAGGAGGGCCTTGAGCTGGCGCAGACGCTCGGCGCCGGAGGGAGCGGCGGCGACCAGGGTGGGGCCGCCGGCCCGATACTGCTCGGCGGCCACCATGATCGTCCGCTTGAGCTCCAGGGGATTGGCGACGTTGAGGAAGCGGCTGACGCCCGTCTCGCTGGCGGTGTCGATCTCCACGTCGCCGTAATTCAGCAGGCGGCCCCAGAGCGACTGCCGGTGCTCGATGTTGTTGATCTTGTCGAGACGCGTGTCCATGGAGCTCTTGGCGAGGATCCCCGTCTGCAGGATTACCCGGTGATTGGTCACGATCAGCTCGTAGGAGCGCAGGCGGAACAATCGCCAGGCGAGGGCCAGCCCCAGGATCACGGCCAGCAGACCGCCGGCGATGGCCGCCGGAGGACTCTGGAGCCCGAACCAGGCGAAGATCGTAAAGGCCAGGACCACGGCCAGCAACGCGACCAACGGCGCTTGGACCAATCGGGTGACGTGGGCCCGGTAGAGGATCTCTTCGCCGGGCTGGAGGTGGTCCTGGAGGCTCATCGCGTTCCTTCCGCCTTTAGTGAGCGGCAGCGCCCGGATCGGCCTGCTTGAAGTCCTTGGGCACGTCGAAGAGGGTGGCCGCCAGGTCCTGCTGGGTGATCGCGGAAAGATCCGTGGTGATCGCCTTCTTCCCGTTGATGTATCTGATGGTGCGCACCGGCACGCCTCGGGGCGAGCCGATCTCCAGGCCGAATCCGGAAGAGGAGCCGCCAGTGCTCGCGGCGAGCCGCTCGGCCATCGACTTGAGGGCCACGGCGTCGGCGGCGTCGATCCCCAGGCTCTTGGGATCGGCGAGCCAGACCTCCCGCGCCTTCTCGCCGCGGAGGACGACCTCGTACTCATCCGCCGTGAAGCCGTTCACCGCCACTCCGGAGGCCACCTTCTTGTACTCGGCGGAAACCGCCGGGCCGCCGAACAGGCCGTGGCGCTCCGCGTTCGCTTTCATGTTCTTGAGGATCATCTGCTTGCGGGCGGGAGTCAGATCCTGGCGATCCATCACTTTCTTGGTCGCCGCCGCCTGCTGCGAGGCGGCTGAGGCCGCAGCGGGCATCTCGAACCAGGTCTTCTTCGCCGGATCGAGGATCTGCAGGCTGCCGTTCGCGGAGTGATAGAGGATGACGTGCCGCGAGGCCCCGCTCCCCGCCTCGAAACGGAGCTTGCCGCCATCCAGATAGATCTTGTTGTCGGAGCTGCCCTGGGTGGATTGCTCCTTCAGGGTGATCACGGTGCCCGCCGAGAGGACGGCGGGAAGAGAAAGGGACAGCAGCATCCAAAGCAGAGCGCGACGAAAGTTCATGGTGAGGACTCCTCAGCGAAAAAGCTCGCTTCCAGGAGATGCTACCCCACTCACCGCTGAAAGGCGTACGACACCTTGAGGAACACCTCGCGGCCGGTGGGCTCCAGGCGATCGTCCGGCGACAGGGCGCGCTCGTCCCCCAGCCCCAGGAAGAGGACGGTCTGCCAGTTGATCTTGTAGGCGAAGAGGGCCGAGCCGGAGAACGACTCCGTGCGCCCGTCCTGCTGCGTCACCTCGGTCTGCTGGCCGATCAGCCGCAGGAAGGCGCGCGAGGAGAAGGTGTAGGTGGCCTTCAGCCGGGCCACGTCGGCGGTGAATAGCCTTTGGGTCTTGGGACCCGATCCGGTGGGCGAGACGTCGAGCCAGCGGCGGCTGCCGTTGAGCGCCAGGGCCAGGTGGTCGGTGGGGCGTACCGTGCCCTGAAGCGCCACCGAGCCGCCCGTCCCCAGCCGCAGGCCGGCGATGTCCACGTCGTCGCCCAGGGTCACGTCGAGCTCCACGCCGCCGACCGCCTGCGAGGGGCTCAACGACAGCGTCCCCACGACGTAGTTGATGTCGAAAAGCCGGTCGCCCGCCCGTACCCGGTCGCTACGCGCCTCGATCTCGAGGAAGCTGCTCCAGGCGCCCTCGAAATCGATCCCCGGGGCGAGGCGCCGCAGCACGAGGCCGCTGTCATCCGACGCCTCCAGATCGCGGAGGCGGAAGTAGGGGCGGATGCGGCGCACCACACCGCTCTCCGGGCGGGCCGTCCAGCCCACGATCGCCGTGACGTCGCGGATCCCGACCTGGGGCAGAAAGCCGAGATCGGCCCGGAAGGCGTCGCCGATGTCCTGCAGTTGCAGCAGCCAGTCCCAGGTCTTGGAGTTGTGGTTCCACATCGCGAAGGCGGCATGGGATGCGAGGCGGCGGCCGTCCCACTCGGCGGCGAGCGCCAGACGGTTGGGAGTCTGCGTGTCGGCATAGAGGAACTGGCCGCGGACGGTGTCCGTATCCGTGGGCCGCCACTCGAAGTCCGGACCGAAGACGCGGTTGTGGCCGCCGCCCTCGACCTCCTTGTCGGTCAGCAGGAAGCTCGCGAAAGAGCTGCCGAAGTCGCGCCGGCCGCGCCCGATGAGAATCCGGGAGGCAAAATCCTGATCCGCCAAGCCCGAGGTCTCCGCGCCCGGCAGGATGACGCTGCCGCCGCCCCGGTCCTCGGTGGCGAGGACGGTGTAGCGGGTGCCTGCGATCTGACCGGTGGCCCGTACCCCCCACCGCGGCGACGTGATGGTGCGGGTGTAGACGGCCTGAAGAGGAGTCGCGAACAGGTCGAGCCCCTCCAGGAAGAACGGCCGCTTCTCGGGGAAGAAGAGGGCGAAGCGCTGATTGGTGGAGATCTGGGCCACGTCGGACTCGACCTGCGAGAAGTCGGGATTCAACGTGGCATCGACGGCGGTGACGGCGTTGGGGGTCCACTTGGCGTCGAAGCCGCCATCCCAGTTGACGCCGCCGCCCGAGAGCCGGCCGCCGGGCCCCCCCTCCGCCGTCTGATCGAGCTTGCCCGTGGCGTAGGGAGCGAGGACGAAGTGATCGCCGGAGGGCAGCCCGGCGAGGCCCACGATCTTCTGCGCGTGGCAGATGAAGCAGCTCGACTCGCGCGGCAGCTTGGCGTTGAACATCTGGTACCGGAAGTCGCGGGGGTAGTTGCGGTAGAGCAGGATGTTCCAGGTCTGGGGATCGGCCTTGTTGTAGCGCAGAGAAGAAAAAGGGACGCGGATCTCCAGCCGCCAGCCGTCCGCGCTGATGCGGGCCGCCGAATCCCAGTAGAAGTCCGGGGAGTTGTCCTCGCCACTGACGTCGCTGCTGATGGCGTCGTATTGAATACCGCGGGGATTGGCCAGGAACATCGCGGCCGTCTTGCCGTCGTTCTGGGTGTCCAGGATGATGCCGCCGTAGTCCGTGTAGCTCGGCGTCTCGTCGTGATCGCCATAGGGGGCGCGGATCTCCTTCGGATTCGGGTCCGAGAACTCGAAGGCGGCGTAGAAGAAGTGGTCGTCATACGTCAGCCAGGCGACCGTCTTCACCTTCGGCGGCACGCTGTCCCCGGGGTTCGTCTCATAGAACGTTTCGACGCGAGCGGCGCCCTTCCACCCCGGATCGTCCAAGCTGCCATCCACCTCGATGGGGCCGGCGGCGCGGGTGATGTGGATCGGCTCGGAGTCGTCCGCCGCCGAGGCGCGGACGGACAGGGACGGCAGGGCGAGGCCCAGGAGGCCCAGGGACACGGCGAAGAGGGTGCGGACGCGCGGTGATTCGTGCATTTCGGGATTGAATACGACCGGGGTCGTCCAAGGGTTGCAGCGGGCGGGGTAAAAAGATGTAAATGGCGACGGCAGCCTCAAGTCCCGAGAGGTGCCGCCGCCTTCATTGGCCTGCCGTCACCTCTCCGCGGTGAACGACATCCCGCCGGCCACCTCGCCGTCCACCACCTCGGAAAGATCGACCCGGAAGGCTCCCCGGGGGCCCTTGCCGAGTTGAAGACGCATGGTAGCAGGCACTGCCTGCCAGCGCCGAGGCGGGCCAGCGGCAGATCGAGCTTGCAACCCTGGAAGCGCAGCACGAGGTCGTTGCCCTGCCGCCGCAAGCTCGTGCGGGGAAGGTTGGCCCAGGCCGCGGCCAGACCCTCGTGATAGCCGATCACCAACTCGGCCACGCTCTCCCTTTCGTAGATGGGGAAATCGTTGCAGTCGAAGCGCAGCCGCAGGTCCCGGTGCGTGCTCTTGGGAGTACTGATCTTGAACTTCGGCGCCTTCACCTGGAGGTTGAGCTGGGAGACGTCGCTGTCGTTCGTCACCGTGCCGCCCCAGCCGTCGACGAGCATGCCGAAGTCGCTCTTCGTGGGAGTGTCCTCCGTGGAGCGGGAGATCACCAGCAGGCAGCGGTGGCCGGCCTGGGCGAGCATGGGCGTCCAGGCGAACGGCCCGAGGATCTTCGCCTCGCCGGCCGCCAGATCCACTCCGCCCTTCTCCACGTCGATCTGCGCCCAATCGGTCTGGATCATGTCCGGGTTCGCCCAGGCCACCTTGGCTTGGACGTTGTGGAGCGTCTGGCAGCCGCGGTTCTGCACCCTGATCCAGATCTTGTAGGACGAACCGGCGACGACGAGGACGTCCTGAGTCTGGTTCCAAATTGGAGCGCTGGGATCGATGAGGTCCGGATCAGCCGCGGCCGTGACCTTGACGTCCGGACTGATCCAGAAGGGTTTTCCACCCAGGCTGGAGGGGATGGCCCCCACGTCGGAGGGGTTGTCCCGCACGACGAGATCTCCCGGCGCCACGCCGCCGCCGTGGTTGCCGAGAATGACGAAGGCGTTCGAGGCGGCCTTGTTGCCCGCCTGATCGGAAACTTCGACGCTCACCTGGTAGCGGCCGTCGGGCAGGGCGGCGGTGTCCCACTTGCCCGGCTGATTCGTATAGCCCCACTCGTGCGTGAGGACGTGGAAATACTTCTCCACACCGGAGTAATCGCTGGACGACGAGAACGGACCGGCGGCGATGTTGAACAGGTTGTCGGAGTAACCGATGGCGAGCGAGGGCGCCTTGTTGGCATCCAGCACGGTGTTGAGAAAATCGTTCTGCGTCAACAGCGGCAACGCCGCCGCGTCCGCGCAATTCTTCCCGCGCTGCGCGCCCCGGCAGCGATACGTGGCGCGATCGAACTGGTACCACGTTCCGTCGTGATTCGTCGGTCCCGCCGGCGTCTGCCGGATGCGGTACGTCGCCTTGTAGAGGCCGTTCGAATTCGTGGCCGGCAGAGCGGGCGAGCCCGCCGTCAGATCGTGGAAGATGTCCTTGGCCTCCACCATCAGGTCCACGGTGCCGGTGAGCGGCGTGCCGCAGTCCTGGGGCTGAACCTGGGTCGAGCCGTCCTCCCGCACGAAGAGGATCGGTCCCACCGTGGGCGGGGTCTCGTCGACATAGCCGTCCGGCGCCGGCAGCAGGGTGAGGGGATTCAAGCCGTCGTAGTCCTCGCAAACGTCGAAGATGCCGAAGTGCAGGTGAGCGTAAACGTTGAAGAAAACGCCGATGCCGGCGAGCTTCTGGCCGGCGGCCACCGGGTTGGCGCCGACCGGCAGATCGTTGGCGGGATTGGTCATCGCCGCCGTCTCCAGCTTCGCCCGCACCTCGGAATCGGCGTCCGTGCGGACGTTAAGGTGGGCGTAATAGAAAATGTAGCGCCGGTCGTTGGTCTTGATGAAAGCCCGGCAGTTGTTGTCGCTGGTGCAGGAGTCCCCGGAGAAGGCCGGCGCCATCCAGACGTCCCCCGGGGCCGCGACGAGCACGATGTCTCCCTTGCTGGTGCCGGCGTTCCACACGCCGCGGATGTCGATTCCCGTGTGGACGTAGTCCGGCGGGAACCTCTGGAACTCTCCGAAGTCGTTCATCAGTCCCGAACGGGTGGCGCCCGGGGCATCGTTGGCCAGCCGCGCGTGGAGCGGCCAGATGGTGACATCGCCCGGCTTCAGCGGCTTGGCGGTCTGGCAGTCGGGCTGGTCCGCCCGCAGAGTGGCGGCGCCCAGGGTGCAGAGCAGGAGGACGAGGACATGGACGCGAAGGCGGCTCATGGCTGGCCTCCCTGGACGTCGTAGACGCTGAGGCCGCGCTGTTCGAGGACCGCGAAGCGGCTCCCTCCCGGCGCGAAGAGCACCGTGGGACGGTAGCCGCCGCGGTCGACGCCCGCCTCCCCCTGCCACAGCAGCTTGCCCAGCCGGTCGTAGAGAAGAAGGCGACCCTCGCCGCGGGCACCCTGGCCGCCCACCAGCACCAGGCCGCGCTCGGACACGGCAAGCGAATTGGCATAGGTCACCGGTAACTGCACCTGCGCCGTGCGTTTGCCGTCCTGGAAGACGTAGAGCAGCGTGCGGGTGGTGGCCGCCGAGAGCCGGCCGTCCGGCGCGATGGCGAGATTCCAGACGACGCCCTCGACCGGGGTCTCGGCGATCTGCTTCCCCTTGTCGAGATGCACCACCCGGCCCGGCACGTACCGGGGAACGAGGATCGTGCGGTTCACGGCGGACTCGAACTTGTGGACCTGAAGGCTGGCGCTCCACAGCTCCTGGCCATCCAGCGTCCGCGCCGAAAGCGACGTGGGGAGGGTGTAGACGATGCGGTCCGCCTCCAGGCGGGAGATTTCGAGCCCCGCCGCCGGCAGCTCCGCCAGGGCGGCGCCGTCGGGCCGCACGAGGCGAAGGCTCTCGACCCACGGCTCCTCCCGGCGCACCTCGATCCGCGGCGCGTAGACGACCTTGCCGCCGGCCGCCAGCTTGAAGCGGGCGAACGGCGGCGCCGGCAGGGAGCCCAGACGGGCTCCGGAAGCGTCGAAAATCTCGAAAGACTTTTGATTCCACAATCCATAGGCTCCGCCGGCCGGATCGAGCACGGCACGGTCGCCGCTGCCCAGCGGCTTGAGGGCGCCGCCGGCTCCAAGCAGAAACACGGCGTTGCCGGTGGCGGCCAGCACGGTGCCATCCGTGCGGGGAGCCACCTCCACGAAGACGCCCTCCCGCGGCGCCGGCACCGGTCCCCAGGCCTTCTGGACCTGGGCGCCGGCGCCTTGGGCGCCTTGAACGGTGGCGAGCCCCAGGGCAATCAGGGCCAACCGTAAAGTTGTATCTCTCATCGGATCTCCAATCTTTTAAAGGGAAAATGGAGCTGCGTTACGCCAGCTCAGGCTCCGCGGAGGGGGGCGGCGTTACAGGGAGAGGCCGCGCAATCGAGAAATCGGCAGTCGCGTCCGTCTCTTCACCAAACCGGCTAAGACCGGGGTGAGTTGTCTCTACCCTTCGTCAGGGGCCCTCATGAAACAGAACGGAACGCCATGGCTCGTCGCTGTCCTCGCCTTATTGGCTGTAGTCTTCCCCTTGTCCCGCGGGGGCTCAACGGCAGAAAAGAGTGAAGCCCAGGCTGAGTCAGGAGAGAAGGAGGCGACACCCAACTCTCCTCCAAGTCCCACCGAGACAACTCCGAGTCGCTGGAAGGGTCCCCTGCAGCCTTTCCAGGACTTCTTTACCTTCACACCGAGCGAACTCGCACCGCAGGAAGCTATGAGGATCGTGCCGAGAGATCCAAAAACATCCGCAGTCGAGCGAGAGTACAAAATCGTCCAGAACGCGGCCAGTGTTGACCAGCCAGCCACAATCTCATCTATAGTGGCAGCCAATTCAAAAATTAACCCATATCGCCTAGAGTTCCTGATCGCTCTCGTCCCAGACCCGGTCGACTCAGGCCTGGCACTCAGTTTCGATCAAGCGATCAAAGCCATTCAGGACGCCTACTCTGCCGCCGGCTATCTGCCAGACCGGTTCTGGCTTCCATGGAAGCCGGCCGAGAAGCTGCTGTACCGGAAACTGCCAGGTGTTCTACTCTTTCGCAAGACCTCACCAAAAGGTCAACACCTCGCCGCGGTGTTCCTTGTGGGCGAAACACCCAAAATTGGCGTCCAGAAAGTCGCGCTCCACGAGGCCATTACCATGGCACTCCAATTCATGGCCGCTCTCCACGAGCCGCCAAAGATCCGGATTCTTGGCCCCTCCTTCTCCGGTTCGGTCAAGTCCCTCCAGCGAGTGCTTTCCGAATTTCCTCGGCCCGACCAGATCGTGTCTGGATCGGCTACCGCCAAAGATATACCGGACATCCTCGGAAAAATTTTCGACCGAACCGTGGTTCCCGACGACATCCTGCAGCAGCAGGCATTCTCTTTCCTCCGCGACCGCTTGGGGTGGAATCTCGATAAGGTTGCCCTGCTCTCGGAGAGCGATACTGCCTATGGTCAAACGACCCAGGACACCACCGATGACCAAACGACGCAGAGCACCAGCCAGAAAAATCTGCAGCGTTTGGGGACGGAGCAGATTCAGTTCCCGAGCGGCTTGTCGAACATCCGCAACGAATGGGAGAAGACCGGCGCTCCCAAAAGCTCGCCGGGCCCAGTCGAGGTTCCCAAGACCACGCTGAGCCTCACACTCGGGGAGAACAGCCAGCCCGTGGATCTCGTTCCCGAGTTCAGTCCCCTGTCGCTGCGGAGCAAAGACCTGGCGCTCGCCAACACCTTGGAGGCGGTCTCCCGGGCCGGAATTCGCTATGTCGGGATCCTGGCAACCGATCCGCGTGACAAACTGTTTCTCGCCACACGCATCCGCGAGTTCGCCCCCGACGTCGTGCTCTTTACCTTCGACAACAGTCTTTTGTATGCTCATCCCCAATATACCGCCTCGATGGACGGAATGCTTGTGTTGACCAGCTTTCCTCTCTTCACGGAAAGCAGGCGGTGGCAAGCGATGCTCGGGGGACCGCGTCGGGCCAAATACCGACGTCAGTTCGCTAGCGAATTCGAGCAAGGGGTCTTCCAAGCTGCGCAAAAGTTGATAGAACCGCGGCGCATGCAGCCGGCCCCGAGGATTTGGGTCGCAGCCGTAGGCAACGGCTCGCTCTGGCCCATTGCCACCCTCCCTATCCCAAAACCAGGCAATCACAACCGTAACCTCGATAATTCGCTGCTCCCTTTCGTACCCGACGAAGGAGAGATTGGCTTCGAGAACTTGGCGGGGTTGGCAGACCTCCAACTCATTTGCTTCGCGCTAATCTTGATTGGCCTGGCTGCGTGGCTCTGGAGAACGGCCTATCCTCTCCTCGATATCTCGATACGGGCACGACACGGCCACCGAATGACGCTTGGGTTGCTGGGTTTCGGTCTGTGCGTGCTATGGGTCGCCGGCGCCATTCTCCTCGTACTAGGGACTATTCGCGTCTTGGACAGCCGATGGCCGCAAGCCATCCTATCGGCGCTTTTGGGATTCACCTATCTCCTGGTCATGCGCATCGCAGAGCGGCCTTCATGCGAATCTCTCCGTATAGCTTTGAGCCACCCACTCAAAACAGCCTTTCAAAAGACCATCTGGCCGTTCTGCGTCCTAGCGGTCTTCATCACCCTGCCTTGGACCTTGGGTTGGCTTTGGATGCCTGGGGGAGCTGAGCTTTTCCACCTTCGGGCCCGCAAATTTTCGAGCGGCCTGTCGCCCATCGTCTCTTTTCTTTTCTGGGCTGCCGCGATCTACGGCTGGGTGCTGCTCGAGATCAAGCGCCGTATCGTAGCGGCACGGCAGTTCTTCGCCTGGCCTCTGCGCCGGCCCTGCGAGCCTCCGCTCGTGCATTGCCAGACTCTGGCTCGTCCGCTCCGGCAGCGTCTGTCCGAGGCACTGCCTCGCAGCCGAACCTTCTGGCTCGTCCTCACAGCCGTCTGCGGGCCTCCAATCTTACTTCTGATGGCGACCATTCAGCCTATCGCCGAGACAAAGGACTACGGACGGGTTTTTATCTCCCTCATTGCCTTTGGTTTTGTCCTCAGCACGTTATCGTTCTATCGATTCATGGCGGTGTGGCTGGCCTTGCAGAAAATCCTTGCCAGGATCAGCCACACTCGCCTGACGCAGGCTTTGCAGCGTATTTCGCCACAGGTCAACTGGAATCCCATGAAGTCCTTCGGTTGGCGAATGCCGAACTTCGACCTGCTCATCCTGTCCGCAGAGAAGGTAAAACCTTTTCTTCTCCCAGACAATTCAGTTGACCGTTGCCTGGAAGAAGCCTTCGAGGCGGAACGCAAGGGCAATCTCAGCGACGAGATCGCTGCGCGCCGGAATCTCGACCGCATCTTTTCCCGGGCTTGCCGGATGCTGGCCGATAAAGAGAGCGATCCGGCCGTGGCGGACTTTCTTGCGATCCGGCTGGTCGTCTACATTCGCTACGTTTTCTCCCACCTTCGCCATTGCCTGACCGCGGCCTTGGTCTCCGGGTTGCTCCTGACGGCGGCCGTGAGAGCCTATGCCTTCGAGCCCAAGCAGTTTTTTTCCCTATGCCTCTGGATCGTCATGGTTCCCGCGATTGTCCTGATCCTCTGGGTTTTCCTTGAGATGGACCGTAATGCCAGCTTGAGCGCCATTGCGGGAACGACTGCCGGCCGGGTGACCTTCAACCGGACCTTTTTCGTCAACTTTCTGTCTTACGGGCTAGTCCCTCTGCTGGGAGTTGTGGTTTCGCAATTCCCTCAAGTCAGCCGGCTCTTCGTGGGCTGGCTCAACCCACTACTGCACATCGCGGGAGCGGGCTGAGGTCGGGGCTCATTTCAGACAGGCAAGCCCGCTGGTAGTTCGATATGCTTCCCGGGTGAGTGAAATCCAAGCCGTGCTGACGGCACTCGAAAACGCGCCCACCCTTCTCGCCTCGCTGATCCAGGCGGTCCCCGAGCCTCTACGCCGGTGGCGGCCGGCGCCGGCCAAGTGGTCCGCCCATGAGCATCTCTGCCACGTGACGTCTCTGGAGCCCCGATTCCGGGCCCGCCTGGAGCGGATGCTCTCGGAGGACAATCCGGAGGTAGAGCCTCTCTCCCCTGCGCCCGAGGACCAGACCGGGGCCCTGCTGTGCCTGGACCTCGACGAGGCTCTCGCCGCCTTCACCCGCGACCGGGGCGAGCTCGCGACCCGTCTTCGCGAGCTGCCGGAGGAAGGGTGGAAACGCCGGGCGAAGCATCCGGATTACGAGACGTACAACGTCTTCGTCCTGGCCCGGCACATGGTCGTGCACGACATGCTCCACGGCTACCGGATCGAGGAAACGCTCCAGCGCCGCGAGTGGCCGGACGAGATTCCCGAGGCGCCTCCCGAGCCGGTGCACCCGGTCGTCGAGGAAGGCATCTCCGGCTCCCTCGCCGAAATGAAGACGGGAGAGGTGAATCTCCTGGGTCCCTTCGCCGTTCCGGGCTTGGCGCCACGCCTGATCCGCGTCTACCTGCCACGGGGCTACGACCCCGCGAAGCCTCACTTCGGTCTCTATCTCTTCGACGGCCAGAACGACTTCGACGACTCGCCGTCATTCTCCGGCGGCTGGTTCGTCCATGACGCGGTCGAAAAGCTGGCGAAGACGAAGCGGCCGGTGCCGGTGGTGATCGGCATCGACCACGGCGGCCCGGAGCGGATTTTCGAGCTCTCTCCCTTCGCCGTCGAAGAGCAGAACGGAAAGCTGGAGATTCTGCTCGACTGGATCACCGGCCACCTGATGCCGGCGCTGACGGCGGAGCTGAACCTGGTACCGGGCCCGTTCGGAGCGGTGATCGGCGGCTCGTCGATGGGCGGGCTCGCCGCTTTCTGGAGCCACTTCCGTCACCCCGAGGCCTTCGGCGGCTCGCTGGTGATGTCCCCCTCCTTCTGGCTTTCGAACCAGGCCATCTTCGCCGACGTCGCCGCCCGGCCCAACCCGGACGTCTCCCGCCTCTACCTCGACGCCGGCGCCCGGGAGGACAGGGGCCGGGTGGTCGAAGCCGTCAAGACCATGGCCGAGCACCTCGTGGGCCGCGGCTACGACTCCGACCGCCTCATGTGGCGCGCCGACCCCCGAGGCACCCACAGCGAAAGCAGTTGGCGCCGCCGGCTGCCGGCGGCGCTGCGTTTCATGTATCGCCGCGTATGAATAGTCCCCAAGGAGTCTCGATGATCCCGCTCAAGCGTTCTCTGCTCTGCCTCGCCCTGCTCCTGACCCTCACCGCCACCGCGCAGGCCCAGCTCACTCCCGAGCGGGCCCTCGACCGACGGGGGATCTCGGATCTCCGTCTCTCTCCCGACGGTAACCGGCTGGCCTTCACGGTCTCGGAGCCGCCCAAGGGCGACACCCGCAACACGGACATCTGGATGCTCGACCTGCGGACGAAGGAGGTCCGGCGGTTCGCCACGTCGCCCAAGGGGGACCGCTCTCCCAACTGGTCACCGGACGGCAAGCGCCTCGCCTTCCTCTCGAATCGCGAGGAGAAGACGCAGATCTACGTCATGCCCGTCGACGGCGGCGAGGCTGTGGCGCTCACCAAGGGGAAGATGGCCGTCGAGTCGTTCAACTGGTCGCCGGACGGTCGCCAGATCTCCTTCCTCGCCACCGAGCCGCAGAGCGAAGCCGAGGAGAAGAAGGAGAAGGACAAGGACGACGCCCGCGTCGTCGACCGGGACGACAAGCGCACCCGTCTCTGGGTGGCCGACGCCACCTCGGGCGAGGCGCGCCAGGTGACCTCCGCTCCCTGGCAGGTGCAGGAGGCCCACTGGGCGCCGGACGGCAGTCGCCTCTATGCGATCGCCACCGACAAGCCGGGATCGGACCGCTGGCTCGACCGCCTCTGCGCGGTGAGCCTCGCCGACGGCGCCGTCTACCCCCTCGCCGCCCCCAAAGGCCCTTTCGGCGAGCTTCGCGTGTCGCCGGACGGCAAGTGGCTCGCCTATGTGGGCTCTCGCGCGGATGGCCCCACTCCCCACGACCTGATCGTGCAGCCCGTCGACGGCTCGGCGCCCCGCAACCTGACCGGTGCCTCGATCGACCTCCCCATCCAGACCTATGCCTGGAAATCGAACGGCTCGCTGATCGTCGAGGCGGAAGCCGGCTTCGGCAGCAAGCTCTACGAGGTCGCACTCGACGGCAAGGCCGTGCCTCAGGCTTCCTTTCCAGCACACCCGGGAGATTTCGCTCTCTCCTCGACCGGCGCTCTCGCTTTCGTGGGACAGAAGACTACTGCGGCGCCTGAGGTCTGGCTGGCGGCACCCGGCTCCAAGCCGCAGCCCGTGACGACCTTCAACGCGGCCTGGAAGGACGTTCCCTTGATCGCGCCCGAGCTCCTCAAGTACCGATCCTTCGACGGTGCCGAGATCGAGGCGGCCCTCCTCCGACCGTCGGGCCTCGCCGCCGGTACCCGGGTGCCGCTCGTCGTGCTCGTCCACGGCGGCCCCACCGGCCGGTGGAGCGACGCCTTCAACCCCTGGAGCCAGCTCCTCGCCAGCCGCGGCTACGCCGTGCTGATGCCCAACGTGCGCGGCTCCACCGGCTACGGTCACAAGTTCGTCGAGGTGAACCGGGCGGACTGGGGCGGCGGGGATTTCAAGGACGTCATGGCCGGCGTCGACCACCTGATCCAGACCGGTCTCGCCGATCCGGGCAAGCTCGGCATCGGCGGCTGGTCCTACGGCGGCTACATGTCCGCCTGGGCCATCACCCAGACCGACCGCTTCAAAGCCTCGGTCGTGGGGGCCGGCATGTCCGACCTCGCCACCGAGTTCGGCACCGAGATCGACTCCGCCTACGACGAGTGGTTCTACGGCCTGCCCTGGGAGAGCCGGGAGAAGTTCCAGGCAAGCTCGCCCATGACCTGGATTCAAAAGGCAAAGACGCCGACGTTGATCCTCCAGGGCGAGAACGACGTGATCGACCCCGTGAGCCAGGCGCAGCCGCTCTACCGGGCTCTCAAAAGATTGGGAGTTCCGAGCGATTTCGTGCTCTACCCCCGCGCCGGCCACGGCCTGCGGGAAGAGAAGCAGGTCCTGGATTCATGGCGGCGGATCGTCGCCTGGTTCGATCTCTATGTCAAAGGCATTCAACCGACCGGAGGGTGATACGCCGTGCTCGCCCCGACCCAGGTGCGCTGCTTGTTGAAGTCGACGCCCATCATCTTCCCCTTGCTCAGGCGCACGAGGTTGTTGATGAGCCGGGGACGGTCCTTCCACACGAACATCATGCGGATCTCCGCCTTCGCGGGATCGTCCAGTGTCTCGATCACCGGGGCGTAGTCCACCTTGCGTTGCAGGATGAAGTCCTGGGGATTCGGCCCCGCCTGGATGGACCGCAGCCGCTCCGCGCTCGGCCCGATCTCGACCCCCAGGCCGGCGAAAGAGTACAGCGGCTTCAGAACGTAATTCTCCAGGTCCGCCGGCAGTTCCTTGAGATCGCTGACGAACGAGGTGGGCGGGCAGTAGCGGCTGTGGATGAACGGCAGCGAGAACTTGCTGATCTTGAGATACCAGTTCGGATGCCCCACCCAGGTGACGTCCAACTCGCGGCCCCCCCGGCCAAAGATGTGAGAGAGATCGAGACCCTTTCGTTCGACCTCGTCGAAGATCACCCGGTTGTAGATCCGCTCGATGGGCACCTCGCGTCCGCCCTCGGAATAGAACAGCCGGCCGCCGCGCTCGATCACCTTCGTGGCACAGACCGTCCTGATCCCCAGCATCCGGTCGGTGACGTGGAAGTCGATGCGCGTCTTCTGCTGCTCCGGCTCGATCTCCAGCAGGACGACGTTCTCCGGATCGCAATCGGCCACGATGACGTCGCGCAGGGCGTCCGGATAGGTCTCGGAGGTCAAGCCGCCGAAGTAGGGCGCCCAATCCCTGGGGATGGCGGGAAAGTTGGCCCGGAAGCCTTTCTCCAGCAGCCACTGGAAGCCGTAGAGCGAGGGGAAGCCCTGAAGCTCGATGAGCCGCGGCGTCACCTCGCCGTCCTCTCCCAGCGCCAGGGCAAAGTCGATCTGGAGGAAGGCCCAGTGCCCCTCGTCGCCGGGCACGAACAGATGCGGCGGCACCGCCCGGACGGCCTCCGTGAGATAGGCCGGAGTGGAGACAGCCTCCAGGATCTCCGTCGAAGCCGTCACCAACTCGCGGGTGAGGGCTTCGGAGAGGAAGATGGGCGTTTCGCTGATCCGGAAGCCCGCGGGTCCGCCGCCGGCCTCCAGGTCGCGGAGCAGGCCCGCATAGCGTTCCGGGGTGAACTCGGCGTTGTAGGCGCGGCGGATCTCAGGAACCATGGCGGCGGATTCTACTGCATGCATGGCCATGCCCTCCTTCCAAGACCCCGGCATCACCCCAACCCTCTTCTCCCATCGCCCTCCCCCCGACCGGGAGAAGAGGGAGCAAGACAAAACGCCCCCGGGGTCCCCTCTCCCGGTGTGGGGAGTGGGAGGGGGCGGGAGAGGGGCAGGGGAGGGTCTTGGCTCGAATCTCAGTACCAGATGCAGCAGGCCCAGCAGGCGTGTAAGGCGTTGTAGCAGCAGGTGGGGTCGCCGCCACACTCGGGGTGGTTCAGCCCGGCTTCACAGTTCTCCTCGCGAGGCAGGCAGGAGAGCTCGCAGTTGCCGTACGAGCCGCAGGTCGCCTGGACCTTCTGAGCCGTCAATCCGAAGCTGAACGCCAAGCCGAGCAACAAAAAGACCAGCCGCATCTTCCTCATGTCAGACCTCCCTGGAGTGGAAGAGCCTCGTTCTTGAGGCTTTCAGAGACAAGGGTGCTCCGGCCGGAGGAAGCCGCGCCTCAATCCTTCGGCAGCGGCGGCGGCCCGTCGGGGATGTAGCCCTTGTAGACCACGCCCTTGGTGCTGGCCTCGAACTCGCTGCGGATCTCCGCACGCTTCGCCGGCTGCTCGAAGAGGTCGACCATGGTGGCCGCGAGCACCTTGGAGGCGTACGTCAATCCTTTGTGGCCGATGGACATGCCACCGCTCGCCGCCACCGGCCAGGCGTGCCACGGCGAGTTGAGCGGCGCCGTCACCACCGAGACGTGGAGCACCGGCACGTTCCAACTCACGTCGGCGACGTCCGTCGAGCCCCCCTCCGGATCGCCCGGCGGCACCTTCAAAGGGAGGACGGCGCCGCTCAGGCCCTTCTCCGCGATGTGGGTCTCGCGCTGAATGGTCTTCGCGAACTCCTGCTCCTCCGCCGTGTAGATGATCGGCCCCACCCAGTCCATGTTGGCCTGCAGAAGGCGCTCACCGGCCTGGTTGACCAGCATCTCGTAATCCCCGGACTGGACGCGCAGCTTGGCCTCGACGTCGGCGGAGAGGCCGGCCCCCTGCACCATCTTGCGCACCCGCTCCATCAACTCGTCCACCGAGGCGTGCTTGTTGTCCCGCACCCAGGCCCAGACCTTGGCGTGGTCCGGCACGACGTTCGGCACGTCGCCGCCGTCGGCGATGACGTAGTGCATGCGGACGGTGGGCTTCACGTGCTCGCGCATCATGTTCAGCGAGTGGGTGAAGATTTCCAGCCCGTCGAGCGCGCTGCGGCCGTTCCACGGATCGAAGGCGGCATGCGCCGTCCTGCCGTGGAACTCTACGACGAAGTCCACCATGGCCTGTGTGCTCTGGGTGTCGGCCTTGGTCTCGTCGGACGGATGCCAGGCGAGGACCACGTCCACGTCCTTGAACAAACCCTCGCGGACCATGTAGAGCTTGCCGCCCACGGCCTCCTCGGCCGGCGTGCCATAGAAGCGCACCGTCCCTTGAAGCTTGCCGGCCGCGATGAGCTCCTTGACGGCCACCGCCGCCCCCAGACTCGCCGCCCCGAATAGATTGTGCCCGCACCCATGCCCAGGAGCCCCCGCCGTCACCGGCTCCTTGGTGGGCTGCGCCTTCTGGGAGATCCCCGGCAAAGCATCGTACTCGCCGAGCACGACGATGACCGGCTTGCCCGAGCCGAAGCTAGCCACAAAAGCCGTAGGCATCCCCGCCACCCCGCGCTCCACCTTGAACCCCTGAGCCTCCGCATAGTCCGCCAGCACCTTGGAAGACTTCTTCTCCTTGAGAGCCGTCTCCGCAAATCCCCAGACCTGGTTCGCCAGATCCACGAGCTGAGGCCGCTGGCGCTCGACGGAGGCGACAGCGGCCTGCTTGTTGGGGCCGGCCTTGGGGGCGGGCGGGGCGGTTGGCTTGGCTGCGCGGGCCAGAGAAGGCAGAAGGAAGAGACAGACACAGAGGACGGACGCGGATCGGCGGCGGATCATCGGGGCTCCCCTTTGGGCAATTGGATAGACTAAGCTGAGGATCATACCCGAAGTCTGGAGTTACCTTCACCTTCCCCGTTGGACCGTCGGCGTCACGAGCCTCTTCTCTCCGAATCCAGAGGATACCTGTCACTGAGATTTCTCGGTCGTTCTGCGGCGGATTAGAAACACAGCCTTGGGAAATTTCCCCTTGCGGCCGTCTATCTACCAAGTCCCAGTACCGAAGCGGCGCAACGGAGCGCCACCTCAGATTGCAACTGGGCACTTTGGAGATAAATTTATGGCCAAGCTCAAGTTCATCAAGAAGTTAGCCGTCTTCACGGGCGGTTCGAGCCTCGAATTGACGGTAACCAAGCAGCTAGGCCCCGTGGCCACTTCTGCGGACGTCGCGTCAACGGGAACTGACGATGCCCACTTTTCAGATAAAAAACTGACACCCGGTCCTGCAATGAAGCCCCTTAACCCCGCCAATAGCTACTCCATCCTTTGGCAAGGAGCCTTCGTAAAGGACGGCTCCGCCACCCTTACGGTACGAGTGCTCGATGCCACAGGCAAAGTCCTCACCACGAAAGTCGTCTCAGTCGCGGGTCAAGCCGGGGACGTATTCTTCCGAATTATCTTGGTTCCCTAGCACTGTCCAACAATGGAGAATTGCTATGAAACTCCGGCTGATCTTTGCATTTTTCCCCTTAGTATTTGCAGTTCCGTCCCTCGCCCAAGTCGATCCCTGCACTTCTCCACAGCCTGCAGATCCGATGACTCTGGATGACTATATTCTAACCCTTACCACAACCGTATCCGACAAATTCAATGCGGCCAACAAGAGCAACGCGACCGCCGCGACAGACACTAAAAATGAATTGGCGAGTCGAGCCAATGGAGATGGCAATACGAACAATAGGCTCGATCTATTAAAAAAAGCATTTCTCGCACTTGACTTAGGCCAAGTCGATGAAAAGGATGGCAATCTAGTCTTTAACTTTAACCCTGACACTCTCAATTCGCTCACTATAGGCCAATTCTCGCCACGAATCACGGTTCACAAGGCCATGATCTTCATGCCTCTAGAAAAGAAGATTGAGACGCTGCCAGAGAGCGTCCAACAGAGCAGAAAGGACACGCTCACTAAAGGAATTGGCGATCTGGACGATGTCGAGGCTAGCATTCGCTGGACCCTAGCCTTTGGCACTCCTCGTACCGGTCTACAAGAAGTAGCAACAGACATTTTTGACTCTGTGTCCAATAACAATCAGAAGGTAAGAGACCAGCTGAACCACGACGTAGCCCAAGGGGCCCAAGACATCACAAATGCCTTGGGTAGCCCCAGTAAGCCGATCATGATAGCAACTGTCTGCGCGAGCCCGGCAACAAAGACGATTCTAGACAATTTGACCAAGGAGATCCAAACCACAGGAACCCAGTCTCTTACCGAATTGAAGAAAGCTCTCGATGGCACTCTGTTTTTTAAACTGGCGGATCTTATTGACGGACAGCCTCGGTTCAGCGCGAACGGTTCGTTCAGACGACGCAACAACGCCGCAGGGCCTGACGAACGTTCTTTCGAGTTCCGCTTCGACATGGGTAGCGTCTCATACTGGGGCTTGAAACGCTTTGCAGCCAGCAGGCAGAGCGGCACGATCAATCCTGCGATCGTCGACCAGTACTTCAAGGATAAAAGTGGATCGGCACCGAACTTCTCAATCAGCGTCGACTACGTCAAGACTTCCGACTTCAGCATCTTGCTGCCCGTCGATGCAACAGAATTCCAGCAACCCTCGTCTCGCAAGATCTCTGCAGTCGCAACAGGTGGCTTGTATTTCGGCGGTGGGCGAGCTCACCGCCTAGAGCTCAAGGCCAACTACGATGACATCACTGATGACCCGACTCGCCAGAATCGTTTCGTCAGCACTCTTAGCTGGGTCGAGAAGCTAAATCCCACTCTCACGCAAGCCTTGGGCGGGAGTGACCTTACCGTCACCTTGGTCTATGCCAACAAGCCTGAGTTTCGTGGCGAGGTCAATCACGACCTGGGCCTCCGTGCGGGTCTTAAATGGTCGATTGGCGGCACGACTACGAAGTAGAATGCTGCCCTGCTTCGGGGAGAGCCGCTTCGCGGCCCTCCCCCACCCCTCCCTTCTCAGCCGCAGCAACCCGTCCGAACAATCGACGGCGGGCAGGTATCCGTGCAGCCGATGTCGCTGCACCCGGCGTAGCAGGAGAGGTAGCACGACTTGTCGTAGGTGTAGGGCACGCCTCCCGCGACATCTCCCAGGTGCTGGTTGGACAGGTGGGCCAGGGTCTCGCGGTGGAGGGTGAGCTTGAGCGTCTTCTTCTTCATCGGGGATCTCCTTTCAAGCCGCCGGCGGGGAGGCCGCGGCGATTACACGAATGGCGGGCAGCCGCCCCGAAAAGGCTTGAAGCAGGCCAGGCCACAGTCGGGCTGACCACAGGCGGGGCAGCAGAGCTGACCCCTGGGGCACTGGTCGCTGCTGGTGCAACTCGCGGTGGCTTGCGGCGGGGGCACCTTCGGCGCCTGGGCGAGGCTCTGGGTCAGAGCCAGCGCTCCGCAAAGGAGGGTCAGCAGCAGGACTCGGGATCCACGGCGCGGTGCGGGGGAGGGACTGTCGGATGAGTAGCGCATATCGGATTCCTCCTTGATGGGACGTTCAAAGAAGAAGGTGCCTGCCCGGTCCGCGCCCGAGACAGACAGGCGCGCAACCGTCCCCCGAGCGACATCCCCGCCTCACCCGATCCGCAATACCTTCGCCCCCCGGATCTGCCTCGCCTTCAGCTCGCGTAGCGCCTGGTTCGCCTCCTCCAGCGGGTACTCCTGCGTCTCCGGGCGGATGGGAATCTCCGCCGCCAGGGCCAGGAACTCCCTCACGTCGCTGCGGGCGACGTTGGCGACGCTCTTGATCTCCTTCTCCAGCCAGAGATCCCTCGGGTAGTCGAGGCGCAGGAGGGCCTCTTTGTCTCCCTCCTCCTTGCGGATGGCGTTGATCACCAGCCGCCCCTTGGGCTCCAGGTTCTTCAGCGCCTCGACGACCGGTTGCCAGGTGGGCGTGGTGTCGATGATGGCGGCCAGCTTCTCCGGCGGCTCGTCCGTGGATTCCCCGGCCCAGACGGCTCCGAGCTCGCGGGCGAAGGCGCGCTCTTTTTCGCTCCTGGCGAAGACGTAGACACGGGAGCTGGGATAGCTGTGGCGCACCATCTTGAGCACCAGGTGGGCCGAGGCGCCGAAGCCGGTGAGGCCCAGGGGCTCGCCGTCCCGCAGACCCGAGAGCCGCATGGACCGGTAGCCGATGGCTCCGGCACAGAGGAGGGGCGCGGCTTCGACGTCGGAGAAGATCTCCGGGATCGGGTGCACGTAGTCCGCCCGCGCGATCATCAGCTCGGCGTAGCCGCCGTCGAGGTCCCGGCCCGTGGCCTGGAAGGCGACGCAGAGGTTCTCGTTCCCCTCGCGGCAAAACTTGCAACGGCCATCGGTCGAGCCGATCCAGGCGACTCCCACCCGGTCCCCGACGCGCGGTGAGGTCACTCCCGGCCCCAGGGCGTCGACCCGGCCGACCGCCTGGTGCCCCAGGACGATGGGGAGCCGGGGCGGCGGAGTGCGCCCCTCGATCTCGTCCAGTTCCGTGTGGCAGACACCGCAGACCGCCACCCGGAGGCGTATTTGCCCGGGACCCGGCACCGGGTCCGGCAGCTCCGCCGCCTCCAGCGGGGTCCCGTCCTGCCCGATCGGGCCGAGCGCGCGCAGGATCATCGCCCTCATGTCTTAGAGGATAATAGAGACGGGCCTCTTGCAGAGTCCGGACGAAAGAGTATTCTCTCCCTCCGAGGACCAACATGGCAGACATCAACGAAACCAACTCCGAAACCCCTCAGAGCGCGGGGGTCCCGCCCACGGCGGTGCCCCCGCACACCCCCGGCATCCCCGAGACTGAAGAAATGCTCGCCCCTCCTGATGAGACGGCGCCTTCCCTGCCCACCGAAGAGCCCGTCGAGGTGGTCCTTCCCGGTGAAGCGGTCGTCTCCCCCGGCGAAGAGGTCTCCCAGGGCGAAGAGGTCACTCCCGGCGAGGAGGTCAACCTGGGCGAGGAGGTGAACCTCGGCGAGGAGATCCACCTCGACGCTCACCTCGGCGAGCGGATGGCCGTCACCGAGACCCCCGAGAAGGACGAACGGCCCGCCGGAGCGCCCAAGGTCAGCCCCGAGCAGCTCGAAGCCAACCTGGCGCGCAAGGAAGAGCTGTGCGTCCGCGCCGAGGCGCTCAGCGAGTCCGAGGAGTGGAAAGCCACCGCCGGTGCCATCAAGGCCCTCCAGGCGGAATGGAAGACCATCGGACCGGTGCCGAAGGAGCGCTCGACGGAGCTCTGGGAGCGCTTCCGCAAGGCCGGTAACCACTTCTTCGAGCGCCGCCAGGCCCACTTCCAGGATCGCCAGCGGGAGCTGGAGGAGAATCTCCAAAAGAAGGAGGCCCTCTGCGTCCAGGCCGAGGAGATCTGCACCTCGACGGAGTGGAAGACAACCGGCGAGGCCATCAAGGCCCTCCAGGCGCAGTGGAAGGAGATCGGTCCCGTCCCCCGCGACCAGGCCGAGCCCATCTGGCAACGCTTCCGCAAGGCCAACGACCAGTTCTTCGAGAGCCGCCAGGTCCACTACGAGCAGGTGGAGAAGGAGAGCAAGGAGAACATCCGCAAGAAGGAGGATCTCTGCCGGCGGGCCGAGGAGCTCTGTACCTCCACGAGCTTCAAGGAGACGGGCGAGGCCCTGAAGGCCCTGCAGGCCGAGTGGAAGGCCGTCGGCCCGGTGCCGAAGCAGAAGTCCGAGGCCCTCTGGAAGCGCTTCCGGGGCTCGATGGACCAGTTCTTCGCGCGCCGCACCGAATGGTACGAGGAGCGCGAGAAGGACCGCGAGCAGCGCAAGAACGAATTCAAGGAGCGTCTCCAGGAGACGCGGACCTACAAGCTGGAGCAGCTCGAACGCCTGCGGGAGTCGATCGGCCGCGACGAAGAGAACCTCACCCGCTGGCGCTCCCGTCTCGAAGGTCTACGCCCCGGTCCGCACGCCGACGAGACCCGGGCCGAGCTCGACGGCAAGATCGCCGAAGTCGATGCCCGCGTCGCCACCAAGCGCGGGCGCATCGGGGAGTTGGAGAAGGATATTTCGGAGATTGAGGCGAAGTTGTAGGCGCGCGCCCCGAAGACGTCTCGGAGGCGAAGAGGTGCCCCTTCGGGGCGGCCTCACTCCCCCAACCCCTCTCTCCCAGCCTCCCCCCCCGCCGGCCGGGAGAGAGGGGGCTAAAAGCAACAAAGTTAGTTGCCGGCGAGACGCCGGCGCTCCCAGGGGCCCCGGCCGTGGCGTTCTTGCTTTTCTCCCTCTTCTCCCGGCGGGCGGGGGGGAGGCTGGGAGAAGAGGGCCGGGGTGATGAGGGTCTGGGGCGGGGGAATGCCCCCGGAGCGATGCCCCCTACACATTCCGCGTCGCGATCGCCGGCGGCACCTGCGCTCCGCGCAGGGCGGGTCCCAGCGCCGCGCAGATCCCGATGATCCAGAGGCCCAGGGCCCCGACCGTCACGACGGCCGGGCTCAGCCGCGCTCCCGCCACCCAGGTGACCATCCCAAAGTTGAGGGCGTAGGCGAGGCCCGCTCCGAGGATGATGCCGAGGCTCGTCACCATCCAGTTCTCCAGCAGGAAGTGACGGACGATCGCCGCCCGATCCGCTCCCAGGGCGCGGCGGGTGCCGATCTGCTTGCGGCGCTCGCCCACGGAGAAGGAGGTCAACCCCACGATCCCCAGGGCCGTGACCAGCACCAGCAGGACCATGACGGCGTTGAGCGATGCCACCAGGATGCGGTCGCGGCCGTGGTACTGAGTGCGGTCTTCGACCAGGGTCCGCGTCCGGACGAGGCGTCCCTTCTCCACTCCGAGCAGCGCCTTCTCGAGCTGGGGCAGCAAGCGCCCGGGATCTCCCTGGGTGCGCACCAGATAGAGCGAGCCCCGGTCGAAAGCCACCGACCGGGAGGGCTGGAACACGACTCGTTCGTCGGTGCCGCCGAAAGGGTTGTAGTAACGGTCGATGACCCCCACGATCAGGTAGCGCTGGGACTCGTCGGCGTCGCCGATCTGCTTGCCCACGGCGCCGCCGCCGGGATAGAAACGATAGGCGAGCGCGCGGCTCACGACGATCGGCTGGACCTCCGTCGGGGGCGCATTGGCGCCGCGATCGTACTCGGCCTCGGTGAACCCTCTCCCCTCGGAGATCGAGACTCCCAGCGTCTCGAAGATGCCGGGGTCCACGCTACAGATCTGCGTGCTCACCGGCTCCCCACGGGTGCCGGGCACACGCATGGAGGTGATGCTGCCGCTCCTCTGCCAGGGCCGCAAGGAGGTATGAGACACGGCGCGCACCCCGGGAACCGCGCGCAGGGCACGGCGGTCCTGATCCACCACTTGATCGAGCACCGTCTGCTGCCGCAGATGATCGTCGAACGGATTGGCCTGGAGCACGGCGATGTGCTCGTCGTCGAAGCCGGAGGGGCGCGCGAGCTTGGCCCTGGTGTCCAGGATGAGGCTCAGGCAGTTGGCTACGATGGCGAGGGTCAAGGCCACCTCGGCCACGATGAGGACGACCCGCGCCCGGTTGCGCAGGAGAGAACGAAAGATCGGTCCGAATTGCATGGCGGTCTCCAAAAGCGGCTACTGGGTCTTGAGATGACGGGCGGGTGGGATGGCGCAGATCCGCCACGCGGGGTAGACGCCGGCGATGGCCCCGGCGACGAGCGCCAGCCCTACCGCGGCGAGGACCATGGGCAGGTCGAGCCGGAAGAAGGCCACGCCGCCCGGGCCGTCGCCATAGACGCGGTTGAGCACGGCGAGGCCGGCCAGCGACAGCAGTACGCCGAGAAGGCCGCCCGCCAGCCCCATCAGCTCGCACTCCACGAGGTGTTGAACGAAGATCGTCGCCCGGCTGGCTCCCAGCGCCCGCCGCACCCCGACGGTGGCGGCGCGGGCCAGGAACTTGCCGAGAAACAGACCGATCAGGTTGAGCGCGGCGACCACCAGGAAGAGCAGCGAAATGGCGGCGAGCACCTTGGTCTGAGGCGGTACCACTTTCATCTCCTCCATCAGGTCGAGCATGGAGGTCACCCGGTTGTTGGCGGGATGGGGAAAGCGGCCGAGCTTCTTCTGCTCGGAAACATAGGCGTCGACGAAGTGCTTGTAATCCACCACCTGCCGCGCCTGCGGGAGCTCGGCCCAGAAGCCCACGAAAATCACCTCGTTCAGCATCAATTGCGACGCGTAAGGAAGCTTGTCCTCTCCGGGCAGTGGAGTCCGCCAGTTCATGGAGAACTCATGAGGCAGAAGCTCCATGGGCCCGGCCAGAGCGAAGGGAAGAAAGATCTCTTCCGGCGCGTCCAGAGCGCTGTTGACCAGGCTGAAAGCCCGCACCCTGGGCCGCCAGGGTGCGAACACGCCCACCACCCGTATCGGATGGTTCTCCAGCCTGATCGTGCGGCCGACGCTGTTGGCGCCGCCGAACAGCCGGTCGTTGAGCGCCGAGCTGATCACCGCCACGGATTCCGGCCGGGCGTCGGCCTCACGGCTCCAGGGTCCCCCGTAGCGGAACGGCACGGCGAACATGGGAAAGAAGTCCGCCGTGGTGAGGCGGAGATCCCTGCTGAAAGGACGCGCGCCACCCTCGGGGAATACGTTCGCCCTCGACTGAAAGGAGGCCGTGCTGCGCACCGGGATGCGGCTCTTGAGCAACTCCAGCGCGTCGCGATAGGTGATCAGCGGCGGCGGCGTGCGCAGAAAGGGATCGTCCGCCACCCCCCACGAGTTCATGCGGACGTAGTAAAGGGAATCGCTCTTGCCGGGCACGGGGTCGCGGGCCAGCACGTGATACGCGGTGATGAAAGTCGTCGAGACCCCCACGCCGAGGGCGATGCCGAGGACGATGAGGAAAGAAAGCATCGGATTGCGCCGGATGCTCTTCCAGGCGAGGCGGGCATTGTAAAGCAACATGGTAATGATCCTCCGTTCGCTTTTAGACCGCGGCCCGGGCCGGCACCGGCTGGGGACGGTTCAAGGGGAAAGGCGCGATGCGCTCCAGGTCCACCATCCGCCCGTCGGCGATGTGGAGCTGGCGGTGCGCCCGTGCCGCGTGCTCGGGGTTGTGGGTCACCATGATGATCGTGGTGCCCGCCTCGTTGACCTGATCGAGAATGTCCATGATTTCCCGCGCCATGGCCGAATCCAGGTTACCCGTGGGCTCGTCCGCCAGGATCAGCTTGGGATCGCCCGCCAGCACCCGGGCGATGGCCACCCTCTGCTGCTGGCCGCCCGAAAGCTGGGACGGCAGATGATGAAGGCGCGACGAAAGCCCTACCTGGCCGACCGCCCGCTCGATCCGTTCCTTCCTTTCCTTCGCTTTCAGACCGCGATAGCGCAGGGGAACGTCCACGTTGTCGAACACGTCGAGATCGGGGATCAGGTTGAAGCTCTGGAAGATGAAACCGATCTTTTCATTGCGAATGCGGGACATCTCGCGATCCGAAAGGCGCGACACGTCTAGGCCGTCCAGCCAGTACTTCCCCTGCTCGAAGCCGTCCAGCAGCCCGGAAACGTTGAGGAACGTCGTTTTGCCCGAGCCCGAGGGACCGGTGAGGGTGACGAACTCCCCCTCCTCCACCTGCAGCGTGAAATCTCGCAGCGCCCGGGTCTCCACCATTCCCGTGCGATAGATCTTGGTGACGTTCTCCATTTTCAGCATGACGGTCTCCTATTTTCGAACCACTTATTTTCGTACCAATACTGTTTTAGCGCCGTTGAACTGATCCATTTCGGAGAGGAGCACCTGGTCTCCCTCCTTCAAACCCTCGACGATCTCCACCTCGGACACGCTCGTCGCTCCGACCTTGATCGGCCGCAAGGAGGCCAGGCCGTCTGCCAACACGTAGACTTGCCGGCCCCCGCCGCCCTCCAGAAACGGGCCGCGGGGCACCTTGAGGACGTTGGGGCGCTTCTCGAAGACGAGCCGGACGGCGACACGCAGGCTCTGCCGCAGCCCCTCGGGCGTGCCGCCCTTGAACTTGATCCGCCCCTGCACCTGGCCGGCCTGCACTTCGGGCGACACCGCCGTCAACTCGGCCGGATAGTCCTTGCCGCCGTAGCTCACCACGGCGGGCGTGCCGGGCGTCGACTCCTCGGCGTAGGTCTCGGGAATCTGCGCCTCCACCTCGAACCGCGAGAGGTCCACGACGGAGAGGATGGAGGCGTTGAGGGCCACGGCATCGCGGTTCTGGACGTCGATGGTGGCGACCATGCCGTCGAACGGCGCCCGCAGGGAGAGCTCCCCCACCCGGCGCTCGAGATCGGCCACGACCAGGCGCTGGCGGTCGATCTGTCGCCGGCGGTCCTGAACCTCGAAATCCCGCGCCTCGCGGCTGAGCTTGCCGCCGCCCTCCGCCTGCTCGAGCTCCACCTCGGCTACCCGCACGGCGTCCCTGGCACGCTCGTAGTCCACCTGATTGAGAAGGCCATCCGTACGAAGCTTCTCGGCCCGGTCGAGATCGCGGCAGGCCGCGTCGAGGCGCACGCGCCGGAGCTTCAGCGTCTGCTCGTCGCCCTGGTTCTGCTGCCGGGTCGAGAGGTCCGTGCGCGACAGCTCGGACTCCAGCGACTCCAGACGCGACCGTTCCTGCTTGAGGGAGCTTTCGAGATCCGGGCTGGCGAGTGTCGCGAGCACCTGCCCCGCCTTCACCGTCTCGCCGGGCTTGACGGCCAGGCTGATGATCCCCTGCGTCGGGCTGTACAGCTTGGGATGATTGGCGGCGACCACACGACCCTGAGCGGCGACGTCCCGCTCCAGGTCACCGCGTACTACGGTCGCGATCTGCAACCGAGAAAAGTCCATCGACTGCTCCGCCCGCGCCCACCGCTGGACGGCGGGCCAAAGCAGCCCAACGGCGACGACCAGCACTCCGGCCGCCGCCACCCACATCAGGGTCTTCCGGGAGATCCCGGGCCCCTTGGTTATGATCTGGTCCATCGAATCGGTCTCTTGAATCATAGCGACGGTCCTGGAGAGCAACCGGTGTGCCACGGGTGCCCGCTGGGACAAACCGCTGAGGATCAAACACTTAGGAGGATTGGACGACTGTCCGCAGACAGGGGAGGTTGACAGGTGTCCGGGCGGGAGGCGGACAGGTGTCCGGGGGCACCGAGCCGCCGGCGTAACAAATACCGGGACGAAGCGTGGAGATCGATGCCGGCGTTTTTCAGGCTGACGTTCGTAGCGATCTACAGCGTCGCCAAGCTCTTCGAAATCGCGGCCCTGGTGGCGCTGGGGGGCACCGGCATCCTGAAAGCCTTCACGCCTCCGCAACTGCACGACCTGGCGTACCTGTCGCTCCGAGTGCACAGCCTCGGCTACGGAGCCAGCCTCCTGTTCTTCGGCTTCTGCTGCATTCTGTTCGGTCACCTGATCTACAGATCGGGATACTTGCCCAGGACCCTTGGAGTCCTGCTGGTCATCGGGGGTTGGGGCTATGTCGCCTTCAGCTTGGCGCAGATGCTGACACCGGCCTTCGCGGGAAGGTTCCTGTTCCCCTGGCTCATGCTGCCCGCCTTCCCCGCGGAATTGGGACTCTGCCTGTGGCTCCTCGTGAAGGGTGTCGATCTCGCGAAGTGGCGTGAGCGGCTCGGGCCCGTGGCGGGGTGAGGCCATTACGGCAGGGACTTCTTGGTCCAAAGACAAGGTCGCATCAATCCCGGTACGAGGCCGGAAGGCGTCGAGACCAGCCCGGAGGGCGGCAGACCCATAGCCCAGGCCGCAAGCCCTGGGACCGGCAGCCCCCACCCTTCCCACCAGTCCTGCCAAGGGCGCCTCTTCTCTCGTTGGGCGGGCCGCCGAGGTAGAAAAAAGCGCCCTTGGCAGGGCGCCCATTGATTCCGTGGTTGGCTCGATCCCAGGGCTCGCGCCCTGGGCTTCTATGAGGGTCCGGTTGTCAAGCTCCGAGATCGGTTTCTTTGCTTCTTCTTCTGTCGGCTCCTTTTGCCTTCGTCTCCCACAGCACGGCCTGCGACGCTTCGGTCTTC
>Ga0134125_10000072_pt1 | contig 152509 bp, 145 predicted proteins | sample KB31751_FD_96464 | JGI IMG/M metagenome (GOLD analysis project Ga0134125, IMG submission 96464) | Terrestrial soil microbial communities with excess Nitrogen fertilizer from Kellogg Biological Station, Michigan, USA - KB3-175-1 | ecosystem: Environmental > Terrestrial > Soil > Unclassified ...
CGCTGAAAGCTTGATCACTGAGAGCGGCGCGGACGCGAAGAGCATCGCCACCTGGTTGCACCCAAACTTGGGCCGTCGAGAGAAGTCGAGCCGTAATTTCAGAAGGGCGAACGTATCGGGTGTGATAACCAGCACGGCGCAGGAGATTTGCCGCAACTTTCGGGCAATCGCCATCAAAGCAGGCGCCCGGGCCTCGGTAAACCAAAGCCAGCGGAGCTTGCTGACCTGGGTTTTCGACAATTTCTTTGCGCGATTTTTCAGCAGCAAAGACTGAAAAAGAAATTACCAATGTCGTCAAAACAAGAAGAGTCCAAGCAGATCGCATGGACTCATCGTGCGAGGGAAATTATTTCGAGTCAACTTTTTAAGTAAAATTTAAAGTGAAAAAAGTCTTTCGCATCGAACGGGAGCAAATTGAAAAACTTTGGTTTTAAAAGGAGCAATTTGAAAATCCGGAGCTTCCACGGGACGAGTTTGAAACTCTTGATCGGCGATCTGATCTTTGAGAAAGGTCATTCCCGGATAAAGAATTTCAGCACGAATATTCCATTGAGAGAACTTGTTAGCCAAAAACTTCATCTGAGCTTCGGGAGAAAGGCCAAAATTAACTTCTCCTTTTTTGACGCGAGCTGGGAAATTTTCCATAACTGCCTCAAGAGCGCGCACACTGGGAGCTTCTTCTTCAAAAAGAAAGTTTGAGTTTCCACCTGGATTTGATTCAATCATCGTTAATGAGCCATCGGTCAAAAGTGCGATGTCCATTCCAAATGTCATATCATGAAGTTCAACGGGTAGGTGATCAACGATGGCTTGAGCATACTGTTCGACTTTTTTAAAGTCGGCAGCCGCTGGCGCGATATATTCTTTCATGCGATGAGCTTGTTGATATTGATATTTATAGCGATCCATCGTCGAGCCATTGGCTAAGACTCGTCCGGCAATCACTTCGACGCGAAATTCGCGAGCGATATTGACGCGATTTTGGACAATGGAAAGTTCAGGGTGAGCTAAAATTTTAGCAATTTTCCAACCCATATAATTCGGATGTTCTTTGAGCTCGGTCAGAATATATTCGGGGGCGGCTTGCTCTTTGCCCCAAACTTTGAGGATGCGCTCTCTGAACTCGTCAAAGTTGCTTTGTTTATAATCATTCACCAATTTCACGACGTCTTTTTTGTCAGTGACAATTTCTTTTTCAGAGCCAAGGTCCCAAACGCCTTTGAGCACCCAGCCTTGAGGAAAGCGAGCATTCATCGCAGCGACCATTTGCTCAACACTGGCGGCGCTAGGAGCCAAATCTGCTAAGGAGACAGTCTGAGGCATTGAGCCTGGAGCGTACTCTTGCCAGAATTTTGCTTCGGTCAGTTTGTTTTCCAAGGCCTGACCAATATTATAGTTGATCAACGAAACATTATATTTTCCGATCACATCGTTGCGGTGAAGACCAGAACGATGAAAGACAACGGATTCTCCAGGTAAAATTAAAGGTTTTGTTCCAACTTGTGAAAAAGGCAGAAAGCCGACAACATGTCCGTCATAGGCTTTTTTCATTCCGGCGTAATCTGCGAGATCCACTTCGTGCGCATCACCCATAAAATAGCGGAAAGTATAAGGACGATTTTCTATTTTTGCTTTTTGGGCTTCCTTGCGAAGTTCGCGAACCGTATTAGGATGGATGCCAGAAAGAGATTCCATCAAGTTATCATATCTATAGTAACCATATTTTTGCGCGGCTTGCAAAAGGCCAATGGATTCACGATAAGGAGTGACAACATTAAAGTCGTTGTTGAATTCGCGCCACTCGACAAGCGGGCGAGCCACAGCCCAGCCGGACTCTTTATATATTTTTGACATCGGGTCGTCAGGAAAAGCCTTCATTAATAACGAAGAATAACGCAAACGAGTCTGCTTCACCACGCGTGCAACGATGGGATTGGGTTGCTTGAGCAGCAGAGCATGAGCTTTTTCAATCGGCATTGTCCAAGCGTCTTTGATATTTAAAAGCTCAAGGCTTTGACGATAAATCAAATCATCATAAAGTTTGCGAGCGCTGATTTCATATTTAGGATCAAGAATTTGGCGAAGAGCTCCATCAGACAAAGGTTGTAAATAAGGCAAACGAATCGCCGGAACTTGCAGTGAGTCCGCCATCATTTTCGCATGCTCTGGCAGATAAACACTGCGCAGAGTATTGACGATATCTTCCCAGTTCACGCGCGACATATTGCCTTCAGCAACTTCGGTGTTCATTTGAATCGAAACCGCGAGATCAGGGCGAGTGCCAACAGCGCCGGCCGTTTTTAGCTGGCTCATAATTCTTTGCAAGGAAGAGATTTGTCTTTCAAATAAAGGTTCAGTGACAAGTTCGACGACGAAATCTTTTTCATTCAAAAGTGTGTCGTCGTCGGTCACTTGATTGGTGTCTGGCTTGAGAGTGATTTTTCCGAGAGTTTGTGTGTCGATGATGTACTCAATAATCTCTTGCTGATTATAGATACGATCGCCATTTGGTTTCACTTCTTTCAACGTCGTGATTAGAGTGTCTTTGTGCTGAGACATTTTGCCGCCCAAAGTATTCATCACAATATCAGCGGCTTGTTGAACAGATAGACCCTTGAATTCCACTTCGATGCCGGTGCGGATTTGATGGCCTGGAGTGTAGAAGGTCCTGTTCGCTGAGGTCAGTAAATCAGAGGCTGAGGCCAATGACGTGAGCAAAGTCATCAACAGGGCAGACGATAAAGCTGTTGTGGTCGTACGTTTCCAGTCAATCATTCCAGCGGCTCCTTGTGGGCTACTCTTCAAGTAAGCAGTCTTGATGCCGGGCTCAAATGGCTGATTTTCATGAAAGAACGGTCTTTGTCTGTCCAAGCTTTTGACAGAGGCCCATTTTTGATTTTTTTGAAAAATGAACTGTCTAAAAATGAAACACTATCGAAGCGTGGAGGTTGCGGATATTTTAGCCGCTCATTTGAGGCTGGGTTTCGTCAATTCTAACGGAGTGTTGTTCATGCGTTTTCAATCGATTCTGATTTCATGTGCTTTGGCTTTGCTGATTCATGCGGGGCCATCAATTGCTCAAGCGAACGAGGGTTATAATATCAGCCCCGCCGTGAAAGCTCTTGTTGATTTTGAAACAAAATCCAATGCGGCAGCTTCGCGCAACAATCAAATGATCAATATTCAGAATTATGAAATTCCCTATGAGCTGGTGAAGAGCTTGCTCAGTTCGCAATTGGACCCACAGGTCGCCAAGGCGATGATTTTCGAACGTGATGGTCAGAAGTATGTGCGCTGGGTGATCAATCCTGAAGACACGACATGGTATAAAGAAGTCGAAAAATTTTTGATTGAAAACAAAGTGTCGACTGAAAAGCACCAATATTTTAAAGCCTATCAAACGGCGTCGCGCAGTTACTTTGTGGTCGATCCAAATTCTGGGGCGCAATTTTCAGTGAAGGTGTCAACGGATCGAACGGGCGGAGCTTGGAAAGATAAAAAACAAACTTTTGATGATGCCAGACAAATTCGTTTGATGGACGACTATGTTTCAGATATTTTTGCGAAGTATCCTCCGCAGTATTTTGCCTATATGAAAGAGCCCGCGGTGTTTGGTTTAGAGAGCATTGATCAAGGCATGATTATCCGAAGCCTCAATGAGCTACCCAAAGCGGGTGCTGGAAAATTCTACGCTCCGGGATTTGCTGTGCTTCATAATAAAACGGGAGCTGAGATCGCAAGGCTTAATGGCTCTGATGACCCCGCTGCTTATTGGGAAGAACATTACAATATGCCACTTGCTCGGGCTTTGGCAGAGCTTGCCGCGCGCACCGGAGTGACTTATGATTCTCCGCACTCGCAAAATTTCTTGGTGGAGTTTGATCAGAACATGAAACCCACAGGTCGGATTGTGCTTCGTGATTTGGGTGACGTGTATGTGAATCGTGAATTCACAGAAGCCATGGGCCGACGAGACGTCGCGGCTTATTTCGAGCATGACAATGTGGTGAGCCGGTCAATCCCCATGGCGGTCGGAGTCCTGCATGGAAATCAAGATCCATCATGGATGAGTTCTCTTATCTACAAAGAGTGGGGCCAAAAGTTTTTCCGTGAATTCAATAAGACTTTTGCTGAGATCTCTGGAATTAAAGCCACTGATATTCCATTTTCTGTTTCACAAGACGGCAAGTATTTTTCAGAACCCATTTCAACAGAGTCCATGGCGTTTAGAAAATTCCTAGCAAATATTCACGACACCATGGCCTACAAAGTTTCACCTTTAAGTTGCCAAGTGATTTTTGGCTATTAATTCTTTACGTCTGCCAAAGAGTTGAACTGATCGCTGAGCTTTTGCTGGCGATCGACTTCTTTTTGCCAGCGTGAGATCTCGCCTTGGTAGCCTTTTTGTTTGGCTTTCCAATCGCTCTCTTGATTGCTGATGGCTTTCAAGCGGCCATCCACCTGAGCTTGAGATTTGCTGAGCTCATCAGCGCGTTGTTTCCACTGCGCTTTATCCACATCAATCTGTTTGATCTGATCTTGATAGCTGGTGATATTTTGCTGGCGTTTGGCTTGGTTGTCTTTCAGCATCGCCATGGCTTTTTGCAGATCCTGAATCTTTTTTTCTTCGTTTTGAGTTTCTTTTTGCTCATCTTGGATCATTTTTTCGAGATCTTTTTGCGACTTATCAAAAGTCGCAAGCTTCTTGCCGTTGTCATCCGCCGCTTTTTTGACGGTTTTGCGCTGAGATTCAACTTCGTTTTTGGCTTTGCCGATCTCCGAGATATTGTCATTCACGATTTTGATATTTTTTTTGTACTCTTCCAAATTGGCTTTTGAGTTGGCCAAATTATCTTTCACTTGCTGCATGCCTTCTTTGGCTGAGCTTTGCCCCCAAGTAGGGCAAGTGGCGGCGAGAATGAGAGAAGTGGCGATCATCAGTGATTTCATAACTGCTCCTTACAACTTAAAAAATAAATAAAACTATTTTGTGTCCGCTTTAGAAACTTGAGACTGATCTTCCGGGGCGCAGACGTTTTTTAAAGACGAGCGGTAAAAACCAATCTCATCTTCCCAAATTTCTCCTCGGAAATCCCAATTCATCGCTTTGCCATCGGCTGCTTTTAGCTCTGGATGAGCTTTGTCATTCACTTTGCCGCCAGCCATTTGATAACGAAGATGCTCACCAGCTCCGGCGTACAATTCATACTGAAGCACGTCGCTTTGATCCAGTGAAGTATAAAGCGTCTTCATCATATCACCAAAACGAGTTTGCACGGACTTGCCGGCAAGCAAACGAAAGTGAGATTTTTCTTTGTCCAAACGGGCGAGGCCTTGATCACGAAGAGCGCTGAGGGCGCTTCTCGCGCGTTTTGAAATATCGTATTGCGCTTTGAAACTGGTGATGCGGTGATCCTGATAACTGATTTTATCTTGAATTGCTTTTTTATCCGCAGCATCGTTGCTTTGAGCCATTTGCTTATGAAGATCGGCTTGAATTTTCTTGGCCTCGTCTTGTCCAGCCAGAGAAGAACGCTCCGTTTTTATAAAGTCCAACATCACTTGATTGATACGACTTTGCTGGTCTTCAATGCTATTGATATTTTTTTGCTGCAAAATAAATCCAGGCTGTCGGGTCAGTGCAAAAATAAACTGACGAGGAAGTCCATCCACAATTTTTAAATCCGGATTTTTGGCCCAGGTTTTAATGGTGTCGTAATACTGAATCGAATCTTTTTTCTGATTTTTATAAGTTTCCAGAGCCTTGTAAACCGGAGTGTACTTTCGTTTAAAATCATAAACGACTTTGGCGCCATCACCGAACTGACAAAGGTTGAGGTAAGCCACAGTTCGCACGACGTAAGACTCAGGATTAAAAGCTTTCTTAAAAAAGTCGGTGTGCAGAGAAAACATATTCCCTGCAGCTCCTTCATAGTCATGGGACAGAATTTGCGCCCAAGCTTGCTCGATCATGGCTTGCAACCACTCTGGATTTTGCTTGTCGACCTTCAGATAAGTAGCAAAAGCCTCTTTGTATTTTCCCAATTGGAAGTACATTCGAGCCAAAGTCAAAGCGGCGATGGATTTCAGTTCATCGTTGGAGCTTTTGTCGATGTAATCGTTGACTACTTTTTCTTCAAGTCCCAAGGCTTCTTTCAACTGACCACCGCGATACAAAATCACGGATTTTAAAAATAAAGCCTCATCGTATTTTTTTGACTCCATGGAAATTTCATCGATGGCAGCGAAGGATTTCGTAAGGTCTGCTTTCTCCATATAATATTTGGCGCGATTGATTTGGTATTGATCCGCGTTTTCAAGTTCGACCTTGTGAGTGTCTAATTTAGGATCAACCAGAGGCACCAGTTCGGTGTCTCCCGGAGTGGCATAGACCGCCAATTTCTCAGCCGCCCGTTTTTGCCAAACCGGATCTTTGTCTTCGAGCACTTTGAGCATTTGAAAGCGAAATTCAGAATCAAGACCCAGTTGCTTCGCAGTCATTGCTAGCTCATAAGTCGCCGGAATTTTTTGGTGACCGGATTCAATCAACTCTTGAAATAACGCCAAGGCTGTTTCATATTTTTTTTGAATTTCAAGAAAGATCATTCCTTGCACCAGCTTTTCTTGCGCCGGAGTGAAAGCTTCGAATTGAATCGGTGCTGGTTTTGAATCCGTTAATGTCGGATCGGCGACTTCTTTTAAAGTCGGAACGGGGGGCATGGCTTCTTGATTTTTATTTCCAGTGGCTGCGATATTTTTTGCAGGTGCCGCAGGCTTCACCGACTTCAGCAAGTTATCGGCTTGTTTGTCGGCCTCAGACAGCGAAGCTCCTTTTTGCAATTGAAAGGGATGAAATGCGGGCTCAGCCGAAGTATTGAGATTCGTCAGCTGTCCCGCAGATAAATGAGGTTCCTCGCCGATATCGAGCAAAGGAATCTTCTTTACTTTTTTCATCGTGCTTTTTTGCACGAGATCGTATGTGGGCACTTTCGATTGCTTGATTTTCAAATCTTTCGATGGCGCTCGTCCCGGAGTCGTGACGACCAAATCATCGGCCCTTGCGACCTGAGTCAGTGTCGCAAGAACAAAAAGAGAAGAAATCACAATGTCGATCGCGCGACGACAGCCATGAAGTGATGGTGATTTCATAAAGGCCCCCTAAAAGACTTAGAAAAAGACGTTCAAGCCAAGCAAGATTGTTGTATCTTGATGGGCTTTATTTCCAAGATTTGGATCAGTTGCACCTGGAAAGTATTTCATTGATTTTTGAGTGGACCATTGATTTTTAATGTCCAATCGAAAAGCCAAGTGCTGACTAAAAAATAATTGTTGAGTCACATCAAAATTGTAACCAAACGCATTGTTATTTTGTGAAGCATCTTGCAAGCTGCCGGCAGCAAGACCCGTCGTTGTTTGAACTTGATAACTCATTTGTCCGACACCAGCTGCGAACTGGATATCGAAGTAAACAATTTTTTTATCCATGAAACTCATTTTGGCATAAAAAGGCACAAACAACACGTTCACAGATGTGTAGCTTTGAAAGCGATTGTAGTTCGGTGCGAATTTATTGTAGTTGAGGAACTGTTTCGTCGAATCATTGTCAGTGAGACTTCCTTGCTCATAAGCAAGCTCAAGACCCCAACGCTCGGAAAAATAATAGCCCACTGAAATATCGGTCATGCGCCCTGTTGAGTAAGGGTCATTCAGCATCGGACCATAACTGAAAGATGTGAAGAAGCGTTTGGCTTTGGTGTAAGTTCGGTTTTGGACGACCGTGAAATCGGTGTCTTTGGCCGACCAATATTTATCTTCGAGATTTTTCAGGTCCAGCTTATCTGAACCACGATCATCCGCAGCAGGAGCGGCAGTCGCATCTTTTGAATTGCTTGAGTCCTTCGCCTGACCCCAAGCTGGGCTTGCAGAAACGAACAACAATAAAACGAACAACAGTTTCTTCATACCGCCTCCTAGTTTGTACTCTTAAAGAGGAAAGGATAAGTGACGACCACTTTAGTCCCTCCATCTGGTGCCGGAAATTTCCATCTTGCAACTCTTTGCAGAATACATCCCTCGACGGTTGCATTTTTCAATGTCGTGTCACCAATTCTTTGCGTTTCAACTTGTCCATCGCCAGCGATAGTGAACTTGACGGAAACTTTTCCGTAAAGATCAGGGTTCGCAGAAAGTTGGCGTTCATAACAATAAAGAATTTGGCCCAGTTGAGATTTGATGTAAGCGGCGATCACTTCACGATCAAGTCCGCCAGTAATTTCACCTTCATCTTCAAGCAAGCCAACGCCGCCTTGACCAGTTTTTCCAAGACCCAAAGTTCCCATACCAGCAACGCCGCGACCGCCAGCTTTTCCGTTAGTAGAAATAGTGACGCCACTGCCTTTGCCTTCAGAGTCCCAATCTTTCCCAGATTTGCTGATCGAGCCAATGGCCGCGAGAGCTCGGCCCGACGGAACAGAACCTGCGATCACACCTGAAGTAATAACGACGTTGTGTGAACGAGCGGCGCTCGCTGAAATTTTTCCGACCAACTGAGTGATACGACCTGAAGCTAAGTTTTTAATCAAGCTTGCAGAATGTGAACCACCGCCTTGATTTTTCGGAGCAGCTGCGACTTTTTTATCATCCCGAGGAGTTTCCTCTTTCGGAGCTGAAGGCTCTTGTTTTTTCTTCTTGTCCATTTTGGCCTGACGGGGAGTGATGGTCACTGGCACCGGAGTCAAAATGTCATCCAAGCTGTTTGTTTTCGGAGCAAAAATAAACAACAAAGCGAGAACAAAGGCACCACCCAAAGTAACATACATGGTGCGTTTGCCTTCTTCATCGATCATTTGTTTGGCTGGATTGTGTTTTAACGCTTCCACGTCAGACAAATAAACCGTGCGCTGAGAGATTTCAATTTCACCAACACGTTGACGTTGCCAAAGATCGGATGGAGCTGGCTGAAATTTGGTGCGAGCCAAATCAAATTTTGAAACAAAGTATTTGCTCATGGGAATTAGTTTTGTTTCAAGCAGCGTGGCACCTGAGTGCACAGTAAAAAGTTGAAATGGATTTCTTCCGCCACCAGCATGAGAAATGTCGCCGCTTTCCAGTTTTTCAAAAAGCGGAGAGCGTGAATCAAACGGAGTGATCTGCAAAGTCATCACGCCAAAACGAATTTCAGTGGATTGATCGATACAAAATTCAGTGCGTCCCTCAGTGAGCTGAGGATGTTGAGTGTGCAAATCGAGATTGATGTAATACCATTGACCGGATTGAACGTGGCCTTCGGTCGGATTCGCACGATACTCGAAAACACCTTGAATGCCTTTGACGTTTTCTTGGCCCGAGCGCAAGTCAGCATGCTTGGAACGACCGAACGTCAGAACTTTTTGTTCCGAGCGCAGTCTCCAAGTTTTTAAAAGTCCTTGTGGACCTCTTTGTTCTATCAAAAGACTCTGCATACTTTATCCCTCATCGAACATACTGAACTGAATCGCGGATTTTCGTATCCATATCCCGTTGCACATCATGAAGAGGCATGAATTTAATCCCGCGTTTTTGCACGAGATAAGCGCCATCAGGATTACGGATCGTTCCTTTCAGATCTAATTCAGCAAAGTTAACCTCTTGCACCTTTCGGACATTCTTGGTTTTTGCCCAAGCATTCGTGGTGAAAAGGAAACTTGTCACCACGAGCGTTAGGACTAAGGTCAGGCTGGTTTTCGTTTTCATTTAGTGACCTCCATCAAAGTCTTGTCCGCTGACGTGCTGATTTTCTAAAACTGAGACAGTTTGTTTACTTTTTAAGAACTGAATCTTACGAGTGATCCAATCTTTCATGTCAGCTTGAGTGGCTGTTTTCAAAGCTGACTGATAAGCCGTGATCGCACCGGCAGAATCAAAGCGATAAGTTTCTTGAATGTGCGCAACCTCAAGCCAGATATCTGAGGCGTGAGCTGACTCTTTGGCATTGTCTTCGGCATAGCTCATCGCTTTTTCAAACTCACCTTGTTGAGCTTTGCATTCGCTCAGCGCCGGAATCAGTTCAAACTTTGAAAGCCATGAGCGATCGAGAGTTCCAAAATCATCAATCACCACCGCGCAATCACCTTGAGCATAAGACACCACACCATGAATCAAAGTCAGCTCGGGAGATTTCATTCCCAGCTCGCTGGCTTTTGCAAAAGCGGCATTGCCCTCAGCCACGGACTTCTCGTGATAAAGAGTGCGCGCTTTTTGATATTGCAGGAATGCGACATCAGGTGCTTTTTTCAGTGCAAGATCCATAAGCCAAGTTGCCTTCTGAGTTTGGTTGCGAATTTCTGCGACGTAACTCATATAGTACACGCCTAACGGAGATTTTGGATCCCTTCGTGCTAAAAGATCTGCAAATTTCTCTGTCAGAGACGAATTTCCTGCTTCAACACAGCGGTTGACCTTGTTCACAAGATCGCCAGTTTTTGCAACTTTATCTCCCTCTGAAAAACTGCATTTTCCAGAAGCAGTATCTCGTGAAAACTGTCGAAGATTTTCACCAAAGCTTGGCAGATAAGGTTTCAATTGATCCACCGGAATTGGTTTGATACGAGCAACAACTGTTTGATCCACGGGCAAGCTTGAAAAATCCACTTCGTTTGAGCCCGCCGCTTTTGAATCGCGAGCCAGAGATTTTAATTGCTTGTCGGTATCTACTTTTTTATCAAGAATCGGAGCGGTTAATTTTGCAAGCTCTGTCGATAAAGCTTTTTTATCGGCGTCACTCAGCTGTGCATCGTCTTTCACGGCTGGATGTCCAACAGTATCGACGTAATTGGTATAAATGCGATTGAGACCTTGCAAAGCTTCCAATTTGATATTGGGATCTTTGGCAATTTTTGCCGCTGTCAGAAAAGCGGTCTGAGCTTTATCTAATTTTTCAGTTTTGATTGAAAGCACAGTGGAGAGTCTTTCCAAAGTGGTTTTCGTTTTGGTGTCGATAAATTCTTTTTCTAAAATCTTGGCTTGCACCAAGCGGGCGCGAGCACGCACGTCGTCTTCGATATTACCTTCAGAGCCCACCAAGGATTTGGCCGCGTTGAAAGCTTCGGTTAATTTGCCGCTATTATAGATATCTTCCACGCGTTTGATTTTGATTTGCGAGACGTAAGGTTCTTGGCCTAAAGACATCAGTTTTTGTTCGAGTTTTTTATACTCGGTAGAGCCTTCTTGGCCTTTCATGGTCAGCATGATTTTAGAAATTATTTTGGCTTGCTTGGCCTGGCTTTTTTCACTGCTTAAAAGTTTGTACAAAGAAGCTTGGGCGTCTTTAATATTGCCATCCAATAGATAAAGTTCGCTGGCGGCTTCAATATTTTGATCGGCCTCTTTCGGAATTTTGACGGCCAAAGTTTGCAGAGTTGACGCTGACTCTTTCAAAAAACCATTGTCAGCGTAATTTTTTGCCGCATCTTTCAGAGCATCCATCGAGCGAGGATCGTCAGGGTAAGCTTTGGCATAAACGATGGCAAGATCAGCACCATCAATCACCATGCCGCTGGAATAATAAAGACTCATCGCCTGCCAGAGAGAATCTTTGGCCAGTGGTGAAGATTTATTTTCTTTATAGAAGCTGTAAAGTTTGTCAGCCGCCTGAGTTTTTTCGCCTGATTTTGCAAAATTTTGAATCTCAGCGTAATCAGCCTCTTGCATAATTTTAGTCAATGCTTGTTGGCGAGAAGCATCTTTGGTTTGACCCAAAATATCTTTTGAGAAAACTTTGATGCCAGCATAATCTTTGCGCCCATTTAAAATATCCAAGATCAAATCTTCTGATTTTTTCTTATACTCGCCAGCTTTCGCATCAGCAGCCAATGGGCGAAGCCATTTTTCAGCTTCGGTAAAATTATTGTCTTCATAATAAGTAAAACCAATTTTAAATTTTAAAGGAGTCGCATGCTCGCCCGTCGGATAATGTTGCAAATAAACCTGTGACAAGCGAATCACGTTGGCATGATCGTCAGACTGTGGCTTTTTCTCCATGCCTTTTTCTAAAGCGACAATGGCTGAATAAGTTGAATCATGAGCGGTCTTTGTGTCCTGGGATTTACTTCCGGCAAATTCATACTCTTTCGAAGCTGTGCGATAATCACCCAATTGAAAAAGCAGTTCAGCATAAGCATAGTGTGATTTGGTATCTGGCTTTTTGGGATCTTCGCGATCCAAATGAAGCTTGAAAGCTTGTTGAGTGTAATCTGCAATTTTGGCAGCTTCTTTGGCTTGTTTATTTTTTTGCCAGAGCTCCCACCATTTTTTGGCAATTTCAAGATTCACTTTGGCGAAGTCATAATCGCACTCTGATTCGGCAATCGCGGTATTGGCTTTTCGCCATTTTGAATTTGGCTGGCAAGTGTCATTGGCAGAGATGATGTGCTTTAAAGCTTCGGCACGATCTCGGGCTGTCTCATTGCCATTGACCATGAGAATTTCAGCTTTGATGCGATACTTTGAAGTCGGTTGACGGTCGATAAAATCAGCCAAAAAGATATTCATCTCTTTAAATCGCGAATGCGAATCATACAATTTTCCAAGATTGATCATGGCTTCGCCGACTTCATCGGTATTGGCAATCTTTGAGAAAAAGTTATAAGCGTCGCTGGCGGGCCGAGTCTCGCCATAGAAAATCACCAAGTCTCTCAACGATTCTCCGCGCAGACTTAAGTTCACATTGTGCGCATTCTCTTCAACTTTGCTAGGGTCTTGCAGTTTTACAACTTCCACCAACTTATTGATGGCGCGGTCATTGTCTTTGCGATTGTAATAAGCCCAAGCTTCTTTGTACATGCCGTAAGCATACACACGAGATTCAGGATATTTTTCAATACGCACAAAAAACTCAAGAGCTTCATTAAATTTATGATCGTCGTAAGCCATTTCACCAAGAGCTAAAAGTGAGTCGGGAATCAACTGCGAGTTCGGATGTTGATTGACGACTTTAATATAAAGAGCTTCCGCATTTTTCTTGAGGCCCAATTGTTGAGAGGCAAAAGCGTTATTAAACAGAACTTCATCCATGTCTTCAAACTTGGGAAATTCTCGCTCAATTTTTGTGTAAACTTCAACGGCTCGGCGCAGATTCGCTGCCGCTGATTCGCCTCGAATGGCAGGCGGAGCAAAACGAATCGGTCCTTGATCGCCGCGATTGAGGTCGAAGAATCGGCCTGATTTCGCTCGGCGCATGTAGAGTTCAGCTAGGCGATCCCAAAGCTCGGGCTCTTGTGGAGTGCCTTTTCGTTTTTTGATGATTTTCATCAACGCTTGGATGGCTTGATTTTCAGTTTTAGTGATCAGAATTTCGCTCTCGACGGCTTTTTTCTGGTTGAGATTTTCATCTGTCGAGTTGATTTGAAGTTCTGGTAATAGACCCTTCGTTTCTTTATCCGCAGAAAAAGAAACTTGCGCCATGAAAAGAAGGGCTAAGCCCAGGCAGATCCCATTCATTTTTTATGATCTCCGAAGTCCAACTGTGTTTGTCTATCAAGGGTGTCGTAGTCACCGATGTTAGTTCGATGTTATTAATTTCCCACCACCGTTGCCATTTTCAGTTTTGGAAAACCGGCCATGGAAGCGGTGTACATCACTTTTCTTAAGACCCCATACGAGAGGTTTTGATCGGCCTTCATCAGGATACGTCCGTCAAGAATCCCTGGATTGGCTTTCTTGACAGAAGTTCCAGCTTGGAAGGCATCATCCTTTGCTTTTTCATCTTTTGAAATTTTCGTCAGCTCATCAAACAAAGGTTTAATAAAATTGCTGTCATGAGAATCGATATCCTGTTTGGTGAAATCCTGATTCTCTAAAGAGGCAATTTTGCGATCTTGAATTTTAAGTTCGTTTTTGGTCACGGAAACTTCCACCGACAAAACGGGATTGGCCTCAGCGCTGGAAACGGGGAGAGCTTGTCCTTTATCAGGAATCACTTGAATATCCGCCGTTGAATAAGTCTGAAGCAAGAACACCAGCATAATGGTGAACATGTCTGTCATCGACGTGATGTTCAGAGTAAAAATGCCTTTGTTTGCTGTCGGTATCTGATATCTTCTTCTACGCATATAATCTCCATTGCACCTGCGGCGCAATCCTACCCGTCAAAAATATTGGTGAAAGCCACGTCTGGAAACATGTATTCGGTCATCACGGTTTTATTTTCTTTCGAGTCAAAGACGGGGAACTTCACACCTTTGTCTCGGGCTCGGCGCGCTTCATCGATCATTTTCACAACGTCTTTGTAAGCAACGTCCGCATCAGGAGCCACTTCCAAATGAAACACTTCTGGATTTTCAGCTTTCACGTGCTGAAAAGTTTTTTGCAAAGAGGCCATATCAAAGTGCCCATCTTTCAATGGCACGAGATCCACACTCTGCTGGCCGGTCTTTTTTTGCACAACGATTTTAATGCCGTTGTGCGAACTGATCAGCATTTCAATATTGGCCAGCGGTTTTTCCTCGTCTTTTTTCACAGCTTCTTTGACGGCCTGTGGAAGATCGGTTTCGATCATCATCACTTGCACGAAAGCCGATGAGATCAACAAAACCGGAACCAGCTTCACCATCACGGCAAGCAGCGGAGCTAAGTCCAACTCAAACTCGTGAGGGCTTAGGTTTGTGTAGGATGTTTTTCTCATTCGTCCCATAATAAAGTCCCTTCGGAAAGGCCTCGCGGCCTAGCCAACTTTCATATTGCTTGGAGGAGTTTTCGCTTTTGCCGCAATCGCATCTTTATTCACTGAATCTGGGAAAACATTACTGCGAGTGAGATTTGGTAAATGTGAACCAGTCAAAAGCTCTGTCAGTTTTCCGCATTTTTCAGTCAGTGTTTCAACCAACACGTTTTGGCGTGACACCAAGAATGAGTAACCCACCATCACCGGAATCGCCACCGCCAGACCAAGAGCTGTGGTGTACATCGAAACCGAAATACCATTGGCAAGCATGGCTTGTTTTGTTGACGGATCAGCTTGTGCCACCGCTTGGAAGGAAAGAATCAGACCATGAATGGTTCCGAGCAGTCCCATGAGTGTGGCCACGTTCGCAAACATCGAAAGATAGTGCAAACGACGAGTGAAAAGAGGAACAGCTTCTGCCATGGCAATATCATGAGCTTGGAAAATCGCATCATCTTCACGATCCGCTTTTTCCAAAATTCCTTTGAAAGCCTGAGCCAATGGTTTGTCGGTCAATTGTGAGCAAAGAACCAAAGCTTCATCAGACTTACGAGCCAAAACCAAAGTTTGAATTTTGGTCATGAATTCTTCCGAGTTCATGCCGTATTTACGAAAAAGCACCAGAGCTCGTTCGCCCATGATTGCCATTGCTGCAATCCCTAGAAATACAATGCACCAGCCGATGAAACCTGCGTCGTTGATAAAGCCTAAAAATCCACTCATGTCGTTCTCCTTATGACTTACTGTTTTTATCTTTTTTAAATTCTGTTAATAATGTTGCGATTTGTTTTTCACCAGCAGGCGATTTCTGCAGAAACTTCACCGCATAGTGAATGCCGGTGTCGTGTTGGATTCTCTGCTTGATCAGACGTTTGGTGAGAATTTCTGCCGTGCAGTTAAATGACAGCTCGCCATTGGTGCGCGAACGAAAATGCACATGCACGATGTGACCTGGGAGCAAAACGGGGTTCTTCATCAGGATCAGGGCTCCGCCTTCAGAAAGATTTTCAGCAGTGCCTTCCCACAAAGTTTGTTGGTCGTTAATATAGACGGGAAGTTGGCAGTAAACGCGTTCGTGTTGACGACGGTTGAAAGCATTTTCAGCTTCTTTTTCAAAATGAGCCTGACTTTTCTCAACCAAGCTTCGCAAGCGATCCGCAGAAAACTCAGCCAAGTCGCCGAGCGAGGTCCAAGAATCAAGATGAGGTGACCAAACATAGTCAAAGCTGAAGACAGTATTATTCTGCATCATACGAATCATCTCTTCATAGGTGTAAGGGCCGTACTGAGTTTCACCCTTCAGCACATGCCACTCATCCGATGTTGCGATCTCTAATGCTAATCCCATAATCTCCACCTATGGATGCGAAAGGCACCCACCTCTACAGTCTAATGCGTTCAAGTGCTGCTTCGGAAGTTTGCGATAAGTACTCAATAAAGCAGGAACTTTTTCGTGAAAATAATTGCGAATCAAGGCTAACTAGTCTGGATCATTCAGGTTTGAAAAAAAAAGCACTTTCGAAAATACTTTTGGGTGCCAAGGCCTTCGACAACTTCGGAAAAATTGCATTTTTAATTCTGAAAATGAGATCTGACTTTTTGATTTTTTGTCGAGTCTTTGAGCGATGCGATCGAAGTGCTAGAAACTGCAGATCTATTCAGCAGGACCAAAGGCGGATCGAAAAAAGCTCTGAATGTCGATTTTGTTTCATATTGAAACGCTGAAAACTATTCGCTGGCGGCGATTTCAAGCTTGGCTTGATGCCAAAGCTCTTCTTTTTGCTCTCGAGACAGGGTCGCAAATTTTTCTTTTTCTGAAAACTCGGGGCCATATTTGACAGAGGCAAAATGCAGCACAATTTCAAAGCGCTGCTCAAACCGCCGATTGGCTTCGCGCAGACATTGTTCCGGTTCCATATCCACATGGCGAGCTAATTGCGAAAGCGCAAATAAAGCATCGCCAATTTCATGCTCCAAGTGGTGACGGCTTTTTTCGGTGTCACTTTTGGAGAAATGATCCAAGGCCTCTTTGGTTTCTTGAATTTCTTCCTGCACTTTTTCGAAAACTTCCGAGGGCTTGTCCCAATCAAAAGCATAACGTTCCGTTTTAACGCCAATTTTATAGGCCGCTTGCAGAGCAGGCAGATGTCTTGGATGCGAGAAAATCCGTGTCGAAGTATCAGCCTTTTTTTGGGCTTTTTCTTGAGCTTTCAGCCTTTCCCAATTCTTCCAGACATCTTCAGTTGATTGGACCGCGACATCGCCAAAAACATGAGGATGTCGGCGCAGCATTTTTTCATTCAGACCAGTAATTACATTCGTCAGATTAAAATGGCCCTCATCTTTGGCAACTTGAGCTTGGAGAATCACCTGAAAGAGGAAATCGCCCAGCTCCTCGCAGATCTCGCCCTGATTGCCCGATTCTATGGCATCCACCAGTTCAAAAGCTTCTTCGATTGCATATTGAGTCAAGGTTCTCTGAGTCTGCTCTTTATCCCATGGGCAGCCGTCGGGCCCACGAAGTTTCGCGACAATCTCGACGAGAGATTGAAATTGGAGTAGAATTTCGTTGCTATCGATTTGAGTCTTCATGACGATAGTCTAGATAGTAGCTTCAAGGACTTAGCGTTGTCATGAACTAATCCGATAGGAATTGTAGATAATCACCAATAGGAAACGCGATGACAGGAAAGCGCAATCCACAAAAACCAAATGAACCCATTAACTCGCGGGTGAACTACGAGGCGCACAGCCTTAAGTTTTTGGATTGGGTGGACACCTTGGGACTCGAGCGAACTTTCATCGGCCGTATGTTGGGTCAGATGGAGAATCGTCTTCAGATCCGTCGCTTTGCCATGGTTTTTTTGTTTGCGGTGCTCTTAGCCTACGCGATTACTTTTGAAGTTCACACGCCGATGAATTTTCAAGTCGGTGAAGTGGCGAAATATGACGTCGTTTCTCCGGTCAGCTTTGAAATGGTGGATGAAGTCACCACGGAAGAAAAACGCCTGCGCGCTGAATCTGCCGTGCCGATTATTTTTGACTATGACCCTTTGGTGTTTGAGCGAGTTTCCAGTTCCGTGTACCGAGCTTTTCGTTTGATGCGGGCTGAAATTCACGCCGTCACTTGGCCGAAAACACAAGCGGCTCGCGAAGAAGCCATCAAAGATTTTTTTGTGCATAAAGGCGAGTTCGAAAAAGAACTGGGAGTTTCAGTCCCGGATTATCTCTTTGAGTGGCTGGTCAAAAATCATTTCAGCGCCAGACTTGAAAACATCCTCATTCGCAACCTCGATGTTTGGTATCAGTATCGCATTGCCGAGAATGTCGATAAGTTGATTCCCAATCCTCAGTCCGTGGTGCTGGCAAAAACGATCAATAAAAACAATCGGGGCCGCGAATTTAATTTGAAAAAATCGGACATCCTTGAGGCCAGCAATTGGGATGCTTTTGTTTTAAAAAATATGAAGGGTCTTGAGAAATCGACGGAAAAAGACATCGTCTACACTCAAGAGCTGGCCCGCCACATGATCTATCCCAATTTGACTTTGAATAAACAAGAAATGGCCAATCGGCGACAGTCGGCTCGCGAATCGGTTTTGCCGATCACGCTGTCGATTAAGAAAAATCAAATTATTATTTCTGAAGGCACCGTCGTGCAGCCATTTCATATGGCATTGATTCGACAAATTCAAACTCTGAGGTCCGATCGTCGTCATGATATTATTGCAGTCACTATCGCTTTTGCATTTCTCACTTTGCTGGTGGTCTTTTTTCAGTACCTTCGCCGCTTTTCGCTGAACCGAGTGCGAGTGGAAGACAAAGATATTTTGGTCATGGGACTAATCACTTTATTTACCGTGATCATCACCAAACTTTTTATGTTCGTGGTGCAAACAGCCTTTGTCTCGAAGTTCGGAGCCTGGCTCCCGCCAGCAATGTTCTTAGCGGCTGCTCCCGTGGCGGCGGCCCCCATGCTGGTGGGTCTATTGATTCAGTCGGGCGAAGTGGTGTGGCTTTTTGTCGCATTTATTTCGATCGTCATGGGTTTTATGGTGGATCTGAATTTTCCATTTATGATTATCACCTTGGCGGGCGGTATTGCAGCTGTTCGTGGTGTGCATAATTGCAAAAAACGAAATGATATTTATTTAGCCGGAGTGCGCACAGGTGCGGTGAATGCGCTGATGATTGCTTTGATGCTGACGGTGTCACATCTCGATCAAGACACTTTTGCCAAAGAAATTTTGACGGCGGTGCCGGCGGGATTTTTATCAGGAATTTTCTCAGCCATGGTGGCAATGATGGTCATTCCATTTCTGGAAAGTGTTTTTAATTACACCACCGATGTGAAATTGCTGGAGCTCAGTAACTTGAATCATCCGCTCTTAAAAGAAATGATTGTCAAAGCTCCTGGGACTTATCACCACTCGATGCTGGTCGGAAGCATGGTTGAGGCCGCGGCTGAAGAAATTGGGGCCAATCCTTTGCTTGGAAAAGTGATGTGCTACTATCACGATATCGGCAAGATGGAGCACGCCAATTATTTTATTGAAAATCAAAAGCCCGGACAAAATCCCCACGATCATATTTCACCTTACATGAGTAAAACTTTGCTCGTGGCTCACGTGAAAGACGGCGTGGAGCTGGGCATGGCTTACAAATTAGGAAAGCCCATCATTGATGGCGTGATTCAGCATCACGGCACCACACTGATTTCATTTTTCTACAATAAAGCCTTGGATCAAAAGCCTGAAGGTGAAGCGGAAGTTTTTGAAGACGAATTTCGCTATCCAGGTCCGAAGCCGCAATTTCGTGAAGCGGCCCTTTGTATGCTGGCCGATAGTATCGAGGCCGCCAGTCGATCATTGGATGAGCCAACGCCGGTGCGTCTGCAAAATATTGTACGCAATATTGTGCAACGAAAATTTATGGAAGGCCAATTGGATGAGTGCAGTCTGACGCTGAAGGATCTCTCAAAAGTCGAAGCGGCCTTTGCGCGCATTCTTTTAGGAATCTATCACCAGCGCATTGATTATCCAAAAGCCGCCGGTGGCGGAGCTTCTGAAGCTCCGGCGCGAACAACTTTTTTCACCAATCACTAGAGTTGAGCAATTATGATTTTGAATTGCGTGAATAATTCGTCTGTTTCAATGCCAAAGAAATTTTTAAAAAATCTAACGGCGGCTTTGACCAAAGAACTGCAATCACGAAAAATTTTAAATTTAAAGCAGGCAAGACTTGAGTTGACTCTTGTTTTTCTCAATCAAGTTCCGGCAAAAAAGTTGAACTTGTCATTCCGAAAAAAAAACTACGCCACCGATGTTTTGAGCTTCCCCGGAGATGAAAGCCAAGGCTCTTTGGGCGAGCTGATTCTTTGTCCGCAGGTGCTGAAAGCTCAGGCGAAAGAGCATGACTTGAGCTTTCAAGAAGAGCTTGGATATATGATCATTCATGGTGTGTTGCATCTTTTGGGCTACGATCATGAGAAGACCTCGCACCAAGCTAAAAAGATGTTTCGCCTTCAAGATCAAATATTTGACAAACTCTGCTGAGCCGCCTCAAATAGATTTCTATGGCGATTGCTTCAGAAACCTACGATTTGAAAAGAAAACTCAACGAGCTCAAGCAACTGGCGAATGAGTTACGGGGGTATCTTTGACCTCGATAAAAAGAAACGACGGCTGCAAGAATTAGCCATGAGTGCCGAGAATCCGGATTTGTGGACCAAGCCAGAGCAAATGCAAAAGCTCAATAAAGAAAAAGCTCTGCTTGAAAAAGCGATCTCAGAATTTGAAAATTTTGATCATGGCGTTGCCGACGCGGAAGTTCTCATGGATATGGGAATTGAAGCCAATGATGAAGCGACTTTCGCTGAAGCAAAAACTGAAATCCAAAAACTAGATAAGATGGGCTCTGATCTCGAGATCAAGCGCGTTCTCAACGGCGAACTTGATGCCAATTCCGCCTATCTTTCGATTAACTCGGGAGCTGGCGGCACCGAAGCTTGTGATTGGGCCGGAATGCTGATGCGAATGTACATGCGCTACGCCGATCAACATGGTTACAAAGTCGAAGTCATGGAGATGACCGAGGGCGAAGGGGCGGGAATCAAGTCGGTGACGATGCTGATTGATGGTGCTTACGCCTATGGATATTTGAAAGCCGAAAGTGGAGTGCACCGCTTGGTGCGCATTTCGCCCTTTGATTCCAACGCCCGAAGACACACCAGCTTTGCTTCCGTGTTTGCGTGGGCTGAGATTGATGATGATATCAAAATTGAAATCAAACCCGATGATGTGAAAATGGAAACCTACCGCGCCAGCGGTGCCGGTGGTCAGTACGTCAATCGAACGGACTCAGCCGTCCGACTTTATCACTTGCCGACGGGAATCGTCGTGACCTGTCAGATGGAGCGTTCGCAATTACAAAACCGCGAAAAAGCCATGAAGATGCTGAAAGCCGCTTTGTATGAACGTGAAATTGAAGAGCGAAATAAGAAAAAACAAGAATTAGAATCCACCAAAAAAGCCAACGAGTGGGGATCGCAAATTAGATCGTACGTTATGCATCCGTATCAGATGGTGAAAGATCATCGCACCAGTTTTGAAACCAGTCAGACGGGCGATGTGATGGACGGCGATCTGGATGGCTTGATCATGGCGTATTTAAAAAGCCAGGTGACAACTTGAAATTCCAATTCTGGTTGGCTTATCGCTTGCTCGTAGCGCAAAAATCGCGACTCTTTCGATGGACCGGACTGATTTCGCTGGCGGGACTCACTCTCGGTGTGGCTTGCCTGATGGTTTCCATGGCGGTGATGAGTGGCTTTGAAACCACTCTGCAAACCAGTGTGGCTAATATCACAGGTCATGTGCAAGTCGCCATTCGTGGCATCACTGATGATACGGTGATGGATCTGCGAGATAAAATAAAAAAAATCACTCCGGATCTGCAAGCCATCACGCCTTTTTCTTATTTGGAAGGTGTGCTGGGCCATGAAGGGAAATTGAGCGGCGTGATCTTGCAAGGAGTCGATCCTTCCACGGTGCTTTCGGTGTTGGGTCTTGATCAGCGCGTGGTTGAAGGAAAATTTGATCTTTCTCCGGTCACCAGCTCTGCGAGCTCTGATTTGGATTCCGCATTGGCGGATGAGCCTGCTGACATCATTCCCGCCATGATCGGCAAAGATCTCGCCAAAAATTTTTCTCTCAAAGTAGGAAGTCGATTCAAAGTCGTGCTGCCTCTGCGCAGTGACTATGATCCTTCGCAATTTCGTCGCAAAGTGGCGACCGTCGAAGTGCGCGGAGTTTTAGATCTCGGGAAATATGAATACAATCAGCGCATGATCATTGTGCCCTTGGCAGCCACGCAAAAATTAGCAGAGATCGGAGATAAATTTTCAGGCGTACTGCTAAGATATCCCAAGATCGATGATGCCAGAGCAAGAGCTGCCACCTTGGCGCAATCCATGGGGGCTGCGTTTTCGATTCGTGATTGGCATGATATGAATGAAAATTTGTTTGAAGCGGTGAAGATCGAGCGCGTGACTATTTTCTTTGTGATTTTGGTGATCGTGCTGGCCGCCGCTTTTAATGTTTCCAGCACACTCTACATCAATGTGGTGAAGCGTTTTCCAGAGATTGGAATTTTAAAATCTTTTGGACTTTCAAAAAAACAATTGATTCAAATTTTTAGTCTGCAAGGCTTGATGATTGGCGGCTTGGGTCTTTTGATTGGCATGATGATTGGTTTTGTTTTGTGCCAAGCCTTTGGCTGGCTGGAAGTGAATTACGGATTGATTCCCGGCAGTATTTATAAAGTGGATCGCATTGATTTGAATATCCGCTTTGTGGATTTATTTTTTATTGCTGTGGCCACGTTGTCGATCAGTTTTATTGCGACGCTGGCGCCAGCATTTCGCGGGGCCAAGCTCAGCCCGGTGGAAGGATTGCGACATGATTAAGACTCTGATCACTGCAAAAAATTTGCACAAGTCCTATCCGCAAGGCGCCAGCGAGCTTGCGATTTTAAAAGACGTCAGTCTTGAAGTCAAAAAAGGTGAAGCGCTTTCCATCATTGGCGCTTCGGGTGCTGGTAAAAGCACCTTGCTGCAAATCATAGGGACTCTCGATCGTCCGAATGAAGGCGAGCTCTTTTTTGAAGACCAAAATTTATTGACCATGAAAGATGAAGAGCTCTCGCATTTTCGCAATGAAAAAATGGGTTTTGTGTTTCAGTTTCATCATTTGTTATCGGAATTTTCAGCACTCGAGAATGTCACTATTCCTTTGCGTGTGGCGGGGATTGCGAAAAGTGAAGCTGAAGATCAAGCCGCCGAGCTTTTAAAAACCATGGGGCTTGAGTCGCGCTTGACTCATTATCCGAGCGAACTTTCCGGCGGTGAGCTTCAACGCGTGGCCATTGCCCGAGCTTTGATTCGTCGGCCGCAAATTTTATTTGCCGATGAGCCCACGGGAAATTTGGATTCAGCCAACAGCCTGCATGTGCAGGAATTATTTTTTCAATTGAAGGAATCTTTCGGACTCACTCTTGTCGTTGTGACTCACGATCAAAACTTCGCGCGCAAATTCACGCGCACACTTCGCATTTCAGATGGTCGTTGGGTGTGATTGACTTTGCATAATGCTCCTGTTACGCTTCACCTCGTTTGGACTTAAGTCCTGAGAAAAACTAGGGAATTTCTTTTGAAAATGGATTTTTTTGCAACTTTGGTGACGGCAAACTCAGCCCCTGGGCAGAGATCTCCTAACGCACGAGCGCTAGCGCGTCGCGTGTTGCTCGTTTCCGTAGCAGTTTTTGCCTGTGCTTCGCTGACGCTGATTTCATCTCCTGCTTTGGCAAAAAAAACCAAAACCACAAAATCAACGACCAAGAAAAAAGTGGCAGCGAAAAAGAAAACCGAAGAAAAAAATCTGCAAATTCAAAAAATTGTGATCACAGGAAATCGTAAAATCGAAAAAGATGCCATCGAAGCGCGTTTGAAATCGAAAGTCGATGGCGGCTACTCAGCTGGCATGATCAAAGAAGATATTCAAAGTTTGTTTCGCACGGGTTACTTTTACGACGTCCAGGTCTTTCGTGAAGTCAGTGGCAGCAAGGTCACTCTGACTTACAATGTGGTTGAAAAGCCCTCCATTTCAGAAATTGTGTTTGAAGGAAATAACGAAATCAAAAGTGAAGAACTTTTGGAAGGCTCGGGCCTGAAGGCTTACGAAATTTTAGATATGGCCAAAGTACGTGATGCCATCGAAAAAATGCAGAAGCTCTATGAAGACAAGGGCTACTTTCTGGCCAAGATTGATCTCAAAACCGAAGAAGTGAAAAAAGACGAAGCCGTGAAGCTCACTTTCACCATCAGCGAAAATGACAAAGTGAAAGTGAAAAAAATCACTTTCCTCGGCAATCGCAAATTGAAAGACGGCTTTCTGAAATCTCGCATGGCAACCAGTGAAGGAAGCTTCTTTAGTTTCATGAGTGGCTCTGGCGCTTACAAGCAAGATGCGTTTGATCGCGACATGCAACTGCTTCGTTATGTGTATTTCAACGAAGGTTACGTGCAGGTGAAGATTGATCGGCCGCAGGTCTATGTGACTCCGGATAAGAAAAGCATCTACATCACCATCCGTGTTGATGAGGGCGAGCAATTCGACGTCGGTGACATTGACTATGCCGGAGATATTTTATTTCCGCGCGATGAGCTCAGTGATGCGATTGAGATCAATAAGCGCGAAGTTTTTTCTTACGAAGTCTTGCAAAAAGATCTCAGCACCCTGCAGGCCAAGTACGGAGATCTCGGTTATGCATTTGCCAACGTGATTCCGCGCACGCGCATCAATGAGAAAGATCGCAAAGTCGATATCACTTTTGAATTTGATAAAGGCAACAAAGTTTACTTTGGTCAGATCAACATGGTCGGCAATAGTAAAACCCGCGACAAGGTGATTCGTCGTGAGCTTCGCATTCGCGAGGGCGAGCTTTACAATGAAACTCGCAAACGCAAGTCGCTCGAAAATATTCAACGCTTGGGTTATTTCGAAGACGTGAATTTTAAAACTTCCACACCGCCGGATAAGCCGGATCAACTCAATATCGATATCGTGGTGAAAGAGCGTAACACGGGCTCGATTCAGTTGGGTGCGGGCTATGGTTCGGTCACGGGATTTACTCTGCAAGGCCAAGTGAATCAGACGAACTTCTTAGGAAAAGGTCAGACTCTGGGCGTGGGACTGAACGTTTCAAGCATTGGCTCTTTCTTTAATTTTAATTTTACCGAGCCCTACTTTCTCGATACGAATTGGAGCTTAGGGTACGATTTATATCGCAGTATTCAAAATCGCTACGACTATGATGAAACAAAAACGGGGATGGCGGTTCGTCTCGGCCATCCTTTGAACGAAGAAAATACTTTGATGGGAACAGTTCGTCTGAAGAACGAATGGACGCATTTGAGTGAAATTGATAATGCCGATGGGACTGTGCTGACAGATTATGTTGTCTTTCCTTTGCAAACTGCAGATGGCAGCACTCGGTCGGTCACGGGGATTGTTGAGTATGATAAACGAAACGATCGTTTTTCTCCGACCGGTGGAGTTTATGCCTCGACATCATTAGAGTACGCGGGAATTTTGGGTGGAACTTTGGATTACACCAAAGGCAGTACGACTTTACGTTATTTTAAAAAATTATTCTGGGACGTGGTGTGGAGAAATAATTTGCAATACTCCTTTATCACTTCACATGATGCCTCTCAGGATCCGCCGTTCAATGAGCTCTTTTTGCTCGGAGGACCATACTCTTTGCGTGGGTATCAATTCTTCCGTGTCGGAAAACGCGTTTACTCGGCTCAGTATTATTCCAGCCCTGATGCTATTTCTGCTTATCCGAATCCGGCCGATCGATATCAACAAGCGCTTCGTCCTGTCGGGGGCCGTCAACAGGCTTTGTATCAGATGGAATTTGAATTCCCCCTTATTGCAGAAGCGGGAATTAAAGGTGTGACGTTCTACGATGTCGGTGAAGCGGAAGATCAACTGACAAGTGATAATCTTTACAGTGACGTTGGTTTTGGTTTTCGCTGGTTCTCGCCGATCGGGCCTTTGCGTTTTGAGTGGGGTTTCCCGCTGAAAACGACAACAGCGTCTCCGGACGCGGTCGAGTTTCAGTTTTCAATTGGTTCGCCGTTTTAAAGAGTTGTTCGAATTCAATCCGCACCAAGCGGTGCGCAGGAGGAAGTGTTATGAGAAAAGCAATGATGTTTTTGATCTGTGTCGCCGTTCCGATGGCTATGGCAGCATCTGCAAAAGCTGACGCAAAAATTGGTTATGTGGATGTGCAAAAAGCTGTTCAGTCGACCAGCTCTGGCAAAAAAGCCAAAGACGCAATGGAAGGCGAATACAACAAACGCAAAAAAGAATTAGATAAGAAAAAAGCAGATATCGAGAAAATGGGACAAGATCTCGAAAAGAAAAAATCAGTTTTGTCTGAAGAAGTCTTCAACAAAAAACAAGTTGAGCTTCAAGAAGAAATGATGAAGTTCCAAAAAGCAGTTGGTGAAAACCAAATGGAGATTCAAAAGAAAGAAAAAGACTTAGTTGATCCCATTCTTGAAAAAATGAAGGGCGTGATCGAACGAGTCGCCAAAGAAAAAGGCTACACCATGGTTCTTGAGAAACAGGCACAAAATATTCTCTATGCTCAGCCAGATGCTGATTTGACAGATGCGGTTGTGAAAGAATTCGAAAAAGGTAAATAAATCGAGGATAAGTGTTCTATGAAAGTTCATCCTAGCACCGTGATTTCCGGAGATGTGCAGATGGAAGAGGGCGTGGAAATCGGCCCTTACTGTTTGATTCAAGGAAAAGTCACAATAAAAAAAGGAACCTACGTCGAGGGCCACGTCACACTGGGCTCTCGTTACGGAGTTCTTGAGATCGGTGAGAATAATCATTTTTTGCCAGGCGCCGTGATCGGTGGACCTCCGCAGGATGTGACCTACAAGTCTGAGCCCACGCGTTTAAAAATCGGCAGTAACAATACCTTTCGCGAATTTTCGACGGTGAATATTGCAACCAGTAAGGGCGACAAAGAAACCACCATCGGAGATAATAATTATTTTATGTCCTACACTCACATTGGGCATGATTGCAAAATCGGCAGCAATGTCGTGATCGCCAACAATAGCCACTTGGGTGGACACACCATTATCGAAGACAATGTGGTGATCGGTGGCGTGTGTGCCTTTAATCAATTCACTCGGGTTGGGAAAAATGCTTTTGTGGCTGGCAATAGCGCCGTCAACAAAGACATTTTGCCATTTTCGCGAGCGCAGGGGAATTACGCGGTTTCGCGGGCGACCAACAAAGTGGGGCTGGCTCGTAAAGGTTATTCACGAGAAGAAGTTCACAATATTCATAAGGCCATGCGAATTTTGCTGGTGGGCTCTGACACCATCGAAGAAGGATTGGCACGCATTGCCAATGAGTGCACACCGTCGGCGAACATTGAATATCTCATCAACTTTATTCGTTCTTCAAAACGCGGCATTGGCATCAGCCGAGGTCGTGAAGCGGTGACCGACGAAGAGTAAAGAGAGTAGGAGGGAAGCGTGAAACGCTTAAGAACTGCCGTTGTTGGAGTCGGATATTTAGGCAACTTCCACGCGCAAAAGCACAAGGCTCTCTCGGAGCTTTCTGAATTGTCGATGGAGCTGGTTGCGGTTTGCGATCAAAATGAAACTCAAGCCAAAAAAATAGCTGAAGCTCTCGGTGTCCAAGCTTTTACTTCTCCCAAGGATTTGATCGGCAAAGTTGATGCGGTCACGATTGCGACCATTACTCCGGCGCACTTTGAAGTCGCAAAACTTTTTTTACAAAATGGCATTCACGTCAATGTTGAAAAGCCGATTGCACTCACGTCCGTGCAAGCTCAAGAGTTGGTCGAGATCGCCGAGCAAAAAAAAATAGCCTTAGCTGTTGGGCATAGTGAACGGTTTGGGACTATTTTTCAAAAGTGGCATGCGGAAATTAGAAATCAAAATCCTCGCTGGGTGGAATTCTGTCGGTATGCCCCATTCAACAAACGGGGATCTGATGTCAGTGTTTTGCATGATCTCATGATCCATGATCTGGATTTGATGCTTTCATTGGACACGACCAAACCACAATTGCTGACAGCTCAGGCCGGAAGTCTTATCACTGAGACTCATGATTGGTGTACTGCCACTTTTCAGTTTGAGTCAGGACTTCGCACGACTGTGAATGTCAGTCGCTTGGGAAAAGAGATGACTCGGCAAATTCGAAGTGCTGATCGCCAGCATCTTTGGTTGGCCAATCTGCAAACTGGTGATCTCGAAAGAACTGATGTTAATAAAACAGATGGGACTGTTTCCCACGTCGTTACTCCCATGGGTCGCAGCGATAACTTAATGCTTGAAACAGAAAACTTTATTCGACATATCCAAATGGGAACCCCTCTTTTAGTGACGGGACGGGATGGTCTGAGGGCTCTTGAGTTGGTCGAAGTCATTTTGAGTGAGATTGATAGCAATATTGAATCAAAGTTTGGCTGGTAGGTAATCCATGGATCAAGTCATGATTGTTGCGGCCGAAGCTTCAAGCTCTCTTTTTGCACTTCGCTTGCTGGAGCATTGGAAAAAAGAAAAAAAACAAATTCATGCTTTTGGTGTTGGTAGCCAAGACATGGAGGCCATGGGCTTTGAACGACTTGGAAAATCAGAAGAGATGGCGGTGGTCGGTGCGGCTGAAATCGCTGAACACTTTGGGAAGCTGAAGGCTGTTTTTAATTCCCTCATCAGTGAGGCCGCCAAACGTCGACCCAAAGTTGTTATCGTCATGGACTATCCTGAATTTAATTTGATGCTTTCCAAAAAACTGCATGCCTTGGGAATTTCCGTTGTTTACTACGTCTCACCTCAAGTTTGGGCTTGGCGGCGCGGGAGAGTCGACACGATCAAAAAATACTGCAAAAAAGTTCTAGTCCTCTTTAATTTTGAAGTTCCATTTTACCAAGCAAAAAAAGTTCCGGTGGAGTTCGTGGGTCATCCGATTTTGGATGAGCTTAATCCGAAATATTTTGATCCTGGTTATCAAAAAAATCATCGCAATCGATGTGGCATTCAGGATCAAGACATTGTCATTGGTCTGATGCCGGGAAGCCGCCGACTTGAATTGAAGATGCATCTCCAAATTCAGTTGGAAGTCGCCAGACGACTTTACAAACATTATCCGCATATTAAAATTTTACTGATGTGTGCTCCGACGGTGGATCCGGAAGTCATTCGTGATCAAATGGAGGATGTTCGTTTTCCGATTATTCTGCAAAAAGACGATCCCTACGAGATGATGAATCTCTGTGATTATATTCTTGCCGCCTCGGGAACGGCGACGTTGATGGTGGGGCTGATGGAAAAGCCAATGGTGATCATGTACCGGATGAAGTGGCTGACCGGTGTGATCGCAAAACTCATTGTGCGTGGAGTGAAGTTTTTTGGACTACCGAATTTGATTCTCGGTCGAGAAGTAGTCCCAGAACGTTGGCAGGGTGGAGCCAATGTGGATGAGCTTTACGCGCTCATGAAAAAATATATCGATGATCCTCAATATACGGCGGGTGTCAGGCGTGATCTTGCCAGTCTTAAAAATCTCTTGGGTGACCGAGGAGCAACAGCCAGGGCGGCGAAAGCTCTGGAAGAGTATTTTCAATCATGATGTCACCACTCGCAAAAGTTTATGGACTGGCGTTGAAGGGAAAAGATTTTCTCTATCAAGCGGGACTTGCTGATGTGATTGATCTTCCGGTTCCTGTCCTCAGTGTCGGGAATCTCAGCGTCGGTGGAACTGGGAAAACTCCGGTAACGGATTTTTTGCTTCGTGAATCAGAACGTCATGGACTTAAAACTTTGGTGGTCAGTCGCAATTATAAAGCGGAAAGTCGCGGTATTCACCGCGTGGATATGATCCGAAAAAATGGCGCTCAATTTTTTGGCGATGAGCCTTATTGGCTGGCGAAAAAACATCCGCAATTTCCAGTTTATGTCGGCCCCATGAAGGCCTGGACAGCCGTTCAGGCCGTGAAAGAAAATGAAGTTGATTTGGTGATCGTGGATGATGGTTTTCAACATCGCGGTTTGCATCGTGATTTTGATTGTGTGCTTTTGGATGCGACGGCTGAGGAATCTTCAGAGCGACTTCTCCCGGCAGGCCGATTTCGCGAAGATTTTTCGGCGTTAAAGCGAGCAGAATTAGTGATTATCACCAAAGCGAATTGGGCAACTCCAGAGCGGATTGAAAGACTGAAGGCCAAAATTCCACAGGGTCCTGAAGTTGTAGAAATGGATTTTCATCTCAAGCTTGCGCAGACTTTGCCAAATCAAAGTGCGGTGCTTGCCTTTTGTGGAATTGCTCGACCTGATATTTTTAAAAAATCTTTGGAAGGTCTTTCGACTGTGGAAAGTGAAGATCTGCAAATCAATTTTGTAGTGAAAAAATGGATCACTTTTGCTGACCACCATCAATACTCAAAAAAAGATGTCGCAGATCTTTTAAAAATAGCCGACCAAATGAACTGTGAAAAAATTCTGACCACTGAAAAAGATTTTGTAAAAATTCAGGGGCTCACTTCGCAGCAGCGGTTTGTCCCGGTTGAAATGACGGCCGTTCTTAAGACAGAGCCAAGGACTTTGAATGATTTTTTTGACAAACTTGCTGGCCTATAGCCTGGCTTTTTTCAGTTGGATATTGCCTCGTCCTCTGCGTTGGGCGGTGGCGGTCATTTTGGGAATTCTGTGGTTTGATATTTTCCGTTTTCGTCGTCTGACCATTCTTAAAAATTTGACGATTGCTTTTCCTGAGTGGAGTAAGCAAAAAAGAATTCAGGTCGGGCGGCGCTCGATCTTTCATCTCTGTTATAATTTTCTGGAATTTTGTTTATTGCCCTTTTGCGGACAAGGATGGCTAAAAAATCAGGTCATTTTTCATGGCTTTGAAAATTTTGAGCAAGCTTTGGCCAAAGGCAAAGGGGTTTTGATTTTAACCGGCCATATTGGCAATGGTGATATGGCGATTGCCGCGATCGTTTTGAAATATGGCGGTTTACATGTGATCTCAAAAAAATTCCGCAATCGCTTCGTCAACCAACTTTGGTTTGGAGTTCGCGAGAAAATGGGAACTCATTTTATTGATCCGCATGGACGGGCGACTGCCTTTGATATTTTGCGAGCTTGTCGACAAAAAGAAAGCGTCGTGTTTGTGATCGATCAATTTATGGGAAAGCCTTTTGGCATTGAGACGACCTTTTTTGGGCGCAAAACGGGGACAGCCTATGGTCTAGCTCTTTTTGCTCTGAAAACGGAAGCGCCCGTGGTGCCAATGTATAACTATCGGGATGAGCTAGGACGAATTCATTTGGTTTGTGAGCCTGAAATCCCAGTGACAGCTAAGACCATAACTAAGACCACAGATAAGACGGACAGCGAGGCTAAAACAGATAGAGATTTACAAATTCAAAAGATGACTCAAAAATACAATGACAAGGTCGAGGACATTGTCAGGCAGCATCCCGAGCAATGGATGTGGGTCCATCGACGTTGGAAAACTTGGGAGTGATTTTGTTGACGAAGAAGTGGTCCATGAAATTTTGCATTCTCGGCCTTTCTTTGGTGGTGATCTCTATCTGGATGCCAGGCTGTGCTTCTAAGTTTTTGCATTATGAAAAAGCTGAAGAGCTTAAGAAAAATGACGAGCTTGAGAGCCAAGTCAAAATTGTTGTTCCTGATGCTGCCAATCCGGCAGCAGAAAAAAAAGAAGTTGTCGCAGAATCTGTCAATGGGAGCGACCTTAAAAAGCCTGGCAAAAAATTAAAAAGAAGAATTTCCCATAAGCCGGCGAAAGCAGGAGCAGTTCAAGAAGCCAAAGATCCCAACATTCACGAACCCGCAGACGTCGAGCCCGGCGAAGGCTTTATCGGACGCCAGCCGATCAAAAATCCATTTCGCGTCGGCGAAAAAATAGTTCATACTGTCAGTTACTTTAAAGTTTCAGCGGGGAGTCTAACCATGGAAGTTTTGCCATTTGCGCAAGTGAACGGCAAAAAATCTTATCAACTGCGCACGGAGATCAAAACAAGCTCGCTTTTTTCCTCTTTTTATTCGGTGGACGATGTCGTCGATGTCATGATGGATGCTGAAACTTTTGTACCCAGTGTTTTTTCATTGCATGTGAAAGAATCAAAGCAGCTCCGCGAAGCGCAAATGCTGTTTGATTGGTCCAAGGATCAAGCGACGTATTGGGAAAAGAAAGTCACTGATAAAGACGGCGAAGAAAATAAAAAATTGCAGTGGAATATCTTACCTTATTCGCAAAATGTTTTTTCGGTGGCCTTTTATCTTCGGGTTTTCCCTTGGGCGCTTGGCAAAGAGATCAAGGTCCGAGTCGCTGATGCGGAAAAAAACATGATTTTCCGAGCCACCGCCATTCGTAAAGAAAAACTCAGCACGCCCGTTGGTGATTTTGATACTTTGGTTCTGCAACCCAAAATTGAACTGCAGGGAAAGTATGAGCCCACCGGCGATAATTATATTTGGATCAGCGATGATGATCGCCACTATATTTTACGTATTGAATCGAAGATCAAAATCGGGACCTTGGTCTCTGAAATCACCGAGCTGGTACCTGGTCAGCCTTAGGCTTCTGGACTGATGTTTTTCGGATAAATCTCATAAAATAAGAGAATGATTCAGAAGAATTGTCGCCATTTTAACGGCTATAAACCTTGTGGTTTGTCGGATGATTGCCACGAGAGCTGTGCCCATAAAAGTTTGGTGACAAAAAAAATTCTCTTCATTCATCTCGGAGCCTTGGGAGCTGTGGTGAGATCTACGGCCTTGTTGCCAGCGCTTTTGCGAAAATATCCTGGTGCGCATATCACTTGGGTCACAGATAAGCCAGCTGATCAGCTTTTAAGAAATCATCCACGAATTGACCGCGTGCTGACCACATCTCAAGAAGATCTTTTGTCATTGCAAGCCTTGCACTTTGATTTAGCTTTGGTGATTGATAAATCGCTGAAAGCTTCTGGCGTTTTGGCAATGACTTCGGCCAAAGAAATTTTGGGCTTTGTCGTAGATAAGGAATCTCAAGCCATCGTCCCAGCAAATCCTGAGGCGGAAGAGCTTTGGTCCTTGGGGCTCAGCAATCATAAAAAGTTTTTTGTGAATCAGAAAACAGAAAATCAATTGATTGCCGAGGCTTTAAAGCTCTCGCCTTATCAAAGAGATGAATACGATTTACCACTGAGCGCCACTGAAAAATCTTTGGCTCTTCAACGACGAGAGCAAATGACTTTGAATCAGCACCAACTGGTGATTGGACTCAATACGGGTTGTAGCAATGTGATTCAGGCCAAGCGTTTGACTGTTGAAATGCAGCGACAAGTGATCAAAAATCTTTTGCAAAAAGGTTATGAGAATATTGTTTTGCTCGGAGGGCCCGAGGACACTGAGCGCAATCAGCAGATCGGTGAGGGGCTTGCGGTCTTTCAAACACCGACAGCGCTGGGCTTGCGCGATGGTTTAGCCAGCATTGCGGCTTGTGATGTGATTTTGACGGGCGACAGTTTGGGTCTTCACATGGCGGTGTCACAGAAGAAATATGTTATCGCTTGGTTTGGTCCCACTTGTGCGCATGAAATTGATCTGTATGAACGCGGGGAAAAGATTTTGACCGCGGCCTCATGCTCCCCTTGCTGGAAGAGGTCTTGTTCAGAGTCCGTGATGTGTTATGATCAGGTCCAGGTGAAGGAGATCGTCAAGGCCATTGAAAATGGCTGTCGGAATAAAAGTCTATGGTCAGACGAAAAGTTCTTGTCATTCAAACCGCTTTCTTAGGGGATTTGCTCCTCAGCGTGCCATTGCTGAAACGTTTGCGATCACAAATTCCGCAAGTTGAAATTCACCTGATTTGCCGCCGAGGATTTGGCGATCTTTTAAAAAAAACGGATCTCGTCGAGCAGACTTTTGAAATTCAAAAAAAAGATAAAAAATCCTATCAAGCAGCTATTCAGGCAGCGTCTCGACACGATTACGAACTGCTGATTTCTCCCCACGAGTCTTTCACCACGGCAAGAATGGTTGCAAAAATAAAATGCTCCAGAAAAATCAGTTTTAAAAAATGGTGGAACTTTCTTTTTTATAACGAACGGATTAAAAAAGATTTCACTCTGCCGGATTCTCTTCGTCAGTTATCGCTTTTAAAAAATCATGATCCTGATTTGTCTAACAAATTGCAGGAGTGGAAAAAAGCCGAGCAAGCCTGGACGATTTCTCACGCGCATGATGGCGGAAGGCTTTCGCCGGTTCCTGAGTGGGCTTCGCCCATTATCAAACCATCTTTGGATTTCGCTGAAGTTCGTCAACGTTTTTCTGTGATGAAGCCGTTTGTTTGTTTGTTTCCAGGAAGTGTTTGGGCCACGAAGCAATGGACGGAAACAGGTTATGTGGAATTGGGCCAGCGTTTGTCCGAGCGTTTTCAAGTGTTGGTGATGGGTGGGCCCGGAGAAGAAGCACTGGCGGCGCGAGTGGCTTCAATGATTCAGCTTTCAAAAAATTTAGCGGGGCATTGCAGTCTTGAAGAAACTCTGACCATTCTTTCGCAGGCAGAATTAGTTGTCACCAACGACAGCGCTGGTCAGCATTTAGCAGCTCTTGCGGGAGCAAAAACTGTCAGCGTGTTCGGTCCCACGATTTTAAATTTTGGTTTTCGACCTTGGAACTCACAAGCCATTGTCGTTGAACGATTGGGTCTTGCTTGTCGCCCTTGTGGCAAACATGGTCCGCAGAAATGTCCCATCGGCACTCACGAGTGCATGAAATCCATTGGTGCCAGTGAAGTCTTTCAGGCTTGCGAGCGATTGCTGACACTATAAAATATTGATGAAATAAAGACGAATAAGGCAAGGCATTCACTTTTTGAATTGTCGTTGATGGAATTTTGGAAGGCGTCATATCTTTGAAGAGAGTCTATAAAAAAGTCCCCAAAAATTGGAGGCTCCCATGGCAAAAAAAAATGTGGCGCAATTTATCGTTGAAACACTGGTGCAAGCCGGAGTCCGAAGAGTTTACGGTGTCACCGGAGATTCACTCAATGGCATCACGGAAGCTTTGCGAGTTCATCCCAATATTGATTGGGTTCATGTTCGTCATGAAGAAGTCGGAGCCTTTGCCGCCGGCGCAGAAGCTCACCTCACGGGTGAACTCGTGGTTTGTGCGGGAAGCTGCGGCCCTGGCAATATGCATTTAATCAACGGACTTTATGATTGTCACAAAAGCCGGGTTCCCGTGCTAGCGATTGCTGCGCAAATTCCCAGCCGCGAGATTGGCTCCAGCTATTTTCAAGAAACCAATCCTGAAAAAATTTTTGCCGAGTGCAGCCACTGCTGTGAAGTGGTGACCAGCCATGAACAAATGCCTCGCAGTCTTGAAATTGCGATTCAAACAGCTCTGACCAAAAGAGGAGTTGCGGTGCTTGTGCTGCCAGGGGATGTGGCGATGCAAGAGGTGCCTTCAAATCTTGTGGCTCATATTCCAGCTTTAAAATCACACGCGCTCTCTCGTCCTGCGGATGATGATCTCAATGAGATGACAGAGGTTTTAAATTCATCAGACAAGGTGACAATTCTCGCTGGTGCTGGTTGTGTGCATGCTCATGATGAATTGATTCAAGTGGCAGATCTTTTAAAAGCACCGATCGTGCACACCTTGCGGGGTAAAGAATTTATTGAGTACAACAATCCTTACGATGTCGGCATGACGGGACTGATTGGATACTCGTCGGGTTATCATGCCATGCTTGAGTGTGATACGCTGCTGATGTTGGGAACGGATTTTCCGTATCGTCAATTTTATCCGACAGACTCAAAAATTATTCAGATCGATATGCGCGGTGAAAATATTGGTCGTCGCGCGCATGTGGATTATGGTTATGTCGGAGACGTCAAAGCGACTCTTTTGGCTCTGATGGATCGTCTGGAAAACAAACAAGATCGTAAACATTTGGATCGCATGCTTAAAAATTATCGTGAGGCCAGAGAAGATCTCAATGAGTTGGCCGAGGGAAAAGCCGGAAGTCATTTGATTCATCCGCAGTATTTGACCAAAGTGCTGAATGAGATCGCCGATGAAGATGCGATTTTTACTTGTGATGTGGGAACTCCGACAGTTTGGGCGGCGAGATATTTAAAAATGAACGGGCAGCGCCGACTTTTAGGATCTTTCAATCATGGGTCCATGGCGAATGCTCTGCCTCAGGCGATCGGAGCACAGCTTACATTTCCTGAGCGCCAAGTGATTTCTCTGTCTGGTGATGGCGGATTTTCCATGTTGATGGGTGATGTCTTATCTTTGAAGCAGCTTAAGATTCCAGTAAAAATTATTATTTTTAACAACAGCTCACTGAGTTTTGTGGAAATGGAAATGAAGGTCGGTGGTCAGCTCAATTATGGCACTGAGCTTGAGAATCCAGATTTTGCCAAGATGGCTGAGAGCATTGGTATTCATGGTGTGCGTATTGAAGATCCAGAAGATTTGGAAAAAGGTCTGCGCGAAGCCTTGGCTTTCAATGGCCCAGCAATTATCGATGTGGTGGTGAATCGCATGGAGCTCACAATGCCGCCGCATATCGAGCTGGATCAGGCCTGGGGATTTAGTTTGTTTATGGCGAAAGCGGTTCTCAATGGTCGAGGCAGTGAAGTTTTAGATCTGGCGAAGACCAATTGGTTTCACCGCAACTAATTTTTAATCTTTGTACTCATCCACATCAATGCCATATTTTTTTATTTTGCGGAGCAAAGTATTTTTCGGAATATTGGCGTGAGCCACGGTTTGATTGATACGTCCCTTGTTGGCCTTTAAAGCGCTGACGATAAAATCTTTTTCAGCTTGCTCTTTAAAAATTTCAAAATCCAAAGGTCCCGATAAATTTGTCGGCGGATTCGTTGGCGCCATGACGCCAAAGTCGCGAGGTTTGCTTTCCTGAACACCTGCTGTCGACACGAGTAAAACTTCGGGAAGGCTTTCCGGCGTGATCATGTTTGAACTTTCAACGATAAAAGATCTCTCAACCGCATTTTCAAGCTCGCGGATATTTCCTGGCCAGCGATGATTTTTCAAAATCTCAAGAGCGGCCGGAGAAACACCTTGAATTTGTGAATTGTGACTGCGAGTGAATTTTTTAATAAAATATTGAACCAAGCCGTGAATGTCGTCTTTGCGATCGCGCAAAGGTGGCAAGAAAATCGGCATGACATTCAAACGATAAAAAAGATCCTCGCGAAAAGTTCCTTCCTCGATCATCTTCTCGAGATTTCTATTTGTCGCAGCAATGATTCGAGCATTGCTTTTGACTTCGCGGTTACTGCCGACAGGCAAAAATTTCTTTTCTTGCAACACTCGAAGCAACTTCACTTGCATGTCTGGCTTGAGTTCGCCGATCTCATCCAAAAATAAAGTGCCATTGTTGGCCAGTTGAAATTTACCGATTTTTCTCTCGCTGGCGCCTGTAAAAGAGCCCTTTTCGTGGCCGAAAAGTTCACTCTCCATCAAGTTTTCAGGGATGGCTCCGCAATTGATGGCCACAAAAGGGCCGCCTTTGCGAGGAGAGTTAAAGTGAATGGCCTTGGCCACAAGTTCTTTGCCCGTGCCATTTTCACCACGCACTAAAACGGTGGTGTCGACCTTGCAAAGTTTGTAGATGAGATCAAAAACTTCACGCATTTTTTTGGAACTACCGACAAATTCAGAATCGACGTCGTCATCAAAGATTGGATTTGAAAGTGCTAAGCTTGAGACCATGTCACGAGCCTCTAAAGATTTGCGCACAATTTCAGAGAGACGCTGCGGGTTCACGGGCTTTTCGACATAGTCATAAGCGCCATCTTTGATCGCGGTGACGGCGTCTTGCAAATTCGAATGAGCCGTCATGATCAGAATAAAAGTTCGTGGATCATGCTCTTTCATTTTCGAGAGCGCTTCAAGGCCACTCATCTCGGGCATGCGCACGTCCATCATCACCAAATCAAAACTTTGGCGTTGAAAAAGATCCAGCGCTTCTCGGCCATTGCCAGCCTCAGTGATGGCAAAAGTCACATCGGATAAAGTTGATTGCAGAATGTGAACGACGCTTTTACGAAGTTCAACTTCATCATCAACGATCAGGACTGAGAGTTGTTGTTGCATAGCTTTCACCTTCTGTTTCGTTGGTTTGAGATTTGCCTTCCAAAGTTTCAATCGGCAGAGTGAATGAAACTTTGGTTCCCTTTTTGAGTTCAGATTCAAGGCTGACAGAGCCGCCGTGAAGTTCGATAAAATATTTGACGAGATAAAGGCCAAGACCTGTGCCTTTGGTTTTAAGATCTTGATCTTTCCCGCGCACAAATTTGCGCCAAACTTTTGAAACTTCTTCCGGCGAAATTCCGTCGCCCGTATCAGAAATTTCAACAAACACCTGATCATTGATTTCTTTTGATGTGATTTTGATGAGTCCGCCAGCAGGCGTGTATTTGATCGCATTTTCAATCAGGTTCACGAGCACTTCTCGAATCAAGGTGAAATCCACTTCAATTGAAAACATCGGTTCCAAACTTTGCTCAACATGAATTTGTTTCTCGAAAGCTAAAGGTGAGAGTTGATTGATGGCATCAACGATGGCGTCGTTGATATCACCAACTTCTTTGTTCAGGCGAAAATCGCGAGATTCAACTCTGAGAACTTTAAGGATGGACTGAATGTAGCGGTTGAGCTCTTCACTCGACATCATTAAAGATTTCAAATCGATTTGAAATTCAGGGGACGAATTTTTAGAGATCAAGCGATCCACCACGGCTTGAATTTTAGCAATTGGAGTTTTTAAATCATGACTGATGAGAGAAACGAAATTATTTTTGAGTTGCTCGAGCTCTTGCAAGTATTGCTGCTCTTGTTGCAGTTGCCAATTGCGCCGCTCAATCTTGTTGGCTTGATAACCGATAAACACCACCCAGGTGGCGGCCAGTTGCATGGCGGGGCTGACGGCGGGAATCCAAATGTCGTACAAATCAAACACCCAAGCTGAAACGGCTGCCGTGAGAGTCGCAAGCCAGAGCATAAATACGAGAGCAATCGATTGCGGATACTGAGTCATGATTGAAACACTGAGAAGCATCAGGAAAAAAAGTCCGACCATGTAAACCAAATTGTTGGCGCGCCTTATCCAGCGATGCTCCAATGCATTGTCCACCACTTGTGCCAGTACATAATGCCGCTGTGAAGGTCCCAGCGGAGTTAAATATTGCGAGGACGACATACTTTCCGCGCCAATCAGCACAATTTTATTTGAAAAAGCGTGAGCAGAAATTCGTTGATCAAGAATATCGCGCACCGAGTACTCAGTGAACCTGGCATTGGCGCCACGATAATTAATAAAGCGAGTCGGCATCGAATTGGGTTTTAAGCCTGTGAGTTTCTCAACCAAATGCGGAATATCGCCGCGAGAGGGAACAAACCTTCGAATCACGCCGTCTTCGTCACGCAGCAATTCATTGCTGCCAACGTTGCTATGCAGATCATTGCTCAGCAGTGGGTAGTGAGTTCGATCATTGGTCGCAGAACTTGCTGACCAAACCACGCGCGGGTCACGCAAAATCTTTTGTTCTTCGTGCGGTAAATTCAAAGGCCCAAGGCTGTCGCTAAAAAAAAGTGTGACGCCCACTTTTTGTGGATTTTCAGCTAAGATTTTCCCAATCAGCTCGGACCACAGGCGATGATCCCAATAAAAACTGTCGGTGATGTCGGTGATCTCGCGAAGCGGGCCAAAGCTGCGCGAACGCAATTGATAAAACCCAGTGACGTCGGCGGGATGCAAGGTGATCAAAACAATCTGCGAACTGATGGCTTGGTCGCCCCGAATTTGCAATCGGGTATCATAAGAGTTGACCTCGTCGTTAAACAGCACCACGCAGCCGATCGCCCAGCACAAAAGTCCACGCAAAAGAAGCCCGCGGCGGCGGTTCATAAGTTTGAGGTTGATAAGCTTCCAAAGCGAGCTAATTTTCATGAGCAGCCGCACCATAGCGAATGGTCCTTAAAATTCAAGTTTTTTTGAGAGGTTCATTCGGTTACACTGAGGGCGTGCAAGAGGACTAGCAAATGAAGTGGTGGACCGACGTTCGAGAAATTCAAAATATCAAACATCCCGTGGCGCTGACGATTGGGAATTTCGATGGCGTCCACAGGGGGCATCAGGAGCTTTTGCGCCGAGTGATTGATTGGGCAAGGCTTCGCGAGGGCTCTTCGTTGCTTTTGACGTTTTATCCGCATCCACTTCAGGTTTTGCACCCTGAAAAGAAGCATGTTCGTCTCTTTGACCAAGAAGATCAGCGCGAGCAATTGGACAAAATGGGACTGACAGGAGTCCTTCAGCAGTCGTTCTCGAGAGATTTTTCACAAATGTCGGGAGCTGATTTTTTGGAAAAATATCTCCTGAAATTCTTTCAACCTCAGTGCTTGGTGGTGGGTCATGATTTCTCTTTTGGCCAGAACCGTGAGGGTCATCAACAGCTGCTGCAAGCTTTTTGTCAGCAGAAAGGGATTGAACTGCAGATTGTAGATCCTTTGCGCGTGTCTGGTGCTGTGGCCTCGACTTCGAAAATTCGTGAGGCTTTGCTGAGTGGAAATTTAGAATTAGCGCGAGAACTTTTGGGCCGAAATTATTATTTGCGTGGAGTGATTGAAAAAGGGGATGCGCGCGGAAGAACTCTCGGATTTCCGACGGCGAATATCAAGCCCGCCGTCGATTTTTTTCCAAAAATTGGCGTCTATGCTTGCCGGGCAACCGTCGGTGGAATCACTCACAATGCTGTCACCAACATTGGGCTCAATCGAACTTTTGTCGAAGGCGAAAGTCATCCAATCAAAGTCGAAGCGCACTTGTTGGGCTTTCAAGGCGATATCTATGGTAAAACGATGAAGCTTGAATTGATGCAATATCTCCGTGAAGAAAAAAAATTCTCTGGCATTGAAGAACTAAAAACTCAAATTGCTTTGGACGCCGAAGCAGCAAAAAGGATTTTGTCATGAAAATCAAAGTGGCAAAATGGGGCGATGACCTGGCTGATTTGACTCTGGCGTTTTGGAAAACCTTGGCGCTGGAGATTGAGCTGATTGAAATTTCAGATGAAATTAAAAACCAACCAGAACTCATTTATAAACACAAAGTCGATTTTGAGGTGGCTCTCTTAGAGCCCACGGTCGGCGAAGTTGTGACTGATGCGGCAAAGGAAGTTCTTTCCGAAGTGAAAGATTTGGGTTGGGCTGATCTTTTGATTCGTCAGCAAAAACATCTTTGGCCAAAGCTGCTGTCTCGTCACGCGCTGAGGCTTTCAATTATTCAGGCAGCCTCGGATCTTGATTCACACTCAGTGGGATATGTGACGGGCAAGGGGCCCATGGCCAGAATGGCTGCGGCCGTTTTGATTCAGTTGGGGTTTGAGCGCTTGGCCATTTTGTCGGATGATCCGGTGTTGGTGGAAAAAGAAATCAGTTTTATGCGCCGAAAATATTTTGGTATTCAAATTCATTTTCTCAGTGAATCAGAAATGACCATGCAGCCCAACAATGGCTCGATCATCATCAACACGATTGCACATGATAAAGAGAGCGACATCTTAGACGACTTGCCTTATTTGAATTACATTAAAAAAGAAGGCTTGGTGGTGGATTTGCCGTTTGCCACGGGGCCGAATCAACTTATCGATGAAGCCGAGCATGTGGGCATGCGGGTTCTTAGTGGCGTCACCGTCCGAGGCATGCGAGATTTTATTTTATTGCAGCAGCTTGCTGAAATTCAGGAGACCAAATGCCCGTTTGAACTTGCGGACTATATGAAGGCTTGGCTCGAATTTAAAATCGAAAAATAACCCGAGACGTTGGTCTAGTTACAAAAAACGTCACTACACAAAAAACCTGAGCTTGTTAGAATATTTAAGTCGTATTGAGGCCTCGTCGGACATCCATGGAGGGATCCGGTATGGCGAGCATTAAGCTCGGTGAAATTTTAGTCAAACAGGGACTTGTGCGCCCTGATCAAATGACCAAAGCTCTTGAAGAACAAAAGCGTTCCGGCGGAAAGCTGGGACAAATTTTAGTTCAATTGGGAATGATTAAAGATGCGCAATTGTTAAAAGCGCTCGAGCAAGCATTTCAAGTTCCAGGAATTGATCTCAATACTTTTCAAATTCAACCGGCAGCTGTGCAATTAATCCCGAGAGATGTTTGCGAACGTCATACTTTAATTCCGGTGCAAAAAGTGGGAACTGGCACCTTGGTGGTGGCTTTTTCTGATCCCGGCAATGTGGCGGTCAGAGACGATTTACGTTTTATTACTCGTTGTAAAATTCAAGTGGTGGTGGCGACCGAGGGAGCCATCAACGCTTCGATTGATAAATACTATAGCGCCAGTGTGATGAAGCTCGGTGAAGCTGCGGATATTTCATCTGTGGCTGAACCTGAAATTTCAATGCCATCAACGGTCGACGTGATTGATTTCGGTGCTGGCAATGATGAAGAAGGCCCGATTGTTAAATTCGTGAATGCGATTTTAACCGACGCCATTCGTAAGCGCGTGTCAGATATTCATTTTGAACCTTACGAGAAAAAATTTCGTGTGCGTTACCGAGTTGACGGCTCGATGCTTGAAGCGGCTTCGCAATCTCCGGCCTCAGCAGCTGCGATTGCCAGTCGTATTAAAATTATGGCGAAGCTTGATATTGCCGAAAAACGCCGACCGCAAGATGGTCGAATTAAAATTCGTCTTTCCAACAACAAAGACATGGATTTTCGGGTGAGTATTTTGCCGACGATTTGGGGCGAGAAAGTGGTCATGCGACTTTTGGATAAATCCAATTTGCAGTTAGATATGACCAAGCTTGGATTTGAAGCTGAGGATTTGCTCGTTTTTAAAAAAGCCATTCAAGCGCCACAAGGATTGCTGCTGATCACGGGGCCCACGGGCTCTGGAAAAACCACGACGATTTACTCAGCTTTGGCAGAACTGAATCAAATCGACGTGAATATTTCAACAGCAGAAGATCCGGTGGAGTTTAACTTAGAGGGAATCAATCAGGTGCAAATGAATCCTGATATTGATCTCACTTTTGCCAATGCACTGAGATCATTTCTTCGCCAAGATCCAGATATTATTATGGTGGGGGAGATTCGAGATTTAGAAACTGCCGAGATCGCGATGAAGGCCGCCAGCACCGGTCACTTGGTGGTCAGCACACTTCACACCAACGATGCTCCACAAACAGTGATTCGTTTGACGGAAATGGGAGTGGCTCCTTACATCATCACCTCAACAGTGGTCTTGATGGTGGCGCAACGTCTGGTGGGAAAAGTTTGCGAGAGCTGCAAAACTCCCATTGAAGTGAATGCTCAAACTTTGATTGATCTGGGAATTCTTGCCGAAGAAGTGAAGGACTACAAATTATTTAAAGGCAAAGGCTGCACGACTTGCAATGGCACCGGAATCAAAGGACGACTGGCCATTTTTGAATTGATGCTCATGTCGGAAAAAGTCAAAGAGGCCATTTTGAATGGTGCGAGCAGTTCGGAACTGCGCACGCTGGCTCGTCAAGAAGGCATGCGCACACTTCGTCGAAGTGCACTTTTAAAACTTAAAAAAGGCGAAACAACTATTGAGGAAGTTCTCAATACTTCAGTGAAGGACACCTTATGATGAATCACCACCAGTATTTATCGGCATGGCTTGAAAAAGCAGCTTCGAGTCAAGCGCATGAAATTTTATTTCATCCTTCGGAGCCAGTGAGATATCGCATTGGCAAAGAGCTTCAGTCTTTTCAAAATCACCAGCTCTCTTCGGCTGAGACTCGTCAAATTGTGACGGGGCTTTTAACTGAAGATGAAAAAAAACAATTGTTTGAAAATTTAGCGGTCGAAGGAGTGCGAACTCTGGGCGCGGTGAATTTTCGTTTTAATTTCCAAATTGATTTTGATGGCATCAGCGGATCTTTGGAGCTGCAAAAAACTTTGACGACGCCGGTTTGGGGATTTCCTCAGGTGCTGCCTGAAGTTCTTGCGAAAGTTGAAGGCTTGCATTTGATCAATGGTCCTCGTCGCAGCGGAAAATCAGCAGCCATCAGCGAAATTTTACAATCGTTGGCAGTACAACCCATCGGTCGTCGGAAAAAAGTAATCGCCGTGTACACCGACAATGAGGCTCACACTTATCATTGCAAGGATAACGTCGTTTCTGTTTTTCCGGTGAATCAGTTGGCAAGATTTGGCGTGTTGCGCTCGGCGGATTTGGTGATTTTAGATACGGATCGTTTGGATTTTTGCGAGACCGCGCTGCGCTTGGCAGAAAGTGGAAGATCAGTGATGATGACCACTTCGTTCTGGCATCTGGCGATGGGGATTGAAAGATTTATCGATCTTTGCGAGGGAGATCGTGAAGCAAGGCTTCGTCGATTCTCACGCGTGTTTCAGTCGGGGTTGGGGCTTCGCTTAATGCCGGGAATTGAAACTGTTTTGCAAGGTGCTTATGAGATGCTGTTGGGCACTCAAGAAATCAAAGAGACTTTGCGTGCAGGCACGATGGAAGCTTTGCCTGAAAAAATGAAAGAGAATGCGGATAAAACGGGAATGCGCACGCTCAATCAAGCTCTGTTTCAATTATTACTGAAAAGAAAAGTAGAACTGAAAGTAGCATTTGAAAATAGTCCTGAGCCACAAGAGTTAGATCAGCTTCTGCGTAAAGTAGGAATCTAAACGATGCCAAAGTTCATGTTCCAAGCCAAAACGGTGAACGGACAAGTTCAGATGGGGCAGCTCGAAGCTGCCGATGAAACTGATGCGCGCAATAAATTGCGGGGGCGCTCACTCACACCGCTGAAACTTTTGGTGGTCGGTGGATCTCGCGCCGCTGCGGGTTCTGCGGCTGGCGGAAGTCTTGGTGGAATTTTTGAAAAGCGAGTTCCTTCGAAAGACATGCAAATTTTTACTCGTCAGTTTTCAACCTTGATCAATGCCGGGATTCCGGTGGTGGATTCTTTAAAGATGCTGGGCGAAGGAAAAAGAAATGAGCTGCTGAAGGACGCGGCCAACCAAGTCAGGCTTTCGATCGAGTCTGGAAAGCGTCTTGGTGATTCGATGGCGGCACTGCCAAAAGTGTTTGATCGTTTTTATGTGAACATGGTACGAGCCGGTGAAGAGGCTGGTATCTTGGATGGGATCTTACTTCGTCTTTCAACTTATATGGAGAAAGCCGAAAAAATTAAAAAGCAGGTCAAGGGTGCACTTTTTTATCCAGCTGCTATTTTGATTGTGGCAGGGATTGTTATTGCCGGGATTTTAATTTTTGTGATTCCAAAATTTCAAGAGATGTACAAAGGTGCTGGACAAGAGCTGCCTGCCATCACTCAGTTGGTTGTGCATATGTCGGATTTTTTGATTCATAAATGGTATTTGGCCATTGGTGGAGCCTTTGCCATTCCCTATTTCACAATGTCATGGCTCAAAACGCCGGAAGGTAAAGACACTTTTGATCGCACGATGATTAAGATGCCAATCTTTGGTGAGCTGATTCAAAAAGCGGCGGTGGCGAAAATGACCAGAACTCTTTCAACACTTTTGTCATCGGGTGTGGGTGTGGTTGAAGCTTTGGATATTGCCTCAAAAACGGCGGGTAATAAAGTGATCGAAGATGCTTTGGTGCGCAGTAAAGAATCGGTGATCTCGGGTCGTCCGCTGGCGGCGCCGTTGATGAAGGAGCCTTTGATTCCAGATATGGTGACTCAGATGATTGCCATCGGCGAGCAATCGGGAACCTTGGATACGATGCTTTCAAAAATTGCTGATTTTTATGAGGATGACGTTGAGAACGCGGTCAAAGCCATGACTTCGTTGATTGAGCCAATCATGATGGTTTTTCTGGGTGGAATTATTGCAGTTCTAGTGCTGGCGATGTATTTGCCGATTTTCAATATGGCAAATGTGGTCACCGGCGGAGCAGGCGGATGATTCAGTGAGAACGGTGAGCTTTAGCAACCATCGATTGTTGATTCAGGCGACGAGACTTTCACTTTATGTGATTGTGGTCGCTCTCACTGTTTTAAGTTCTATTTTACAATATGATTTTATCAACTGGGGTCTTCTTAAGTCGTTTTATTTTTTTGCGCTTCTTGGTCTTGTGATGCATTTAATGCCCCTCTTGAAGCTTGAATTTTTTTTTCAAAAACGAAAGCTCGTTGCGCTGAGTTTTATCATTGATGTGCTTCTCATTTCGGGAATGCTGGCGACCAGTGGACTGAATCAATCGCTGTTTCTTTTTATGTATCTGGTGACAATTATTCTTTCAGGCCTGGTTTTTCAAACCCGCGGAGCTCTGCTGATCGCGGTGGCGGCTTCGATTGGATTTACGGTGGCTTCGTGGTTTGGGCCTGAAGTCAAAGCCATGTCCTTTTTATTTTTACTGGTTTTGAACAACATTGCTTTTTTTGCGGTGGCATTGCTCTCGGGATATCTCAGCGATCAGCTCAATCTTTTTGCTGAAAGATTAGAGGCGCAAAATCTTTCGCTCAGTGTGATTCGAAGACTCAATGAAATGATCGTTGAGACGATGCCGGCAGGATTACTGACAGTGAATCATGATGGAATTGTGCTGCAATCAAATCCGGGGGCGCAGCGGATTTTTGGCGAGGCTCAGCTTGAAAATTTGCCGATGAGTCAGTTGCTGCCGGATTTTAAAACTCAGTTTCGCGATCTTTCACAAAGTGATCAGGCGGTGCGAACCGAAGTGAAGTTTTCAAGAGATGGCGAGAATTTTCTTTTAGGCTTACAAGTTTTGCCTCAGCATGCGGAAACCTTGGGTGAAAAAACTTATTTGATTGTGCTGGAAGATCTGACGCAAATTCGCAGGCTTGAATTTGCGGTCAGACAGTCTGAAAAAATGGCGGCCATTGGTTCACTGGCGGCAGGGATTGCGCACGAAATTCGTAATCCGCTGGCTGGAATTAGCGGGAGCATTGAGCTTTTATCGCAGCAGTTTTCCTCTGATGATGACCGGAAGCTGACGAAAATTATTTTGCGTGAGATCGATCGTTTAAATCATTTGATCTCTGAATTTTTAGATTTTGCGAAACCTGAAAAGCCACCGGTGGATCCAGTGGACCTCAATCAAATTCTTAAAGATGTGCTTGGCAATGCCAAGCTGAGCTCTCCGGTGAAATTTGAAGTTCAGGAAAATTTGAATTCTGACGCCATGATTGTGGGTCATGGTGATAAACTCAAGCAAGCATTCTTGAACATCATCATTAATTCAGTGCAGGCAATGAGTGAATCTCCGCAGAAAATTTTAAAAGTAAGTACACGTTTGGAAAATGATTCGGTGGTTGTCTCTGTGAAGGACACTGGCTGCGGAATGAAAGCTGAAACCAAAAAGAAAATGTTTGAGCCGTTTGTGACGACAAAACCGAAGGGCACGGGCCTAGGTCTAGCGATCACTCACAAGATTCTTGAATCTCATGGGGCGAAAATTTTCGTCGAGAGTGAAGAGGGTCTAGGAACTGAGTTTACAATTTCGTTTCCACGAAAATCATTTGATCGCAGACATCAGCCCGTCGAAAATAAAAGTTTAGGGGAGTCCGCATGAAGCCGAGAATTCTAGTTGTTGATGATGAAGAATCGATTCGCGAATTTCTTGAGATTATGCTCAAGAAAGAAGGCTTTGAAGTCACTTGCGCAGAAGATGGCCTAAAGGCGAAAGAGGTTCTTGCCAAAAAATCTTTCGACATGGTGATCTCAGATCTTCAGATGCCGAACATGACGGGCATCGAACTTTTAAAACACGTGAAAGATTCCTACCCTGATCTGGTGTTCATGCTGATCACGGCTTTCGGCACGACCGAGTCCGCTGTTGAAGCCATGAAAATGGGCGCGTACGATTATTTAACTAAGCCATTTAAAATTGATGAAGTTCGTTTGAACATTCACAATGCGCTTCGCTCGAAAAATCTTGAAACTGAAAATCGCACTCTCAAAAAAGAATTGACCAAAGAGTACAGCTTCCAAAACCTGGTTGGAAATTCAGATGCCATGCACAAGATTTATGATTTGGTGAAACGCGTATCGACGACTCCAACCAATGTTCTCATCACTGGCGAGTCCGGAACTGGTAAAGAGGTGGTTGCGAAATCCATTCACTACAACGGCCCCTTGAAAGACAAACCGTTTGTCACGATCAACTGTGGTGCGATTCCTGAGCAATTGATGGAATCAGAAATGTTTGGTCATAAAAAAGGCTCCTTCACTGGCGCGATTGCTGACAAAGTCGGTCTCTTTGAAGTCGCTGATGGCGGCTCGTTATTCCTTGATGAAGTCGGAGAACTTCCGGTTTCGATTCAAGTGAAACTCTTGCGCTCGATCCAAGAACGAATCATTCGCCGTGTGGGCGCGACCGATCACATCAAAGTGGAGGTGCGTTTGATCGCAGCCACCAATCGCGATCTTGAGTCCATGGTGAAAGAAGGCACGTTTCGCCAAGATTTATTTTATCGCTTGAACGTCATCAACATTCGCACGCCTTCGCTGCGTGAGCGCCGTGATGATATTCCCTTGCTCGCCAATCACTTTCTAAAAAAATACGACGAGCGTCTCAATAAAACGATCAGCTCCATCAGCACCGAAGCGATGGAAATGCTGAAAAAATACGATTACCCAGGAAACGTGCGAGAACTTGAAAATATTATCGAGCGCACAGTGGCTCTTGAGGGCGGAGCAACGATCCTGCCTGAGTCATTGCCACCATTCGTAAACACTCCATCAGGTCGCAAGATGGCCTCATCGCATGAGATTGAAATCGGGGATGAAGGCGTCGACCTCGATAAAATCATGGGCCAAATCGAGAAGGAACTCTTGGTCAAAGCCATCCACTCTGCTGGCGGAGTTAAGAAAAAGGCTTCGAAGCTTTTGAATATTACCTTTCGCTCCATGCGCTACCGTGTGGAAAAATATGGACTCGGCTCCACCGACGACCTCGACGAAGAATAAAGGGAACCTGGTTCTTTTTGCAGAAACGATATGTCAAATTCTTTGATGTTCTAACTCTGAAATCCGCGTCGTTTTTCGATTTGTTGTTGGCCGCATGATTCCTTTTTTTAAATAGCGTTTCATTTCATCAATGTGGTCTGACTTTGCCTTTTGATTGAGCCATCTTAAAGCCGTGTCGTCAAAATGAGGATTAAATAGAATCTGGTCGGGCTCTATTGGGATAATGAGTTTTTTAAAGCCCAAAATTCCGTGAAGTGTGCTCCAGGGCCATTCCTCACAGTATTGAGCCAACTCTGATCGAAGAGGGTTCTGATAAACATATTTATAAACATTCAGTGCATAATGAGAAGACGCCACTAAAGTTTTATAATGCCTATCTCCGAAATTCTGATTTATTTTGTGAGATTTTTGATTCAGCTCTTTGCTGACTTCCTTTAAAAGGTAATTCATGCATTTTCCAATCGGAGTTGTGTCGGATGTTGCCACGAGGTGAAAATGATTTGGCATCAGCACAAACTGGTGGATTTTGAGCCCGAAGGCATGATGAGCGAAGAAAAGATGGTTTTCGAAGATGTCCCATACGTCAGCCAGCTCGATTGGGAATGGGGCGCGGTTCGGACATCTTGACGTGATGTGAAAAGGGAAAGTTGAAACTTGTGGGATTTGAATTCTTGGCATATCCCTGTATGCAAGCGCGTGCCAATAACGCTTTGTTTCTGCAAAAAGAACCAGGTTCCTTTTGTGATCCCATAGCTCAACAGGATAGAGCTACGGTTTCCTAAACCGTAGATCCCCGTTCAAGTCGGGGTGGGGTCACCATCTCTCAGTCTTTATCAATAACGAACATTCGTGGGTCGATTCGAGTTCCGTTTTTCAATGTGCGTGTGTTCAGAACAAAATGATCGTTTCCAACTTTGAACTTTTCAGGTCGGGGTGGTAGTTGGCCTGACTTCACTTCAATGGTTTGTTTCGTATTGTCTTTGTTGCTGATCACTTGAAAGGATTCAACGTAAAGACTTGCTGTCGTGCCTTTCGGAGTGCGGTCTTCTGATCCTAAGTATTCAATTGAAAAGGTGTCGAATTTTTGCATCACATTTTTCAGTTTTGGCACTGCTTTGCCAAGCGACGCTGGAGCGAAGTGCTGCTGAATTTCTTGCCAAATATTTTGCTCGGAAGCATTTGTTTTACTATAAAATGAAGTGGCAGGTGTTTTAATTTTCGAATTATAAAATTCAATAACTTCATTCTTGCCAGCACAGCTAAATTCGAGGGTCAGATAATGGGCAGCAGGTCCCATTGAAATCATGATATCACCTTCGGTCGGCAACTGATTGATCTCAGTCTGGAAGGATTTGATATACTCCATATCACTGATTGTTACTTTTTCGGTTTCTTTTTGAGATGCCGACTTGTATTGAGTGATCCGCATTTTTTCACAACCGAGTTTGTCGAACCACTTTCTTTCATTCATATCTTTTTTCTCCACTCCGAGACTGGGTTTCTTTTTTAAAGGCAATACTTCGATTTTTAAATTTTTCAATTCACTTTGCGGGATATCGACGTAGGCTGTTTCGCCGACAGTGAATTTGTCTTTGACGTATTTGGCGGGGATTTCGACTCGTTTGTTGTTCGAGTTAATGATGAGCTTGTCTTGATCGACTATCATCACTTTTCCGTAAATCGTGGCGGTGGTTGACATCGAAGCGGATGCCAAAGTCGCACAGAGCATCAGTGCTGTAAAAAGGAGAGACTTCATTCAGCTCCTTTTTGCGAACTTGCATTGCCATCAGAGTTTGAGTTGTCGTCGGAGTTATCCGTATCCACGGATTTGCGTGAATGTCTTTTGATCAGTTTGATATCATCGACTTCATCATCGGGAACAGTTTGATCGAGAACGCACTGATCGCCAATCGGGCAGATGTTATCACTGTCGGGTCTGCAGGCGATTTTTCGAAGGCTTGAGATTGGTAAATCCACCGACGCATGATCAACGATATGAAATTCGGTGCAGGCGACCTCTTCGACACAGACTTTGATTTTTTTCCCTTTGGCATTTGTATAAATCCCGCGATGCTCTCTTGAAGCCGTGTTGGCGCCACAAAGAGTTTTGTTCTCAGCCCAAGTATTGAACCCACAACTGAGGGTTAATAAAAAAATCACAAAGCGCATGCATCCTCCGATAGCTTTCAGAGTATCAAGGATTGTGCTTTGGTAGAACTCGACCACGGGCTAGATGTTTTTTCCATAGTTTCAGTTTGAGCTCAAAGACGTTCATGAGTCGCGAAGAAACGACGATGAAGAGTCATGAAAATATCCATCTTTGTTGTCTGCACAAGTCTCATCCTAAGTACCTTGACAGCTCACGCGGATCCTCGTTGTGTGATTGATTCGACGGATCCCTACGATCCAGGTGTGGTGATGAGCAAGGGAAAATATCAAGGGCAGTGCATGGATGCTTCGGAAGAGCGCGCCGCTGTGATTTTATCTGAGGATTCAACGCAAATTACTTTTGCCAACTTTTGGCACGAGGGGAAATTTTGGATTGCCACTGTTCCTTTGAATGGTATTGATCGCGGAATTTTTCACACCGAGTATTTGGAAAGCGATATTCCAATGCTGAAGCCAGCCCACGTGCAAATGCGTTTTGTGATGAAGAATAATTTTGTCGTTCAGTTGGTTCCGCAAGCGGGAAAAGACAAAGCCGTGCCACCGCAGACGATCAATGATTTACTTTTGTCGATTGAATACATGGCTCCCAGGGGAGTCGAATATGATTTGATTCCTGGCGAGTTGAAAGCGTTCAAAATTGCTTACACATTTTTCTCAGCTCAAGCCCAGGTTGATTTTGTCAAAGAAGATGTTGCGGCTGGCGATGGCCCAGACACTCTCAATCAATACGAACTAAAATTGTCTGGCGAGCAGTTAGGTGCTGTTTTCAGAGAGGCCGTGCACGAAAGTTTTGATTATAGTTACGATCATAGCTATGACACTTTGATTCGCAATTGCGCCACACGACTTTTTAATGTGCTCGATCTGTCGCTGGTTTATCAAACCAAAGTAAAGCCATTTAAGATCACAATTTTAAATATTCTTGATCCAGTGGCAAAACCTTCGCTGAAGGCTCTGCAAGATCGAAATATTCTTGATACGACCGTGACTTTGCCGACCTTCAACCAAGAATATGGGCTTTGAGTTTTGCCAACTGTTCATCTTTGAGCTGAATAAAAATTCCTGAAGATTTGGCAAAAACTTTTTTGTCATTTGATTTGCCGTCTGAGATTTCGGCCTCAACAAAAACCTTACGGCCATCAATTCGCGAAATTTGGCCACGCATCGAATAAGATTTTAAGAGCGGAATCATATCTAAAAATTGAATTTCAATTTTTCCAGCCACAACTTTCAATCCCCAATGCCAAGCGGTCGAGCCCATCATCTCATCGAGCACCGCAGCCTGACAGCCGCCATGAACATGGCCCGGAGGGCCGGCGGTGCGTGGGCCAAACCAAACTTGCGCTAAAAGCTCGTGATTTTTTTCTGACCGCAGCAGGGCGATTTGCACCGAATCTTCGCTGTCATCAAGAACAAAGGCACCACTTTTGTCGCCAAAGTAAGGTCTGGGAATTTCAAGTGAGGCGTCATAGACGAGCTGACTTTTCTTTTTCATTCAAGAATTCATGGAAGCACGGAGGTCAAAGATCATCAAGAACTTTGCTGCGCTCGATGAGCCGTGCTACGATTTTCAGCATTCATGAATAGAATGGAGCACAATATGTCAGGTCCAGCCTGGGAGCTTGAATCCGAATATCCCTCTTTTGAGAGCAAAGAATTTCAGTTTGATTTTGTACTCGTCAAACAGTGGATTGAGAATTTTCCGAAATTGGCCGCAGCTTCAGCCGTTGACTTTCCGTTGTTCAAAAAAGCGCTCCTTGAACAAGAGAAAATATGTGTTCTCCTTGAGAATATTTTCCTTTATGCGATGAATGTCGAAGCAACAGATACGAAAAATGAAACGGCCAAGAAATGGGTTAAACAATCTGAAAAGTTAATGGTTGATCTGCAAATTAAATTTTTGCCAGTCCAATTGGCTATCATGAATCTTTCAGAGAGCGATTTTGCAAAATTGATTTCAGACAAAGAGATTGAACAAGTCAAATTTTGGCTCAGTCGGAATCAATCCCTCAAAGATCAGATGCTTTCTCGTGAGGAAGAAATTGTCTTCGAGAAAATGAAATCTTCAGGTTTCACCGACTGGGAAACTTTGCATGGTGAACTGACAAGGTCAATTCAGGTGGAAATTAAGCTTGAAAATAGGACTGCTTTTATTAGCCTTGCTGAGGCACAGGCAATGACGAAGAGTTCCTCGGAGTTTGAAAGAAAGGCTGCGTGGGAAGGAATTCAAAAAACCTGGAAAATTCATGAGGTCTCTGCCGCCCAGGCTTTGAACTCACTGGCAGAATGGCGATTGAATGAAATTTCTCTGCGGAGCAAAAAGAAAAAGCTACATTTTTTAGATCAGCCTCTTCATAACAATCGAATTTCTCGCGAGTCACTGGACGTGATGATGACAGAAATTCAAGAAGTGTTGCCTCGGGTTCAAAAATCTTATTCGCAGATGGCAAAAATTTTAGGTAAACAGAAATTAGACTCGTGGGATTTATTGGCTAGCGGTCCTGAAACAAAAGAAAAAATTCCGTTTGAGCAAGCCTTCGATCTGATTGAAAAAGCTTTTACAACTGTTGATCCAGAGCTGGGACAATTTGCTCGAATGATGTTTGAAAAAAAATGGATTGAAGCCAGTGAGTCGAAAAATAAATCGGTCGGTGGATATTGCATGTCGTTTCCTAAATCTGGAAATCCCAGAGTTTTTCAAAGCTATAAAGGTTCCTATGGTGGGATTTTCACTTTGGCCCACGAGCTGGGTCATGCTTATCACTATTGGGTTTTGCGTAAATTGCCATTGCGACAAGCGGAGTATCCGTCGACATTGGCGGAGACTGCAAGTAATGTGGGTGAGTTTGCCTTGTTTGAATATCTTCAATCGACTCAAGGGCTAACCTCGCAGGTCACCTGGCTTTTTCTGGAAGCTTTGCAAGGAAGTCTGGTGAATATTCCAGCGCGCTACGATTTTGAAAAGCAATTTTATGAACAGCGACAACATGGAACTCTCTCAGCAGGGGAGATTGTCGAGTTGCAAACGACAGTTTGGAAAAAATGGTATGGCTCTTCGCTCAATCAAATTGAACCGTACTTTTGGGCCAACAAAAGCCATTTTTATTTTACACGTGGATTTTATAATTTCCCCTACACCGTGGGCTATTTGCTGTCGCAATCGATCTATGCTCAGCGCGAGCGATTTGGGAAAGAGTTTTGGCCGCGGTACAAAGCTCTGCTGATGGATACCGGAATTATGACTTGTGAAGATCTTGTGCAAAAGCATTTGGGGTATGATCTTCAAAAGCCTGAATTTTGGCGGCAGGGACTTGAAAAATTGATTGCGAAAATAGGTTAACGACTGAGGATCAGTCGCGTGCCTTCAATGGGATCAATTAAAATCACGGTCGGCGAACGAAACGGTCCTTCATACGACGGAACATAATCGAGAAGGGCTGGCCCATACGGAGTCATGGTCATCGTCACGATCGCCGTGAGTGAAGTCAGTGGTCCGCTATTGCCAATCAATTTTCGACGACCGGTCTGAAGATTGATGGCAGTCAGTTGTTTGCTATCCCAAACAAAAGCTTGGCCAGAAATATCATCGACAATCACGTGACGGGGATCTGCAAATTTTGGCTCGCCACTGGCAGCATTTGAAAAAACCTGGCGAACACCCGTTGAAAGATCCACCGATAAAATCGTGTCGCCATAGTAAGTAGTGGTGTAGGCCTTATTCTGGGCCCATGAAATACCCATGCCGGCAATATTGTTCAGACTGCTGCCAGAGCCTACCGTGCTGGATGAAACGACACTCGAAGTGCCGTTGGTCGGGTTCATTTTTAAAATACTTTCGGAGTCGAGAGCCAGGACGAAAAGACTTTTTGCATCTGGAGTCAGATAAAGATCTCCGAAGCCAACTGTTTTTGTGTCAATCACGAGAGAGCGCGTGCCAGTCGTGAGGTCAATCGCTGCGATCAAAGTGTCGTCGACAACAAAGCACTGATTTGCACTAGTCGTGACTGCCGTTGGAAAGGTAAGATCAATACCTCCGCCGATTTTAGGGCTGTCTTCGCTGTCAGAGAGAATGCGGCGATTGCCATCACTCATGCGCATTTCCCACGCGCCATCAATCGTATCATCGCCCATGACGAGACGTTGATTGACGGAATCATAAGACATTCCTAAAATTCGGGTGGCCCAGTTGCCTGAGCCTCGGGTAATGGCAGTGTCTGAACTGAAGCGCTGAATGGCGACAGAGGCAACACCTGTTTTGGTCACGCCATTGGCAGTTACATTCACGCTGAGATTATTGGCTCCCACTTGCAGAGGAACATCAGCGCGCCAATTGCTGTTGGTGATCGTTGCTTGAACTCCATTCACTGAGACTTGAGAAACTTGCGAGCCAGCAGTGATGTTACCTCGAACGACGATATGAGCATCGCTGGTAGCGCCGTTGGGAGGAAATGCAATCTGTGCGGCGCTATTGTTTGGCAAAGTCGTCGTCGTGCTGCTGCCGCCACCGGAACTTGGCAGTGTTGTCGTGGTGACTGGGTTTCCACCACCACCTGACACTGGTATTGTCGTCGTTGTGCTATTGCCACCGGAACTTGGTAATGTCGTTGTTGTTGGGGTGCTGCTGCCACCTGAGTTGGCAGTGCTATCGAGTGAAGACAGATCGGTCGAAGATTTAAAACCAGGTCCGCAATTATTGTAAAAGAGAATAAGCACAAAACAGAAAACGGAGGCAAAGGTTCTTTTGACGCGAGAGTTTTTCCGCATAGACATAGAGATATATTATCGGACTAGTCAAAAATGACGAGAGATAAAATATGGAAATCTGACCTATGGATTAAAATGAGACATGCTATGAAGGGTACTGATTAAATGTTCGTCATGGGCTGGGTTGGGTCGATGAGATCATCCGTTCGATATTTTCATCGCCGAGGCCGCGGTCATGAGCTTCTTTCAGAAGGAGAACTTTGACTTCGGTCGGAAACTTCAGCGAGCGAATATCTTCTAATTTAAATTTTACTTGCGTGAGGCTGAGCAAAGCTTTGTTGCACTGATCGATGTGCTTTTTAAGCTCTGTCGATTTTGGTGCGTCGGTTTCGACAGCCAGTTTCATGCTTTGTTGATCGATTTCATTTTTGATCACGACCGACGGAGTTAGCTTGCTTTTTTTATCGATGACTTCTTTGGCGCCGAAAACTCGGGCAAATAAAATTCCTTCGGCATTGCATTTATTGGCAAAACGAAAAAGCACCGGAGATTCAAGGACAGAGTTTGCTGCCATCGTTTTTTTAAGAAAGCGCTCGGCTGATTTGCAGCCGATGGCACTGATAAAGAAATTGCCTTCGTTGATTTTATCAAAAAACTGCATGGCAATGCTTTGCGGATTATTTTTTATTTTGTCAGACAGTTCAGGGCAAAAATTTATCTCTTCAGGTTTTTTGTCGTTCAAAGCTTGGCAATTGCCATATTTGAGATCTCTCATCAAATCATCTTGCGAGTAACAGACGGGCACACTGTCTGCCGTCACCGCTGGCGCTGACTGGGCTTTTGCTTTTGTCATAGCAAGAGCTATAAATCCAAAGAAAGAAATGAGAAGAAAGAAATGAATTTTCATCACTCCTTATATCGGAAGCTTGAAGGGGTTGGCTCAAGTCCAGGGCTTGGTCATTCGCCCTCTGGTTATTGGTCGAGTTTCCTGAGTGATTCTTGCTTCAATTTACGTTAGAATCTTTCTATGATTGCGATGCCTTTTGATCCGGTGCTTTATGCCATTCCTGTTTTTATCTTAACGGTGCTCGGCGAGTTTTTTGTGATTCGCCAGCGGAAAATTTATAATGTTAAAGACGCCATGACTTCGATTGCCATGGGGCTTGGCAATGTGTTTCAGTCGGTCATTTTTGCAGGGCTTATTTGGTCTGTCACATTGTGGAGTTATTCAAAAGCGCCGTTTCATTTCCCCAAAACTTGGTGGACTTTTCTTCTGCTTTTTCTGACTGAGGATTTTTGTTATTATTGGTTTCATCGCCTCAGTCATGAGATTCGGTTTTGGTGGGCGGCTCACGTCAATCATCACTCTTCTGAATATTACAATCTCTCAACGGCTCTTCGTCAGCATTGGACGGGGAATGTGGTCATGACCTGGATTGTGTGGTTGCCGCTTTCGTTCATGGGACTTCCACCGGATTGGATTTTGATCGAAAAATCAGTTTCGCTTTTGTATCAATATTGGATTCACACCGAGTTGATTCAAAAAATGCCGCCATGGTTTGAATTTATTTTTAATACGCCTTCACATCACCGAGTGCATCACGCCAGCAACACTCGTTATCTGGACTGTAATTATGCAGGGATCTTGATTATCTGGGATCGAATGTTTGGGACATTTATTGCTGAAAATGTCGAAGAACCAGTCAAATATGGACTGACCAAAAATATTCATACCTATCATTTGGGAAAAGTCGCCTTTCACGAATGGATTCAGATTTTTAAAGATGTTGCGCAAGCAAAAAGCTTCCGAGAAGTGTGGTACTATGTGATGGGCCCGCCAGGATGGAGCCGTGATGGCTTAAGAAAGGAAGAAAAACGATGACCACTCTGATTCACTCGCTGGTCCGCGCTTTTCTGGATCTTTTCCGTCCGCGTATTTTGCTTTTGCTTTTTATTCCACCGGTTGTGGCTTTTTTATTTTGGGGCTTCATCGCTTTTCTTTTTTGGACTCCGCTGCTTTCTTTTGGAGCTTGGATGTCGACACACTTTTTGAATGTGCAACAACTGCCGGCTTGGACGGCAGAGTGGTTGCCGCTGACTCCACAACTGATTGCGACCAGTGTGGCAGGGATTGTAGTTTTTCTCTCAGTCTTGCCCCTGGCCTTTTTAACGACACTGATTTTAACCTCAGTGATTGTGATGCCTGTCGTGATTCGAATTTTAGAAAAAGAATATCCACAGCTTGAGAAAAAAGGCGGCGGGCTGAATGCCTACGTTAGTAATTTCAAAAATCTATTTAAGACTTCCGTGATTTATATGCTGTTGTGGTTAGTGACTTTGCCATTGTGGTTTTTGCCGGGAATGAATGTGGCAATTCCTTTAGTGCTCAACGCCTATTTAAATTATCGTTTGTTTTTGTTTGATGCCTTGGGCGAATTTGGAACTTTGGAAGAGATTCGTCAATTACTGAAGACCAAGCGCACGGATTTTTTCCTGATGGGACTTTTAACTTCGATGGTCTTTTTATTTCCATTGTCATTTTTAATTGGGCCGGTGTTTACAGCTTTGGCTTTTACGCGAATGGCTTTTGCAGAGCTTGGAAGCTTGCGCTCGCTATCCTAATGTTTTTTCTGCCGGAGCTTCATCGACAAAGTCACAGCGTAAGTTAAAACTTTCTCGTTCGGATCTTTGGACGGCACCACGGCATAGCCATGAAAAGTTTTTGTTTGGCGCTCGCCAGAGTCAATAGTAAGCTTTGTTAATTCCTCGACACCCTTGGCATCTTCAAAAATAAAATGCACATCGCCTTCCGCGCGCTTGTGGAATTCAGCTTTAAAATCTTTAAATACATAATCGACAGGCTTTTTGCTATCGACGATGGTTTTAACCGCCTTCAAAGCCACACTCACTTCGGCGCCGATGGCCATGGCCCCAAAATACATCGAGTGCAAATGATTGCGTGTGCGTCTTGAGAGTGGAATTTTCAGTACCGAGCGCTCACCATTGAGTTCCACGACCGAGGGGTGAATCCAAGAGATCAAAGGAATTTTCATAAAGGTATAAACTCGAAGAAACGCATTCATTTTTAGTTTTTCTGACCAGCTCAGAGTGGCTTCGGTAGTTTGATTTTGCATGATGACTTCTTTCTCTGAAAATGTATTTTCATCTTAGTTGAGGGGAATCCATCTTTGCCAGTCTAGGAATTCTTGTTGGCCTTGGTTGGCTGATCTCGTTTCGGAACAGGCCTCGACTGCACTTCAGTCTAACTCCTAAGAATTTTTTTACACTTGGTCTGGGATCGGCTTAGGTTTCAGAGACAAATCGACGACAAGACTTTCTGGAAGGGAAGTTTAAAACTATGTCGTTGAATTATAAAAAAAATAAAGGCAACGAAGATCATGGCACGTTTTGGACGTCCTACTCGGATCTCTTTTTAGGGATGAGTGTGGTATTTCTTTTGTTGTATGTCACAGCAAGTTTGCGCACGGGCACCAATGGCATTCAACAACAAATTCAGAATCAGCGACTTTCCATGGAAGTTCAGGATTTGAAAAATCAATTAAAGATGTATGACTCGGTAAAAAACGAATATCTGCAATCGCAAGCAAGCCCTGCCGAAGATCAACAATACAAAGAATTAATGGATAAATTAACGCTTCTGAAAGATGAAGCGAAAGATGAAAAAGAGCGTTTGCAAAATGAGGCTCTTCAGAACGGAAAAAAAGAAGAGGCTCTGAATCAGTATCAGCAATTGGTTAGAAATATGATCAATGCCAATATGATGTCGAAAACAAAAATCAAAACGCGTGAAAATGTCATCGGCAAACAAGATGTTGAGATCAAAGATCAAGATCAACAAATCACTGGTTTGAAATCGGATATCGATCAGAAGAAAAATTTGATTGCGGCCAACGAGAAAAAAATTGCTGATGCCGATGCTCAACTCAAAAACCGTTTGCACGAGCTGAAGCAGGCTTATCATAAAAAGAAAATGTCGGAAGCTGCTTATGAGAAAAAAATGGGTCAGCTCAAGGCTGAAAGTGCGAGCAAGCTCACTCAACTTAAAAACGTGAATAAAACTTACGAAAGTCAGTTGCAACAATCGACTCAAGAGATGAAGCAGATTCAATCTCAATTGGCGCAGACCAATACTCAGTTGGATCAAACGAGGGGCGCTTTGGCGCAAACAAGCGGTCAGTTGAATGAAACCAAAGGTGCCTTGGCGCAAACAACAGGGGCGTTGACTCAGACAAAAGGCGCTCTTGATCAAACGCAAGGAGAATTGTCTCAGGCCAAAGGATCTCTTGCTGCCAAAGAGGGCGAGAATCAACAGTTGAAAGGTAAGCTTTCGCAAGCTGAGATGGATTACAATTCGAAAGTTGCGGGCATGAAAAAAGGCTTCGCTGACCAACAAGCAAAAGATCGCGCCGCTTTTGAAGCGGGACTTGCGAAGGAACGTTTAGGCTCTGCGGAAATCGCCCGACGTGAAGGCGCCTTCCGTGCCCAAAGCGAAGCCAAAGAGCGAGCCTTGGGCGGACAAATCGCAGCTCTCGGTGGTCAGTTGAAAGACACCGAAGGACAACTGGCGAAAGCAAAAGCGGAAGCCGATACTCGTCGCAAAATTGCCTCTGACATACGCGAAGGTTTCAAAAAAGCGGGAGTCAAAGCAGATATCGACGATCAAACGGGTGAAGTGCTGATCAATTTTGGCAATGTCTATTTTGATAATGACTCGGCGAAATTAAAAGCTCAGATGAAAGATGTTTTAAAGAAAGCGATGCCCATTTATTCGCAATCACTTTTGGGTAATGAGAAGGTGGCGAGAAAAGTTTCCGCCATTGAAATCATTGGCTTTGCTTCGCCGACATTCAACGGAAAATATGTCGACCCCAAAAACTTAAGTGGTGGTTCGAAAAAAGCCGTCGATTACAACTTAGATCTCAGTTACAAGCGGGCTCGCTCGATTTTTCAATACGTTTTTGATGAACAAAAAATGCAGTTTGCGCATCAAAAAGATATGCTGCCGTTGATTAAGGTGACGGGACGCAGTTTCTTGGCTGAGAAACTGCCGGGCAGTAGAAATCCAGCAAGTGGAGATTTCTGCGCGACTCATGATTGTAAGACAGCACAAAAAGTTATTATTAAGTTTAGTTTTGAAGACAGAAAGTAGTCGCACCAAAGGTGCGCTAAGGAGTAACGCATGGATACACCAAACAACACAGGCGACACAGTTGTCTTGATGCTCCCGTGGATCATGACAGGATTTTTTATCCTGGGCTGTTTTTTTAGATACATGATCCATCACACCGTGAAAAGACATGATTGGTTTGCGCGCGAGTTTGAAAAACGCGTCAGCCGATTTATGGAAGCAGAAATTCCGGGCAAAGTGAAAGACGTGTCTTTCTATGTGCTCGCGAAACGAATGCTGGAACGCACTTATTATGAGTGTTTCGAAGTTCGTGATCGCATGAAACGCCGAAAAAATGATCCCGTGATGTCATGGAGCGATCGTGTTTTCTTGGTTCGCCAAGGTTGTGCGTGGCTGGTAAAAGATATTTTAAAGCAACTTAAATTTTTAAAATGGAATGATGAAAATCCAAAACTTCTCAATATCACCAAATCAACATTTCAACACAATCCTTGTTTCAACCGTGTGTTCGGAGTATTGCCACTGGGCTCTCTCAATGAATTGGTTTCAATCATGCCGGGACTTTTTGTGGTCGCTGGGATCTTGGGAACTTTTATCGGGATTTCAAAAGGTTTACCAGCTCTGGGTGGCATGAATCTGACTGATTTGGATAACACGAAATTGATCATGGATCGTTTCTTGAATGAAATTGCCTTTGCGATGCACAGCTCAATCTTTGGAATTACTTTTTCTTTGGCAATGCACATTTGGAACACGCTTTTTTCACCAGAGAGAAATTTCAATGCCATGGTGGATCGTTTTGAAAGTTCGCTTGATCTGCTTTGGTACCGTGCTGACAACAATAACTATCCTGTTGAGGGTGGAGCATTTGATGAGCACAAAGATCCTGTGGATGCTTTGGCCGAGCAAGCGATCAATCAAGAAACGGGAGCGAATCCTCGCGGGCGTGAGATGGACCAAACAAGGAAACTGAAAGTGTCATAAAAATATGTTTGAATTTCTGTCCGGGAAAAAACATTTCACCTGTTTTCTTGTCACCATTGTGACACCAGAAGGAATTTATCAAAAAATTGTCGATGAGAAAGCCTTTGTCATCGGCAGATCTCCGGAATGTCCTCTGAGCATCCCAGACCCCGAGATCAGTCGGGCTCATCTGCAGGTCAGTTGCGATAAAGAGCAAATCATCATTTCGGATTTGGGTTCTTCAAATAAAACTTTTCTCAATGGTGAAGTGATTGCGGCCCATAACCCACAGGTGATTGGTCCGCTCGATGAAATTCGTTTAGGAAAAACTCAGATCACTTTAAAGTTCACTCTTTATGAGAAGCTTTTTAAAGAAAGTTTTGTGAAAGACAGCAAGCTTCCTGATGCTGATAAAAAAAGTATCATGGAAACGTTGATGGGTGCTCACCAAGAAGCCAAGCGCATTGTTCTCGAGGCACAAGCGCATCAAGAAAAAATGATGGCCGCAGCGCAAGCCAAGGCCGAGCAAATGTTAGAGCAATTTAAAAAAAATGCGGCCAAACAAATCGAGATGGAGCTTGCGGAAATGCGCAAGCAAGCGACAAGTGCGCTGCCAGGCGAAGTCGAAAAAGCGCGTCAGCAAGCCTTTGAGAGTTTAGCCCAAGAGAAATCTCGCTTGGAAGAAAGTCTGAAGGCGGAAACTGAAAAATGTCGCGCTGAAATGAAAGAAAAAGTAGAGCAAGAAAAAGCACAGTTGCAAGCGGCTTTCGCTGACCTCAAAAATCAAGTCGAAGCAGCTGAAGTTGGCAAAGCGCGAGCTGAAAAAGAGCTGGAGCAGCTGACAAAGTTAAAAGCCGAAAACATCGAGTCAAGAAAAAAAGAACTCGATGAGATTTATCAAAATCATCTCAGCCAGTTAGAAAAAGATCTCGCCGCGAAAGAAAATGAGGCCAAAGCCCGTCTCGAAGATGAAAAATTGCAAGTCAAAAAAGAAGTGGCTGCGAGCGAAGGCACATTGTCGGCTTTGAAATCAGAAATTGAGATCACTCGCGCCAACAAAAAATCTTTGAGTGATGACATTGAAACAATTCAAGAGAAAAAGAAAAAGTTTGAAGAAGAGTTTCAAGCAATGCGGACGCAATTGGGCCAAAGTCATAAGCATCTGCAAGAGCAAGCGAATGAGACTCAGCGGCTGAAGGCCGAGTCTGGGAAGTTAAAACTGCAAATCGAAAGTGATGAGCGTCGTCAGAAAGAACTCGATCAAGACTATCAAGTGAAAATAAATGATCACAAAAAAAGCCTTGATCAAGAGTTCATTGCTCTTCGCGCTGAGAGAGAAAAGCAATTTGCCGAAGCCCTGAAAGTCGATGAAGAAAAAATTAAAAAAATGAAGTCGGGTCTGCTTGAAGAGCTAAACCAAGTCCAAAATACTTTGATACAGGATTTGCATCAAAGATTAGCACAAACTTTCGGAGCCAACTTTGATCGCGAGAAACTCGGCGTTTTTTCTGATTCTTCAATGAGTGATATTAAAGCCGTCTTTGACGAGACTTTACCAAAGCTCAGCCTTGAAACATTGAAATCAGATGAAATGAGCTTGCGAATTTCCAAACGTCATCGTCGTCAAAAATACAAATGGGCAGCAGTTAGCCTGACCATGGGAATTTTAGTCACAGTCGGAATTCAGTACGGTCATAATAAACTGGGCAATCGTTCCCTTGCTAGCGTGATGGATGAAGAGCAAAAGCAGCGCGATCTTGAATTTGAACAAAGAAAATTTAAACCCAACCAAACCTTGGAAGTCCGAAGCACTTACACGGACTCGGTGATTTACACGAAGAATTTCACACAAGCCTATTTGGATGATGAAGTTCAGCATCGTTGGCTGAAGGCTGCGACTCAATATTTATTTGAAAAGTGGCGCATTCCCGAAGAAAAAACCATCGAAGTTTTAGCGATGTCGAAAACGCTGGTGAAATCGCTGGAAGATAAACGCCAGAACATCAATCCCGATTTCGTCGATCAAAATATTGAAAAAATGCGCGAACTTGAAACTCAAACCCTGGATCAAATGGCTGAAAAGCTGGGAACCAAGGTGAAACTAGAGGCCTTCAAAAAACTTGAAACGAAATTCTTTGAACGCGAAGTGATCGAAAAAGAAAATTCAAAAATCGGGAATTGAAAAAAATAATTTCTGTTCGCGGCCTGCCGCCACCGCATGAATATTGACGATTTTTTTTCAGATATCCAAACGACGCTTTTAAAGAGCGCACTGAAGAGAAACTGTCTCTGTTTGACTTCCAATTTGGTGAGCCATCAGGCCTTGTCCACTTTTCAAATCAACATCGATCACCTTGATCGAAGATTCGCCATTTGCGCGAATAGTTAAAACATCGGCAGCAACCTTATTGGCAACAAAAGCATCCGCGAGTATTTTGGTTTTAATGAGGGCGCCATCGACAAACTCATTGTTATCGGCAATTCCTTCAGAATAGCAGCTTTGCAAAACTGCATAAATTCCAGAAGAAGTATTTGCTGCGGCACCAGCTCTTTGAGCCTCAGCTAAAATAACCACGCAATTTTTATTCGAAGTTGCATGACAGGTGATGTTCTTGGCAAAAGCGGAAGAGGACATCAGGGCAATAACTGATAAAACGATCAATGATTTCATAGAAAACTCCTTTGCATATTTTTAAACTCAATGATTACTTTGCGAAAGATATGCCGTGATTTGTACTGCTTATATTGGATTTGTACTGTCTACCCTTGAAAAAAACTGCCAAAAATTGACCTTTTTCCCGGGTTTTATGGTGGCCCCGGGGAGAATCGAACTCCCACACCCTTGCGAGTACTGGATTTTGAGTCCAGCGCGTCTACCAATTCCACCACAGGGCCGTTTTAGAAACGGCCCGCAGATAGAGCCGTTTCAAGAGAGCGCATTAAACAGATGGAGCACCCAAAATTCAAGAATTTTTCGCGCTGATAAAGCATGACGCAAGTTGCAATTAAGGAGCGCGGCCTGATTACTGTGGCTTGTTCAAAGTCACGGCAAACAGGTTTTGCAAAGTGAATTTCAAATCGCCAAGTTTGATCGGCTGACGTGAAAGACAGCGAGTTTGAATAGAGGCTCCGGTGTCGCTGCTCCATTGCAGATCGAGCAGATGGAATTCATTGCCATCATTCACCGTTGTCTGTGCCAGCTGAAATGTTTGCGATGTCAGTGTTGACGTCGTCGATTTTGAAATTTCACAAACCATGGCTTTGCCATCGGTAAAAAGCTTTTCGGCTTTGGTGTCGCTGGTTGAAATCACTCGTCCGTTCAGTATCAAAAATGAATCTTGAGTCAGCGAAATTGTTGATTTGATACTCAAGTTATTTTCAAGATCGACCACATAATAGTTATCTTCATCTGATGACGAGTAAAAAGATTCATCAGGGATTTGAATTTGCGAAAGGTCCTGATCGCTGACCCATGAAAGCAAAGTTTTTTCCGACGGACTGTTTTCTTGGTTCAAGTAGTCCTGCATGGTCTTCAGCACGGAATCAGAATGCTCTTGCGGCGTCGCCGATGCCGATAAAGATTGACGAGTGGGGCTTGAGCAAGCTGCCAAGGTCAGGGACATGATCATGATGAAGGAATGCGGGACTCTCATCGGTTTTCTCCAAAATAGATCCGTATATATAGAGGTTTTCGCGGGGAAGTTTCGCCTGTCAGTTTTTAGACATGTAAAAACGACAACAAGAAGTTTTTTCAGGGAGTGTCGCGAGTGTCGTCACTTTTGTGGTCACTTTGTCCCTTCGGCCTCTTTCCATCGTCTGCAAATATTGTGTAATATCAGCAGGTTGTCGCAGGCAGTGAAAGTTGACTCGAAGTGGCACTATCGTTGCTCATGGGTTACTTGATGCAAAACCTATGAGGTTCAAGAGGAGACGTTATGAAACACTCGTGGAAAATTCTGGCCGTGATGGCGCTCATGCCTGTCGCAGTTATGGCCCAAACAAATCTCGATTCGGAGGTTAATGCCGAACTTGAGAAGATGTACAAGGAGCAAGCAACAGCCACTCAGGCTCAAGCTGCTTCTGCAAATTCAGGCGTACAAACCCAAGCTGCAGTGAGTGCTGCCCCTGCAGTCCAAGCGGCACCAGCAGCTCCGGCTGTCGTTGTTGCGGCACCGGTGGCGGCGGCTCCAGCTGTTCAGCCAACAGTGGTGCAGACACAAACAGTTGTTGCTCCGGCAACAGCGACTGTTTCGGCAGCACCAGCGGCCCAAGCGGCAGTGTCGGCTCCGTCAGCAGTTGTTCAGCCAACAACAGTGATCGAGGCTTCGCCCCTCACTGAAAGTGGAGCTGAGAAATTGCGTAAAGCTCGCCAAGAAGCAGAGCTCTATACCGAGCAAAATATCGTGCAGAAGTTGGAGCAAAGTCGTCTTGAGGACGAGAAAAAGCGCGCCGATGTTTTGTTTGGCGATAAGTTTAATCAGTTGAATAATCAACAGAATGCGCAAGCAGCTCCGGCTGTTGTGGCAGCTCCTGTTGCCGTTCAACAAGTTGCAGCTCCTGCGGCTGACAACAAGGTTGATAAAGAGCAAATCCGCAATGAAGTGAACGCGGCTTTGGCTGATTTGAAACCAAAAGAAGAAGAAAAACCAAAAGGCCAAAGCTATGTTGGACTTTTAGGTGGTGGCGGCAGTTACCCGGACGCGAAAAACGTTCGTGGTCAATACTCTGCCGGTGTGTCGGTCGGAAGAAAATTCGACGAGCATTTAGTTCTTGAAGGAACTTTCATGTACTCGAACTTTGAAGTGGATCAATCGCAAACCAGCGGTTGCTATATGGACTACTCTGGCAACTGTTACCCACGCATTACCAATATGAATCAGTATGCGGGTCAAGCTCTGGTGAAGTACCAATTGTTCGGTGGAAATTTCCATCCTGAAATCGGTGCTGTCGGTGCTTACACTTACAGAACATTCAGTGACTCTCAGTTTGCAATTTCAAACTCATCGGCGTCATCAAATGCGCTGGATGCTGGTTTGATGACAGGTGCGAGCATGGAATTGACGGATAAATTTTCAGTGGGACTGGATTTCCGTTATATGTGGAATTTGACGTACAAAACGTCAGGTCTGCAAACAAGCTTCCAACAGTCATTTATGAATTCAACATCGCCGATCGAAACCATGAATTACTACACAGTGAACATGGTTGGACGAATGGCTTTCTAAAAGGATCGATTTTTTGTTCTCCTCTTGCAAATGAGAATCCTTGGGATTCTCGCTCAAAGGGGTCGGTGATGAGCCGATCCCTTTTCTATTGTCATCTCTTTCATTTCCTGGACATAATAAAGACTATGAGGAAACGCCCTTGGATTTTGGTGGTTTTAGCGGCGGTGCATATCGTTGCCCCGTTGGGGAACCTCGTCTTGAATGCGCATTGGGCGCGCTTGCCTTTCCTCTATTACACGCATCTTTTTTTTCAACCCGTCAATTTTGAAAAGCAGTGGATTCATGTTGTGATTCCGATCTTAGCCGGCATCGCCATTTATCTCTGTCGACGCTGGAGCTTTTGGTTTTACATTCTCTGCATGCTCACATTGTTCGTGGCGAGTTATTTTGGCTATGAGCAACGCGCGGGTAGTGTCAGTCTGCTTGGCTTGGCTTTGGTTTTTTTGATCAATATTGCATTGGTGGGTTATTTTTTAATTCCAGCGGTGCGAGTCGTTTACATGGATCCGCGTCTTCGTTGGTGGCAAATAAAGCCTCGTTACCGCGCTGATATTTCAGCAAAGTTCAAAGTCGTTGATTCCGAAGACAAGCTTGAGCCAGGCCATGTGATTAATTTTTCCCAGGGCGGGCTTTTTATGAAGTCTCATTATTTGCCGCCGGACTCCTCTGTGATTCAAATTCAATTTCACTTTGACAATGCGGACTATGAATTCAGGGGATCCGTGATTCATCATCAACGTCGAGAATCCATGGGGTTCGGTGTGCAATTTTTGGAGGATGGTCATGCGAAATTGTCTGCCAAACAAGTGACACAGGTATTGCATGAGCAGGGGTTACTGATGGTCGATCGCCAGTCGGGTGCTGATGATGAGTTTAAAGTTTGGTTGAAAAGATTGATCAAAACAGGGAAGGGTTTTTTTCCCGAGTTCACGAAAAAATCCTAATTCTCAGCTTGAGACAAAAATAAAAAGCGCCCCCTATGGGCGCTTTTTTAATTCTCCGAAGGTATTAAGGCCTTCGCGTCATTTTGGGGGACCTCGCTCGGGAAATTTTTGAAATTCGAACAAGTGGAGCCTTCGGTTGGGTTTCAACACCACAATTCCTCCTTAAGGGTTTTGTCATCCTCGAGCTGCAGACTCAAATGACGGGCTCAGTGATTCTTGATCAAAGTCCCGCGACGACATAAAACCTTTCGGCACAAATCTCGATTGCTAAAGAGTGATTTTGCCGATTTTTAAAGATCCCCCGATGAGATCAGATAACTGCTGAGAACTGCGTTGGTTCTGTCGAAAAAGATTTTCTGTCCTGAAATGAACTGTTAAGCTTTTAGACATGTCAAAAGTGATTTGGATTTCTATTATTCTCTTGATTCTTGCCGTGGGTTTATCAAGCACTCATGCCGCCAATAATCAGACTCAGCTGGTGACTCAAGCTGTGGGGCAAGCGGACACGCATGTGGTAACCAGTCGTGAAGTGCAAATCTCGTGGATTCTCGATAAAGCCATGCAAGTTCCCACGCCTAAAAAAGGAACTTTAGCCGCCACGCCGAATCGTTCGGATTGGATTTTGAAAACAGACGGTGTTGAATTTCAACGTCATCTTTCACAAGTATTGCTGGAGCTTGTGGTCAGTATGGAGGCTGAGAATTTTTCGGTCGGTCAAGTTTCGCAAGGTGAAGTGCAAAGTGCCATGGCTCATGTCAAAGAGATGGTGAGTGGCTGGGGCCCTTGGAAAGATTTGGATGTCAGCAGTGCTGAGTTTGAGCAAATGATGACTCGGAAGTTAAAGGCCCGAAATTTTTTGAAGTTTAAAACGGATACTTCCGGAGTTCGCGTCACGGAAAGAGATATCAAAGATTACTACGATAAAAATCATTCGAAATTTGGCAATATTCCGCTTACGCAAGTCAGATCACAAATCAAAGATTATCTTTCGCAGTCACTTTTGCAAGAGCGGCTTAAAGATTGGTTTGAAATTCTCAAACGCAAATACCGCGTGAAATTACTTGGAACTTAAATGATTCGTCGAGCGACTTTTGCAGATGAAACTGAGTTGTTGGATTTGCTGATTCCTTTGCAGTCGTCCAGCTTTCATTGGCCAGCGAATCATTTTTTAAGCGAGTTTCAAGCCTGCGAAACTTGGGTTTTACTGATCGAAGACAAAATTGAAGCCTTCATTTGTGTGAGGGATGCCGTGGATGCTTGGGAGCTCAGCGTGCTGGCGACAAAGAGTTCAAGTCAATTCAAGGGACATATGACCAAGCTTTTGAAAGCGGTAATTGAGCAATATAACCGCGAGCGTCAACTGTGGTTAGAGGTACATGAGAACAACACCTCAGCTCGAAAACTCTATGAAAAATGCGGGTTTGAGTCGCAGGGCCGAAGACCTTCTTACTACCGCGATGGGGCCGCTGCCATTCTTTACACGAAAGCGGCGGGAAGCTTTTAAGCAGCTTTTCAGCTATTCGTTGAATACTTGCGTTAAGCCCTTGCTCTCATTCAGAAATCTTGTTATCTATTGTCCCGCAAGTGAGCTGGGGACAGCTCACTTTTTTTGTTTCTGACGTCTAGAAACAACGAGGAACTTAAATTTCATGACTTCTGACCAAATGATACAAAAGATCGAAACTTTAGCGAGCCAAGTGGCAGAGCGCGAAGGTGTTCGCATTTACGATCTCGAATTTTCAGGTGGCACTCAAGGCCGAGTCTTGCGTGTGTTTATTGATAAAGAAGGTGGAGTCAGCATCGAAGACTGTGCGAATGTCTCTCGAGGGCTCAATCTGCTGCTGGATGTGGAAGACCCAATTCCTGGCGGCAAATACAATCTCGAAGTGTCGTCTCCGGGCATGGAAAGAATCCTTCGTAAGCCTTGGCATTTCACTGGTGCTGTCGGCAAAAAAGTTTACATGAGACTGACTGAGCCTCTGGAAACCTTTGGTATCCAAAATAAAAAATTTACGGCAGCCAAACAGCTGACGGAAGTGATGCAGGCTTCGGATGAAACCGGAGTGAAATTTGATTTAGAAGGTGAAACGGTGCTTGTCCCGTTCACGGCGATTGAGAAGGCCAAAACGGTCATCGATTTCGATGAAGGCAAGGGCGTTAAAAAAGAATATAAAGGCAAACAAAAGAGGTAAGACCATGGCCGACAATATGTTTTCGGAATTGGCTCGAGTGATTGAGCAAGTAGGAAAAGACAAAGGCATCGACCGCGCTGTTGTGATCGAAGCGATCACTCAAGGGATGCTGGTAGCTGCTCGTAAAAAATATGGCACTTATCGTGAGATCGAAGCCTCATACAATGAGACCAATGGCGAAGTTGAGCTTTATGAATATAAAGAAGTCGTCACTGAGGAAGCTTTTGTTGATGAAGAAGTAGAAATCAAATTTGATGAAGCTAAAAAATTAGATCCAGACACCAACTTGGGTGATTCGATCGGGATTAAACTCGATAGCCGTGATTTGGGTCGTATTGCTGCGCAAACAGCAAAGCAAATCATCATGCAAAAAGTGCGTGATGCGGAACGCGAAATTATTTTCAACGAATTTGAATCTCGCAAAGGTGAAATCGCCTCGGGGATTGCTCGTCGTGTGGAAAGAGGCGCGATTGTTGTGGACTTGGGCCGCACGGAAGCTTTCATCCCACCTCGTGAACAAATTCCTGGTGAAGTTTATAAACCCGGCGATCGTATTCAAGGTTATCTCTCGGAAGTTCGTCAGACCACTCGTGGTCCACAGATCATCATGTCTCGTGCAGATGAGCGTTATTTGATGAAACTTTTTGAAATTGAAGTTCCTGAAATTTACGACGGCATCGTTGAAATCATGGCAGCGGCTCGTGAGCCAGGACAACGTGCAAAGATTGCGGTTCGTTCTAAAGACAACTCGGTAGATCCTGTCGGAGCTTGTGTTGGAATGAAAGGGACTCGTGTCCAAAATATCGTGCAAGAACTCAAAGGCGAAAAAATCGACATCGTTCCATGGGATGAAGACGTCACACGCTTTGCGTGCAATGCTTTAGCACCTGCTGAGATTTCACGAGTGTTCTTGGATGAGGACAACAAAGAACTTGAAATCGTTGTTCCAGATAATCAATTAAGCCTTGCGATCGGGAAAAAAGGCCAAAACGTTCGTTTAGCAGCAAAATTGACTGGTTGGAAAATCGACATCTTGTCGGACTCTTCAGCGTCGACTCGTACGGCAGAAGCGATTTTCAACTTGATGTTGATTCCAGGTATGACTGAAACGATGGCGCAAAATATTTTCCAAAGTGGTTTTGGTTCATTCCCGACTGTGGCGCAAGCGCAGATCGAAGACGTGATGACAATTCCTGGTTATGAAGATGCCGCCAAAGCAGAGAAGTTGATTACGGATGCAAAAGCTGTGATTGAAAAATATAAAAGTGAGGGAATCCCTGTTCCTCAATCTCCGGCAGCTCAAGCTGCAGCAGTCAGACCATCGGGTGATGCGAAAGCTCAAGCGGATATGCGTTTGAAAGCAGAGCTTGAGAAACTGGAAAATGAAAAGGGAAAAAGCGCCGAATAATCGGTGCTTTTTCATTAGGACTAAGGAGTCTGAGTGAGTAATCCAAAAGTTTTTGAATTTGCCAAAGAAGTTGGGATGACCCCGCTGGCACTCATGGATAAAATCCGCGAGTGGCATTTGCCGGTAAAATCCCATATGGCGGAGCTTGAGCCTGAAATGCTTGAGCAAATCAAAGTTAAGCTATCTGAAACTCCGACTTCAGCAGCAGCGGGAGACAAAAAACCAGCTGCGCGTAAGAAAGCCCCAGCCACTGCTGAGAAAAAAGCGGCTGCGCCCAAAACGACGCCAAAGACAGCTGTAAAGACAGCTGTGAAAATGGCGCCGAAACCAACAACAGTGAAAAAATCTGCGGCCAAAGCGGCAGAGACTCAGGTTGAAGCTGCCATTGTGGCTCGCCCGGCAGGAACCGTTGTTCGTCGTAAAGCCAAGGCCGAAGAGATTGCGGCCCAAGAAGAACAAGAAATTTCAAATAAAATTGAGGCCGAAGCTATTGAGCAGGCTGAAGAAGCTCCCGAAGTTCATCATGAGCCGACGCCAACTCCAGTGGCTTCGGTCGCAGTGACTCCGGTGGCAGCGGCAGCTCCTGTCGCGACACCAGCTCTGGTGGCAGCGACTCCAGCACCCGTTGAAGAAGAAAAAAAACCAGTCGGTCCCGCGCGAAAAAAAGAAGTGGCGATTGGTGCGAGCGGTGTCGCAAGTTCCGCTCCACGAAGAAACATCGTTGGTCGCATGGATTTGTCACGTGTTTCTCCACCTCCTCGTGGTGACCGTCCTCAAGGCGGTCCGGGTGGGCAACGTCCTACTTTTGGAAGCAATAATAACGCCGGTCCTGGTGGAGTTCGTCCTAAAGGAAATTTGCGAGCGGGATTTGTCCAAGCTCCAGTTCCTCAAATTATTGAAGAAAATTCTGATTTTGCAAAACGCAGAGATGCGAAACATCGTGTGAAACCAGGCACTGCGGCCGATGCGGCAGCAGCAGCAAGGCCTGCGGAAGAAGCGGAAGTGAAACACTTCGACGCGGCTGAATTCCGTAAGCGCGAGATGGTTTTCCAACCGAAAAAAAGAAAGGGCACTTTGGCTCGCCCTTCATTGCAAACACAAATTACAAAACCAAAAGCTTCAAAACGCATCGTGAAGGTCAACCAAACAATGAAGTTGGGTGATCTGGCGATGGAAATGGGAATCAAATCCGCAGCCCTCGTCAAAAGTTTGATGAAGAACGGCGTGATGGCAACCATGAGCACGGATCTCGATTTTGATACGATTGCTTTGATTGCTCCAGAATTTGGTTTTGAAGCACAAAATGATTTTAAAACAGCCGAAGAAGTTTTGGTCGACACGGCATTCGGTGATCTCGCAGCGCCTTCGATCATTCGTCCACCGGTGGTGACAATCATGGGTCACGTCGATCATGGGAAGACTTCACTTTTAGATACGATTCGTAATACGAGCGTTGCTTCAGGCGAAGCCGGCGGAATCACTCAGCACATCGGTGCTTATCAAGTAAAAACCGAAGACGGTCATATCATTACTTTCCTCGATACTCCGGGCCACGAAGCTTTCACAGCGATGCGTGCTCGTGGTGCAAACGTGACTGATATTGCAGTGATCGTGGTTGCAGCTGATGACGGAATGATGCCGCAAACTCAAGAGGCTGTGAATCACGCCAAAGCGGCGGGAGTTCCCATCATCGTGGCTGTGAACAAAATGGATAAGCCCGGCGCAAATCCAGAGCGCGTGAAACAACAACTGACAGAACTTGAACTGGTTCCTGAAGAGTGGGGCGGAACGACGATTTATGTTCCGGTTTCGGCTGTGAAAAAAACAGGAATCAAAGAGCTTTTAGAGCAAATCAATCTGGTCGCTGAAGTCGGAGAGCTCAAAGCCAATCCGAAGCGTTCGGGAACAGGTGTCGTGATTGAAGCCCGCCTTGAAAAAGGTCGTGGCCCAACAGCTTCGATCTTGGTGAAAGACGGCACCGTTAAAATCGGGCAATTTATTGTCGCAGGATTAGCGAGTGGAAAAGTCAAATCACTGATGAATGATAAGGGTGAGCGCATCGATGAAGCTCCTCCAGGAATGCCGGTTGAGGTTTTAGGCCTTGATAGTGTCCCTGTGGCGGGTGATCAGTTTGACATCTGTAAAGATGAAAAAGTGGTTGAGCGCGTTTTGCAAATTCGTCGTGATAAAATTGAAAAAGCCAAACAGCCTTCGGCGAAAATGTCTCTCGAAGAACTTTTCTCGAAAGTCAAAACTGGCGATGTGAAAGAACTTCCGATTGTTCTGAAAACAGATGTGATGGGTTCCATGGAAGCCATCACCGGCATGTTCTCAAAACTTGTCAGCGCTGAAGTGAAAGTGAAAATCATCCACTCCGCCGTGGGGGGAATCACGGAATCCGATGTGCTTTTGGCAACGACTTCAGATGCGATTATCGTTGGCTTCAACGTGCGTCCTGATGGCGGCGCTACCACCGAGGCAAAACGTCGTGGTGTGGAAATTCGCACTTACTCAATCGTCTATGAAATGATGGATGATCTGAAAAAAGCGATGGCGGGTCTTCTGCAACCGGATATCGTTGAAAAAGTCACAGGACATGCTGAGGTTCGAAATACTTTCAACGTTCCAAAATTGGGAACGATTGCGGGTTGCTCAGTCACCGATGGCAAAATTCAACGCACGAACATGGTGCGTTTGCTTCGTGATGGAAAAATTATTTACACAGGAAAAATCGGATCTCTCAAACGTTTCAAAGATGATGCCAAAGAAGTTGCACAAGGTTTCGAGTGCGGTATCGGTATCGAAAACTTCAATGATGTTAAAGTCGGCGATGTGATGGAAGCTTTTGTGAAGGAAGAAATCGTGAAAGAACTCGTCCTGACGAATACGGCTTCAGCGGAAGCATAAGGATCTGAAAATGAAAAACACGGGTGATGGACGGCGAGTGGCTCGTGTTGAGCAAGAAGTGCAAAAAGCCATTGCTCAATTTTTAGTTTCTGGTCTGAAGGTTCGTCTGCCGGGTTTAGTGACGGTGGCGAGTGTACGAATGCCCGCTGATCTTCGTGCGGCCAAAGTTTACATCAGTGTTCTTGGTGCTGATGAAGAGCGAGAAAAAGTTCTCGAACTGTTGCAAAAGCAAGCTTACCTTATTCAAAATTTTATCGGACAAGAGCTGCGCATGCGCTATTGTCCGCGTCTGACGTTCTTTCAAGACACCACGACCGAGCACGTTCTCAAGGTGGACCGCATCTTGATGGAATTAGAACAACAGAAAAAATTAACAGAGAAATCACAGAATGACTCTGACGATGAGGCCGATTGAATTTGCACGGCCTGCTGCTTATCAACAAGCCCTCAGGAATGACCAGTCATGATGTCGTAGCGATTGCTCGCCGGCTTCTGGGCACAAAATCTGTTGGTCACTCGGGAACTTTAGATCCTTTGGCTTCGGGATTGATGGTGCTTTTGATTGGCGAGGGCACGAAGCTCAGCCAATATATTCTTGAGCGTGATAAAGCCTATTTGGTGCGCGCGCAATTAGGAATTGAAACCGACACTCTTGATACCACAGGCACAACCGTGAACACTTTTCCGGTGGAAGTTTCCGAATCGCAAGTGAGAAACATGGCGCTGGGTCTGCAAGGTGAGCTGAGTCTGCCAGTGCCAATTTACTCGGCCGTGAAAATCGATGGCCAAAAACTTTACGAATATGCCAGAAAAGATCAGGCCGTCGAAATACCGATGAAAAACATGAATTTTTATGATCTTGAGGTCAAAGCGCAAGGCAAAGACTGGATCGACGTCTTCATGAGATGCAGCAAGGGCTCTTATGTCAGAGCTTGGGTGCATCTTTTAGGGCAAAAACTGGGAACAGGCGCTGCCATGAGTGCGCTCTTACGAACAGAATCCACACCTTATAGTTTAAATCAGGCCATTTCGCTCGAGCAATTAGAAGATCGGGTGATGAAAGCTCCGATCTCAGAGGATATTCCAGGATTTATTCCGATGTCGGCAACGCTTCCGCACTTTAAGGTGACTCGTGTGCAGGGGCAAGATCAGGCGATGATCGGCAACGGGCTTATTTCACATGATTTACGCAGCAGGCTTATCACCTTGTTTCAGCCGGGTCGGGATGAGGGGATCAAAGTGATCTCACAGCGCTCGGGAGAGCTTCTGGCTTTGATCGGTCTTGAGCCTGGAAAAGGCTTCGTGATTAGGCGTGTTTTTCGCTATGAAAACGGCACTTCGGGTTGACCTTTCAGTTTGGCTCGCATAAAACCTTTCTTGCTCTGGGTCACGACAGCCATGACGTGCTCGAGGGCAAAAAATAGGAAACAACATTCAATAAATTGAACCAAAGGTTCAATTTATAAAAGAGGAGGACGTTAATGGCCGTCACAAAAGTACAAAAAGAACAGATCCTTAAAAAATTTCGTCGCGCCGACCTGGATACAGGAAGTTCGGAAGTGCAAGTGGCTCTGCTCACTGCAACGATCAACGATCTGACAATGCATAATAACAATCATAAAAAAGATGTTCACAGCCGTCGAGGTCTTGTGACTGCCGTGAATCGTCGTCGTAAACTTCTCGATTACTTAAAGCGTACAGACGTCAAAAAATACGAAACGCTGATCAAAGAACTCGAAATCCGTAAATAATTTAAAATGAAAAGAAGGGTCCTCAAAAAGGGCCCTTCAGATTTTTTGGACCCAATCAATAACCGCTGATGGAATGAGAAGAACCGTTGGCTAGGAGAGCAAAGTGAAAACAACAGTGACCACACTTGTGGGAGATAAACAGATCACCATCGAAACAGGACGTATGGCAAAACAAGCCGACGGTTCGGTTGTCGTTTCTTGCGGCAATAACATGGTTTTGGTGACAGCAGTTTCTGCTGGCGAGCCAACAAAATTGGATTTCTTTCCCCTGACAGTGGAATACATCGAAAAATTTTATGCGACAGGAAAAATTCCTGGCGGCTATTTCAAACGCGAAGGCAAACCAACCAACGAAGCCGTATTAACAGCTCGTTTGATTGATCGTCCGATTCGCCCGAGCTTTCCTGAAGGCTATCGTTATGACACTCAAGTTGTCGCAACGGTGATGTCGGCCGACGGTGCATTTCCAATGGAAATCTTAGCTTCTCTTGGCGCTTCGGCGGCTTTGCATATTTCTGATATTCCTTTCAACGGTCCAACTGCAGCGGCGCAAGTGGCTCGCGTCGATGGACAATTTGTTGCCAATCCAACTCCACAACAACTCGAGCGTTCAGACATGAACATTATCGTTGCGGGAACTCGCAATGGTCTTTTGATGGTTGAAGGCGAAACAAAATTTATTTCTGAAGCAGATATGTTGGCGGCACTGAAATTTGGTCATCAAGCGATGTTGCCACTTTTGAATGCGCAAGATGAGCTTCGTGAAAAAGCGGGATCAAAAGCAAAACGTGCTTTTGTGGCACCAATGATTGATCCAGAATTTAAAGCTAAAGCTGAAAAATTCTTAACTTCAAGAATTGAAAAAGCACAACAGATCCGTGAAAAAATGGATCGTTACGAAGCTTACAGCACGGCAAAAACAGAAGCGAAGGCAGAGCTGATCGCTCCGATCACTGATGAAAAATTAAAAGCTCAGCGTGAAAAAGAGCTCGGCAATATCATTGAAGATCTTCAGTATCGCCTGTCTCGTGAAATGATTCTTTCTAAAAAATCACGCATCGACGGTCGTGACCTCACGACAGTTCGTCCGATCACTTGCGAAGTGGGAGTTCTTCCTCGCGCGCATGGTTCGGGACTTTTCACTCGTGGTGAAACACAAGTGATGGGAACTGTGACTTTGGGAACGGGCGATGACGAGCAAATGATTGACTCGTTGATGGGCCTGCAAAAGCGCAAGTTCTTGCTGCATTACAATTTCCCACCATATTCTGTGGGCGAAGTGGGTCGTTTCTTCGGAACAAGTCGTCGCGAAGTCGGTCACGGAAACTTGGCTGAACGCGCGGTGAAAGCAATTCTTCCAGACTTCGAAAAATTTCCTTACACTATTCGAATTGTTGCCGATGTTCTTGAAAGTAATGGATCGTCTTCGATGGGAACTGTGTGCTCAGGCATTATGGCGCTCTTAGATGCGGGCGTTCCAATCAAAAACAATGTTGCCGGTATTGCCATGGGTTTGATCAAAGAAGGCGACCGCGTTGCCGTGTTGACAGACATCTTGGGTGATGAAGATCATTTGGGAGACATGGATTTTAAAGTCGCAGGAACCACTGAAGGTATCACGGCTGTGCAAATGGATATCAAAATTGACTCTGTCAGCTTTCAAGTGATGGAAACAGCACTGAGCCAAGCAAAACAAGGTCGTTTGCATATCTTGGGTGAAATGGAAAAAGTGATCAAAGTTCCTCGTGGTCAAATTTCTGAATTTGCTCCGCGCATTGAGACGATCAAAATTCATCCAGATAAAATCCGTGAAGTTATCGGTTCTGGCGGTAAAGTCATTCGTGGCATCACTGAGCAAACAGGTGTGAAAATTGACATTGAAGACGATGGAACAATTCATATTTCTTCAGCTGATCCACAAGCGACGAAAAAAGCCATTGCGATCATCAACGATATTTGTGCGGAAGCCGAAGTGGGCAAAATCTACTCTGGTAAAGTCATGAAGATCGCTGACTTTGGTGCTTTCGTTGAAATCTTGCCGAACACGCAAGGTCTTTTGCACATTTCAGAAATTTCTCATGATCGCATCCGTGCGGTGGGCGATGTTTTGAAAGAGGGCGATGTGATTGACGTGAAAGTTCTCGATGTGGACCGCGCCGGTCGCATTAAGCTTTCTCGCAAAGCTGCCATGGAAAATAAAACGAACACTCCTCACTGATTGCTCAGAGAGGAACGTTGAAGTTGTGATCCGATTTAAAAAGACAGATCTAGCCAACGGGATTCGTATCGTGAGTGAACTGCACTCAGAATCCCGTGCCGTCTCCTTAGGAATTTGGGTTTTGACGGGGACTCGTGATGAGTCCTCGAGCGACGCCGGAATTTCTCACTTCGTTGAACACTTGGTGTTTAAAGGGACGAAGACCAAATCTGCGTATCAAATTGCTAAATCTTTGGAAGCACTGGGCGGTGAGCTCAATGCTTTTACCACTCGTGAATACACTTGCTATCACGCCATGGTTTTAAAAGATCATTGGGTCAAGGGGATGGAAGTTTTGTCAGACCTCGTCAGCAATATGAGCCTCGCTCGAAATGATTTTCAGTTGGAAAAGTCAGTCATCTTGCAAGAAATTGCCATGGGCGATGATAATCTGGAAGAGCTGATCTACGATGAATATTTTTTAAGGGCTATGCCCAAGCATCCGCTCGGGAAACCGATTTTAGGAAACATCAAAGCGATTTCTGAAATGACTCAAAAGCAAATCATGAGTTACTACCGCGAAAAATATTGCGGACAAAATCTGGTGATTTCAGCGACGGGGAATATTGATCACGAAGAATTGGTCAAGGCTGCCAAAAAACTTTTGGGCAATAAGGCAAAGACCCGTCGTAAAAATAAACGCACCAAACCTCATCATCGAAAATTCAGAGCCGTGATTGAAAAACCAGTGGAGCAATTGCATTTGCTTTTGGGGATTCCAGGCGCCACGTTTAAAGATCGTCTGCGTTTTGAGGCCTTTATTGTGAATGCGCTTTTGGGTGGCGGGATGACTTCGAAATTATATCAAAGCGTGCGTGAGAAAAAGGGATTGGTGTACACTATTTACTCAAGCCTTAACACCTTTGAAGATTTTGGCTTGATTAATATTTATGCCGCTTGCGAAAAATCCAACATGAAGCAAGTGATAAAAAGTCTGACTGCGGAACTTCGTCGAGTGAAGCGCGAAGGCATCACTGAATCGGATTTGGAACTTTTTAAAACTCAGGTCACTGGCAGTCTTTTATTGGGTGCTGACGATATTGAAAATCGCATGCAATCCATCGGTGTGAATGAAATGGTTTTTGGCAAATACAAACCCGTCGATGAAATCATTGCGGAAATCAACGAAGTCACTGTGAAATCGGTTGGCGAGTATCTAAAAAAATATTTTGAACTTTCAGAGATGGGCGCCATCCTCATCGGCGGTGGAGCTGAAGATTTGAAAGACTGGTTCCTAGAAATCGATTTCGCGAAATAAAAGGTTCCGGGTACAAATTAGGGACTCAGCGAGTTAATTTGTGGAAAAAATGATTTTAGGTAAACAACAACTTGTTTTTACTGAGCTTGAAAAAGCTGGGGAGCTTATCTTTGCTTGTGGGAAACAAGGTATTGTCGTGAATCTTGTCGGAGAGTTCAAGGTTTGCAAAAATCATCATAGTGAAGATCAACTCAATGTCGATAGTGGAAAATCTCATGTTCATATCGATTGGTCTCGTGTGAAGAGGTATGAAGTGGGACTCTCAAATGAAGAAGAGGTGCTCACTTTCTTCGATGGAGACGAGATTCTTTTTCGATTGTATAAGGCCCAAGGTTCTTATTCGGATTTAATTCATCAAATGGCAGGTTCTCTGATAGGAAATGAAGCTTCAAAGGGAGATAGTAATGCAAATGCCTAAAGTTGTGCTCAAAGTAAAAAGATTGCCGCATTTTCAAGGCGAGCTTCCAGCTTATCAATCAGCTCACGCCAGTGGCTTTGATGTGCGAGCCCAGTTGACGACGGCTTTGACTTTGGCTCCAGGGGAGCGCGCGATGATTCCAACGGGCTTGAGTTTTGAAATTATGCCGGGCTATGAATTGCAATCTCGCCCACGCAGTGGGCTGGCGGCAAAGCATGGGATCTCGGTGGTGAACACACCAGGAACGATTGATGCTGATTATCGTGGTGAAGTGAAAGTGATTCTAATTAATTTAGGAAACGAGCCTTTCGTCATTCAAAATCAAGAGCGTATTGCACAATTAATTTTGGCTCCTGTGGTGCAAGCAGATTTCCAATTGGTGGAAGACCTCACCGAAACAGCTCGTGGTGCCGGTGGATTTGGATCGACGGGACGTGCTTAAGTCATGAAAAGTTTTTGGGACCTCAATGCCAAAACATGGTCTCAAGTTATCGATCAAAAATTAATTACCAGTCGTCTTGTCACCAATCAAGCCATCGTCGATGCTATTCTTTTTTATCAACCAAAGACAGTTTTGGATATTGGCTGCGGCGAAGGCTGGCTTTGTGCCGAGCTTTCCAAACGTTCAGTGGAGTGTGCCGGAATTGATGGCTCCGAAGACCTAACTCGAATTGCACAAAATAAATATCCAGAAATCTCTTTTAAAAAAGTGAGCTATCAAGAAATTGAAAACGGTTGGCAGCCGCAAAAACAATTTGATGTTGTGGTTTTTAACTTTGCCTTGATGGACGAGCACCTTGAAAAATTACTCTTGCAAATTCAAAAATTCATCACGGCCAACGGCAGACTTTTAATTCAGACTCTTCATTTCTCAGCATTACCCGAAGGAAAAGAAGGCTGGCAAAGCGAAGACTTCAAATCAATGAGGTTACCATTTCAAGGCACAATGCCTTGGTACGGCCGAAACCTTGAGTCATGGAAACAGCTTTTTGCCGAAAGCGGCTGGAGTTTGGATCGATTCGTTGAGCCTTCGCAAAATGGAAAGTCATTGTCGGTGCTTTTTCATTTAAAGAAATCGCCCGAACGTCGGGCGCCCTTTTAAGCTAAGTCTAAGTACAATCTAGTTTGGCCCAGTAACCACTTTGCAAATAGATGTGAGCTGAGGTGGATACTTATTAGTTTTTCCATATAAAATACTTGCAATATATAACCATTTGGGTATAAACTGTGAAAGTTACCTTTGCTTCGTCATCAGCTGGAAAGAGCTACTTTGAAAGGTTCATTGAGGATCTTTCTAAACCTGATCGAGCCATTGTTTTAGCTGTCTTTCAAGACGTTTCAGATCATGGGCTAAATGCAAAAGGCTGCGACTTTCGACAAATTGAAGGAAAGCTCTGGGAAATTAAAGTTCGAGCACCTACTGGTGGATATAGATTTTTTTATATTTTATTAAGTCAGGATCACGTGCATGTTTTGCATTCTTACAAAAAACAGGGCCAGAAGACTCCAAAAAAAGAATTAGAACTGGCAAGAAAACGACTGAAGGAGATTTTAAATGAAAAATAGTGTTAGTTTAGAAAAAATTTTGGCAAAAGAACTTAAGGACAATGAATTCCGTATGGCTTTTGATGAGCATAGATTTTATCTCCAAATTGCTCATTTAATTTCTGATCTTCGAGAAAAAGTTGGAATGTCCCAAGTGGAGCTCGCAAAAAAAGCCAAAGTGACTCAGCCGTTAGTCGCTCGCCTTGAAAAGGGAGATCAGAAAAGAACTCCGACCTTTGATACTATTTTTAAAATTTTAAAAGCTCTTGGTTATCAGATGTCGATTCAAATTCAGCCCGTGTCCAAAAGAGCTGCTTGAGTTAAAATAAGGTTTTTAAAACTTTATGTCTCGGCAGGCATCGCTTGAGTTGCTTTTCTTAAGACGAGATCGATAAAGAGAATCATAGGCTTTTCTCTCGTCAGTTCCTATCTTAGCTCTAGGGTAAGAAGGAGTCAGGTCATCTGGTTTTTTTCGTGCACCGCTCATCATTGGAAAATAAGGGTCTGAATCAAATAGGTCCAAGTATTTTTGTTTGATATCAAGATGTCGTGTGCTGAATGTCGGGCGCAGTTTTATGCGAATTCAAATATAAGCTAGTTTGATTAAGCAGTAAAATTCCGACGATCAAATTTCATCAAGAAGTAAAGTATACTTATAAATTCAGATGTAACCTCAAAGCGACATCGAGCTTTGAAAGTTCATTCGGTAAAAGTTCGCCCATTTTTTTGATCACTTTTTTTTTATCTAAAGTGCGGATTTGATCTGCTTTTACTTTTGAAATCTTGGGTAGAGATTTTTTATTTTCAAGCAAGACTTCAAAAGGATAAATTTTTTCTAACTTTTGTGAGGTGATGGGGAGAATGGTCACCAAAGATGAAAATTGATTGGCAAGATCATTGGAAACGACAATGGCGGGTCTTGTCTTATTGATCTCGGCTCCTAAAGTCGGATCTAAGTTCACTAAGATAAGATCGCCTCGTCGAAGCCTCAATCTTCCCATCCATCTGCTGATGTCGAATCGAAAGCCTGATTGAGTTTAGAGGATTCACCCTGTGTTTTTAGATAGCCTTCGATCATCTCTTCCATCAGATTTTTCTTATGCTGATGTTTCTGATAAAATTCCAGGGCTTCTGCGATATAAGCGCTGCGCTCTCGTTGCTTCGTCATTTTGTTCAGCCTCTTCACAATTTCCTCGGGCAAAGTGATATTGATACGAACTGCGCTCATGACGATCTCCTATACACACTATAATACACATTATAGAAGGAATCGTCAATGGCATCAGGAAGCAAGATATAGGCTTTACCTGAAGTGGAATATAAATGCTTACGGTCGAAATGGGAGGGCGGACGGCGGATTTGTTATTCGCCGAGATGGACTTCGGGGGCGTTGTTGTTTTCTTCGTGCCAAGTTTTTTCAAGCTTCGAAGAAGAGATGCGGCCCCAGATCCAGATCAAAAAGAAAATCACGTAGAGAATGGCGACCATTCGCAGCACCATTTTTTTTGGGAGCTGAAAATTTTCAACAAAGCCCACGCAGAGAAGCAGAGCTGAGAAGAGCATTCCGACAAGTGCGATCGGTGGGACGTAACCGACGGCGATGTTCAGAATTAATTGGGGAATAAAGGCAAACAGAACCACTGTAAAGAGCTGACGGAAAGGCACTGTCTTGTTGGCGAAAATTTGAAAGAGGTAATAGAAAAAAACGGAGGCCACGGTGATTTGAATGGCTGTTAAAATTGGAGTCAGAATAAGGCCTGCGATGATGGAGAGAATAATTTTCTTCTCCAAAAAGCCAGCGAGGACTCCGGTGCTCGAAGCGATGATGATCAGCACGATAAACAAACGCTTCCAGGTCCAATCGGGCATTTGTTTCATTTGCACAAGCGGATGTCGCAAAAATTGGAGCAGTGTATTTTTTGACTCGATGATTTCCTGGCGAAGTTGATCTTTAGTCATTTCAAATCCTTGCACATCACGGTTGTGACTTTATGGTAAGGATTTAGCCGCCCTGGATCAAGTCTCTTTCCGCGAGCACGGTCGCTCGCTTCAGAAAAACTTCGTATTGAGAGCGGACAAAGGGCCAGCCCAAATTGCCAAGAGAATTGATTTGCGACTGCCCTGTCGTCAGCAGATGCAAAGTCCACCACCATGGATGAAGAGCCGTCTCGTCGCTTGTAGCGATTTCCACGTCTTCGATGGGAAGGTGAAGTCCTTTGAGCGATTTTCTTTCGGTCAATTGTAAATGACCGATGCAACTGACCGAGGCGATTTGAGCGGCGGCACCATCTTGGAGCAAGCTCTCAAAAACAGAATATAAAGAAGGATCAATGACGAAATGAAATTTTTGATCCTGACTGGAGCGCCGCTGAAAATAATGCTGCAAAAATTTTCCGGCAGCTTTGGTTTTCCACGGCAGCGGCATCACATAAACTTGATAACCATGAGCCGTGAGAAAAGCCGGAATTTCATTCCAGTAAGAAAGAAAATAAAAAAGACTGCGATGACCTGTGAGAAATACAATTGGATAACGAGTGAGGAGACAATTGGGGGTGAGCTCAAATTCAGTTTCTTTTTTTGCTCTTCGCCAGTTCAGAGCAAAGAGCAGCAAAATCAAAACAGTCGCCGCAAGAAGGCCGGTCCACATTAGAACGAAGCATCCATGTGAAGAGTGAGATCGCCAGAATTTTTATCAGCAGTGCTTGTCACCATGGCGGTACGAAGTCCTGCTTCGACTCCGAAACCAATGTACTGACTGACTTGCACGTCGATACCGCCCACCAAAACGGTGAGTGGAGTGATGTCGTTCACAGCAAAGTTTTTGGCATTGTCAGAAAGCTTCAGCGTGCGAGTTCCGATGCCACCACCAAGACGATAGCTAAGGCTATCAGCAAGTTTATTGCGATACAAAGCTTTCAAATCATACTCGCGCATCGAGCGATCTTCCGTGCCGGAGCTTGATTGACCAAAATTACGAAGCACGCCTTCGGCCATCCAATTCGGAGAAAAAAGATCAATCCCCGCTGAAAGTTGAAAACCATTCATATAGCGATAAGAACTTGATCCACCAGCACTCATGTTTGCTGCTGTTGAAATCAGTCCAAAACCGGTGTGAATTTTAATCGTGTCGAAAGGATCATTAGCATCTTGCACGGTGGCTTTTTTTCGACTGCTCAATTGATTCACGAGATCGTCGTAGCTGACTTCTTCCATGTCAGCAGCCCTGACCAAGGTCGGGATACAAAGAGTGATGATCAGAAAAAGAGCCCAGATATTTTTTGAGTTTTGTGTCTTCATAGACCTAGTGTAACAAAGTTTTTTTACAGAACAAACTTAAGGCCTTTCCGACTAGACCTCTTTTTCGCTATGATTATAAAAGAGGGATGTGAACGAATGAGCCGAGTGGATTGCTACTGTGCGTTTTGCAAGTCACCCAGAAAAATTTACGCGAAAAGGCGTATCGGCATGATGAATATCATCGCTGCGGCCTTGGGCTCATTTCTTACGATGTACGCCATCTTTCAAGAGTTCGATCCGCGAGTGTTTTTTATTTTCGTTCTTTATCTCGCCGTCTCTGAAACCTTTGTGCAACTGCGCTGGCGCATTGCCATGGTTTGTAAGCACTGTGGATTTGATCCGGTCCTTTATCTTAAAAGTCATGAGAAGGCGGCAGAAAAAGTAAAAACTCATTTGCAGCTTCGCAGTCAAGATCCCTCATCGATGTTAAAAACACCTTTGCAAATTCCAAAGATCTCAAAAAAGAGAGCCGAAGAGATTCAACAGCAATCTTCCTCTCAGAAAAAAGGTTCTTTGGTCAGTCGTCAAATCTAATGGGCCATCGCCTGCACGAATCTCTGAGAGCTGTCGCGGTTATCCCGACATACAATGAAAAGGGCAACATTGCTCTGCTTCTTGAAGCTCTCACGCAAACTTTGCCGGATCTCGAAATTGTGGTGGTGGATGACAGTTCTCCAGATGGCACCTTGGCAGAAGTGCAAAAATTTGCCGAGCAAAACGCCAAAGTTCACTTTATCTCGCGTCCTGAAAAAATAGGTTTAGGCCCGGCTTATCTCGAAGGATTTCGTTGGGCGATCGAAAAAAAATACGATCTCATTATCCAGATGGATGCAGATTTTTCGCATCGACCGGTAGATCTGGTTAAAATGTTGGATCAACTATCTGCTTCGCCCGTTGGTGCCGATGTGGTTTCAGGCTCAAGATATATCCAAGGCGGAGCGATTCGAAATTGGATCTGGCATCGGCGGCTGCTTTCAAAAATCGGAAACTGGTATACCGGCTGTTTGTTAGGTCCAAAGATTTATGATTGGACCAGCGGGTTTGTGGTTTGGAAACGCGAAGCACTTTTGAAAGTGGGGCTTTCTTCCATGGTTGCCAATGGCTATGGATTTCAAATTGAGCTGAAACAGAAAGCTTTGAGCGCCGGACTGACGATTGTTGAAGTTCCGATTCTTTTTGAAGACATGAGGCGGGGAAAAAGCAAAATGAATTTAAAAATTGCTTTCGAAGCCCTTTGCCAAGTGGCCAGGCTCGGTCTAACATCTTCTAAGAAATGAAATATTTTTTCAGTTTTTTATTTTTCACTCTGAGCTTTTCTGCATTCAGCGGCAATGCATGGGCTGAGGCCGCCAAGGGGCGAGTGCGCTCGGACGGGGCGACAATTTATAAAGCAGCGAGTTTTGATTCGGCAGTGATTGCTCACTTAGCTCCGGGAACTACGTTCTATATTTCGACGGTGCTTTTTAACGGTGCTTTTTATCGAATCATGGTGAAGAAAAATCTTCTGGGTTACGTCCCAGATTATCAGATCGATCCGCTCAATGGTGCGGCAGCTGGAAATGTGGCGACAAGTGCGGCGACCACAAATGTTGATGCAAAAAAAAATAAAAAATCGAAAGACAAAACTCCACCCCGAAGAGAGCCACCTCAGCGAGCGCTGGCGTCCACTCGCTTCGGCGGTCTTGAGTACGCGGCGATTGATTTTAAAGAGCACACCATGGGTGGCAATTATCATCAGAACATCAGCTTTTTTGGTTTTAAATTTTCAGGTCCCAATTTGTTGGTGAATGGACCATTTACCATGGACATCAATGTGCTGATGCATTTTGGAGCTCCGGGATATTATCAAGATGCCACGGGTAACTCGGCGGATGGTTTTATTATGCTGGCGGATGTGATGTTTCAGACTTATTGGCCGCTCTCGCAAAATGTCATGGCCTACTACGGATTTGGTCCCATGCTGCATTTTTCAAAATTTAATTTGGGGCTTGGAACTTCACCCAATATCAAAACTTATTTGGCAGAAGATATGAATTTGGGAGCGGATTTTAACTTGGGGCTTGCCACTCGAGTCGGCAATCGCTGGGGGATTCGCGGCGAAGCGCGTTATTATTGGGAAAAAACCATGTACATGGGTTTTGCGGGCGCCGTTCAGTACTCTTTTTGACAAACCTCAAGCTCTTCGCGATATCTAAGCGATGAGCCAAAACATTGAAATTTTACCCAGTGAAGTGATTGATCAAATTGCCGCCGGTGAGGTGGTCGAACGCCCTTCGCATTTGGTGAAAGAGCTTGTTGAAAACAGCCTTGATGCGGGAGCCACGCAAGTGACTCTTGAGTTCGCTGATGGTGGACGCTTTGTGCGCGTCACTGACAACGGCAGTGGTATGACTCGTGAAAATCTCACGCGCGCTTTGGATCGTCATGCGACTAGCAAAATTCGTTTGTCTGAAGATCTTTGGAAATTATCAACTTTTGGTTTTCGTGGTGAAGCTCTGGCCAGTATCGCAGCTGTCTGTCGTCTGAAATTAATTTCAAAACCAAATTCTGAGACTCCGGCTTTTCAAATTTTATCTGAATTTGGCATACGCTCAAAACCTGAAGAGGTCGGCGGAGCTGTTGGCACTGTGGTGCAGATCGAAGATTTGTTCGCCAATGTCCCAGCGCGTTTGAAATTTATGAAATCAGCCAGTAGCGAAGGTACGCAAATTAAAAATACGATGAAGGCTTTAGCTCTGGCGCATCCGCAAGCAGAGTTTCGTGTGTTCTCGGAAGGCACCTTGGATTTTGTTTATCCGGTGGCCAAAGATCGCAAAGCACGTGCTGGGCAAGTCCTCGGTGTCGAGATCCTTTTTGAAGGCACAGCACTTCGTGAAGGAGTCAGGGCTTACTCGGTGTTTGCGGATCCTCATCATGTGGCAAAGACGTCGAAAAATATTTGGTTGTTTGCGCAAAATCGTTGGATTCAAGATCGCGGTCTGCAAGCGGCAGTGAATGAAGCTTATCGCCATTTGCTGATGCACGGAGAATATCCCATCGCGGTGTCGTGGGTGGAGACAAAGCCAGAAGATATTGATGTCAATATTCATCCCACCAAATCACAAGTGAAGTTTGTGGATACCTCAGCAGCCTTCCGAGCGGTGCAAGCTTCCATTCGCGATGTGCTTGAAAAAGCGCCGTGGCTTCCGCAGGTGCCAGTCACGGCAGCACCGATGACGGCTCCAGCAATGTCGCTGGGAATGATTGATGCTGTCGAGAGCGCTGTTGAAACATTTTCGACGGAGGCGATGTCGTTGCAATTTCGTGACGAATCTTTATCGCGCACGCAGTATCAACAAAAAAGTTTTGTTCCTGAAAATAAAGTGGAATCGCCAGCGCCCGTCATTTCTTCGATGCCGTCATCATCTTTGACAGAAACAAAATCGGCTTACTGGTCAAAGCTGCAAGTTTTAGGACAAGCAAATCTCACTTACATTCTCACTCAGTCACAACAAGGTTTGGTGATGGTGGATCAACATGCGGCCCACGAGCGCGTGATGTTTGAACGCCTCATGCGCGCTTGGCAGGGCAAAAGTGAAACAAAAATTGACGTGCAAGATTTCTTATTTCCTTTGGCGATTGATCTCACTGCCGATAAAGTCGAAGCGCTTTTAAAATTTGCTGATGATATTAAAAAACTGGGCATTGAGATTGAAGCCTTGGGGCCATCGACTCTCGGTGTGCGCGCCGCTCCGCCAATCTTGAAAGAAAAAGCTCTTGCTCGAGCACTTGAGATGATGGCTCATGAGATCGTCGATCATGGTGGAAGTTTTGTGCTTGAGAAAAAAATCGGTGATGTGGTGGCGACTATGGCTTGTCATTCGGCGATTCGGGCCGGGCAAGCTTTAAGTGCCGAAGAAATGACAGCCCTTTTAATATCCATGGATGAATTTCCTTTGAGCAGTTTTTGTCCTCATGGTCGTCCTGTTTCGGTGGACTATTCTTTTTATCAATTGGAAAAAGATTTCGGCCGGATCGTGTAAAGAAAGAGAATCTGCCTCGTGAAAGTTGTTTTTGTCGTCGGCACCACGGCCTCAGGAAAATCAGATCTTGCTTTAAAGCTTGCGCAAAAATTTTCTGGCGCCATCATCAATTGCGATAGCATTCAGCTTTATCAAAACCTAAATATTGGCTCAGCAAAACCCACGCAGGAAGAGCGCGCCTTGGTGCCGCATTTTTTATTTGATGTGGTTCCTGAAGGACAAGAGATCACCGCTGGCCAATACGTCAAACTGTGTGAAGAAACCTTAAAAAAAATAGAGAAGCAATTTCCAGTGGCCTTCGTTGTTGGTGGCACTGGTTTTTATTTTCAGGCATTGGAAAAAGGCATGTACCCCACAGGGCACGCCGATGAAGCCATGAAGCAGCAAGTAGAAGAAGAGCTTTCAACACCGGATGGCGCTCTTCAACTTTACGAAGAATTAAAAGCCAAAGATCCGATCGCGGCTCAGCGAATTTTCCCCAACGATCATTACCGTCTGGGGCGGGCGATTGAGTTGATGCGAGTCCATGGTAAATCGCTGACCGAAGTTCAAGCGCAGTTTGAAAGTGAGCAAAGACCTTTCCCGTATCCGTTATTAAAATTGGGCATCAAGCTGTCTCGCGAAAAACTTGAGCCGCGAGTAAAGCTTCGCGCCGAGCAAATGTTAAACCAGGGCTTGATCGAAGAAGTCCGCGAGCTACTGCAAAGAAATGAGGCAAAATGGGCGCCGCTCGCTTCGGTGGGTTACCGGGAAACTGTTGAGTATCTGCACAGCCCGATGACTCGTGAAGAGCTTCATGAAAAGATCGTTCAAGACACCTTGCGCCTCGCAAAAAAACAGCGCACATGGTTTGGCCGCGATGAAGAGATTCATTGGCTCGAGCCGGGCGATGTCGAAGGGGCATCGGAACTGTTGACTGCCTTCGCACTTCGTTGAAGGATAGGGCATGAAAAGTATGACTGGTTATGGCCTGGGGAAATCCCAGTCCGCAAATAGCTCTATTGATGTGAGTCTTCGTGCCGTGAATGGCCGCTTCTTAGAAACTCGCTTTCATTTGCCGCGCGAATTCGTCGCCCTTGAATCGGATCTTAAAAAAATTCTGGAAAAATATTTTGCGCGTGGAACCGTGGATATTTTTGTCACTCGTCGTTTAAAACCATCGGCACAAGTCAGTCATGTGATGGTGAATAAAGAGCTCGCCAAGCAATATGAAAAAGCTTACCGAGAAATTGCCAAAGTTTTAAAATCCAATGCTGCGATTCATGTTGAATCCATTGCTCGTTTGCCAGAGGTGATCACTTTGGTGGATTCAGGCGAAGTCGGCCCGGCTGAAAAAAAATCGATGCTCGAGGCTTTCGATAAAGCTTGTAAGGCTTGTGATGCGGAAAGAAAGCGCGAAGGAAAAAGCTTGCGTACGGATTTGGAAAGTCTTCTTGCCGCTTTGGAAAAATTGGTTTTGGAAGTCCATACAGTTCGCGAAGAGGCCAATAAGAATTTGCTCGATCGTTTCGAGCAAAGAATTAAGGCAAAACTGACGGGCGTTGAAATTGATTCGACTCGACTGTCGCAAGAAGTCGTCATTCAGATTGAAAAATCAGACATCAATGAAGAGCTGATCCGTCTGAAAGAACACACTCACAATTATCGACAAATCTTGGGGGCCAACGAGCCGCAAGGGAAGAAGCTTGATTTTTACACTCAAGAATTGCTGCGTGAAGTGAATACGATTGGCTCGAAATCCAGCGTTTCCAAACTGACGCAAATCGTGGTAGAGGCTAAGACACTCATTGAAAGACTGAGAGAACAGGTTCAAAACGTCGAATGAAGACTCGGATGATTATCGTTGCGGCCCCGAGCGGCGCTGGAAAAAGTAGCTTTGTCGAGCGCATCTGCCAGGAAAATTCCCGGCTTGAAGACACTGTGACTTTCACCACCAGATCCATCCGAACCGGCGAGAGCCAAGGCCATCCTTATCATTTTGTATCTATGACCGAGTTCGAAGCGCTGCTGGCAAAAAATTATTTTGTTGAGTGGGCCAGGGTTCACAATAATTTGTATGGCACTCCACTTGAGCAGTTAGAAAATGCCTGGAAAAAGGGAAAAACCATCATCATGGATGTGGATGTGCAGGGGGCTGCGACCTTTAAGGCAAAGTATGCTGATGCGAAGTCGATCTTCATTCTCCCGCCTAGCATTGACGAATTGCGTCGTAGAGTGATCAAGCGAGATGGCAAAGTGCCTGAAGATCTTGAGGTCCGGATGAAAAATGCGGACCGCGAGATTCAGCATGCCTCGACCTTTGACTATCAAATCATCAATGATGATTTCGAAGGATCTTATCTGAAATTCAAAAAAATCATTGAAGAATTACTAGGATAAATATACTTTCTCGAGTTCCTCAGACCTTAAACGCAGGAGTTCCCATGGCACGCGTCACAGTTGAAGATTGTTTGGAAAAAGTCCCCAATCGTTTTGCATTGGTTCTTTTGGTGGCAAAACGTGCCAAGCAATTGCTCAAAGGTTCTGATCTGACGGTGGCAACTCGCGGAAATAAATTTATCGTGGGTGCGCTTCGTGAAGTTGCGGCTGGCAATGTGGCTTTTGATTATGACCTAGACCGTGGTGTTCCTGAAATGCAAATTCAACGCGATTTGAATAAGTAATCACAAAAAATATCAGACATTTAGACGTTGAACTGGACTGTCGGTACGGCCTACGACAGCCGATGAAATCTATGAAGGACGTGAGCAATCACGACATCTATGTCTGAATTTAGCACCGCCGAACGCCTGAATGAAAAACCGCTGAAAACTCTGGACGAACTTTGCCAGAAAATTACCGCATACTATCCCAATGCGGATATCAAACTCATTGAAAAAGCTTATGCATTTTCTGAAGGCATGCACCAAGGACAAATTCGTCGCAGTGGCGAGCCTTATATTTCTCATCCGCTGAGTGTGGCGGGAATTCTTGCTGATCTCAAACTTGATTTGGATTCGATTGCGACGGGACTTCTGCATGACACCGTCGAAGATACTCACGCCACGATCGATGATATCCGTCGTGAGTTTGGCGACACCATTGCGCAACTGGTGGATGGCGTGACTAAGCTTTCGAAAATGGAATTTAAAACTTCCACCGAGCGCCAAGGCGAAAACATCCGCAAGATGATCGTCGCCATGGGAAAAGACGTGCGAGTCATCTTGGTGAAATTAGCCGATCGCTTGCACAACATGCGCACTCTTCATCATATGCCCTATGTGAAACAAGCGCGAATTGCTCAAGAGACTTTGGAAATTTATTGTCCATTGGCAAGCCGTATGGGGATTAGTTCGCTGAAAATTGAACTTGAAGATTTAAGTTTTCGCTATTTGCATCCTGATTTTTATTATCAGCTGGCGCAAAAAGTAAAAGGCCAAGAAAAAGATCAAGAGCATTACATCAATGATGTGAAATCAACGATTCTCAAAGAACTCAGTAAAGCCGGATTTAAAGACGTTGATATTCAGGGGCGTTCGAAGCATTTGTGGTCGATTTACAGAAAAATGAAAAATCGCTCGATTGATTTTGAGCAAGTGAATGACGTGCTGGCGTTTCGCGTGTTGGTCGATACGGTGTCTCAGTGCTATGAAGTACTGGGATTGATGCACTCGTTATGGAAACCGATTCCGGGTCGTTTTAAAGATTTCATCGCCATGCCTAAAGCCAATAATTATCAGTCACTGCATACGACGGTGATTGGTCCTGAGGCTGAGCGTATTGAAATTCAAATTCGCACCAAAGAAATGCATATGATTGCCGAGCGTGGGATCGCGGCTCACTGGCGATACAAAGAGCGCGGCAATAAAATCAATGAAGAGACAGCGAAGCAATTTGATTGGTTGAAAGAGCTGGTTTCTCTGCATCAGCAAGTCAGAAATCCGGATGAATTTCTCGACACGGTGAAGACGGATTTATTTGAAAGTGAAATTTACGTTTTTACTCCCAAAGGAGAGGTGCGCGAGTTTCCGGAGGGTGCGACACCCATCGACTTTGCTTATGCGGTTCATACTGAACTTGGTAATCGTATCATGGGCGCTCGGATTAACGGCCGCATGGTGCCGCTGAAATATCAATTGCAAAATGGTGACACGGTTGAAATCGTGACTTCGAAAACGCAAGTGCCATCGAAAGATTGGCTGAAAATTTGTGTCACGAATAAGGCCAAAACAAAAATCAGAGCCTTCGTCAAAGAAGAGCAGCGCAAACGCTCGCTGTCTTTAGGCAAAGAACTTTTAGAAAAAGAATTCAGAAAATTTGGCGCTTCGAGTGCGAAACATCTTAAAGGCGAGCTTTTTGAAAAATTTAAAAAAGATCACGGCATCCATGACGACGAAGAAGTTGTGGTGCGAGTGGGTTATGGAAAATTGGAGCCTCGAGTTTTGGTGGAGCGTTTAGCTCCCGATTTGCTCAGTCAATCGACGGAAGCAACAAAGGAAACGAAAGAGAGCAAAGACGGAAAAGACAATTTTTTACAGAAAGTCTTTAAGTCGGCGACTCAGAAAATGAAAAAATCGGGATCGCTGGTTGCCGTCAGCGGCATGGATGATGTCTTGGTTCATTATGCAAGATGTTGTAATCCGATTCCGGGAGATCCCATCGTCGGGTTTATCACTCGCGGTCGTGGAATCACCGTGCATCGCTCAGACTGTCGCAAAGCCTTCGAGTTCGATCAAATGCGCAAGGTAGATGTCGAGTGGACTCAATCTGCCGCCGAACAAGGGCATGAGCGAGTCGTTCGGATCCGGGTCATTTCACAAGACATGCCAGGACTTCTGAAATCGATGACCGAAGTTTTTTCGACTCAAGGCATGAATATTCATAACGCTCAAATCCGTACGACTCGGGATCAGAAAGCGGTTGCACTCTTTGATGTGAGTGTGAAGAATACTCAGCAGCTGACGCAAGTTTTGCTCGATATGCAAAAAATTAAAGGCGTCATCGGTGTCAGTCGCGTGACAGACACTTAACTGCTGAGGAGTCGAAAAATGGAATCTTTTTGGTTGATCATTCTAGTTGCGATCGGCGTTGTCGTTGCGACTTGTGTTGTGACCGTGGCCCAAGGAACCGTGGCTGTGATCACAATGTTTGGAAAATACAAACGAGTGATGCTGCCAGGGCTTAATTTTAAAATTCCACTGGTAGAAACGATCTATCGCCGCATCTCGATTCAAAATCACTCTGTCGAAATTAAATTTCAAGCGATCACTGCCGATCAAGCCAATGTGAATTTCAAGGCGATGCTGCTTTATGCGGTTTTGAATCACCAAGAAGACACCATCCAAAATGTTGCTTTTAAATTTATCAGCATTGATGATTTGATGCAGGCCTTGGTTCGCACTGTTGAAGGTTCGGTACGAAGCTTTGTGGCGACAAAAAAACAAGCTGAGATTTTACTTCTTCGTCGTGACATCGTTGAGTCGGTGAAAGGTCAGCTGGACGCGGTTTTGGAATCTTGGGGTTATCATCTGATTGATTTACAAATGAATGATATTTCTTTTGATGAAGAAATCATGCGATCCATGGCTCAAGTGGTGGCAAGCAACAATTTAAAAGCGGCTGCGGAAAATCAAGGGCAAGCGCTCCTCATTACAAAAACAAAACAAGCTGAAGCCGAAGGAAATGCGATCAAGATTGCAGCAGAAGCTGAAAAACAAGCCTCGCAACTTCGCGGACAGGGGATTGCATTGTTTCGTGAGGAAGTGGCTCATGGGATGAGTAAAGCCGCCCTCGATATGAAACAAGCGGGCCTTGATTCGTCAGTGATTTTATTTACGATGTGGACAGATGCGATCAAGCATTTTGCCGAGTACGGCAAAGGCAATATGATTTTCCTTGATGGCTCTAGCGAAGGCATGCACCGAACGATGAAGGAAATTCTCGGCATCAGCAAAGGCGACTGGCGTGATGACGAGAAATCCGTTTAGTTGTTGAGTAAATCTTGAAGCAATTGCCCATCCACAGCGATGGCTTTGTTCAAGTTTTTGATCAAGGCTCTTGATTCCTCAAGATTTCCAGTTTGATTGATATCATTCAGAGTCGCATCAGCCACAGTGACTGTTTGTCCAATGTCACTCAGAAGATGGCCTGATGGGCCCGCGTCTCCCAAAACATTTTGCATGTCCATCAACTCTTTGATTTGACCTCGAATGGTCGCAATATTGCTGTCCATTTCAACCGCATCTAATTTCCCAGCGGTATTCAGGTCTATTTCTGACTGCGCCAAGGCAATACCTGAAGTTAAAATCACTAACGCCGCGGTAAGAATCTGAATCTGCTTTTTCATAAACAATCTCCTCTAAAAATTAAATTTAAAATTCCAGAGAGGTAAGTGCTAATCCCATGCCACTGCGATGTCAGGTGGCGAGCCAATCATGCCGAGAGAGGTGTCTAAAAGAAAGACAAGGGCTCAAAAACGGCCATTTTTTTGTTTGTGAGTTGGTTAACTCAGCTTCGATTCTCGGATCTCGAGAGAGCTCATTTCTATTATGTCTTCTTTAAGATGACTCCAGCGCTTGCAATTCAGCCCATCAATGAACTTCAGACATAAAACAAATATCTATTGTATTTATACACCTGATAGGTGTATAAATGATTAAGCATGTTGAGATCACTCGCTTGGCTCGAAAGCAGATTTCAAGGCTTCCTCGTCATATTGTCGAAAATCTGACAGCCTGGATTGATGATGTTGAAGACAGGGGTCTTCAAGAGGTCAGAAAGATTCCTGGTTATCATGACGAACCTCTTCACGGTGACCGCTGGGGGCAAAGATCCATTCGATTGAGCAGATCTTACCGGGCGATTTATATGATTTCACGGAGTCAAAAAGTGCAGTTTGTTTCTATCGAAGAGGTTTCAAAGCATGACTACTAGAAAAAAAAGCAAAGCCATGAGCTTTTTAGAAAAAGCAGCGGGACGCCCGCTGACATTGAGTGGACTGCTTGAATCTTTGCGAATTGGTGAGGAGTTATCGCAAGCCGAGTTCGCAAAAAAATTAGGAGTTTCTCCGTCCCATCTTTGTGATATCGAAAAAGGTCGAAAGGTGATCAGCCCCGAGCGCGCCGCCAAATTTGCCCAAATCCTCGGAAGATCGCCCGAGCAATTTGTCAGACTTTCTCTTCAAGAAATGATCAACGATCTAGGATTGAAAATGAAAGTGGCTGTTTCCGCTGGCTGAATCGGTTATTGAGTCAGCTATTTAAAGTTCCAGCCGTAGCCGGCGCGAAAGAAAATCGAGGTGATGGTGACGCCACCGCCGCCAGGGAACATTCCGTATTCCAAAGCCACGGGGATAAAACCTTTTTTAAAAGCAAAGTCAGCGCCGCCGCCAAAGAGGATCATCTGACTTGAGCTTCCTGAAAGTTGCACATTCGGGACGTTGTTGCTGTGCCCACCATCGAGCAAATAAGAATAGCCAAGTCCGATCCAATAGCGTGAAGGCTTGGTGACGAAGTTGTAATGAACAGCTCCCTCGAGAGCGATAAAGTTATAATTAAAAGTACAGGCATTGGTGGTGCCATTGCCGCAAAGTGATTGAGTGAGAGTGGCTTTGGTATTGAGAGGCTCTAAACCCAAAGCTCCCCGAATGGTGACATTAGAGCTATAATCATAATCAACAAAACCTTTAAAACCCATGGCGCTGCCTGAGAATTTCGCACTTTCTGAAGCTGGAGTTGCTGTTTGCACAGTCATGCTTGCTGATTGCATTGCATAGCTCGCGAGAATTCCGCCGGACCATTTTGTTCTGCGCACCACTGATGAGCGTTCGTTGTTCGAAGACTCTTGATTTGAGTTCTGTGTTGAAGGGGCGGTTCGTTCCATCGTGGTACCACCGACAGCAACATGGCCGCGAGTGATAACGCCCAAAGCTTTATTGCCTTTTATTTTTTCAATTTGAATCAAGGCTGTTTTTTTTGATCCGGTCATTCCGTAGATCACTTGACCGACTTGATAGGTTTCCGTGTCCATGGTGATGACCACTTGTTTATTTTTGATAGCACTGATGGAAGAAGCAAAGGTTGATAGTGGCAGAAGAAGTCCCAGAAGAACTGTTGCGTTGAAGACATTTTTAAAATTCATATCTCTCCCTCGATGAGGGTGCGCTTAATTTGCCGAAGGATCGAAGCAAACTTCGATTTCATCACGACTAATTTTGCGCACCGCCAGTGAGACGTCCTCATCAAACTCGGCAATGGAATCAAGCCAGAGGGGCTCGCCCGCTGGTTGTTGCCAGCAGGTTGTTGAATCTGAGGTGCTCGTCTTTGTTGTAAAATCTTTTGTTGAGTGAAGGCTGGTGGCATGAATTTGGCCGGGCGTATTGGACTCGAAATTTTTACGACCTGCGCTGCTATACATCGAACATGATACGAGGGTTGCGGCGGCGATCGTAAAAAATGCAAATTTTCGAGTCAGTTTCATCAGATACCTTGTTTCAGGTTGTTGGCTTTATTGTAAAATTGAGCCGCTGAAAAAAGAAGCGAAACTATTCTTGGTAAAGACGAAGGTCTTGTTTGTGGAGTCGGAGATTGGCGGAATCAGAGGTGGCTACCGCGCAGATGGAGGTTTGGTTTTCAAGAGGGGAATTGGGTCTGCTTGGTAAAGGACGAATTGCTTTGCAATTCGTCCTTTCTTTGAAAGGCAAAAATTTAGAATGGGATTTCGTCTTCGCGAGATGTTTGGTCAAAAGCGGGTTCTGGTCCGAAATCACCGAACTGGTCATTGCTTGTGCTTGAAGCTCTTTCTGCTCCGGCACCAGCGCCAGCACTTGCTCCTGCACCCAGGAACTGAACAGTGTTCGCCACGATTTCAGTTGAGTATTTGGTCTGACCATTGTCTTCCCATTTGCGAGTTTGCAAACGACCTTCAACATACACTTGGCGACCTTTTGCGAGATGCTTTGCGCAGTTTTCAGCTTGGCGTCCCCAAACGACAACACGGTGCCATTCAGTGCGCTCTTGTTTTTGTCCGTTTTTGTCATTCCAAGATTCGCTGGTCGCAATATTCAAACGAGCGACTGATTGGCCATTGCCAACATTTTTCAGCTCGGGATCTTGCCCCAAACGACCAACAAGAATGACTTTATTTACTCCTGACATACTATCTCCTTCCGCCCAATCACCTGATTGAGTTTGTTAAATTCATTTTAGAAACGAATCGTCCACGAGTTTTGATTGACCCAGAAAAAGTGTCAATCACCTTTTGTCGGACTCTGAATGTGCTTTCAATATCTTTTCCAAGCCATTGATAAAGCCATGGAATTTTAAGGAGAGGTTGGGGACGGATTACGGATTAACGCAGGGCGCTTATGTTGGGCGGAACCATGCTATTGAGAGCACTCAGTTTAAACCCATAGTGCGAGCCTTCAGCCGTCGGAGTTTTAAATTGATCCACAAAAGACAGAAAAAGTGCGGCTCGATCTTGAAAACTTTTTTTCATGTCCAAATTAATTTCAAAATTATAACCACCGATCACGGGACCAATACCGTTTCCCATATTTCGAATTTGCAAATCCAGTGAACCCTTCACGGTGCCGCGAACCTCGTCACCTGATTTTCCAATTTGACCATTTTCGATCTGCAATTTTCCACCAGCAAGATGGCCCTTGAGCTCGACGCTGGAAAGTTTTAATTCTGGCAAAGTGATGGGGCCCATCGCTGTTTGCACGTTGCTCGTCGGAAGTTCAAATTTATCAATCTTGATTTCAATCTCGGCGTCCGGTTGCTCGGTGAAGCTTAAGTCCGCTGTCATCTGAGTGTCGAAATTCAATTGCCCCTTGAGGCTGACGGGCATTTGCAAAGCTTCACGAAGCTCAGCAAGGCTGAGGCGCTTGGCTTGAATCATGATTTTTTGTCTCTCGACTCCATTCTCAGATTTTCCAGCGGCTTGCAATGAAGCAAAGAGATCGCCTTTCATAAAGCCATGAGCCGTCACCGAGCCCGCTGGTTTTTGTGTCAGCAGAGAAGTGATGGCAGGGCGAACAATCAGTTCATCAGCTTTTAAAGGTGGAAGTCCGCGAGCTTCCAAGTAAACGCCATTGAGATCAACACCCGGTAAAGGAAAAGCGCTCATGCTGAGGCGATCGAACTGAACAAAAACTTGATTGTGTGTGACTTGCGAAACTTGAGTGCTGACCAGATCTCCGAGATCATCAAAAGGAAAAAGCAGAACGATAAAAACTCCGGCGGAAAGAAACATGAGAGCAAATTTCCATTTGTTCCCAAAAATCCAAGCCAAGAAACTTTTAATCATGCCCATCTATTTGACCTTCTTGCGAGGTTTCGGTGCCGCAACTTCAGCCGCAGCGCCTGCGCCGCCAGCATCAAAAGTTTTTGGCACATTGAGAACGATCAATTTGTAATTCACATCATAGTATCTAGGATCTTGAGCATTGGCGATCATCACAAGATCGGCAAGCTTCACGCTGGGGTTGATCGCTTGCAATTGGTAGCCGATGTCGACGGCTTGGCGAAGATTTAATTTAGCGAGACTCACTCGAAACATGCCGCCGACAAGATTGGCGGGAATCAGCGAGGAGGCTTCGTTGATCAAGGTTGTGCCTTTGATTTGCTCGGGCGTCAGATGAGAAGAACCAAGTTCTGACTGAATCCGATTTTGGATAAAATCATTATCTGGAGGAGTGGCAATGTCAGGAGATTCTTCGGACTCACGAGTGGCTTTCAGCATGTCGCGAATCAAAGATCTGGTTTCTTCAAAATGAGTCACGGAATCGCTGGAGCTTGAAAAAGAACCCAAAGGAAAAGAAAAAATTGCATACAATAAAATCAAGACAACGCCAGCCACGCTGAGTTTTTGCATGAGCGGAGTGAGATTTTCATACTTCTCTTTGATTTGAATATAAAGCGAAGAGCCTTGAAATTGCTCCCATTGATTTTTTAATTCCGTGAGCAGTCTTTCGCGTTGTTCTTCCATTGCCATAGACTCTCCTTACTTCTCAGCCTTGAGTCCGCGGTCCATTCGAAGATTGAATGAAAACGGAGTTGAGCCCGGAGGAGCTGCGATCCTCGACGGAATTTGATCCACGCGACCATTACTTGAAACCTGAGTCAGTGCTTGTTGCAGAAGCGTGAGCTCGCGAGGATTTGCGACCGTGCCTTCCATGTGCACACTGTCTTCTTGAATCGATAATTGTTTCACATTTAAGGTGATCGCATTTTTTCCAGGAACGGCGTCGTTGATTTTATGAAGGAGATCCAATGCTGAATTCATATGCGCCACACTGGAAAGGGCTTTGAGGCCAATGTCTCGTTGCTTTTGCTCGCGAATGTATTTCTTAACGCCATTTTCATTTTGTGCTTTCGGCGGCAATTTCGCGGAAATTTTAGACTGAGTTTTTAAAACGTCATCGGTGCGATCTGAAAGTGAAGTTGCTAAATTGTCGCGGACCATCGCATAGACAACAAAAATCGCAAAAGCTGCGGCAGCAGTTTTTAAAGACGGAGCCCAGCGATCCCAGAAAGTTTTAAAAGCCAAGTTTTGTCTGGCAAATTCGCCTCGCAAAAAGTTCATGGCCGGATTTCTTGGTTTTTTGAGGCCTTCAATCGCAAGTCCCAGGGCTACGCCAACGATCGCTTCGGTTTTGGCTGTTTTCTCAAAACCAACACTTGAAAATTGCGCTAGGCAATTGGCTTTGTTCACGGGCAGCTCAAGCAGTTGAGTCATGTGCGCATGCAAATTCAGAATCTGACTGCCACCACCGGAAAGATTGACGGTTTGAACAACGCCGTTGAATTCGGCTTTGAATTCGAGAATTGAAATTTTAAGCTCTTTGGAAAGTTCTTTCACTTGGGCTGCGATCGTGTCTGAAAAAACGATCTGATCGTAAGAGGCGCCCTCTTTGCTTGGAAGAATGAAAGACTTCGTCTGCATTTCCTTCATAGCTTCGATAAAAGGAATTTCGTAGCGACGAGCAATGGCCTCGGCCACATTTTTTGCTCCCCACAAGATAGATCTTGCGCCAATCAACAAATTATTTTCATAGGCGCTAACAAGCGAGCGAGTATGACCGATATGCACCTGAATGGTGATCAGTCTTTCGGGAAGTTGCATCTCCATGTCGATCGGACGTGATGGCAAAGTGGGGATCGGATCATTCCAGCGCTCAAAACAATTGGCGATCGCCAGTCCTTCTGGAGAAAGAATTGAAATTTCCAAATTAGCGTCGGTCATCATTTGCAAGGCGCCAGCAACGCGAAGTTTTGGGGTCGCGCAAGCAAGGACCTCAGCGGTGTTACCAATTTGGCGAATAATTTTGGCGTCAAAAATGGCAGTCTCATTGGAGAAGGGGAGATCTTCCTCAAGTTCAAACGGCAAACTTTTTAAGATTTTTTGGCGATCGCTGAAGGGAAAAATTTTATTGCGAACGCTGACTCGGTCTTGTCTGAGACCTAAAACAACACGTGTGGTGGCGGGATCGTAGCTGGCGAAAAGTTCGCGGAGGAATTCAATGATTTCAAGATCAGGATCATGCGCTGGATTTTGACCGATAGGTCTTTCAACAAAGTGAGCAACCGTGACACCTTTAGTGCCAGAAATAACTTCCACCACTTTGATGCTGGAAGAGCCAATGTCAATCCCGACTGACTTCATGTTTTAGAATCCTCCATCCTTGGAGTGAATAACTTCTTCTAGTTCTCGTTGTAGTATACAATCCGAGGAGGACCTTTGGGAAGCGGATCTGTCGAAGTTGTTGAAGAATTTCCTGTGGAAGCGGCGGGAGCCGGTCCTCCAGCAGCATCTCGCTGGATTTGCGAGGCGATTTTGCCAGCCATCGATTGTAAATCAAAGGTCACTGCCGTGATTTCTCGAGTGGCGCCGCCATAATCTCCCACACTTCGAATGCGGAAGTTATACACGGCATCAAAAACCAAAGGAATTGCCTGCTGAGTTTCGGGAGAAACAGCGGCGCCTTTTGAATTAACAAAGCCCCAAAAATCTTGAGCACTGCCAAAAAATCCACCCTGAGTATCATCATTTCGCCGAGTGATAATGGCATCGGCAACTTCGGGTTTAATGCTGGCATCAAGAGCCATCAAAACTTCTCTGGTTGCATAATTGGGATTGATCGCATGCATGCCATAAACGGTGATGCGGTCTTTGAACAAATCCCAAATATCATCAGTCATACCAACGACCATGCGAACTTCATCAATGGTCCGAAAAGCTCGGTTGGGTGGCATATTGGGGTCGTTAAATTTTGAGTAAAGTCCTGGCTTGCTGCCACCGTTGAGACTGTTTGGAGTGTCGGTTTCCCAATCTGCAATGGAGTTGATGATCTCATCAATTTTGATATCTCGGTGGGAGGCTGCCCACTTGTCATCATTTTGAATTTTATTTTGATAAATTTGTTCAAGCAAAGTTCGCGTGGCCTTTTGCATGGCCTTCGAAGGAGAATTTAAATCATTCACATCAATTTTTGAACCTTCATCAGAGATCGTGGTCAGATAAGTCGCATCCATTTTGGCTTCTTTGACTTTCTCTTTGATCATGCTTTTATCCACACTGTCGACGGTGTCAGGAATCACCGGCGGCCAAGCAAAAGGCATACTCCAAATCATATCGAGCAATTTTTTTTGCGGGCCCTGGGCATTGGCACCAAGCTGTTTTGAAACTTGTTGGTAGACTTTGATGCGAAGCAGACTTAGCTGCAGGCCAGACTTTGCGGCATAGTAAGCCTTCAGACGATTCACCGACTGAGCATGCACCACATATTCAACATTGGTTTCATAGAGAATTTCGGTCACGAGATAAAAAATAAATATCATCGTAAAAATGGCAATCAGCATGGCGACACCGCGCTGATTTTTTTGGCCCAGCAGTCGTTTGGTAAACATCATAAGCCCGCCCCGCCGTTGTTGTCTGTCGGAGTGGCATTGTTAGGAACGGGCACGCCGCCAGGCCCCGTCGTCGTTGACGCTTTCGTGATGTTGTTCGGATAACGCACGGGAATCACTAATTGCATGGAGACTTTTTTCTTTTTAACACCTTCGCCTTTTTCAACGGTCAGAGAAACTTCGACGGCGTCGGGATATTTTCCTTTGGCGATCGCATCACCATTCACGGAATCCCAACTGGTGTTCCAATCTTGTTTGCCAAAACCGAAATAGCGAAGATTAAATTCAGAAACATCTTCTAAAAGAACAGTGTCGTCGCCACCCAATGTGACATCGCCTTCGACCACAGGGCTTGACCGGCGCACCAAACATTTTGTCGACATGCTGCTGGATCCTGGTTTGTGACAACTTTTTACCGAGTAGCCCACTTTGATAAAATCCGCCTGCTGAGAATTTTCTGAAACTCTTGCAGTGTTGAGAGTGGCAAAAGACATCTCACTTTCGCTGCCGACAAATTGAGTGGTGGGATCTTTGCGATTGGGAGTCGGCGCATTGAGCGGATCGTTGGGGTCATTGGGATTGTAAGCGGCAGATGCGAGAGTGGTCGTCGTGGTCGCTCCGGCAGGAACAGTGCCTGTCGAGGTGCCGGGATTCATGCGTTTTTGTTTGATGAGATTTTTCATTTCAAGCTCAAGGTCGTTGTAGTGAAATGCTAAATTCACATCACGCTCGATCACTTTTAAAGAATCGCGCACTTCCGAAACGTCATCGATTTGTCCCTGAAGTTTAATTTTATTTTTAATCGCTTGTTGAATGGCTTGGCTGGAGAGCACCGTCAGAGTTGCCATGATCATGATCACAATCAGCATTTCAAGCATCGTAAATCCAGAAAAGCCGGAAGATTTTTTGACCATCATCATCCCCCTGGCATTCCGAAAGAAATGGTTTGATCATAGTCGACAAAATAAGTGGTGACGGGATACTCGAGAGGTTTTCCTTTTTCAGGTTTATAGATCACAGTGAGCGTCACTTCTTTGATGGATTTCGATAGACCGTCAGACAATTGCTTGATGAGGCTTAAGGTCATTTGATCAGCGCCGCCATCCTTGCTGGTGAGAACCGAAGAGAGATCCGGAAACTCTAATTTTTTTGAAGTCATTTTCCACGAGTACTGAGGATACTTGTCGCCAAAATCTTCGGCCTTCTCATCAGGAATCGAGTCCAAGGGTTTGCCACGATACTCAAGTTCAAGCTCGGTCATTTTTCTTTCAATGAGGGCTGCCACTTCAAATTGCAATTGAGTTTTTCGAACCCGCACAAAGCTGCTGCCCCAGGAGTTCGTGAGCAACAAAAGACCCGAGGCCAGAATCACCACAGCCATCATGGTTTCTAAGAGAGTAAATCCGTGTTGTCGGTTCGATTTTTGGCTCACAGGTCTCCGTGCGCTTAGCGCAACCTTTATTGTGAGCGTTTGAGACGAGAAATCAATTGTTTTGCAGGTCTTTCAGAGACATTGCTTTATCCACAATATCGGTGTGGCCAGTGAGGGGATTGACAATCAAAGTCCACGTCAATTTTTTCCGGTCGGTCAGTTGAATGGCCGCTTTTTCGACAAGGCCTTCCGGCGTGAAGTACACATAAGCAAGTCCGCTGGTGATAGGAGTGGTTTGGGATTCTGTTTCAATACTGCCAAAATAAACTTTGGCGGGGAGCTTCTTCTCTTTTTTGGTGAATTTATCAATCTTTTGAAAAGGGCTGGCGGGGCGGTCGTCGTCACTCATTTCTTGAAGACGTTTTTTGGTGTCCTCACTTTGCGCCAGCACATTACCGATAGCACCTTCCACCCAATAAGCGTCGCCCTCTTCGTCTTTTTTGTTACTGTCGTTGCCGCTCAAGCGAAAGACCAAGCGACAAGTCATTTGCTTCATCCGAGCATAATTACGAATCTCACGGGTCATCACCGAAAGTTGCCGGGTCACTGTTTTAATATTGTCGTGATTGAAATTCAATTTAGGAAGGCCGACGGCAATCAGGCCTCCCAGGATAAAAATCACCATCAGCAGTTCAAGTAAAGTGAAACCGTGATGGGAATTTTTTTTTACTGAATGTCTTCGCTTGAAATATCTTTGTCGTATTTGTCGCCGCCTTCTTTGCGGTCAGCACCGAGGCTTTTCAGAAGATAGTTATTTCCTTCAACACTGTAAACAAACGGTGTTCCCCACGAGTCTAAAATTTCTGATTTTTTTAAATAAGGTTCTGGTCCCCAGTTCGTGCAAGCGGGATCAGCCGTGATCATGTTGTCCAGAGACTCTGGATATTTTCCGCAATCGGTGTAGTACATGTTCAACTGATTGAGAACTTTACCCATGCGGATTTTTGTTTCTCCGACTTTGGCTTTATCTTGCGCGCTTTTTAAATTCGGCAGCAAGATCGCGATCAAGCTTCCTAAGATCGCTAAAACGATCAAAATTTCCATCAGGGTCATACCGCGCTGATTTTGGAGTTGAGATTTTTGAGTATTTTGCATGTGTATAGCCTCCACAAAAGCCTATTCAGCGTCTATGAACCGATGGCGTTTGTCAATTCAAACATCGGCACCATGACCGAGAACACGATGACGCCAATGACGCCGCCCATGAGAACAAGCACGACCGGCCCCATCAGGCCCGTCATCGTTTCAATCTTGTTATTGACTTGGAAATCATAAGCATCGGAGACCTGCACCAACATATTTTCGAGCTCGCCTGTTTTTTCACCGATATTCACCATGTGGATGACAATGGGTGGAAACTGTCCTGATTTTTTTAAAGGCCCGGCGATGGATTCCCCTTCAGAAATATTACTACGTGCTTCATCAATGGCTTTCGCAATCGGCTCATTGTCCACGACGTTGCGGACAATTTGCATGGCGTGAAGCATGGGCACACCACCAGTCAAAAGTGTCGCCAAAGTGCGAGTAAATCTGGCAACGGCCACCATTCGATTGAGCTCGCCAAAAAGGGGAAGCTTCAAAGAGATCGCATCCCATTTCTTTTTGCCTTCGGTGGTGCGTTTCCAATTGGCAAACAGCAATCCAACCGTCACCGACACGCCGATGATGATGTACCAATAATTGACCATCACTCCGCTAATCGAAATAATGGCTTGCGTGTACCACGGAAGTTTCATGTTGGGATAACTTTCGAAAACGGAAACAATCTTTGGAATGACGAACACAAAAAGGAAAGTCAAAAGACCCATGGTCACAACCATCATGATCACTGGATAAGTCAAAGCGCTGCTGACTTTCGAGCGCATTTCGTTCGAGGCCTCTGTGAACTCAGCCAAGCGAATCAAAATCATATCCAAAGTGCCCGACATTTCGCCGGCTTCACACATGGTGATAAAAATGTTGTTAAAAATATTTGGATATTTACTGAGGGCTTTATAAAAAGGCGAGCCTTCGTTGACCATATTTTTACAGTCAGCAATGGCTTCTGATAACGTCGGATTTTCCACTTGTTCAGCCACAGCACTGAGCGCGTCAACCAGAGGAATGTTGGCTTTGATGAGAGTCGCCAACTGTCTGGTCATCAGAGCTAAATCGCGGATGGGAACTTTTTTCCCACGACTGCGTTTTTGTTTGTTGGCGGCATTGTTGGCTTTTTGGCGGTCACGAATATCGGAAACATAAATGCCATCTTTTTTAAGTTTCATACGCGCCGCGCGGACATTCTCGGCGTCGAGCGTTCCTTTGGTATTTTTTCCGTCGCGGGTGAGGCCGCGGTACTCAAATAATGGCATCTACAAATTCCTAAGCGCTTTTTGCGCTACAAATCCAATTGCGTATTGGTGACCAGTTCTTCAATCGTCGTGATTCCGGCAAGAACTTTCAAAATACCATGATCACGGAAAGTTTTCATACCGTTGGCGACAGCGGCTCGACGAATCGAATTTCCGTCTTTTCGCTGCATGATCAAAGAACGAATGTCATCATTGACCACCAAAAGTTCGGCGATGATCGTTCGACCGATGTAACCTTTTTGATTGCACTGGCTGCAACCCACGGCCATGTGAATATTCGAGTGCATGGCTTGCTCGCGAGTGATGCCAAGAATTCCCAATTGAAAATCCGAAGGCTCGTGTTTCACTTTGCAGTGCGGACAGAGCACTCGCAAAAGACGCTGAGCTGCGACTCCCAAAATAGAGGTGGCAATCAAGAAAGGTTCAGCACCAATATCAATCAAGCGCGGAAAAGCACCCGAAGAATCATTGGCGTGAATGGTTGAAAGCACCAAGTGACCCGTGAGGGAGGCATTGATGGCAAGCTCGGCGGTTTCTAAGTCGCGAATCTCTCCGATCATAATGATGTCGGGATCCTGACGAAGAAAGGCGCGAAGACCTGCCGCAAAAGTCAGTCCAATTTTTGAATTCACTTGCACTTGCCCTGTTCCATGCACGCGCTGCTCGACGGGATCTTCCACCGTCAGAATATTCACATCCGGTTTATTCAGACGAGTGAGGCAGGCATACAAAGTCGTCGACTTACCAGAACCGGTAGGACCGGTAACCAATAAAATCCCGTAAGTGCGCTCGATGAGCTCATCAATTTTATTCATGATCTCTTCGGAGAAGCCAAGCTGTTCCAGCTCTAAAATGACATTGGATCTATCTTGCAAACGCATCACGATACGTTCGCCGTGAGAAGTCGGAACAACATTGACCCGAATATCGATATCTTTGCCGCCGACTTTCAAAGGAATTCGTCCATCCTGAGGCAAGCGCTTTTCGGCGATGTTAAGATTGGCCATGACTTTCAAACGAGAGGTGATGGCATTCTGCAATTTCTTTGGTGGTTTGAAAACATCAAATAAAATACCATCAATGCGAAAGCGCACGGACATATCTTTTTCATAAGGCTCAATGTGAATATCAGACGCTTTTTCTTTCACGGCTCGGAACAGCAGCGAGTTCACAAGCTTTATCACCGGAGCATCGTCGTCTCCGGCCTCCAGCAAATCGATGATCGGATCTTCAAGGTCGTATTCTTCTTCTTCGATATCATCAAGCCCTGCCAGATTCGCGGTGCTTTTTTCGTAAACCTTGTTGATCGCATCTTGAATTTTTTGAGTGGTGCTGATCAAAGGCTTAATTTTTTTCCCAAACATGACTCGTAAGTCATCCAGCGATCTTAAATTCAAAGGATTGGCGGTGAGCGCCGTGATCACATCTTGCTCATCTTTAAAGGGTAAAATCGAATATTGCTTGGCATAGTTGATCGGCAAATCGCGCACCAGATCTGGCGGAATATCGTTCACGGGAATGTCTTTGATAAAATCAAGGCCCATCTCTTTGCAGAGATCGGCCACCAATTCATCAGCCGTTGAAAAATTACGGCCAGACAGAACATCTCCGAGTGGCAAAGAACTTGAGCCCGCAGGTCCGGCCAGCAGAGTCTTAATCTGCTCGGAGCTGAGGCTGGTCGCTTTACTTAAAATATTCGTGACGTCCATTTGAGCCATATTATTCTTTCACACTACCAGCTTTTTCAGCAGAAGCTTTTCTTTTTTGCAGACGATCCGCCTGTTCGCCATAAGGATCGCGACCACCAATGGATTTAATATAACGAAGACGATCATCCATTTTTTCACTGAGCAGTTGTTGTTGATCTCCGGATGAACGCAAAATTTTCGGAGTTAAGAAGATCAACAGATTGCCTTTTGATTTGGTCGTTTGGCGTGATTTAAACAACCAACCAATAATTGGAATATCGCCCAGCAAAGGAACTTTTGTCACTTGCTCGGTGTCATTGTCTTTCATCAAGCCGCCCAGAACGGCGGTGTCGCCATTGTGCACGACAATGTTTGTTTTGATTTTACGAGTCGCCAGAGGAGTCACTTGTCCTTGATATTGAGTCGGGACAGGTGTTGAAAGAGAAATCTGTTTGATTTGAGTATCAAGTTCCATGCGAATCGAATTTGAAGTCGGCGAAATGTAAGGTTTGATTTTCATATGAATGGTCGCATCTTCAAGGGTTGGCGTCGTGATGTTTCCAGAGCCATTGGTCCCTGCGATCGTTGAAGATTGCGTGATCACCTTTTCGCCCACTTCAAGCTCGGCCTCTTGAGCATCGAGAGCTAAAATCTGAGGCGTTGAAAGAATATTGGCGTTGGTGGTTGATTTCAAAAAGTTAATAAAACCAATCAATGAAGAAATCGAAATAGGGGCGGAGGCCACGCCATTCACTGGTGGCGGAGTGATATTGACCTTGTCGCCAGAGCCAAATCCTAAAATTGTTCCGGTGCCGCCGGCAGGACTGAGCAGGTTTTGTAGATCAGTGGCTTGGGTAAAGCCATTGAATCCAACTTTAGCGCCGGAATCGCCGACGTATTTAAAATAGCCGATTTTATACTGAGAATCGTCGTTGCTATTCATCTCCATGATGATGGACTCAACATAAACTTGATCGCGTGGAATATCGATGCGGCGGAGCAAATTTAAAACCACTTCGTAGTCTTGTTTGCTGGCCACGATCACCAATGAGTTCGTATTTTTGTCGGCTGTGATTTTCACGTCGCCGCCAAAAATTTCTTGTTGAGCTGCTTGCACACCGTTGATGGGAGAAATAATCGGGCCAGAGCCTGCACCTGTTGTCGGTTTTGGCGTGGCGTCTTTAGTGACTCCTGACAGCGTTTGGGCAATTTTATCGGCGTCGCCATATTTCATGTAATAAACGTAAACTCCGCCGGCATCTTCAGGGCGAATGCGGAAATCCAATTGCGAGAGCAATTTTTTAATTCGCGCAATCCCAGGTTTGTTGCCGACCACGATCAATGAATTGGTGCGATCGTCTGGGAAGACCATGTAATAGGCAGAGCCTTGTTGATTGGTGGTTGTTGCGCCAAAGGGGCGAGTGAATCTAGGAACTCCCGCGTTGAAGCCACTTTGCAGACCGTTGTTGGTGGTCTGACCTTTGTTGACGATTTTACTGATAAGATCGGCAATGTCTTTGGCTTTCGCATAGCGAACCGGAATCACTTCTAACTGATCATCAAAACCAGGAACATCCAGTTGCTCGATAATTTTCATCACGCGATCAATGTTTGAACCATAATCCGACATGATCAAAGAATTAGTCGGAGTATAAACGCTGAACTCGCCATCTTTCGAAGTTAAGATTCGCAGATCTCTGTTCACGGCATCAGCAGAGATATGTTTTAAGTGAATGATTCGCGTGATCATTTGATCGGAGTTCGGATAATAAGCGCCCGAATAAGTTTCAATGCTATCGCGCTGAGCATTTCTGGCCGATCTGATTTTCAAAAATTTGCCACTAGGAACAACGGCATAACCATTGATTGCCAGAGCTGACAAGAAAGCTTTGTAGGCTTCAGCCACCGTGATTTTCGACGGAGCAACGATCGTGATTTTTCCGCGCAGCCCGTTATCAATGATAAAGTTTTTGCCGGTCAATTCAGAGATGGCTTTGACGATATCTTGAATGTCAGCATTGGGAAAATCGAAAGACTCAATGGTTTCGGGAAAATTTTTATCGTTGATGTCTTCAATGCTGGCGGACTCAAATTTTTCTTTTTGTATTTTGGTCAAAGCGCCACCGCTTGAGGAATCAGCGGCAGTGTTGCCCGAAGACGTGGGATTTGCAGCCGTTGCCGCGTTTCCACCACGAGCGCCATTCATCGAAGGTGCCGGAGGCGGCGCTGTGAAACCACTGTCGCTCCCATTAAAATCAGCAGCGGGGGGAGGCGGGGGCGGCGGAGGAGAACTGAAATCGCCGCCGAAGTCATCCTGAGCAAAGGCTGACAGTGAGGCCTGAAGAATCAAGCCGACGGCGAAAACTTTCCATGTTGCTGATCGTGATGTTTTCATTCTGTTCCTCTTTGAGCTTTCATACTCATTTAACGTTGTAGTCCATATCCGTATCGTGACCGTCGCGTTCAATGGTGATTTTAATTGCATTCGAAGTTTTCAAAGCGTTGTAAAGTTCCATCGCCTTGGCGGGACTGTCCACTTTTTCGCCGTTGACACCTTTGATGGTGTCGCCATTTTGAAATCCCAATTGCGAGTAAATAGATCCCGGCTGAATGGATAAAAATTTAAATCCGACGATTTCGCCATTGGAATTTCTGGCTGGCGCCATGGCGGCCTGTTGAAGAATCGAAGCCATGTCGCCGGTGTATTTCATCACGTCAGAGCGTTTGATCTCAAATTTATTGGGAGCCACTTGGGCCACGTCGGACTTGCCGTTGCCAACCGGCTTTGCACCTTGCAAGTTGATTTTTTGCCCTTCGGATTTCATTTCAATAAATTCCAAACGACCGTTGTTCAAGTTATGAAATAAAATGCGATTTCTTTCAACCTTTGTGAGCGTCGCTAACTTATCGATGTCGTAGCCCACGCGAAACGGCAGCACTTGATTTTTTGATTTGATTTCAACATTGGCAATAGCGCGAGTCGGATCCGTGGTTACGATGGTGCCTCGTAAAACCAAAGGCAGGCTTGAAAGAACAGGCGTTTGTTCTTGCTCTTGAGTCGGCCCTTGGCCCATCAATGGATCTGGAATAATTCCATCCGAAGAAAAAATATTGCGCGCAATAATGCTGTTGTAAGCGCTTCGCGATTCCATGTTTGAGTTCTGAAAACTTTTCGGACGCGCGGGCGGGGGTTGATTGGGAAGCATGCGATCGCGGAAACCAAGAATAGCCAGATCAGCGAGACAAAATCCAAGAAAAACAAACAACAAATACGGCAGCAATTTTTCAAAAAAAGGACGACGCCCTTGTGTTTTTGGTGATTTTGCATTCACTGTTGAATCATCCTTGATTCGTTGCTGTTTTTTAAACGGGTTCCTGCCTAGAAGACTAACCTAAGTCGATAAGCTTAGGTATGGAAAAAGTCCTGCCTCCAGGACTATGGTCTAGCTCATCAATTCCATGATGAAATTTTAGACGAGTGTTGTTTTCCCGGCATCTGCTGCCATCGTCTTTTAAATTGAAAGTGATCTGACAATTTTGTGTTTCAAAATGAGATCTCAAATTGACGGAGTTGAAGTGCCAAAAATTGTCATTTTGAGCACGCTTCTTGCTGCTATTGATCATGAGTCTTTCAAAAAGGGGTTCGGGGAATGAAAACAAAAACATATCTTATTTTGTTGTTTGCGATCTCTGCCTTGATGGTGGGATGTTCAAAAATTCAAGTGAGTGATATGAAATCAGCCGTTGTCGGAGCTACCGTTTTTGGCGATGGCGGTACTGGAAGTGGTGTTGGTGGCGATGGTAGTGGTTGCGGCGAAGAAGGTTGCTCCACAAGCCTTCCTTCGACGTCAGGGAATCCATCAACAACATTAATGTGTTCTCGAAAAGGTGGCGCGCAAATTGGTTACGCTTTGGATACGGCCGCATCTCTTGAGATTCAAATTGTCGATCAGTCAGGCAACATTATTTGCAAAGACGACAGTTCGAATATCAAAAGCTCAATTCTAAATCATATTTTCCCATTGAAAATTTGTGCGGCGGCGACCGGAAGCTCTTATAAAGTTCGCTTGCTAGATCCATCTCAGAAAGATTTGGGCAAAGATCTGCTGAACTTTAGATCTTATTCCGCCAGTTTGAAAATGGGTAGTTCAGGCAATCTCGTTGCCAGTCCTTCGAAATGGACGGTTCTTTATGACAATCGGTCGAGCGGCGATTTATCAAGCTGTGATCAGACGGCATCACCTTTGATTATCAAAACAGTTTCTGATGATCGCGCTGGATTTCAACTGACGTCAGTCATCAACGGAATTTTGTTTGATATTTTGGGTGAGCGCGCACAGCCTTATGCTCACGCCAAACAACAAATTTCTTGGATTAAAAAAGCTTCGTATATGTTTCTTGTTCTTCCGGATGAGCATGGCGAAGTCAACGGCATCGATCAAATGTTTGGTAACGATACCAAAGGACCAGATGGAGATTTTGCCGACAATGGTTATGAGGCTCTGGCAAAATATGATCTCAATCATGATGGAGTGATTGATCAAAATGATGCGATTTATTCAAAATTGAGACTGTGGTCAGATGCAAACTTGGATGGTGTTGCGCAATCAAGCGAGCTGATCAGTCTTGAAGAGGCCGGCATTGTTTCGATCGATCTTCATTATGACAATAATTATTATGAAAGAGACAAATACGGCAACGAAACGAAAATGAAGTCCGTGGTTCAGCTTGCCGATGGATCAATGCGACTGATTTTCGATCTGTGGTTTGCTTATCAAGCGCCTTTTCAGAAAAAGTAGCAACTTTCGATCTCGGGGTTTTCGCTGAGGCTTGGATGCAAAAACGTTGGCATCTCCTTGTCCGGCGGAACCACCGAGTACAAAGCATAAGGTTGCGAAGCCGAGATCAGTGATTGCGGTGGGAGCAATCGATAATCTTGCTCGACATGAGCATATAATAAAAATTCTTGAGGCGAGACGGACTCGAAAGCTGTGGCGAGAAGGCTTTCAAAAACATCTTCATTGTCGGCATTCACGAAGGTCAAATGCTGAAATTGCATTTGAGCTTCGCGTCCCGTGGACGCGACGGGCTTGGCTAATCTTCGAGTCAGTCCAAACAGCCAAAGAAATTTGAGATACTGTCTGAAGTTATGGGCCCGCAGCGAATAGGTCAGCGGAATGTAATCAAGAACAGATTGGCTGGACCAAGGAGCCAGGCAGCCAATCACATTGTCGTTGTTATCAAAAGCCACCAAGAAATTCGAAAGTTTGAAACCTTGCAGGTTGTTGATTTTGCGCTGGAAGCTTTCTTGATCCCACACACTGGCAAAAGGACGGAATTGATTTCTTTTCAGAATGTAATCCAACAGAGCGTCGAAGCTAGCAGAGCAGCCTTGACGAATTTGAATCGACGGTAAGGCTCGGTTGGCCCAAGGATATCTGCCATGAATCGAAGTCAGAAAAAATTTTCGATACATATAATACTTTGGCATCAAGCGCTTCATATTTCTCGGACGAATGAAAGAGTTCAGCGCCATTGGATCAGAAAGATTGATCACGGAAAAAATAGAGGACAGATGGTGCTGATTCGTCACTTCGTTCATGACTGGTAAAAAGTGATGAGCCCAATCAAGAATCGCTTCACGACTGTTGGTGACTCGCAAATCGGTGGCGGTGGCGATGGGAACGGTGGCGCCACCAAAACTAGTTTCGCGAAACAGGAAGCTTGCCATCGCCTGAATTTTTTCTTGATCATCGCGAAGAATATAGGTTTTAAAATTGTCGGTTTGGGTGCGGTAACTGGCAAAAAAATCGGTCCCTCGGTCAATACGAAGATCCACCAAGCCTTTGACTGGAAATTCTTTGTAGAATTTCTTGAGCTCCTCGTTGTCGACAGCGGTGGCGAGGTCTAACTTCATTGCTTTTATTTCTTCCACTCTTGATCATTGGTTTTCAGCAACTGATTTGCCATGCGCGCGATCGTGAATAAATAATCTGAAAGACGGTTGAGGTAGCGAAGTGAAATCTTAGCATCATCTAAAGAGTGATCTTGGCCAGCCAAGGTCGACAGACTGATGGGGTCTGGAATTTCTTCGATCAGGCGCACGACCATACGCTCAGCACGCCTGCATACAGTGCGGGCAAAGTGCAACTGTGAGGCCGCGAGCGAGCCTCCCGGTAAAATAAATTTTTTCAAAGGAGGCATTTTTTCAGTGTGAGCATCGATCTGTTTTTCAAGAGAGGTGATCCAGATTTCGGGAAACTCAGGAAGACTTTTTCTCGTGGCTTCTTTTTCGCAAGCGAGGTGACTGCCAACTGTAAAAAGCTGATTTTGAATCACCAAAAGCTCATCGATTAAAATCTGACAGGCTGTTGTTGATTCAGGAGTGCTTCGCATTTGCGCAATCACAAGACCCAAAGTGCTATTGGTCTCATCGACAGTGCCATAAGTTTCAACACGCAGATCTGATTTTGAACACTCGCGTCCATCCACCAAACGTGTGGTGCCTTTGTCTCCGGTTTTTGTATAAATCTTCATGCTTGGTATCTTGTCACCAACTTATGTTTTTGACATCTTTTTAAATTTACATATAATTTACACATGAGTCAAAGAAAGATTATTCACATCGACATGGACTGTTTCTATGCCGCAGTTGAAGAAAAATACAATCCCAAGCTCAAAGGAAAAGCCGTCGGTATCGGTGGCCCTCCGAACACGCGCAGTGTGCTGTGCACAGCTAATTATGAAGCCAGAAAATTTGGGGTGCACTCGGCGATGCCAAGCTCCAAAGCGGTGAGGCTTTGTCCGCATTTGATTTTGATTCCGCCACATTTTGATCTTTATAAGACAGAAAGTAAAAAAGTCCGCGCGATCATGGAACGTTTCACCGATAAAATTGAGCCGCTTTCTTTGGATGAGGCTTATCTGGACGTGACTGAAAGTTCGCATTGCTCGGGGAGTGCGACTTTGATCGCGAAAGAAATTCGCAACCAAATTTTTTCAGAGCTCAAGTTGACAGCGTCTGCCGGAATTGCGCCCAATAAATTTCTCGCCAAAGTGGCCAGTGACTGGAAAAAGCCGAACGGTCAGTTTGTGATTCGTCCGGAAGAAATATTGAGTTTCGTTACGCCACTGCCAGTATCAAAAATTTTTGGTGTCGGCAAAGTCACGGCTGAAAAAATGCATCAAATAGGACTCAACACTTGTGCTGACGTGCAAAAATTAAGTTTGGCAGAGCTCAAACAAAAATTTGGTTTAGCGCGGGCGCAGGATCTCTATCATCTCAGTCGCGGCGAAGATGACAGAGAGGTGAGCACTCGTTCCGAGAGAAAGTCTTGGACCAGCGAAGAAACTTTCAATCAAGATATTGCGACTTTGGAAGAAGCGAAGGGGGCTTTGAAAGAAATTTATCAAGACTGGCGCGAGCGATTTGAAGCAAGTACGACTTCGGCCTCATTGATTTCTCGCATTCGCAGCTCGGTGGTGAAGCTTCGTTATACTGACTTTAAAATCACCACCTGTGAACATTCACTCAAACGATTTCCTGAGTTTAAAGATTTTGAAGCGCTTCTCGAGCAAGCTTGGGCCCGACGTCAATGGCCGATTCGACTGCTAGGCCTTGGAGTTCGACTCGGATCGTCTGAGAATGAAGCCGGACTTGGGTCTCTGAAAGATGACAACCAATTGGCTCTTTGGTAGCGTTGACATCTATGGCTGAACAAAACACTTTTCCTTTTTTTGTGACGATTCCGCACTCGGGCGAAAAAGTTCCTGAATTTTGCGATTGGCTTAAAAATTTACCGGAAGAAATTCTGATGTGCGATGTGGATCGCTATGTCGATGTATTGTATCAGCCAGCACTCCAACAGTTGCAAATTCCACTGATTAAAACGGAGTGGCACAGATATGCCGCTGATTTGAATCGTATTCCTGAAGACGTGGACGCCGCATCCGTCGAAGGTCATAAAAATCCGGCAGGCATGAACAATCGCGGTTTTCATTGGGAGATCACGACTCTCGAGCAGCCGTTGATGAAAAACCCCATGAGTGAAAAAATGCACAATGATTTGGTAAAACTGATCTATGATCCTTTTCATCAAGCCGTGCGTGATCAATATCAAAAATTTGAGAAAACAAAAGCTCACCCCGATGCAAAAATTTTCCATCTCGATGCGCACTCGATGCCTTCACGAGGAACAAAGCAACATCGCGATCCAGGTGAAACACGCGCTGAAATTGTGGTGAGCGATTGCAAGGGACAAAGTGCTTCACAAGAGTATGTGGATTTGGTGATTGCTGCTTACTCGAGAGCCGGTTTTAAAGTGGCCTACAATTGGCCTTATTTTGGCGGCCGAGTTTCCGAGCAATACGGCGAGCCCCGCATCGGTCATCATGCTCTGCAAGTCGAAATGAATCGCGCTCTCTATATGAATGAGCAAACCAAAAAGCTCAACCCCAAGAACGCCGAAGCCATTCAACACAAAGTAAAAACCGCTTTGCAATACATCACTCAACATTTACCGAGTTTGATTTAGCTATTTCTACTTTTCTTAAATGCCTTTATCCGCAGTTTGCTTTCTTTTAGCGTCTTCTTTTTTCGCCGCTTCAACAAGTTTGGCAGTCTGCGCATCCACTTTTATAGTTGTTAACATCCTTAAGGTGATCCTAAATCCGGACTTTGTGACTCTCTAGTCTAAACTTGTTCGTCTGTTGTGTGGCTTTTCATTTGCAGTCTCCGTCTCCAAAGCCAGGAGGTGGGTATGGGTCACAAGCAGTTCAAAAAACAAAATCAGCAGCTTTCATTTTCGCAAAGCCATTGGAAATTTCGTTACAACCATGGAGGAGTTCTGAGGCAAAAGCGTCGCGGTAGAAAAGCCCGGCCGCTCTCGACACGGGCGCCGCTACATTTGGTCTTTAAAGCCGATCGCAAAAATCTTCGGAATGGGTATCGGTCACCACTGGGTTTCGCCATTTGCCAAAGAATTCTAAAAAAATACGCCAAAAGGTTTTTTGTAAAAATCGAACAACAAGCCGTTTGCAATGATCATATTCATCTTCTGGTTAGGTTCAGCAAGCGGTCGTTGGGCCAGCATTTCCTCAGAGTGGTTGCAGGCCAAATCGCCCAGCAATTAGAGAAAAACGGTTTTCTGGTGACCGATACCCAAAGTGTTTGGAAGCACAGGCCATTTTCCAGAGTTATTCAGGGTTGGCGGCCGTATCTGATGCTTAAAAATTACGTGAGGCTTAATGAAAAAGAGGCCAGTGGAGTTATCAAATACAGTAAGCAAAGACTCAAAGGGCTTTCATCCAGTGACTGGGAGCTTCTGTGGTCTTGAGTCTAAGCTTGTTGCCAGCGTGTGATTTCGTTGCAAATCCATTCGGGGGCGTCGAGCGGCAGATCGTGCCCCGCCGTCGGGTGAGTTTGGATTTTAAGATGCCAAAGATCAGCGATATTTTGTGAACACGACGAGCTGACAAGATCATCTTTTGCCGAATTGAGAATAAGCACATCGGTTTTTGGTTTGTGTCTGGGAAATTCATAAAGAGAAGCCGCGATGACTTGTTTCATAAAATTAGTGCGAGTGGTGCTGGGGCTATTTTGAAAAACTTGGGCCCATTTTTTTTTATCAGCCAAAGCTAAATGCGAAGTCATTTTTAAAATTTCAAATTCGATTTCTTCTGAAGTTTTGCCACTGGCTAAAATTTTAGCCAGACGTGGATAAGTTTTTGGCTGCAATCGTTGCCAGAATTTTGAAGTGCCGCGCTCGCTGGTATTGATGAGAACCAACTCATCCACTTCGTCGCCGTACTCATGAGCCCAGGCCACGGCCACCATGGCGCCCATGGAAATGGACAGGAGGTTGATCTCACGACCTTCTTGGACAAACTTGGATCTGGCTCGTAAATCGCGCACATTATTTTTAATATCAAGATAGCTCGGACTGTGTGCCAGCGTTCCATTACCACGAAGATCTAAGAGTTCAATTTCATCTTCGGGAAATTGCTTTTTAAAAATTTCGAGAAAGGGGCCCCAATGATCGGAGTTGCGACCAAGGCCACGAAGAAAAATCCATGAACGATGACCAGAATGCTGAGAAGAAGATTTGCTTGCTTGGCTCATTTTTGTCTTTCCGGATACCATTTTTGATAAGCGCGCTCGAGATATTTATGACGTTGTTCTTTGCTGAGTGTCGACCAAGTCTGATGCGACACCATCGAGCGCACTAAGAAATCATACAAAGTCATATGTCGACGCAAAATTCGTTTCAAGCGATGTGGTTTCATCGGATTAAAAGGCCCCAAGCTTGAGAAAAGTTGCAGAGGATTTTTTCGCACCCACAGCCACGAGCCCATTTCCAAAGTCAGCGGTAAAAAAGTTCCGGTATTTTGTTCGCGATATTGATCGTAAACATAATCCCAAATATCTCCATGAGTTGTATAATTTTTTGATTGCGGCTCAATTCGATAAAAGTGATTGGGATAAGTGCGCTCAAAACTTTCCGCCAACGCATAAGTTTCAGCCAGATGCGGAAAAGGTTTGGTGCTTTTGGCGTAAGGAAACCAAAGTTGATCTTGAATGCCAAAGCCAGAGTGAAAATCCATGGCAATCGCAGCATGAGAGCCAAAAAGTTGTGATTTGCAAAGATCAATCATGGCTTTGGCTTCAGGCTCAAGCCCATTGTGACCGCGAAACCAGGGAAGGTTTGGAGAAATATGATGACCGCCCCAAAGACGGTTTTTGTGTCCTTCATCGGCGTCCACCGGAGAGTTTCGCATCAGATCGACACCGTTGGGATTGCTTCTACGAAGTTCCATCATGCCAATAGGATTGATCATCGGAAAAAAAACGATACGAATTTTCTCCAGCGCATGTTGAAGCAGGTCATCCCAAAGAATCAGCTCTGAAAAACTGCGCATCAAAGCTAAAACCACTTGCGCGCCGATGCGCTCAAGGCCATGCACGCCACCAAAAAGTCCCAGCGTTGGAGCGGCGGGATCTTGGCTGCCAAAACTCATCGCCAGCAGCGGCAGCTTGATATTTTTTTTTGTGCTCACAGTGTCGCCGAGATAATGAATTTGTCCAAAGGTTTGGAGATCACGCAGCAGTTGCTCAAATAAAATCCACTCGGGAAGTCTTTTTTCTAAAGTCTCCCGATCTGGCAACTGAGTCATATCGACTTGCTCTAATCCTCGGAGGGTTCCGAGGAGGCTGTGTACTTTCTCCATAGAGCTTTATTTAAGTTCTCGGATTCAAGGATCGTCAAGAAGTCGATGCATTTGAATTCGGCATCCCAAGCGGGTTCACCACCAAGAAATGCACCGATTTTCAGATAGGCGCGGCAAAGCGGCGGGATCAGTCCTTCGACTTCACTTTGTTCCTCACTGGTCAAAGGTCGCTTCTTTAATGACTCGATCCATAAATCCAAAGAGGGCATTTGATAGGCCAGCGTCGGCGGGCAGAGATAGTTTTCGTGAAAGCGATTTTCCAATTCAAAATGTCGATACAAAAGAGCGGCTTGGCGAGGGCTTGCTGTTTTGATCGAAGCGCAACCAAACAGCAATTGTGATTTGGTTTTCGCCATATATTCGGTGATTCCGCGCCAGAGCAAATTGATCACGATGCCTTTGCGGTAATCTTTGTGAATGCAAGCACGTCCCAATTCCAATTTCGTCCCGGGCAGTGCTAGAATTTTATCCAGATTAAATTCATTGGCTGAGTAAAATTGATCGGAGAACAAAGAGCAGTTCAGGCGATAGGTGCCAATAACTTGATCGGTCTTCTTATCTTTGATCACCAAGTGATCGCAGAAGAAGTCGAACTCGTCGACATCGATGCCGCGGGGGTTTGATTTGCCGATCATTTCCAGATGAAAAACTTGATAGCGAAGGCGCAGAGCTTGTCTGAGCTCTTCAGTTTCAGTGACGGTTTTTAAAATAAAATTGCCACGTTCGCTGTGGATTTCAACTTTGGGTTTGAACTTGTGCACCTTATTTTTGCGAAGTTGATAGAACTCAAACATCCGTCCTCCTCCTGATTTTTTGCGCTTCTCGCGTTTTTTACGGTGGCTGGGCATCTGGGGTTCATTCTCCTTTAAACCCCGTTCTTGGTTCTTATTGTGAACGGGATCTGTGCTTGATTCTGTCAGGTTTTGGTTGAAGTTTGATAGAGATTTCGTGCAGAACGGTCAAGATTCGACAGAAAGAGTGCTAAACTGTTAATCATTTTGCGTTGCAGAAGCCTTGAGGAAAGGCTTGGCCTGTAAGAGCTATGGGTAGATATATACTGAATGAGTTCGTCGCGCCCCATTTGGAAAAAAATAATTCAGCAGCTCGCTTCGCTCAAACTTGCCGTCGTGGTGATTTTGTCTTTGGCCACGGTGATTGCCATCGGCACTTTTGTTGAAGCGAGATATGACTCTTTCGCAGCGGCAGAAAAAGTTTATCACACACCATGGATGTACGGAATTTTAGGACTCCTTGTGGTGGTTTTGGTGGCGGTGATGGTGGATCGTTGGCCGTGGAAAAAACGTCACACGCCTTTTTTAATGGCTCATGTCGGAATTATTTTGCTGCTTTTCGGAGCACTGATCACCACCAAATATGGTCTTGACGGCACCATGCGATTTCAAATGGGTGACAACAGTCGCTATGTGACGATCCCCAATACGGAAATTCAGTTGTGGTCTTCTTTTGATGGTGAACGCTACAGCAAAATTATCGAGAAGCCAGTGGATTTTTATAATCACTCGCCCAAAGAAAAACCGTTCGCGGTGACTTTGCTTGAAGGCGATATGGTCATCGATGATTATGAACCTTATGTTGTCCCGACTCACAGTGTGGCTGCTTCTGAATCTCCACGTGCTGGAGCGGGTGTGCGCTTTCAAATTAAAAATGATCGAGTCAATGTGACGGATTGGATTCTGCAATCTCGAAAAGGGGCTACTGCAGAAAATAATTTTGGGCCGGCGATGTTGACCTTGGGAGCAGCGCCCACAAAATCTCGGGGGCGCAATGAAATGTTTCTGACTCCTGATGGAAGCAAGCTGAAATTTGTTGTCTATTATAAGGACGGGCGCCCTGCCAAGCGAGGCGAAGTGAAAGAGGGACAAGCTCTCGACACCGGCTGGATGGGACTGCAATTTACCGTGCTTCGTTATTTGCCACAAGCCGAAGATGCTTGGGAATTCAAGCAAGTCGATCGTCCAACGCCGCTCACAACCTCAGCGATCAAAGTTTCGTTTATGGGGAAAGATCATTGGGTTCAGCAAAATGACGTGATGAAATTTTTTACTCCCAACGCGGTTTACATTCTGACTTATGGATCTCGTCGCATTGATTTAGGTTTTGATCTGCATTTGGAAAAATTTGATGTTGGTCATTACCAGGGAACCAACCGAGCTTCTTCGTACTCGAGTGTGGTGAAGACTCCCGATGGCAAAGAGCATTTGATTGCCATGAATGAGCCACTGAAATACAAAGGCCTTACTTTTTATCAAGCCAGTTTTCAGCAAGATGCCGAAGGCAATCCCACGGCTTCAATTCTGTCGGTGAATTATGATCCAGGTCGTTGGATTAAATATTTAGGTTCTCTGATTATTACTCTCGGTATCGTTGGGCTTTTTTATAACAAACGAAAAGCGGCGCGTGCGGCGGCTCCGCCAAAAGGATCTTAAGTCATGAATTTGAAACTGATCATCTCTTTATTGCTGACAGCTTTTTCTTTGGTCTACGCCAGTGAGTCTCGGGGGGCTTCGGGAAATTTACTCAAAGAACTTCCGGTGCAGGACTCAGGACGAATTAAACCGTTTGATACTTTTGCCAGAGAGTCTTTGCAGCTGATCTATGGCCGACAAACTTTCAAAAGTGAGGCGGGTGCCAGCAGGCCAGCTTTGGAAGTGGTGATGACTTGGATCATGCAACCTCAAGCTTGGGGTGACACCCCCCTTTTTGAAATCAGCCAAAATCAGGTGAAAAAAGCGCTGAAATTTGATGGCGCTAAAAAATATTTTACGCTCAATGAAATTATGAACGACGATCGCTTGCCGGTGTTGATGCAAGAGCTGCAATCAAAACGCGAAAGCAAAGAAAAGTTGGATCCTTATTTTCAAGCTCTTCAGCGCCTCGAAGGACAGATCTTTACCTTTCGGGAAATTGCTGCGGGTCGACTCTTAAAACTTGTGCCGCAAAAAGAAGCTGGTGCGGCATGGACCCCAATCGCCGATTTGCAGGGTCCGTTGCAACAAAGTTTTCTAGATATCACCAAAGCTTTTGTTGGAGTGATTGGCTCAGTAACAGGAGAAACAAAATCTGAAGAACATGATGCGACTTTGAAAGCACTCGACGTTGCGGTGAGCCACTTTGAAGATTTGGCGCGCGCTCAAGCCCCCGATGTTTATCCCTCGGTGAAGGACATGCAGATTGAAGTTCATTACAACAATTTTCATCCATTTCAAAAAGCTTGGATCTTGTATTTGCTAGCGATGTTGGCGGCGCTGATTTCATGGACAATGGGGGGCAATGTTTCTGTTCACAAACGGGCTTATCAGCTAGCTTGGGCATTGGCGCTTGGTGGCCTAGTTCTCCATATTTACGGATTTTGTCTCAGAGTTTACTTGATGGGGCGGCCGCCGGTTTCAAACATGTATGAAACGGTCATTTGGGTGGCCTTCGGAGCTGTGGTTTTCTCCATGGTGATTGAAGCCATGTATCGCTGGCGATTTATTTTGCTGGCGGGAACCATGGTCGGAGCTTTTTGTTTGATCGTCGGTGATATGGCGCCAGCGGTGCTGGACTCAAGTCTTCAACCTCTCGAGCCCGTGCTGCGCAGTAATTATTGGCTGCTGATTCACGTGCTGACGATCACGATCAGTTATGCCGCTTTCTTCTTGGCCTTTGCGCTCGGAGACATCGGACTTATCTATTATTTGCGAGGCGAAGAGAAGAGTCCGGAAAAAATCAAAGCCTTGGTGCTGGCGATTTACCGAGCGATGCAAATCGGAGTTTCGTTTTTGGCGCCAGGAATTATTTTAGGCGGAATTTGGGCGGACTATAGCTGGGGTCGATTCTGGGGCTGGGATCCAAAAGAAACTTGGGCCCTCATCGTGCTTTTGGGTTACATGGCCGTGCTGCATGGAAGATTAGCAAAATGGATTAAAGATTTTGGTATGGTTTGCGCTGCCGTGGTCACATTCTCGCTCGTGATTATGGCTTGGTACGGAGTGAACTTTGTTTTGGGAGCCGGCTTGCACTCATATGGTTTTGGTGCCGGTGGAGTGCAGTATGTGGCGACTTTCGTAGCTATTCACTTGCTGCTGGTGGTTTTTGTTTCAGTCGTGCGTTCGGGTCGCTTAAAGCAGGGATCAAAGACGTAGTCGTGCTTACTCTTGTTATGTAATGCCTATCGTCATGTTGTTTTTTGGATTCACTTGGCGCGAAGTTACCATCCTTGGCGGGCTTCTGCCGACTTCCTGTCGGCAGAACTTGGGGTTTGGTTTTTTGCATTTAAAAACCCCCGTTCTTCTGGCAGGACGCCAGAAGACAACTGCCAGGATGGCAGCTTCGCGACGGCAAATTTTTGCAACTTTGACTCTGTTACTTCCGGATCTGCTCAAAACCTCAGCAAAAAAATCCTCATAATTATCAAGTGGTTTGCAAAAAGTTCGTTGATTTGTTTGGCGTTTGGGTTTTTAAATAATTGAACAAAAGAAAACTCAACAACTCCAACTCAACAGTTAGGATTCGTCATGCATCATGGATTTCGATTGGGCTTAAGATCTGGCACCAAGTCAGTCGCCCTCGCTGTTCTTGTTGTGTTCACGGCATTAGCACTCACGGGATGTACGAAGTGGGATTTTGGCTTTGGATACAATCAAGGTTATTCGCCTGAGCAACCAATTCCTTACGATCACTCTTTGCATGCCGGGCAATTGAAAATTCAATGTCAATATTGCCACAATCAAGTCGAGCGTTCGCCGCACTCAAATATTCCGGCACTGAGCACTTGTATGAATTGCCATCTGACTGTGAAAACGGACAGCCCTTCTATTCAGAAATTGCGCACGGCCTATGATACGGGAAAACCGATTCAATGGGTGAAAGTGCACATGCTTCCTGACTTTGTGAAGTTCAATCACTCGGCGCACGTCGCACGTGGTGTGAATTGTCAGACATGTCACGGACCTGTTGAAACAATGAAACGTATTTCTCAATTCGCCACTTTGGGAATGGGCTGGTGTGTGAACTGTCACCGTCAACCTGAAAACAAAGCTCCTACTAACTGTTCTACTTGTCACAACTAAAAAGCGAGCGATCTATGTCTAATCATCACGATCACGAACATCATGAACACCATGATGAACAGGCGCCGAAAGAATCAAATCGCGACAAACGTTATTGGTTGTCGTTGGAACAATGGTCAGAAGATCCAGAGTTTCAAAAATTAGCTGAGCAAGAATTTGCCTCTTCACCTTTGCGCGAAGGCGACAATGAAGACGGTTTTGCTCGCCGTGAATTTTTAAAACTCATGGGAGCATCGCTGGCGATGGCAACAGCGGGTTGCATTCGTCGACCGGTGCAAAAAATTGTTCCTTATGCCAAACAGCCTGAGGAAGTGACTTTTCAAATTCCAAATTTCTACACATCAACTTATTTTGACGGCAGCGAAACAATCGCTTTGCTGGTAAAAACTGTTGAAGGTCGCCCTCTGAAAATTGAAGGTAACCCTGGTCATCCTGTCAGCAAAGGCGGAACCACTGCGCGTGCGCAGGCAAGTTTGTTGTCACTGTATGATCCAGAGCGCTTGCAAGGTCCGCGTAAAAATCTTTTGAACAAAACAAAATCCAATCGCGACACGATCCATATCAAATGGGAAGACATGGATAAAGAAGCTGTCAAACAGCTGGCAAAAGGTGGAGTGGTCATTCTGACAGGAGCGATCAATTCACCGTCAACTCGTCAAGTGATTGCTGACTTTGGCACCGCTTTCGGGGCTCGCCATATCGAGTGGGAACCGGTGGCGCATGAAGAAATTCGTGAAGGCCAAAAAGCTTCTTACGGTGAAGCGGTTGTGCCTTCTTACCGTTTTGATAAAGCCAAAGTCATCGTGTCTGTGGATGCTGATTTCTTGGGAACTTGGCTTGCGCCAACGACGTTCTCGAAACAGTTTTCAGGAGCTCGCAAAGATATCAAAAACATGAATAAGCTGGTGGCCTTTGATTCAAATTACTCTCTCACGGGGGCGAATGCCGATGTGCGAGTGCGAATCAAGCCCTCACAACAACTGACTGTGGTGATGGGACTTGCTCATGAGATCGTGGTGAAAAAAGGCCAAAGCCATTTCGCGAACGATAGCAAAGCCAAGTCTGGTCTCAGTGCTTTTGCGGATGCCGCGAAAGATCTGAATGTTGATCCGGCCTTATTTAGCAAAATTGCGGATGATCTTTGGGCCCATCGCGGAAAATCTTTGGTGGTTGCTGGTGGACTTCCAACTCTGACAGCGCAAGCCAAAGATTTGCAAGTGGCAGTGAATTTCTTGAACTCGGTTCTTGAAAACGACGGCGTGACTATTGACGGAAAAAATGCGACTCCAGGTCTTGAGGCTTCTTACCAAGCTTTAACGACGCTGAAAGCCGATCTTGAAAGTGGCAAAGTTAAAACTTTGATCATTCATCGCACGAATCCGTTTTACTCATTGCCTGAAAGCTTTGGCCTTCATACGGCCGTGAAAAAAGCGGATATGGTTTTTTACACAGGCGATCGCATGGATGAGACGGGTCTGTTTGCAGACTATGTGATTCCTGATAATCATCCTTTGGAAAATTGGGGCGATGCTGAAATTGGTAAGGGTGTTTACAGCATTCACCAGCCAACAATTCGTCCCATGTATGACACTCGCTCATTCCAATTCACTTTGATGACATGGGGATATTTAGCCAAGAAAGGTCCAAAACTTTTCCAAACGGCTGAGTCTTACTATGACTATGTTCGTGAATATTGGAAAACAAACATTCTTCCCAAAGTCGGTAAAGGCAAAGGCTTCGATGTTTTTTGGGAAGAAATTTTGCAAAAAGGTTATGCGGGCGAGCCGGCAAGTGGTTCATCGGCAAGAACCTTTAAAGGTGATATTTCAAATTTCAAACCAGCGAAAGCTTCAGGGTATGAACTGGTTCTATATCCAACGATTGCGATCGGTGATGGAACCATGGCCAATATTTCTTGGTTGCAAGAGTTGCCAGATCCAATCACGAAAATCGTTTGGGATAATTATGTGTCGATGTCTTTAGCGACAGCGGAAAAGCTGAAAGTCAAAGAAGGCCACATGATGAGTCTCACCGTTGATGGTCAGAAATTTCAATTGCCGGCTCATATTCAACCGGGATTGCATGACGATGTTTTAGCAGTTGCTGTTGGTTACGGACGAAGTGCTGCTGGTAAAGTGGCAGATAATGTCGGCTTGAATGCTTATCAAATGGTGAACTATAAAACCGGAGCTCCGGTTTATGCAGGTTCGTCGGTTGAGATCAGCAACACCGGACATCGTTATGATCTGGCTTGCACGCAAAATCATGGTGAAATGCAGGGGCGTCAAATCATTCTCGAAGCGACTTTGAATCAATATATGAAAGATCCAACGGCTGGGAAAAAAGAACACCATGTGTTCTCAATCTGGTCAGGACATCAATACAACGGTCACAAATGGGGACTGTCAGTTGATTTGAATTCTTGCACGGGCTGTAACGCTTGTATGGTGGCATGTATGTCTGAAAACAACGTGCCCGTTGTTGGAAAGAAATACGTGATCCAAGGTCGAGTGATGCATTGGATTCGTGTTGATCGTTACTATGTGGGCGACCCAGCTGATGCTGAAGCCGTCTTTCAACCAGTGATGTGTCAACAGTGTGACAATGCTCCTTGTGAAACGGTTTGTCCGGTGGCTGCGACCACTCACAGTGATGAAGGTCTGAATGACATGATTTACAATCGCTGTGTGGGAACTCGTTATTGTCAAAATAACTGTCCTTATAAAGTTCGTCGTTTTAACTGGTTTAATTATACAAAACTGATCGAGAAACCTTTGCACTTGGCTTTAAATCCAGATGTGACAGTTCGTTCTCGAGGGGTCATGGAGAAATGTTCTTTCTGTAATCACAGAATCAAAGCGGGCCAAAATACAGCTCGTCTTGAGAAACGTGAATTGAAAGACGGAGAGATTAAAACGGCGTGCCAAACAGCATGTCCAACAGATGCCATTATATTTGGTGACTTGAACAATGCGGAATCTGAAGTTTCAAAACTCTTCCAAGTTCAGCGTGGCTATGCGCTGCTTGAAGAGTTCCATGCCAAACCGAATGTTCGTTATCTCGCAAAAATTAGAAACAATGATCAAGAATCTCGTCCACATGACGGTAAAGGTGGTCACGCATGATGCAGCGAAATCCACTCGTATTGGGTAATAAAAATTTAGCGGATGTCAGTGATGATATCTGCGCTCCGTTGGAAACTTTTCCTGGCAAAGGCTGGGTCGGACTTTTCTTGAGCGCAAAAATGCTCTTGATTTTCTACATCATCACTTTGGCCATTGTGGTCAGCACGGGGATGGGGCTTTTGGGTGTGAATCATCCGAATGCTTGGGGAACGATGATCGTGACCTTCGTCTTTTGGATCGGTATTGGTCACGCCGGAACTTTGATTTCAGCGATCTTGTTTTTGTTTCGCCAGAAGTGGAGAACTTCGGTGGCAAGAACGGCTGAGGCCATGACGGTTTTTGCGGTGATGACGGCGAGATTATTTCCGCTGCTTCACACCGGACGACCTTGGCTTGATTACTGGTTATTTCCCTATCCCAATCAGCGCGGACCTTTGTGGGTGAATTTCAGATCACCTTTGCTGTGGGACGTGTTTGCGGTTTCAACTTACGCGACAGTTTCGATTGTCTATTGGTACATCGGATTGGTTCCTGATTTTGCGACGATTCGTGATCGTGCAAAAAATAAACTTCGTCACATGATTTACGGTGCCTTGAGTTTGGGTTGGCGTGGAACTGCGAAAAATTGGTCGCACTATGAAATGTTGTATTTGATCTTGGCGGGTCTTTCGACTCCGCTCGTTCTGTCGGTTCATACGATCGTCTCCTTTGACTTCGCGGTTTCCAATGTTCCGGGTTGGCATACGACGATTTTTCCACCTTACTTTGTTGCGGGCGCGATCTTCTCAGGCTTTGGGATGGTTGTGACGTTGATGACTTTGGTGCGAATCGGTTTTCCAGAGTTTAAAAATTACATCACTCTTGATCACATGGAAGTGATGAATAAAATCATCATGACCACAGGGATGATGGTTGGTTATGCTTACGCTTCTGAATTTTTCGTGGCGTGGTACTCAGGCAATATCTATGAACGCGCGCAATTTATTGACCGAGCTTTGGGTGATTATTCATGGGCTTATTGGTGCATGATTTCGTGTAACGTTTTAATTCCACAGCTTTTTTGGAGCAAAAAAATCCGTCGTTCCATCCCAGCCATGTTCACCATTTCAATTTGCGTGAATATCGGAATGTGGTTTGAGCGTTTCGTGATCACAGATATTTCACTTCACCATGATTTCATTCCAGCTGTTTGGAGAAATTATGCTTGGAGTGGATACGATATCGGAATCCTATGTGGAAGCTTCGGTATGTTCCTGACGCTCTTCTTGTTGTATCTACGTTTGTTCCCAGCCATTTCGATTGCAGAGTTAAAACCTGTGTTGAATGTGGGTTATGAAGGTAAAGATGGAGGGCATCACTAATGGCTGCAAAATATAAAATTGGCATGGCCGGTATTTTTCACGATGAGCGCCAAGTGGTGAAAGCCGCTGCAAAAGTTCGTGAAAGTGGCTATACAAAATTCGATGCAATTTCGCCTTATCCTATTCACGGCATGGAAGAAGCTTGTGGAATCAATCGTTCGTGGATTCCTTGGGTTACTTTTTTTGCGGGGATTACGGGATGCTTTTTGGCTTGGCTGATGCAGTGGTGGATATCTGTGGTCAGCTGGCCACTCAATATCGGTGGTAAACCTTTTCACTCATTTCCAGCTTTTGTGCCGATCATGTTTGAGCTCACCGTGCTGATTGGCTCTTTAGCCAGTGTGGCGGCTTTGTTCTATGCTTGTGGAATTCCGAAAGTGAATCCGCCAGTAATTGATCCAGCACTGACTTCGCACAAATTTGCGATTTTTATTCCTTCTGATGACACTGGTTACGATGAAAAAAGAGTCGAAGACCTTTTTCGCCAGTTGGGTGCTGCGGAAGTAAAAAGGACGGAGTTCTAAATGAAAATCACAGCAACAGTATTGATACTTCTTGCGATCAATTTCATTTTGAGTGGTTGTAGTTGGGATAAAAGTCAGCCCAACGTTGAGATCATTCAAAATATGATGGATCAACCGTCGGTGAAACCTCAAGAGTACGATGACTTCTTTGAAGACGGTGCTGGTGGCGCGCGAGTTCCGCCGGATCACACAGTGCCAGTCGGATTTACTCCGTACGCTTATGCGAAAAATCCAGATGGCGCCAAAAATAACAAAAATCCCTACGCTGGAAATATGTCTCCAGAAGTTCTGCTGGTGGGACAAAAATATTTTGAAACGAACTGCGCTGTTTGCCATGGACATCACCTCCAAAGTGACACTCCAGTGGCTGACAAAATGCCGGTGAAACCGCCGCATTTGGGTTCAGACAAAATCAAAGGCTGGGCCGATGGTCAGATCTATCACGTGATCACCATGGGTCAGGGTGTGATGGGTCCTTATGCTTCGCATGTTCCTGAGCAATATCGCTGGCAAGTTGTGAACTATATTCGCTTTCTGCAAAAGAACGGAAACTAGATGGATAATCATAATAGTGCGGATTTGTATGTTGGAAAATTTGAACCTTCACAGCGTTTGAAAACCATTGCTTTTGCTTTTGTGGCAATCGGAGTGATTGGCTTTCTCGTGGGGCTCATGAAAAATCAAGAGCGCCTTTGGACGTCTTATCTTGTCGCTTTTTTCTTTGCGACTTGCATGGGACTTGGCGGGCTATTTTGGGCAGCGGTGCAAAACTTATCGAAAGCGGGCTGGAGTGTTTCGATTCGCCGCTTGTCGGAAGGAATGGGTTCTTTCATTCCGATGATTCTCGTCGGTGGTGTGGTTTTGCTCGGCGGAGTGAAAGTTTTATTTCCGTGGGCGAATCCTGAAGTGGTGGCTCATGATCCCATGGTTGCTGCAAAAACGGCTTACTTGAATGTTGGCTTTCTTGTGGTGCGCTTGGTGGTCTTTGGCTTGTTGATGATTTTCTTTGCTCGAAAAATCATTGGCAACTCAGTGAAACAAGATAAGACGGGCGATCATGAGCTCACGCATAAAAATGTGGCATGGAGTATTGCTTGGGTGATCGTGTTTGCGCTTTCATTCTCACTTTTCTCTGTGGATCTGATGATGTCGCTGCTGCCATCTTGGTACAGTACGATCTTTGGAATTTATTGTTTTGCGGGTCTTTTTCAAGGCTCTCTGGCGTTGCTTGTTCTGATGATTATTTATGTCAGAAAATCGGGCTTTGTGCGTGGCTATATTAATGATGAGCACATGCATGACGTGGCAAAGTTCACCAAAGGCTTCACTGTTTTTTGGGCCTACATTGCTTTTTGTCAGTTCATGTTGATCTGGTACGCGAACATTCCTGAAGAGACAGAGTACTTCATCATCCGCGCAACTCAAGGCTGGATGGGAATTTCAATGGCCCTTTTGATTTTCAAATTTATTGTGCCATTCATGGCTTTGCTTCCACGTGCAGCAAAACGAAATCAAAAACATTTAGTGGTGATTTGCTCAATGATCTTAATCATGGAGTATGCGGATGTGTACTGGATGGTGTATCCAAACTTTTTCGAAAACCATGTGACCTTCGGTTTCTATGAAATTGCGATGCTCTTGTTGTTCGCCGGAATTTTCATGCTGACTATGATGAGATTCTTCCAAAAGAACAGCCTCGTCGCGATCAAAGATCCTCGCATGCACGAAGCCCTCTCGCACCACGTGACCTACTAGTTGGCGCACCTTTGTTTCCAATGTATTGGCTCGAAACGGCAACTTTGAATGGCAAAGCCATTCAAAGTTCACCAAGCAGCCAGGGAATTCTTTTTGTAATACTGAATAATAACTGCGCGGTAGCTTAAACAATTTTGTCACAGGAATAATTTAAGGTTGCCAAAAATTTTCTGTCGGAGTTGGTGCGGCAGTGGCATCAATGACGATGCCATTGGCTTTACCACGCTTGGCAGGCGAGTAAGTCATTCCAGTGAGCTTCACTGGTTTCTGAGTGGCGTATTGAATCCACCAGTAAGCTAAATAAGGATCCCAGAAGTTCACCACGAATGAATTCTTCGCCGATGGATTCCACTTCAAAGCGAGCGGTGACAAAAGAAGCTTCCATAACGAAACATCATTTCCGGTTTGTGGGCCGCCGATAAAACTCAGTGGCGCATTCACCGTGTGAGACCAATAAGATTTCCACTCTGGAGCCATGACTCCGGCGATTTCAAGCACGCTTTCGGTGAAAGCTGAGCAACCAGCGCCGTGACCACTACGAGCTTTTCTCTGAAGGCCGGCATAGATCTGATCATAACCCAGAGCTTTGTATTCCTGAAGATACTGCACTACTCGCGCACAGCTGGAAGGTTGAATTGTAAGATCCATAAAAGCAATCGAGCCCCGTTGATAGCGAATAGGAAGATCGGCTTCGATGTCGGCAGCCGTTTCCCATTTTCCTGAATAATCAGCGGTCATCACACCTAAGCCATAACCTTGCTTGAGCAGATGATCTGACATTTGTTGGTCGTCAGAATTTGTTTGTCCGGTTTCAATGTCGGCTCCTTGGGGAAGTTCGCTGGAAGGAGAACACTGCAAATGAAAATTCATGTGCCCGATGCTATGAATGGCGCGAAGTTTGTTATCGACAACAAGGTCATTGGCGATGGTGCTCCAGGCAAGGCCGCTGGGAGAACGCCAATCAATTCCGAGCGGTGACGGGTAAACATAAACGGTGAGGTGATCATCAGCATGAGCAAAGGAAAAGATGAGGCTCAGAAGAAGGCCAAGCAAAAAATGAAGGTATTTCATGAAGAATAATTCGGAAATTTTCACGACATGCGCGAGTCACAATATTCCCCATCGACTCAGTTTTAGACCTTATGGTGGGGAGTTTTGAAACAATGGAAGGCCTCCATCAAGCTCTGGACCAGAATCCAGGCTTTGGCAGAGCAAAATATCGTTGCTCTTTAGAGGGGGCCAGCGTAGAAATTGAGGCTCATGTCTGAAGTACGAATCTTATTACCTGATAATTCCGTTAAAGTGTTTGATCACGAGCCCTCGGCCTTGGAAGTGGCCCAAAGCATTGGTCCGCGTTTGGCGAAGGACACCTTGGGCGTTAAAGTGAACGGTCAAGCTGAAGTCTCTGATTTGCGCCTGCCGCTCAAAGATGGAAGCCGTATTCAGCTGATCACCACCAAATCTCCCGAAGCCGTCGAAGTGATTCGTCATTCGGCAGCCCATGTTATGGCGCAAGCGGTGCAAAGCATTTGGCCGGATGTGAAGGTGACTATTGGTCCGGTGATTGAAAATGGTTTTTTCTACGATTTTGATTCGCCAAGAAATTTTACCGAAGAAGATTTTCCACAAATTGAAAAAAAAATGCAGGAAATCATCAGCAAAGATTATCCATTGATCCGCAAGGAAGTGCCGGTGGCGGATGCCATTAGCACTTTCACAAAAATGCATGAGCGCTTCAAAGTTGAAATCATTCAAGATCTAAAAACCAAAGGCGAAACCAAAGTCAGCATCTATGATCAAGGCGATTGGTTTGATTTGTGTCGTGGTCCTCATGTGCAAAGCACTGGGCAAATCAAAGCGGTGAAGCTTTTGTCAGTGGCGGGAGCTTACTGGCGTGGGGATGAAAAAAATCCGATGCTTCAACGAATTTATGCGACAGCTTTTGGTGACAAAAAAGATCTCGATCAATACTTGGTCAACATCGAAGAAGCGAAGAAACGCGATCACCGAAAATTAGGGAAAGAGCTCGGCCTTTTTACTTTTCATGAGTTAGCCCCAGCTTCGCCGTTTTTCACCGGACGTGGTGCGGTGATTTATAACGAGCTTCAGAAATACATTCGTGATCTGTATTTTAAATACGGCTATCAGGAAGTGATCACACCGCAAATTTTTGACATCAGTTTATTTAAAACCTCAGGACATTTGGCGAATTACAAAGAAAACATGTACTTCACTAATGTGGATGAACGTGATTTTGGTTTAAAACCGATGAACTGTCCGTCACACTGTCTGCTATTTAAATCAGAGCATCACTCGTACCGCGAGCTTCCTTTGCGCATGGCGGATTTTGGTCGTCTGCATCGTTATGAGAAAAGCGGAGCTACTCACGGTCTGACCCGAGTCAGAACTTTCTGTCAGGATGATGCGCATATTTTCTGCTCAGTCGATCAGCTGCAAGGGGAGATTGCTTCGTTCATGAAACTTTTGAATGAGGTTTATCAACAGCTCGGCATGAGCAATTACAAAATCTATCTTTCCACTCGTCCCGAAAAACGCATGGGCAGCGAAGATTATTGGGACATGGCTGAAAATGCTTTGAAGAAGGCGCTGGAAAGTCTGAACCTTCCATACACCATCAACCCGGGTGATGGCGCTTTCTATGGGCCGAAACTGGATATCATGTTTGTCGATGCGCTCAATCGCCCTTGGCAGTTGGGTACTTTGCAGGTGGATCCGAATTTGCCTGAGGCTTTTGATCTCAGTTTTGTCGGCGAAGACAATACACCTCATCGACCTGTGATGCTTCACCGAGCGATCTTGGGATCGCTCGAGCGCTTTATCGGTGTTTACTTGGAGCACACGGCGGGACACTTGCCGGCGTTCATGGCGCCGACCCAGGTGAAAATCTTGAATGTCACGGACCGCGTGAACAATTACTGTGAAGAAATCAGAACAGCACTTCGAGAAAAAGGCGTTCGCGTCGAATTTGATCTTAGAAACGAGAAATTGAACTTTAAAATTCGTGAAGCGCAATTGATGAAAGTTCCGTTTATGATCATTGTGGGCGATAAGGAGATGGAAACGCGCTCGGTTTCCCTCCGTTTGGTCAATGGCGAGCAAAAAAATGGCCTAACTCTTCAGCAAGCACTTGATTTAATTGCAAATAACATTCAAAAAAGAGAACTACATCCCACTTGGGGTGAGCAACTGACGGAGGTCTCTCATTAGCGGTCCTTTTGAACGAAAAAGTTTTGGTGGCGGAGGTGGCGGTCGTGGATTCGATCGTGGCCCGAGAAAAGATAAAGATGGACTTCGCATCAACCGCGAAATCCGAGCACAACAGGTTCGAGTCATCGATGACGAAGGAACAATGTTGGGAGTAATGACGGTTCCTGAGGGAATTCGCATCGCTGAGGAGCGCGGCCTGGATCTCATCGAAATTGCTCCGACGGCGGCTCCTCCAACTTGCAAAATCATGGATTACGGCAAGTGGAAATATGAAAACAAAAAGAAACAAGCTGTGGCTCGTAAAAAACAAGTCATCGTGCAGGTCAAAGAAGTTCAACTTCGCCCGCGCACCGACATTCACGATTTTGAAACTAAAATGAAACACGCTCGCAGATTCTTGCTCGAGGGTGATAAAGTGAAAGTGAACATGCGTTTCATGGGTCGGGAGATGGCTCACCAGGAATTCGGCATGAAACTCATGCACAAAGTCGTTGAAACTCTGAGTGATTTAGGAACTGCCGAGTCCAATCCAAAGATGGAAGGCAAGCAAGCTTTCTTGATCGTGGCGCCGGATCCTATCAAGGTGAAAGACTATCTCAAAGCTCATCCAAAACCGACGGGCCCTGTGCCTGAGTCCGATGCTGGGGAGCAAGAAGAGGAATCAGAAGCCTAAGATCTCCGTTTTCGTGGAGTTCTACTTCGGTTCTAGGCCATTTGCTCAAACGGTAACTTCGAATTGCAGGCAATTCGAAGTTACTTTTGGGGTTAGGCAGCTTTTTTTTCTTTGATTTGTCTTGTCATTTCTATTCTCAAACGCTAAATATTGTCGCTCAAATTAACCGAAGCTTGGCCTGTGCTCTTCGTGAGCGCATCAAGAGCTGATGGATTTTCCGTCAGACGCCAACTTTAAAGAAGGGTCCCATGGCTGCGAAAGCAAAAACGCACTCAGGCGCTAAAAAGCGTCTTCGAGTCAAAAAAAGCGGGAAAGTGAAGCGCAAACAAGTTGGAATGCGCCACTTGAACTCTCACATGTCTTCAAAACGTAAGAGACATTTGGGTGATGGAGTTTACGTCGATGATGCGAACATGCTGCAAGCTCGCAGATGTTTGGTTTTTTAATTAGGAGGGCATCATGCGCGTAAAAGGTGGATTTACAAATCGTCGTCGTCATAAAAAAGTTTTAAAAAGAGCCAAAGGTTACTATTCGGCAGGCTCTCGCTCGTTCATTCATGCGGCTGAGAAAAACGATCGTGCGTTGGCTTATGCTTACCGTCACCGTCGAATGAAAAAACGTGAGTTCCGTGCTCTGTGGAATCAACGTATCAATGCGGCAGCTCGTCTCAACGGAACAACGTACTCACGTTTGATCGGTGGACTGGCGAAACAAAGCATTGAGATCAATCGCAAAATGCTCGCGGATTTGGCGATGAATGATGCTGCTAGTTTTGCAGCTCTTTGCAAACACGCTTTGACTTAAAAAAGTCAAAGCGCGGACGACGAAAAGGGGGCCGCTATGAGCGGAGCAGACCTGTTCGAGAGCAGAAAGCGTGATCACATCCGCATCGCTCTGGACCCTCGTTCGCAAGCAACCGAAATTCTTCAAGCAAAAAATGGGGCTGGATTCGATCGAATCCAGCTGACTCACGAAGCTCTCCCAGATTTTAATTTTTCAGACATTCAAATTTCGCAAAAATATTTCGGTTATGAAATGGCAGCGCCTTTTTTTATCAGCTCGATGACAGCAGGTCATCAAAACGGAGTTGAGATCAATCGTCGCTTGGCTCGTGCTGCTGCTGAAAAAAAATGGATGATGGGCGTGGGTTCGCAGCGAAAAGAGCTTTCGGATTCCGACGCTTCTCTGGAGTGGAAACAGATCCGCAAAGAATCTCCGAAGGCTTTGCTGCTTGGCAATCTTGGCATCGCGCAAGTGATTCAAACGCATCCAGAACAAATTCAGAAATTGGTGGACTCGCTTGAGGCCAAAGCTTTGTTCGTGCATCTCAATGCGCTTCAAGAATCTTTGCAGCCCGAGGGCACGCCACATTTTGCGGGCGGTCTCAAAGCCCTTGAAAAATTGGTGAAGACTTTGTCGGTGCCAGTGATTGTAAAAGAGACTGGATGTGGGTTTTCAGCAGAGACTTGTTTACGGCTTAGAAATATTGGAGTTGGACACCTTGATGTCAGCGGCTTTGGTGGCACTCATTGGGGGCGGATTGAAGGCTATCGGTCAGAAATAGGAAGCCTCAATTTTGACGCGGCTCAGACTTTTAAAGATTGGGGTATTTCAACCGTGCAATCTTTAATCAATGCCAAAGATATTTATTCTTCTTCTTCAATTTGGGCTTCGGGAGGAGTACGAAGTGGACTGGATGCTGCGAAGCTTTTAGCCCTTGGGGCGACAGCCATCGGAGTGGCTCAGCCACTGCTCGAAGTGACTTTGAAATCGGAAGAAGCTTTGCTGCAAAAAATGGAGCAGTTTGAGTTTGAATTAAAAATTGCCTTGTTCTGCACAGGTGTGAAGCGCTGGCAGGACTATCAGACAAAAAAGGTATGGACATGGATCTAAGCCTGCATTCGAAAACCGAAAATCCAACTCCTCTGTTTAAGGGTTTTTCAAAACTTCCGCGCGAGCAACGTTTGCAATTGCTCTTGAGCGCAGGCGCGCTGACTCGTGAGGATCTTGAATATCTTGAGCGTGGTGGTCTGAAAGATACTTCTCTTGGCGAAAAATTTATCGAGAACGTGATTGGCTATTTTCAAATTCCTTTGGGTGTTGCCACGAATTTTAGAATTGATGGCAAAGACTTTGTGATTCCAATGGCAGTGGAAGAAACTTCGATCGTCGCTGCCGCCAGCAAAACCGCCAAATGGGTGCGTGAGAATGGCAGCATTCAAACAAAATCCATTGGTCAGGATATCATCGGCCAAATTCAATTGGCCCTGGTGAAAGACTTTGCGCAGTTCGAAGCTAAAATTTTAGCTCACAAAGCAGAGTTCATCGAGACCGCGAACAGAGAAGTGGCTTTTGGATTGGTTCGCCGCGGTGGTGGAGTCAAAGATCTTGTTGTTCGCAGGGTGCCTCGTGGAGATTCGGTCGCTGATGGCAGCATGGCTGTGATTCATATTCATATGGATGCGGTCGACGCCATGGGTGCCAATATTATCAATCAAGTTTGTGAATTTTTAAAACAGCCGATCGAAGAGCTCACTTCTGAAAAAGTGACGATGTGTATTCTTTCAAACTTGGTGGATACGCGTTTGACCGAAGCGCAAGTGGTCATGGAAAAAATTGATCCGGTTTTGGCTGAAAAAATTGAAGAGGCTTCACTTTTTGCAAAGCAAGATCCTTATCGAGCGGCGACCAATAACAAAGGTGTGCTTAACGGCATTGATCCTATTCTGATTGCCACGGGCAACGATTGGCGAGCGGTGGAAGCGGGGATTCATGCCTATGCTTCTCGCGACGGTCAGTATCGATCGATTACGGAATGGAAACGTGACGGCCGTTTTTTGGTGGGAACATTTCGTGCTCCCGTCATTGTTGGCACTGTTGGTGGAGTGACCACACTTCATCCAACCGCCAGTCTTTGCATGCGCATGCTCAACGTTGGTTCTGCGGCGGAGCTGGCGCGCGTGATTGCTTCTGTGGGGTTGGTGCAGAACTTAGGTGCTCTTCGTGCCTTGGTGACTGAAGGAATTATTGAAGGTCATATGAAGTTACATATTAAAAATCTGACTTTAGGTGCGGGCGCTAGCGAAAAAGAAATGCCCTATGTGGCAAAAAAATTAGAAGAGATCCTGGCTTTGAAAAAGCGAATTTCTCTGAGTAACGCCATCGAAGTCCTTAAAGAACTTCGCGCGACAGGACATCATTGATGTCTGAGCTTATTCTCTCTGTTCCAGGGAAAACATTTCTGGCGGGTGAGTATTTGGCTCTTGTTGGCGGCCCGGCTCTGGTTTTAGCAACCGAGCCCAAGTTTTTACTGAAAGTTGAAAAGCTAGCAGCTCAAAGTTCGTTTGGCGCAAAAAATCCATTTCATGCAGCAAGCCCTGCAGGACTGTTCTATCAAAAAAATGAAAAATATTTTTCTCAATTTGCACTGAAATTTCAAGATGCTTACGAGGGGCTTGGCGGTTTTGGCGCTTCGTCAGCTCAATTTGTTTTGTTGCATGGGTTGTGGCAACTGCGATCATCGAACAGTTTTGAGTCGCAACATCATTTTGACTGGCATGAGATGCTGAAGGAATACCGAGCCCTGCATCAGGCTCCAGGATTTGCTCCCAGTGGTGCCGATGTTATGAGCCAAGCACTCGGGGGGCTTACTTATTTTCAACGTCGTGATGGGCACCTGCAAAGCTTTGCTTGGCCTTTTGACGACGAGATTTTTCTTTTTCATACCGGACATAAAGTTTCAACTCATGAGCATCTCAAAGAGTTAACAAATATTCCTGAGGCTGAATTGATGAAGCCTGTGTTGAGCCTAAAGTCAGCGCTTCAGACGGTTGATTTTGAGAAATTTATTTTGTCATTGAATGAGTTTGTTCAAGTTCTTGAGGAAAAAGGTTGGACGCTTCCTCGGACCCTCGACATCGTTGGCAGACTGAAAGAAAATTTGAATGTGCACACGGCAAAAGGTTGTGGAGCTTTGGGCGCTGACGTGATCATGGTCATCGCTGATCCTGCTGGTCGAGATCAAGTCATTGCGCAAGCACGTGAGCTGGGGCTTCGTTTTGTCAGTGGCAGTCGTCAGATCTCATCTGGATTTCAAGTTCATCACCAGCCATTGTTGGCAACTCCGGAGGCTTTGTTATGATCATGGTTGAAAATTCAGCTCCATCCAATATTGCCTTGATCAAGTATATGGGGAAAGTTGGCTCTGAAGGAAATATTCCGACCAATAGTTCGCTTTCTTGGACACTGGAGAATTTAAGAACTTTTGTGCGCATCACAGAGCAAGACGGCGATACGGATCGTTGGGCTCCGCTGGAGCGAAATGATTTGGGTCCGATTGAGCTCAGTCAAAAATCAAAAGATCGTTTTTTGGAGCACTTTCAGTTTTTAAAATCTGAGTATGGCATTGAAGGCTCTTTTTTGATCGAGTCTGCGAATAATTTTCCGGCTGATTGCGGACTTGCCAGTTCGGCTTCAAGCTTTGCGGCGCTGACAATGGCGGCCACAGAAATGTTTGAAAAAATCAAAGAAGGCCGACAAGAAAGTCATGACTACTTGGGGCTTGGCGAGAAGGCTGAACTTTCAAGACAAGGCTCAGGAAGTTCGTGCCGATCTTTTTTCGCTCCTTGGGCGCTTTGGACACCGCAATCTATTCGTCCTCTTGAATTTCCGGTCTCTCGGCTGATGCATCAAGTGGTGGTGGTTGAAGCTGGAAAAAAAATAGTTTCTTCCAGTGAGGCTCACCAACGAATTACCAGCAGTGCGCTTTTTCAAGGACGTGTGGAGCGGGCTGAAAAACGTCTGGCAGATCTCATGCAATCTTTGCGTGAAGACGATTGGCAGTTGGCAAGACAGATTGTTTGGGAAGAGTTCTGGGACATGCATGCCCTTTTTGAAACAAGTCGTCCTTCGTTTGGATATATGACTGAAAAAACTTTGAAGGTGCTTCGTCGCTTAGATGATATGTGGAAAGAGACTGGTGATGGTCCGATTGTGACGATGGATGCTGGCGCCAATGTGCATATGCTGTATCGTCCAGATCAGAAAAATTTATTTGAAAACTTGGGTCAGGAATTTCGCAAAGACGCGCATGTGTTTTCAAATTCTGGTGACAGTGAAAGTAAGACATAACGATGGCAATCCCTCGCTTTGATCAAAAATTTTCAGTCGAAGTTCCCGGGAAATGGATCTTGGCAGGTGAGCATGCGGTGATTCGTGGATCGCCAGCTTTGGTCTTTCCGCTGATGACCAGGTCTTTGACTTTGAGTTTTACCCCGAAGGATCAAGATTTAACTCTTGAATTAGCTGGCGAGCACGGCGAAGAGTTGCAGCTTTTGATCTGGGGAGTTTTGGAAAAAGCCTGTGAGCTTAAAAAAATTCATCGCTCGGATTTGCGTGGGTACATTGTCATTCAAAGCTCGATTCCTATTGGTGCGGGGCTTGGAGCCTCGGCCGCACTTTGCGTGGCGGTCAGTCGTTGGTTGCAATTTTTTAAGATCGTCAATGACTCTGAAATTTCTGAATTTGCCAGACAACTTGAAAACTTATTTCATGGTGAATCCAGTGGCGTGGATATCGCTGTCGCACTTTCAGGTCAGGGCATTAAATTTGTGCGCGGGGAAAAGAACAATGATCGCACTCAGGTCAAAATGAATTGGCAGCCGAAATGGTATGTTTCTTATTCTGGAAAACGGGGAGTGACTCTTGAGTGTGTGCAAAAAGTAAAAGCTTTGCTTGGTCAAAATCCAGAATTGGGTCAGGAAATCGACAATGACATGGCGAAAGCGGTGAGCCTCGCTGAAATGGCACTCGGCCAAAACGAAAGCACTGGTTTTCTAAAATTAAAAGAGGCCATGAATCTGGCGAACTCTTGCTTTGAGCGTTGGGGTTTGACGACTCCGTCACATATGAATTGGCTGAAAGAGCAAGGCGCTGTGGCTGTCAAACCCACCGGCTCCGGTGATGGTGGCTATGTTTTAAGTCTTTGGAATGAATCTCCTTCCAAAGAAGCACTAAAAAAATTGATCCCTTGTTTTTAACGAGCTATAACGAAAAAATAAGTCGCAAAAAAAGCGCGGAGGACCTCATGAAAAAAATCACGATTTTGTTGGTTTCAGCATTTACCATGATGGGTTGCAAACCCGAATTTCAAGGCCAATTGAAAGTTGTCGATCAATCATTGCCGACAGTCGTGAACGGTCGCGCGGTGTCTTTCCCCACCGGGACTTACAACACTGTTTTGAAACTCAACAGCAAAAGCAAAGCGACTTTGACTGTGAAAACAGCCAACACTTCTTATGATCTTGTTTTGCAAATTCCAAGCAGCGTGCAAATTCCTTCAGAAAACGGCCCGATCAATTTGACCGCAAAACAATCCGGTCAGCCTTTTGATTTGGCAGGACAAATGGCGACGAACACCTATCAAACTGAAGTACAAAGCGGTAATCAAAGCTGTGAAATTCAAGAGCCCGAAACCGTTTGTTGGGGTGGCCCTCGTCCTGGATGCGACACTCGCTGGGTGACTCGTCCAGGCTGGCAACAAGTTCAGTACTACGACGTCGTGACGGAAAAATCTTTGAACGCCGAAATTCATCAAACAGGAACGGCACATGTCTCTGCGAATCTTTTAGTTTCAAACTCTGACAGCCAAAGACATTACCTGAGCCAGGGGCCTTGTTTTTAATTCTGAGCGAACAGATTTCAACAAAATAATAAAAAAAGCCGAGCGTAAAATTCTCGGCTTTTTTTATATTTTTTAGTGTCACTTTGGCTTGGCCCCAGGCTTGCAAGTTCTCGTTGGAAATAACTTTTTTGGGGAGCCATTAAATGAAGAAATTAATCATGTTTTGTTTGATCCAGTTTGTTGCCGTGTCTCTGGCTTATGCCGATTGTGCCAACGTTAATGGAATGCTTCAGTGTGGAGAAGGCTCCTGCGCCAACGTCAACGGAATGCTTCAATGTGGACAAGGTTCATGTGCCGAGATCAATGGCATGCTTCAGTGCAGTAGCAGTTCTAACTCTGGCTCCTGCGCCAATGTGAACGGGATGCTTCAGTGTGGAGAAGGCTCCTGCGCCAATGTGAATGGAATGCTTCAGTGTAATTAGTTTTTCAGTGAAAAGTCATAAAGAGCGAGGCTGGCTGCGACCACCGCATTGAGAGATTCTACGTTTTGCGTAGGGATCTTAAGGCGGTGAGAAGCTTTGAGTCCTGCGGGCAAACCGCGGCCTTCTTCGCCGATCAGCAAGTAAGAAATTTTTGGCCACTGAAAAGTTGGCAGACTTTCGCCATTCATATCTAACGCCACTAAATTTTTTACGACCTCTGGTTTTTCTTTTAATAAATCAATCGATGGACCTTTTTGCAATTGCAGTCGAAGTGCGCTTCCTGCAGAAGCTTTCACAGCCTTTGGCAAAAAAGGATGAGCTGCTTCTTGAAGTAGAATAACATTTTTCACTCCAAAGGCTTCGCAAGATCTTAAGAGCGACCCCAAATTTCCTGGATCTCCCAGCGGAGTCAGAACGGTGAGACCATGAGATTCAGTCGCGGTCCATTCTTTGATTTCAGGAAGTTTTACGACGAGCATCGGGCAATGAGTGCCGACCACATCCAGTTCGTTGAATAAAGCTTTTGCCATCATATAGTTTTTTGTGCGAGCAGGAAGCTCGTCAGCAAAAGATTTTTCAGAATCAAAAGTGATTTCGGCTTCGATTTCTAAATGTGGCTTGGCCAAAAATTCTCGAATGAGGTTCTCGCCGCTCAAAAGGAAAAAGCCTTCTTTTTTTATTCCTTTGGATGTGGTCAGACTTAAGAAGCGACGATACTGAGTATTGGATTCGCTGGTGATCTCAATCATGTTTCGTCCTCTGGCCAGGGTTCTTCTTCAAAGTCAGGAAGTGGGGCCATTTTTATTTTTTTATACACTAAAAGCCTTCGATGATCTTCGGTGCCTGGTAAAGTGTAAGCAATGTCTTTTTCAAGAGCGTAAAACTCGGAAAGTTCTTTGGCGGCTTTGATTTCGGGATCCACATTGGGGCCCTTCATCAGAAAAACTTTACCACCGGTTTGCAAGCTGGTGAGCACATTCGCCAAGGTGTTGCCGACATCTTCGACCGCTCGAGTGATTACGCCTTGAACGGGATAAGCGAAGTAAGGATTGATGTTACGACCGATGATGGCGAGATTTTTAAGATCCATCTCTTCGCGCACGTTTTTGAGAAACTCCACACGGCGCTGAACGCCTTCGGCCAAAATAATTTTTTGTTCTGGGTAGAGAATTTTGAGCGGAATCCCTGGAAAGCCTGGGCCGGTGCCGACATCCATCAAAGGAAAAGTCAGCTCGGTGAGCTTTGCTACGATCATGCAGTCGATAAAATGCTTGATCGCAATGTCTTTGATCTTAAGCAGTCGAGTGAAGTTTTCTTTGCCTTGGGTTTCCATGAGCAGGCGATAAAAATGCGCTAATTTTTTGCGCTGCTCGTGGGTGATATGGCCAAATTCGTGATTGCGGAAAATGTCGGCCAGGCGATCATTGGCTTCTTCGAGGCTATAAATAACTTCGGGCCGCTTATGGCGGCCATGATTTCCCTGCGCCAGGGCTTTGCCGCTGAGGCCATCCCTTTCTTTTCGGGTTTTGTAAGGAGAAATATTGGTTTTATTCTTATGGGCCATGAAGTATGCTTTTACTCTATGTCACAAACACCATCTGCGCAATCAAAACTGGAAAGCATCAAGGCGGAGGCGCTGGCGCAAATCGCTGCGGCTCCGGGCTCCAAAGAACTTTACGAAGTGAAGGTTCTCTTCTTAGGCAAAAGCGGAAAATTGACCGAGGTCATGAAGGACATGGCGGCTCTTTCGAAAGAGGAAAAGCCTTTGTTTGGAAAACTTGTCAATGAAGTGAAGCAAGTGCTCGAGGCAGCCTACGCCAAAGCTGAAGAAGGTTTAAAGCTCAAAGAAATTGAAGCTCGAATGAGCAAGGAAGAGCTGGATCTGACTTTGCCGGCTTTCAATCGCCCGATGGGGGCCGAGCATCCCGTCAGTAAAACCACTCAAGAAATTTATTCGATCATGGCGCGTTTGGGCTATTCGCTCAGACAAGGCCCTTGGATCGAGTCCGATTATTATAATTTTGAGGCGCTCAATATTCCAGCCAATCATCCGGCGCGCGATATGCAGGACACTTTTTTTATCGATGAAAAAAATGTGCTTCGCACGCACACATCACCGATTCAAATTCACTCTATGGAAGGCGAGCGTCCGCCTTTAAGAATTATTGGAACGGGTGCGGTCTTTCGTTGCGACAGCGATATTTCACATTTGCCACACTTTCATCAGATAGAAGGTCTGTGTGTCGATCACAAAGTGTCGATGGCGGATCTCAAAGGCACCATCAGTTTTTTTGTGAAAGAATTTTTTGGCTCTAGTATTAAAACCCGATTTCGCCCGTCATTTTTTCCTTTCACCGAGCCTTCGGCAGAAGTGGATTGCACTTGTCCGATTTGCAAAGGCAAGGGTTGCTCGATGTGCAAAGGTTCTGGTTGGATTGAAATTGGTGGCAGTGGCTTGATCAATCCGAAAGTTTTTGCTCATGCTGGGGTTGAGTATCCGACTTGGCAAGGCTTTGCTTTTGGTTTTGGGATTGAGCGCATGGCCATTATTAAATATGGCATCGAAGACATTCGCCTGTTCCCGGAAAATGATGTTCGTTTCTTGAGGCAATTCGAATGAAAATATCTTTAAAATGGCTGCAAGAATTTGTGGATGTGAAAGAGTACTTCCAAAAGCCGGAAGCGCTGGCTGAGATTCTCACTCGCGCTGGTCTTGAAGTGGAAGAGATTCAAAACAAGGCTCGTGATTTTGAACATGTGGTTGTGGGCTTGATCTTAGAGAAAGACAAACACCCCAATGCGGATAAGCTTTCGCTCTGTCGAGTGACCACCGGCGAGGGCGTTGTTCACCAAATCGTGTGCGGAGCTCAAAATCATAAGACCAATGACAAAGTGATTGTGGCATTGCCGGGCGCCGTCTTGCCTGGAAATTTTGCGATTAAAAATTCAGTGATCAGAGATGTGGAATCAGGCGGCATGCTTTGCTCGCTGAAAGAATTGGGCTTAGCTAAAGAAAGTAACGGCATTGAAATTTTGCCGGAAGATGCGCCGATCGGAAAATCTTTTGCTGAGTATCGCGGCTATGACGATGTGACATTTGATTTAAAAGTCACAGCCAATCGCGCGGATTGTCTCAGCCACTATGGTCTCGCTCGAGAAGTGGCCTGTCTGCTAGGTCGAAAATTAGATGATAAAATTTTAAGTCTTGCTCACCAATCAACTTCTGTGGGCGCAAGCCCAGAGCACGAATTTGGCCTTGAAGTGAAAGCGCAAGATCTCTGTCCCAGATACACAGGACTTCGTTTGTCAGGAGTGACAGTGGGTGAAAGTCCTGAGTGGCTTCGTCATCGTCTTGAAGCTGTGGGTTTGAACTCGATTAATAATGTGGTGGATGCGACGAACTACACTATGTTAGAGCTTGGGCAACCTCTGCATGCCTTTGATGCTCAGGAACTCAAAGGACAAAAAGTCATCGTTGATCGGGCTTCAGTCGGGGAAAAATTCACCACACTGGATGGCACGGAACTCACTCTGACGGGTGAAGAGCTAATGATCAAAGACACCCATCGCAGTGTTTGCATGGCAGGAGTTATTGGCGGAAAAAATTCTGGTGTGACAGAAAAAACCACCGAGATTTTTCTGGAAGCGGCTTACTTCACTCCGCAATCAGTGCGAAAAACCATGCGCTCGCACGGGCTGAATACCGATTCGGGATATCGCTTTGCCCGAGGAGTGGATCCAGAGGGAACTTTCTTAGGTCTTCACCGAGCCGCTGAAATTATTTTGAAAGTCGCTGGCGGAAAATCGGTGCATGATGTGCATGATTTTTACCCAACTCCGCAGAAAAAATCACCGCTGATGCTTAAAGTGCAAACCATCTCTGAGCGTCTCGGTTATGAAGCGCAAGCGCCCAAGTTTGAAGATCTGATGACTCGCTTGGGTTGCCGATTAGAAAAAATCCAAACCGATGAGTACCAAGTCTTGCCACCGTCGTTTCGTTTTGACCTTGAGATCGATATGGATCTGGTTGAAGAGTACGCACGTTTGAACGGCTACGATCTGATTCCAGAAACTTTGCCCGCATTTCATGCGATGCCAGCGGCGATTGATGCCACTTATGTGCAGTCTTACAAAGCGGGGCAAGTGCTGCGAGGCCAAGGATTTTCGCAAGCGATGGGCTTGGCCCTTGTTGGTTCCAAATCACAGCTTCATTTTCTAAAAAATATTCGCAATCTCGAAGAGGCCGGTCTTGCGACCACCGAGATGCCGGTGAAAATTTTAAATCCGCTGAATGAAGAGCAAGATTCCATGCGCCTCTCATTAAGCTTTGGGTTGTATAAAAATATTCACGCCAATTTTCATCAAGGAAATGCCGTGGGTCGCATCTACGAAATGGGAAAAACCTTCTCGTTCAAAGGGGCGGGTGATTATCCCGAGCATTGGCGAGTGGGCTTTGCAGCTTGGGGAAATCTCTCAAGTCTTTGGCAAAAAGAAACGTCGCCGGTGGTTTTTGAAATCAAAGCGGCCATGGAAGCATTGCTTCGATCACTCAATATCACGACTTATCAATGGGTGAATGTGACTGAAAAAGGTCATGTTTGTGATTTTCTTCACCGCGCACAAAATGCGATCTTGATGGTTGAAGGCAAAAAAGTTGGCTTTATAGGCACGGTTCATCCAGTGCTTTTGGAAGAGTCAAAAATTCGCGTTGATGCGGCTCTCGGTGAATTTGATCTTGAAACTTTGTTGAAAGGTCAGCCCCGCGTCCGCAAAGCCGAAAGCCTTTCGCGATTTCCAAGTGTGCAGCGAGATCTGGCATTGGTGATGGTAAAATCACTGAAGGTCGGCGATGTCGCAAAAGAGATTCGCAAAGAGGCCGGACCTTATTTGCAGCAGGTGGATGTGTTCGATGTCTATGAAGGGGACAAGCTTGAGGCGGGGCAAAAGTCGGTGGCTTTTCGGCTGACCTATCAAGACAAGAAAGACACGCTGCGCGATCAGCTCGTTAATGAGTCCACTCAGAAGATTTTGGCTCATTTGCAGCAGAAATTTCAAATTACCGTCAGATAAAAACTTATGGCTGGACGGGACCGAAAAAAGGTTCATTCGTCAATTCTAAGGTTGTCATTCGATGACATGAAACTGTCACATGCGGTTCTGTGAGTTCAAGTTCTGCTTCGAAATTAGGAGTTATTTTTACGCTTTGTTGCAATAGAACTTGATCTGGGAAGATGGCCAACGAATTTTTTGTCCATCCTAAAACAATGCGAATTGATTTTGAATCTTTGGGCTGAATTCCGAAGAGAAGAAGGTCTCCATCGCTTTCATCATAGATCATCACTTTAAGTGTATCTGCTGAGCCTGGGTTCTCTTGAATATTTCTACTGGCAAGGGATGTCTTTTCGCTGATGTTTCCGTCTGAGCCCAGACGTGTGCCAATGATGACGTCAGCTTTTTGACTCTGATAACCAACGGAGCATTTAATTTCAAAATCAAAATCTAAGCCATCGGCAATAGGTTGAGTTGCAGGTAAGTTATTGAAATACATTCTCATGGTAGGGTCGCCAAAAATTAAACTTGAGTATTGATAATGACGATCGTCTTTTCTTAGAATTCCTAAAAACTCATGAAGTACAAGGGCAGATCGGTGACTGCCATCAATCACTAAATCCCAAGCTTCACGATTAAAGACAATTGCTTTCTCTTTTGGGTAGTTGATTGCATCCTTCACCTTTGCACTAACAGTCTCACCTGAATCCAAATATAAAATGGCATTCGTACTCTCGACGGATGTTTCTCGAATTGCTTTTCGCAAATCATGCACATTAATTTGTTGTAACTCTGAAGGTAGATTTTTTCCGGTCAATAATAAATCAGCAATGGATTCAGCAATTTTTGTAAATTGCATCGCCCTGAGATCACCGCCTCCACCATTGACTCCTCCCATGGCTTTCATGCTTTGAGAATTCTTAATGACTGGCTTGCTGCTGGAGTCCGGTTTCTTTAGATTCAATGGACTGGAACTGGGATTTTTCTTCAAGGGAAGCAGATTTTGAGTCTTTAGATTTAATGACAAATTTTGGCTTGGAGTGCTCATTTGTGCGACAGCAGAGCCTGCAATAAGCAGGCTCATGATGAATACATTTGTTTTTGAGACCAGGTTTCTCATGGCTTTAGTTCTTTTCAAGTTATAGGCCAATATAATGATAAACTTAGACTACAAACCGATTTGATCAGCGAGCACGTGTGAAAAGAGACCAACGTTTTCACAAAATATATCTGTTGCTTGTTTTTCGCCAACGGAGCCAAGTGAGGAGTCTCGGTTCTTCATTGCTTTAGCTTTAATGCCCGCAGAGATGACTGCAGCAAGCATTTCGCTATCTTGTCTATTCAATTTGGACATCAGCTGTGTGTATTCCATACGAACATTTGGACTGCAGGACTTAAGATCGCCACTATTTATTTCAGTCTGTGCCAGTGCAGTGCTTGCTAAAAGTAGACCGAATAAGGCCATTTTTGCTTTGCTCATTAAATTGTTCATATCGCTTCTTCCTTTTGAGTTATTGGCTCAATCAATAAGAGCCATGTTGAATGTGAATATAAACGACTCGCCGAATCATTTCGATACATAGTTACTAAATTTTTATCTGAATAATATACTTATAGGTAAATATTTTTTCATAAGTGACCGAAAAGACTGTATGAATGTCTTTGAAAGCTCGGATTATAAATCGGTTTTGCAGTTTCACTTCAGTGAAAAGCGAAAGAAGCTAAAAGGCCTGTCGCGCAAGCTTGCCGAGTATATAGGCGTGCACCCAACTTTGGTTTCTCAGGTGCTCACAGGAACAAAAGACTTCACCGAAGAGCAAATGCTTTTCGTCTGCGAGTTTTTGGGAGTATCGAATTTAGAATCAAAGTATCTTTTAGCGCTTTTGCAAAGAGATCGGGCCGGATCAAAGAAATTAAAAGATCATTTTCAAGAAGTGATCGAGCAAATTCGAAAGCAAGCCTTGCAGATTTCGGAGCGAGTTCCTCGAGATCGCCAAATGTCTGATACAGAGAAAGCTATTTTTTATTCCAGCTGGATTTATTCGGCTGTGCATCTGCTAACAACTTTGGAGCGGCCTATGGCCTTTGAAGATATTTGTCATCGTTTGAATTTAGCTCATGGCAAAGCCAGAGAAATTCTTGATTTTCTGATTCAAATTCAAATGGTCATTGAAGTTGACGGAAAGTTTAGAGCAGGAGCAATGGCCACGCATATTGAAAAAAAGTCTCCGTTTTTGATTAAGCATCATTCCAATTGGCGTTTGAAGGCCATTCAGTCCGCGGAAAATTTATCAGATGATGAGCTAATGTATTCGGCCAATGTTTCACTCAGCAAAAAAGATTTTGCGCTTTTGCGTGAAGAGATGATGCAAACGATTGAGCGATTCCTGGAAGTCGTAAGGCCGTCTTCCGCGGAAGACATCGCTCAATTCAATCTCGATTTCTTTTGGATTCGGAATTAATCGATCCGACAAGCTCGAGGCGGGGCAAAAGTCGGTAGCTTTCCGTTTGACCTATCAAGATAAGAAAGACACGCTGCGCATCAGGCAGTGAATGAGTCCACTCAGAAGATTTTGGCTCATTTGCAGCAGAAATTTCAAATTACCGTCAGATAAAAACTTGGAGAAGTTTCAACAAGTTGCTACGCTAATCGAGAAGGCAGGGAAGCTTTCTTTGCCTCCTCATCGGAGTGTGTATCTATGGCAGGACAAAACATCGGCAAGTCGACAATGACAAAAGCTGATATCGTTGAAAAAGTTTATCAAAAAATTGGATTTTCCAAAAAGGAAGCGTCAGAGCTGGTTGAATCAGTTTTCGACACTCTTAAGAATGTTTTGGAAAAAGGCGAGAAAGTCAAAATCTCGGGTTTTGGAAATTTCGTCGTGCGCGGAAAAAATGAACGCGTGGGTCGCAATCCGCAAACGGGAGAACAAATTAAAATCAGCGCTCGTCGAGTGCTGACATTTCGCCCAAGCCAGGTGCTTAAAGCCATGTTGAATGGTGAAGAGTATGAACACTTGCTGGGTCAAGAAGAGGACGACAATGACTGAGATGGAATTTGATGTCACTGCAACGGGTGTGAATGCTTCAGAAATGACTTTGGCGGATCGTTTTGTCGAACGCACGCAATCTCAAGTCGCTGAAAAAATCATTCACAGCAAGATGCCAGACATGGTTGAGACTCTCTCTCTGCCAGCGGCGCTTTGTGACGACAAACTCCTCTTAGAAATGAATTCGATTCCGGAAAAAATGGGATTTAAAATCGGCGAAGTGGCCGACATGCTAGGAATCAAGCAATACGTTCTTCGTTACTGGGAATCAGAATTTGAAGTTTTAAAACCAAAAAAAGCGGACAACAATCAGCGCTATTACACTCGTAAAGACGTGGAAAATGCGTACTTGATTCGTAAACTTTTACATCGCGATCGTTTCTCGATCGAAGGCGCCAGAGCCGCGATGAAAGAACTGAAAACTCATGTGCGTTCTGAAGTGAAAAAAGGACGAGAGATTTCAGGTATGCAAAAACAAATGGAGATCATGCAAGATCGTCTCGACGATCTGATGCTCGATATTCGTCGTTTGCGCCAATTATTCTAGATATCACCAACATCTGCGCGTGGCTCAGCTTGGTAGAGCACTTGCTTGGGGTGCAAGAGGTCGCTGGTTCAAATCCAGTCGCGCAGACCATCTTCAAGAGGTCCATACTGGACACATAGGTAACGTATCATACCGAAGACATGGGTAACAACCTTGGACCAAAAGGATTGGCCAAAGGTTCTAGTTTTTTACTCTGTAAATCAAAATAACCTAAATCATAATGCATAAACGTCACTAACCAGATGCCGTCGGCAACTTCCTTTATCCCGATGGCCTGTCCTGCGAACACGTGGCTTAAATTAATTTTTATTTTTCCAATACAGATTCGCCCGCAACTAGTAACGATGACGGTTCTATCATGCAAGGCGTATTCAACATCAGGGATTCCCTTGTAAAGGCGTTCTGATTTTTTATAAACCTCTGCTGGGTACTTCATCCCAAGCCCCTCATGCGGGCGTTCGTTGTTAAACTCATCTTGAAAATAATCGAACTTACCCTGCTGTTGCAGGAAGTTTTTTCCAGCAGGTTTCGTCACAGCTTTTTTTAATGTTAAATGCATTCGCTCATGACGTCCATTATCTTGCGGACACCCAGGCTTTGATCTTTCAATACTAATTCCAAGTCGCAGCCACCAAACGGCCATGCGACTTAAAGTAAAAAGCGCATTTGGTGATGCAAACGGAACACCATTGTCGGTGCGTATTCCAAGTGGAAGACCGTATTCTTTAAAGATTCTTTCAAACACCGTGATCGCATATTTTTCTTGGGTATTTTCAAGACCGTCACACGCAAGTAAAAATCGACTCGCGTGATCCGTTATGGTTAAAGGATAGCAGTAGCGCTTATCCCCAAGCATAAATTGGCCCTTGTAATCAGCACACCATAAATCATTCGGGTTTGCCCCAAGTGATAACGGCGTTCCGGTCGCGCGATTTCTTTTACGGCCCCTTGGAGTTACGAGCCCATGTCGATCAAGAACTGCGTGAATGGTACTGATTGCTGGTGGCCTTACGTCAGGAAATTTTCTGATCAGACGCTCTCTGATTTTTGGCGCACCCCATGTCGGCTTTTCATTCTTTAGATTTAAAATGCACTGCTCGACCTGCATGGGCAGTTGATTGGCGTAGCGAACGGGCCTTCTGCTACGATCAGTAAGTCCTTCGATACCGCATTCTTTGTAGCGGTCAAAAATTTTATAGCCAGTCTTTCTTGAAATATCGAATTCACGGCAGAGATCAGCCATTTTTTCACCGTCTAGCAGTCTAGCTACGAATTTCATGCGTTCGTCCATAACACTCTGTTCCTTCCATGGCATAAAACTTTTCCCCTCCATGGGGAAAAGTGTAACCTATGTGTCCGGAATAAAATGTTACCTATGTGCCGCTATGTTCAA